>Ga0307981_1000026_pt1 | contig 154167 bp, 117 predicted proteins | sample OrgLakmetagen987_FD_201849 | JGI IMG/M metagenome (GOLD analysis project Ga0307981, IMG submission 201849) | Saline water microbial communities from Organic Lake, Antarctica - #987 | ecosystem: Environmental > Aquatic > Non-marine Saline and Alkaline > Saline | place: Antarctica: Organic Lake... | reverse complement strand
ATACTACGTCGGCCAGACGTCGGATATTGAGCAGCGGCTGTTGTACCACAATGAGCTATCAGAAAAGTCCTACACGTCGCGCTACCGGCCCTGGGCTCTGAAGGCGGTTATAGAAGCGGGCAGCCGTGGTCAGGCGTTGCGCATGGAGCGTTATGTTAAGCGTCAAAAAGACCGGGGGTATATAGAACGGCTGATCGTATCGGCAGAAGAGCGGCTGTCGTTGCAAGCGCGTTTTGGGGAATAAGGAAAGTAAGTAAAAGCTCAGCGGCGCGCGTTCGATAAGTGTCGTGTTTGGCTAGGGTAGTGATTTTTTCTTTAGCTAAGACGAGGAGCCTGTCCCGCAAATTTGCGGGATTCCCGCCCTTAGTGGGGCTAAGGGCGGTGGTTCTTCAACGCTGGATAAAGGAAAAAGCACTCCTAGAAAGCCGACAGTTATTGATCGCGCGTCGCTCAGGTTAGAGCGGTCCCGGTGTTACCGGGATTAATCCGTAGGTCATAGGTTCGAGTCCTATCTGAGGCGCCAAGCCCCGGAGCGTAAAGCTTCGGGGCTTTCGTGTTTTAACCCCGAGCTTGATGCATTACGTTTACATTTTATACTCGGCAGGTGCTGACAAATACTACGTCGGCCAGACGTCGGATATTGAGCAGCGGCTGTTGTACCACAATGAGCTATCAGAAAAGTCCTACACGTCGCGCTACCGGCCCTGGGCTCTGAAGGCGGTTATAGAAGCGGGCAGCCGTAGTCAGGCGGTGCGGATGGAGCGTTATGTTAAGCGGCAGAAAGAATTTAGTATTCTGTGTAAAAGCCCATTTTACCCATCTGGTAATCGCGCATGGCTTCCATGATTTCGGTTTGAGTATTCATTACATACGGACCCCATTGTGCAACAGGCTCATTGATCGGTTCTCCTGACAAGAGTAGAACCTCACTATTGACTTTAGCGTGCAGCGCTATACCTTCCCCGTCCAGCCTAAACTGAATCAGTTGCTCCTTTTCGTAAGACCAATTATCGTTTAGCCGGACCTTGCCCCTGACTATATATATCAGGGCATTATGGTTTTCAGGAATGGGCAGGGTCACTGCTCCTCCCTCGGATAGAGAAACTTGCAACGCCTGAATTGCGGTATGTGTATGGGCTGGCCCCTTAACCCCTTGGTGTTGGCCAGCTACAACTTTAACCTTTACTCTTGGATCGTCAACGGGGGCAAAGGGTATGGTATCTGCCTTGATATCCTGATAGGCAGGTTGGTTCATTTTGTTCTTTTCCGGGAGGTTGATCCAAAGCTGTATGCCTTCTAAAGTACCACCTCGCTCCAGGAAATCCTTTCCTGCGCGTTCGCTGTGGATAATGCCCCTGCCAGCAGTCATCCATTGCACATCGCCGTCTTTTAGTAAACCTTCGTTGCCGCGACTGTCTTTGTGCCGGATTTCACCCTGATAGAGAAAGGTCACTGGCTCAAAACCGCGATGTGGGTGTGGGCCTACATCAAGTGGGTCAATAGGAGGGCTGATTTCGTAGGGGCCGAAGTGGTGTAACAACAGGAAAGGGTCAATACGCTCTACCCGGACGGTAGGCAGGGGCTGTTTGACGGAAGTGCTGCCCATTTCTATGGACTCGCTGGGCAATATAGCGGCAACAGACCTGTATTTCATACTTCAATACCGGATGGTTATCTACTGAGAACACCGCTTTGTGTAGAGAAGTTGGACTCATCTGCAGCGAACACGCTGGTTGCCTCTTCGTTTAAAAGACTAATTTTTATGGGAGGGAAAGGTTGTTTTCTCCACAATGCTAAATGATTATATTACGTTTCGACTTGATCTTCTTTATTGTTGCAGTGATTGCTGCTGCTTTGGATTTGGTGGAATTGCTACTTTGTAACGTAAAAGATGCTCCAAAGCACCTCCAAACATGCTTAGCCTTCAAACCCGATTTTCTTATGAGAACCATCACAGAAAGGCTTATTACCGGAGGCACCACAGCGGCAAAAGGCAGTCAGTTTTTCTTGTGTAGAAAAGTTTCCGTCTTGGTCCTTCAGTGAAAGCGTCCCCTTTACCATCAAAGGTCCGTTGGGAATAACCTCAGCCTCAGTGGTAGTTTCCGGCGTTTCTTCCGGTTTATCGGGGGCTGCTGATGCATCGTTGTAGTAAAAAGTGAGTGCCCCGGAAGGGCATTTTTTTACCTGCTCAACAATTTGATCACTTTTTGCGCCTTCTGCATTTACCCAGGGGCGAGCCTTGGGGTCAAAAACCTCTGGTAAGCCATTGAAGCAAAGCCTTGAGTGCATGCACTGCTTTGGTTTCCAAACGACAGTAACCGTTCCATTACTGTATTCTTTGACAATGTTTTTTTCCTGGCTCATATTAGCTGAATTTACTTTGATAAACCAGGTGCTATTGATATGGTTTAGCCTGACTTGTAAATTTGTTTTAAACAAAATAGTGAAAAAGAGGGAAAATTTATTGAAATTTGGAAGTACGAAGACTATCAACTACGAGCTTACAAAATTTACAGAGTTTGACTTTCGTTTTGAATCTGTAGTGGATGGCACCCTAAAGATATCCACAAGCGTACGCAAATAAAGAATATGCAGATAATCAAGTGTCTGATCTCTGCATCCGGACCACTTTCCTAGCAAGTATGTTCTAGGTGTGGTACCACTCTTCAAAAAATAAGAAAACCATGATGAAAATTTGGCAAACATTTGTCGCCATCCTATTGCTTACCAATCCATTGGCTCAAGCTCAAAATGAAGCCTTCTATACCGTTCAGGTCGGGACTTTTATTGATGCGAAACCAGAAGATTTCAGCGCGCTTCGCGAATTAGGTTTTGTACATGCCCAGGACTTAGGCAATAACCTCATGGAAGTTTATGTGGGTGGCTTTGAAAACAGTCCGCCAGCTGAGCAGCTTGCCGCCAGCGTTCGTCAGAATGGCTACGCCAATGCTTTTGTCCAGGAACGTTCTGTTGAACCCAACACCCCTGCTGCTGTGATACAAATGGCCACCCGGCAGATTAACCGGCCCATCGAATGGGAAAGCTTTATGAAAGCTGGTCCGCTTTATGGGATTCTTCAGGGCAATCTAATCAAAATTGTGACGGGTCCATTCACCAGTGAGGCGGCTGCGGAAGCGGTACTGCCCGGTATCCGTGAACTGGGCTACAAGGATGCTTTTATTAAAAATGTGCAGAGTGGGTATCTCCTGCCTTTGACGGAGTTTGAGACCGGTGTGAAGAAGCCCCTGATTCCGTTGGCAATGAACCAACAAAACCCTCCACCTTTCCAGCCCCAAAGCTATGAGCAGACCAAAGGGCAACGTCTTCCAAATAATGAGAACACCACCACGCCCTATGGTACACCGCCTGGTGCTAATGAAGTATTGAAAGCGCAGCAGCCTTCGATTCCCACTGTTCCCAATGTTCCCGCTGCTGTTCCTAATGTCCCATCCAGTTATGACTATTATGCTGGTGATGTGCAACCATCAACCAGTACTGCGCCTTCACCATCTGTACCTTCTATTGACGGAAGTGTGAAGCGGGGCTCAGCGTTAGACTTGCAGCGTATTCTCAAAGAAGCTAAAGCCTACACCGGTTCTCTGGACGGTTATTATGGCCCCGGTACTAAGGCGGGCTACGAAAAGTATTTTACTCAAAACCGTACCCTTCAGCGTTACCAGCTTGTAGCGGAGCAAACGCCACTGCCGGGGCAGGAAGGGGCAGATAGCGATTTGCAGAAAGTAATTAATGAAATGGGGTATAGCGCCGCTGCGGCTGCCCGTCTCGATGACTATAAAACAGATCCACTAGGCAAAGCTTATCAGGCTTACCAGCTCTTTCAGAACTTCGGGCCTGGCCAGGAAGTCAACCAGCTTATGAATACGGCCATCAAAGGTGCTTTTCAAGGCAAAAAACTGGAAGGCGTTGCTTTCGATCCCAGCTTTACCTACGCTTACGAAAATAACGGGCAACTGATACAGCATTTACTTTTTGTACATGCTGCGCCCGGAACAGAGGAAGCGGCGCCCTGCTGGCTGGCTGGTCGCCATCCGGCAGAGTCCGCAGAGGCTTACAGGTCACTTTCTACACTTATTGGCGATGAGCTGAAGCTGCAGGGCTGTGGTCAATTTGAAAGCTGGTCAGAGGTTCGTATGCTTATTACAATTGCAGCTGACCTTAGCGCTAAGGAATCCTTCGACCAAAAGCGGTTGGCTCAGGCGGCCACAGAGCGTTCCCGTTTGTACACGGCACCCAAAACACTTAATGATAAAGAGCAGGCGTCTGTAGAAAATTGGCACGAAAACCTGATGAAAGGGGTTCGTAACTGGTCAAAAAGAGACCCGCTAAATGACCAGTTGGGCACCGCTTTCGAGACCATGTACCTCCAAAGCCAGGTCCGCCTGGAAGATTACTTTATGGATAAAGGCTATAAGCCGAAAGAAGCAAAGGCACTGGCGCTTGCTGCACTGCATACATTGGTGGCTTACCATATGCAACGGTTCGTATAGGAAAATAAATAGGTTTAGTAATATGGCGGGCAGGTTGCAATCAGCAACCTGCCCGCCATATTTCAGAGCTTGTTGGGATTTCATACTTCGGGCTACTCTTGCCAAATTTTGCACTGCACTTTGTTGCTCTCCCGCCTGCCAAAGTCTTGTACGGTCTCCGGTGACCAAAGCCCACAGGCGACGAGACACGGGCAGGTCGGTCACATAGCTTAGGTTATGCTCCCTCATCGCGCCTCGTTCAGAATAAAATTTGGCGGCGTTCGCACCAAAAGCGAAATCCCAACAAGCACTTAGTTTTACCCTGCCCGTCGCCTTCAACCAATTCTGCCCGCAGTGGTTATACCGACGACAAAAAGCCATTAGCATCGCCTCTGAAAGACAAAAAAGGATAAGTGGTAATACTTTCGGGCAGCCCCCGAAATGAAATTAATCTCTTATTTACGTCAAACCGCAGAGGCCTAAAATTGAGCATTAACTCAGCATGAAAAGCAAATTGCGGATTATATCTGTTGCCACTTTTATCGTCCTGGCAGCCATCAGTGGGTACTATGTGACCCAGCTAAAGTTCTCCTTTGATTTTGAGCAGTTCTTTCCGGAAGGGGATGAAGACCTGGAGTTCTTCCGGGATTTTGTGGATAACTTCGAAGGGGATGACAACTTTCTGCTTGTAGCAGTGCGCCGCGACGGTGGTGTTTTTGAGCAAGACTTCCTGGAACGCTTTCATGCTTTTACGCTGTCTACGCGGAACTTACCATACATTGAAGAAAGCCAGTCCCTGACCAAGTTTTCCTATCCTGTTCGTACGCCGTTTGCCATTACGACGGTTCCGGCTATTCATATTGACCAGCCCGGCAGATATCCATCTGATAGTACGCGGATTCTAAATGATGAGCGTTTTGTACACAACCTGATCTCCAAAGATGCTGAAACACTGGTGATTTTTTTGAAGACTATCCCCAGCATTCAACTTGATCAGGCACGGGAACTGATGGCAGCTCTGGATGAGCAAATTGAAGAATACAAATTTGAGGAGTACCACTACCTGGGCCGACCCTATTTTCAAAAGGAATTGGTGGATATGCAAAAGCGGGAAATCACCGTCTCTGCTATCATATCCGGCTTATTGGTTACCCTGGTGATGTTTGTGATTTTCCGTAAACCCTGGGGTATATTAGTCGCACTCGTGTCCATTGGTCTGGGCATGTTGCTGTTTATGGGACTACTGGGCGCCTCCGGTCGGGAGCTGAATGCCATGGCGGCTCTCTATCCTGTCCTTATGATTATCGTGGGGACATCTGATGTCATACATATTATGTCCAAGTACATCGATGAGCTGCGCAAGGGCGAGCGGCAGGACAAGGCGATTGTGACCGCTATTAAAGAAATTGGATTAGCGACGCTGCTGACTTCAATAACTACTGCGATTGGGTTTGCTTCTCTGCTGACCAGCAAGGTGGGGCCAATCCGCGACTTTGGTGTCAATGCAGCTATTGGCGTGATGGTGGCCTACGTGACGGTTATCTTCTTTACTACCGCTGTGCTATCCTGGTTCAGAGCGGATCAAATCATTAAACTCGGCAAAGGGCAGGCATTTTGGGAAAAATCAATGGACTGGGCTTACCATTTTACCCTCCGTTACCCAAGCCGCATTGCACTGGCAGCGGCGGTTACCCTGGGCATTGCCTTCTGGGGGATATCCCGGATCACCACCAACTACGGTATTATCAATAATATGCCCATCGGAGAAAAAATTACCGAGGACTTTAAGTTTTTTGAGAAACACCTGACTGGCTTTCGTCCTATGGAATTTGCGGTTTTTGCCAAAGAGGGCTACAAAGCTACCGACTGGGAAGTCATGCGGGAGATTGCCAAGGTGGAAAACCACCTTAAAGAATACCCTTCTGTACAGGCGGTAGCTTCCATCACGGCTGTATACAAGAGCATCAATCAGATGATGAAAAATAACGCCATGGAGGCCTACGCTATGCCGGAGACCGAGGAGGCCTTCGACCGCTATCAGCGCATGGCCCGACGGGTGCCTAAGCTCAACGTAAATGTACTGGTCAGTAAGGATGAGAAAAAGGCACGTATCACCTCCCGGGTTCAGGATATCGGAGCGGATAGCATCAAGTCGATGGGGGAGCAAATCGACCGGTGGATAACCATGAATACGGATACTAATGCGGTAACCTTCAAACGGACGGGCACCGGCCTCATCATCGATAAAAATGCCGAATACGTGCGGCGGGACTTACTGTACGGTTTGGGTATGGCGATTGTGATTGTGAGCGTACTTATGGCGCTCCTGTTCCGCAACATTAAGATGATTTTGATTTCTCTCCTGCCCAATATTTTCCCGCTGCTGCTGGCAGGCGCTCTTCTGGGCTTCCTGGGTATTGAGCTGGAAGCGGGCGTATCTATTGTCTTTGCGGTGATTTTTGGGATCGCAGTGGATGACACCATTCATTTTTTGAGTAAATATAAGCTTGCAAGAAACAAGGGACTTACGCTGGAGCCCGCCATGCGTATTACCTTCCTCGAAACGGGTAAAGCCATCGTCCTGACTTCTATTATCCTGTTTTTCGGATTTCTGGTTATGCTGTTTTCCATACATCCTCCGAGCGTAACGATTGGCTTGCTGATCAGCCTGACCTTGTTGAGTGCGCTGATCAGTGACCTCTTGCTTATCCCGCTGCTCATTCGGTGGATCATGCCGAAGGCCTGACCAAGGTGTGTGTTTTGACTTGGGTTAAAAAGTGCTATCTTTAAGAAGCCCTAAACTCAAGCCCCCTTTACTATGGACTTCCGGCGATTATTTGAGATACTACCCTATCAGCAGCATCGCTTTCCGAACAAGAAAGCGTTGGCTATCCGCAGCAGCGTTGGGTGGGAATACCTTAGTACTGCAGAATGCGAGCAAGTTGCTGCCCGCATTAGCGCCGGCTGGCTTGGCCTGGGGCTTAAACGCGGCGACCGGGTAGCCATCCTCGCCGAGCGGTGCAGCCCAAAGTGGTTGCTGCTTGATATTGGGCTTATGCAGGCCGGCCTCATTCCCGTACCGATTCATAGTCAGTGTAGCGAACAGGAGTTACAGTTCATACTCAGAGATGCAGCCGTAAAGTACGTGGCGGCAGCAAACCGGGAGGCGCTTGAAAAGGTGCTCCAAAGCAAAGAGCAGCTACCCGAGCTGCAGGGGGTATACTGTATACAGACCTTGCCTGATCATCCAAGTTGGGATGAGTTGCTAACAGAGCCCACCCCCGCCGATCAGGAGCAATTGCAGGTGCTGCGGGCAGCTATTCACGAGGATGACCTGGCGACTATTGTCTACACCTCTGGTACAGCGGGCGAGCCGAAAGGAGTGATGCTCTCTCACCGCAATATTGTTAGCAACATAAAGGCGACAATCAGCCTGGTACCGATAAATACTAAGAGCCGGGTTGTTAGCTTTTTGCCACCGAGCCATATTTTTGAGCGCATGGTCAATTATGCTTACCTGGCTTGTGGAGCGTCTATCTATTATTCCAATAACCCGGAGGAAACCCGCTACCTTATGCGTAAGGTGCGCCCTCATTACTTCACTGCGGTGCCCCGGTTGCTGGAACGGGCCTACGACGAAATACTGGAGCGGATAGGGCAGTTGCCACTCCCTGCCCGGTGGCTGGCGCATTGGGCAGTAGGTATTGGTAAACAGTATAGAAAGCGGCACCCGGGCAATCTTTGGTACCGCCTGCAACTTCTGGTGGCCAAAGCGTTGGTGCTGGGAAAGTGGAAGCGATTGCTCGGAGGGCGGGTTAAGGGTATACTCGTGGGGGCAGCTGCCCTGCAGCCTAAGTTGGCGCGTCTGTTTACGGCGGCAGGACTTCCGGTTCATGAAGGCTATGGCATGACCGAAACATCACCAGTGATTGCTTTTAACCGGTTTGAGCCAGGGGGCACTCGCCTGGGAACCGTAGGTCGGCCAATACCAGGAGTGGAAGTCCGAATAGAAGAAGAGGAAGAAGAAGATGGTGAGATACTGGTGCGTGGTCCGGGTGTTATGCTGGGGTACCACAACCGTCCGGAAGACACCCGGCGGGTCTTGTCTGAAGAAGGTTGGCTGCGCACAGGAGACCGTGGGCGTTGGGTACACAAGCGTTTCCTGAAAATCACCGGTCGGCAGAAGGACCTTTTCAAAACCACCAACGGTAGGTATGTGGCGCCGGAGGAGATCGAAAACCGGATCCGGAGCATGTTTTATATCGAAGAGTGCATGGTGCTTGGCGCGCAACGCCCTTTTCCGGTAGCGCTGGTACTGCCTCAATTTACCCTGCTCCGGCAGTGGTGCGAAGCCAATAATGTGCACTGGACCGCACCGCAGTTTATGGTGCACAATCATAAAGTGATAGGCTTTATACAGGAGCAGGTTGCAGAAGTCAATGCTACGCTGCCGGTCTATAAGCAAGTGGGTCAAATACACCTGCTGCATGAGCCCTGGACGGCAGAAAAAGGAGAACTTACGCCCACATTGAAGCCCCGGCGCGCGCGCATAGCAGAGAAATTTCAGAAAGAAATCAATACTCTTTACGAACAGGGAGCAGTCCTTCGGGGTTGATTGTTTGTTTTGACTGATTTATTGGCATAAATGAAGTTTGAGATAGCTTTATTTCGTAAAATTGCCCAACGCCAATTATCTTTCGGGAACCTAACCAAAATTACAGGACAATATGGACCATCCAACACGGCTATTCGACTTCATTCAGTACCAGCTCAGGCATAACCCTCAGGATAAGGCTTTTGGGTATCGCCAAAACGGGCAATGGGTGTACTACAGTACACAGGAAACCATAGACAAAGCCAATAAGGTGAGCCGGGGCTTGCTAAAGCTCGGTGTGAAGCCAGGCGATAAAGTCGCGATGGCCGTATACCAAAACCGGCCGGAATGGGCGGTGCTGGACCTGGGCATTCAGCAGATCGGTGCAATTAATGTGCCGGTCTACCCTACGATCAGCCCGCGCGAGTACGAGTACATCTTCAACGATGCAGAGGTGAAGTATGCCTTTGTGGGGAAGGATGACCTTTACGATAAAGTGAGTACGGCGAAGGTTAATGTGCCCTCTTTACTGGATATCTATACCATAGACCGGCAGGAAGGCCGCCCCTACTGGGAGGATATCTTCTCTGAGGAGGGGCAGGAGGAAGTGGAAGCGATTATGGCTAAGGTCAAGCCGAGCGAACTGGCAACGATCATTTACACCTCCGGCACTACAGGTGAGCCAAAGGGCGTGATGCTTTCTCATCGGAATATCGTAAGTAACGTGACGGATGTGATGGCAATTTTCCCGATCGGCTCGGACCATAAAGTGCTGAGCTTCCTGCCGCTTTGCCATATTTTTGAGCGGGCCGCTCTCTATGCTTACACCTTTTTAGGTGCAAGTATAACTTTCACGGGTACAGATAACCTTGGTGGAGATGAGGGGGACCTGCGAGCAGTGCAGCCCCACTTTTTCACGACTGTTCCCCGCCTCCTGGAAAAGGTGTACGAGAAAATCTACAACAAAGGGCTGGAACTGACCGGTGTGAAAAAGTCACTCTTCTTTTGGGCCCTTAGCCTAACGGAAGATTACGAGTACGATAAGACCTACAGCGGGCTGGCAGCCATCAAGATAAAAATTGCCGATAAGCTCATCTTCAGCAAGTGGCGGGAAGCACTGGGCGGCAATGTCAGGGGTATTATCACGGGCGCTGCACCCTGCCCGTTAAAGATGGCTAAAGTATTCTCTGCGGCAGGTGTACCCATTCGGGAAGGATATGGGCTGACCGAAACTTCCCCCGGGCTTGCCATCGGGCACTTTACACCTGGTGGTGGCATGCTGGGTACTATTGGGCCTGCGCTAAAGAGCGTAGAGCTGCGCATCGAGGAATCTGATGGGATATATAAACCTGGTGAGGGTGAAATCCTGGCCAAAGGGCCCAACGTCATGATGGGCTACTACAACAAACCGGAAGCGACCGCCGAGGTGTTTAAAGATATTGATGGTGAGCGGTGGTTCCGTACCGGCGACGTAGGTACCTTGATACCTGGCCCGGGCGGAAAGCAGTTTTTGCAAATTACTGACCGTAAGAAAGAATTACTAAAAACTTCCGGTGGTAAATATGTGGCACCCGCACCGATTGAAAATAAACTCAAAGAGGACTTCCTCGTTGAACAGGTGATGGTGGTGGGCGAGCAGCGTAAGTTTGTGTCTGCCATTATACTGCCTGCCGAAGATGCGCTCAAAGACTGGTGTGAAAACCACGGGGTAGAATGGAAAGGCCTACAGGATGCGGTACAGCAGCCCAAGGTGATCGCCAAATATCAGGCTATTATCGATCAGTACAATCCGGGCTTCAGTAAAATTGAGCAGATCAAGAAGTTTTGCCTCATCGCCGCTTCGTGGGAGCCCAGCCGTACAGATGGTACTGCAGCAGAGCTAACACCAACGATGAAGTTGAAGCGACGGGTTATCCGCGATAAGTATCAGCAGGATATCGAAGCGATTTACTCTTAGAATTAAAAGGGAATGGTATGCAAACCATTTCTGGTCTCATCTATTTAAAATTAGAATAGATGCAACAATGGCTAACCTCGCTAAAGATTTAGATCATTTACTGAAACAAGGCGCGGAGCGTTTCCATCCCGATGGAAAAGCTCCGCTGGTTTTTGCCTGGGCAGATGAGCATTGGAGCCAACTGCTGGCACTGACTTTGGAAGACAGCAGGCTCCGGGAGCAGCGCTATTCACTCCATGCAGCTGATTACGATGAAGCTACGGGTAAACTATATGCAGCTTATAGCGCAACAGATTACCTACAGATACGGGCGCTGCCCTTTGAGCAGATAAAGGAGCACCGGCAGCTATTGGAACAACACTACCTTCAGCTCACACAGGAGCAGCTCCCGGCACAAGCCCGAAAGTCGCATTGGGCAATCACAGAGGGTCACTGCCTGCAGCGGGTGGTTTTGGATGCGCTATTTCAGGATTGCTGGTACAACCACCTTTCAAAGTCAAGACCTGCCTATCAGCAACTGAACAATCTGCAGCTTGGGCGTGCTTTGTTATTGTGTAGTCGAATCGGACAAACCGGTCGGCCATTGGTTGCATGGTTAAATGTCAGTAGCCTGACCTTTCGTGGGAAAAAACAAAGCGAAGCTCGCAGCGAAACCTAGTCCAAAAACGATTATTCTATGTGCGACCTACAGTTCCGGTTCTCCTTTGTCTGAACAGGGAATCAAGGCTTATAAAAAATCATTTCGGACAGTAAGACAAAATGATTAATTTAGCGATCTAATAATTGAAGGCTGAACATGATTTTATAAATGATCTGTTGCCTAAAATTGAATTCTCTAAAGCCCCACTAACCAAAACCAAGTCTGAATAAGCCCGCGAAAGCGGTTTTTATATTGTGTGTTTAAAACTCTTTAGTAATCAAAATTGCTTCTATGAAAATTTTTACAACTACAATCCTGTCCCTGTTCCTGGCCATTACTATGGTCAACGCACAGGTCGTTTATGTCAACGCTCCTGAGGACCTTGTGGGAGGTTATGATTTTAGTATTGCGACTGGTTTTGGGATTCAGCTTACCGATACGGTGGTTACCGCAGACGCTGCCTTCATTGATGACGGTACCGGAGAGACAGCCACGCAAGGTTGCATGGCGGCTGTAAACGGTGCAGAACTCGAAGGCAAAATTGCCCTGGTTGACCGTGGCAGCTGTCCTTTTGTTGCAAAGGCACTCAATGCACAAGGCGGAGGCGCAATTGGTGTTATTATCTTCAACAACAACCCCAATGAAGGTCCGATTGGCCTGGGAGGCGATGATCTAAACGTGACGATACCCGTAGCGATGTTAAGCTATGAGGATGGTCAGTTGATCCGCTCTGCGCTGGAGAGTGGTGCTGTCAATATTACCATGGGTAATCTCATACTGCCTAATGATGTGGGATCTGGTGCGCCCAACATAATGGTAGCGCCCTACGGCGTAGTACCAGTGGATCAGGTGACTGCTGAAAGCTTCACTTTTATCCCGGGTGCTAATATGGTGAACAACGGCTCTAATGCTGCTTCCAACCTGAACGTATCGGCTACAATTGAGTACGCTGAACTTGACGGCTCCAACCCGACAGAAGTATACAGCGAAGCGGGTATGCTGGACGAAACCATCGATCCGGATTCTACTTCCAGCCTGCTGACGCTAGCTGAATTTACGCCTGCCAATGGCATTGGCCGCTATACGACTACCTATCAGGTGGCTAGCGACAGTATGGATCAGTTGGATTTCGACAATTCCGTGGCTACTACTTTTGCGGTAACAGACTCTATCTACTGCAAAGGTGGATGGGACTTTGCCGCTGGCCGTCCTAACGTAACTATTTACTATTCTGTAGGCGGCGGTGGCAGCTATGAAATGATAGCGCCTTTTGTCTTCCCCAACGGTAGTGGCCTGCGTATTGATACCCTTATTGTAGACGTACTGTCACCAACGGGGGATACGCTGGCGGGCGAGCCATTTGAGGCTTACGTTTATGAGTGGATTGACGCCGATGAAGATGGCAGCATCATTAATGAAGAGGTAACAACAGTAGGGGTATCCACTTTTGCTTTCGCAGATGATTATGGGGAGCAAGTTGGCGAGCTTAACTTGCCTATTATCGACTTTGCTACTTTTTCAGAGCCTGGTCCGATCATCAATCCGGAAGCAACGGCTTACCTGGTCGGCATTCGCTATACCGGTGACGGACAAGCTTTTATTGGTGTAGACGAGGACTTTAGCCACCAACAGTACTATGACTTTAAACTGGATAATGGTACTTATACGGATGCGGATGTGCCTTACTTGGTTGTAAGTACTTTTGATCCGGGCGATAACTCTCCGGATTTTTCTACTGCGGGTCTATTTACTGACGTATTTGCTGGTTTAGCACTTGCGATTAAGGCAGCCCCAATTCCAACAAGCACTGAGGAAGTAGTAGGTGCCGAAGCCTTCGAAATGGACATCTTCCCGAACCCAACTGCCGAGAAGCTGACGACTAATCTCACCTTCAAGCAGCGTACAAGCTTTGTGGAGTACAATATCACCACGGCTAGCGGTCAGGTGCTGTTGCGTCAGCGCGACAGCAGTGTAGGGGAGCGCGAGCAGGCGGAATTCAACGTAGAAGCACTGCCAGCTGGTCAGTACTTCCTGACAATCCGTACAGAGCAGGGTGTTCAGGCCAAGCCGTTCGTGAAAAACTAATCCATTTGACGATAGTGTTTGCTCGAAGACCTGAATAGGTTTTCATCCAAGCGCCTCGCCGGAGTTTCCGGTGGGGCGCTTGTCGTTTATTTACGCGTATCTCTCGAAAGGATTATGGCTATTTGAGACAGAAAGCTTAATTTAAAGCATTCTTAGATCAATAAACCATACACCTTATCCATGAATGCACACGAAATTGATTATCAGATCTTCGGCGAAGAAATGCAGTACGTCGAGATCGAGCTGGATCCCTATGAAACAGTCATCGCAGAAGCGGGCAGCTTTATGATGATGGACGATAGTATCGAAATGGCCACCATCTTTGGTGACGGTAGCCATAAAGAAGAAAATTCCGGACTTTGGGGCAAGGTTTTCTCTGCTGGCAAGCGCCTGATTACCGGCGAGAGCCTGTTTATGACCGCCTTCACACATGCCGGTACGGGCAAAAAGCGTGTTTCCTTTGCTTCACCTTATCCTGGCCGTATCATTCCGCTTGATCTGACAGAGCACGGAGGGAAGATTATTTGCCAAAAAGACGCTTTCCTATGCGCAGCCAGGGGCGTCTCCGTCGGTATTGAGTTTTCCAAGCGACTGGGACGTGGCTTCTTTGGCGGCGAAGGGTTTATCATGCAAAAGCTGGAAGGGGATGGTTTATCCTTTCTGCACGCTGGCGGTACGGTTTCCCGTAAAGAGCTGGCCATTGGCGAAACGCTGCGGGTAGATACCGGCTGCCTGGTCGGCTTTACGCAGGACGTAGACTATGACATTGAAATGGTGCGCGGTGTACGCAATGCTATATTTGGCGGCGAAGGGCTTTTCTACGCTCGGTTGCAGGGGCCTGGTAGCGTATGGGTGCAGTCGTTGCCATTTAGCCGGTTGGCAGACCGTGTACTTCGGGCATCGAAGCAATACGGAGGTAAAAGCAAAGGCGAAGGAAGTGTACTCGGTGGTCTGGGTGACTTGCTCAACGGAGATAACCGGTAATTCCAGTTAAAAAATAAGTCACTGCTGCAAACAAATATTCGAATGCGCTGTTTATTGGTAGTTTTACTATCTATTTAAGTTGAATTACTTAGAGCGTGTTGGGATTTTGGGCTTCTGATCGAAAACTTACAATTTTTTGGTTAGACAAGGTGCGGAAACCGGAGTTTAGCTTTAGCTAAATAGCCTGTCCCGCAGAATTGCGGGAAGGATTTACGGAACAAAGTATAAGCAAAAAAGTGTAGTTTGCAGACTGATCACCAAAGTCCCAACACGCTCTTAAAAGATGGCGACAAGAATTCTGTTGTAGTTCATCCTGAATCTTTTTAGGAATGAATTTACATGGTGACTGAGGCTTTTAGAGGAGAGGCATTGCCTCTCCTTTTTTAATTAGGCTTGGTATGTAGCTGGTCCCAAAGGGGTTCCAAACACGCTCAGCTGCTACTTTACCTTTCTAAAGCGCAAAAGGATTAAGGGGTCGCGAAATAATAAGTTACCTAGAATAGGCGAAGTTATTTTGTGCGCTAACAAGGCAAAAAACGTAACCATAGTGGGGCTATCTATGGTGAGGCTTTTTAACGCAGTTAGCGTGCAAAAGAACGAGTCTAAATCGGTAAGTTATTGTTGCGCGAGCCCTAAGGGTAGGCAGGGCTTAAAGACCGCTCATTTTTTACTACATCGGTCTTGTCCGTTTTCTGAATTCTTCTCTGTGCTTTTACCATACTTTCTTATGGTCGGTATCGGATCAATAGTCTTTCTATCAACTTCACGCTGGATACTTTTATTTCACTTTATTTGGTTTCGTCAACTGGTCTCAGGAGAAAGTTGTTGTATCTATTTCTGGCCCAATGCTTAGTACAAAATATACGTTAATAAACTCTAATCATCAATAACCGCAAACACCATGTCAATATCGATTCAGATGCAGCTCAACGAAAAGTTGTATCTCAAGAATCCGCAGGATACCAAGCTGGGCAAGAAAATTATTCAGTATAGTATTATTCTGATTGATGAGATCGGGTTTGAAGCCTTCACCTTCAAAAAACTGGCGGACCGGATTAGTTCCACAGAAGCCTCAGTCTATCGCTACTTCGAGAATAAGCACCGGCTCTTGGTATACCTGCTGTGCTGGTACTGGGAGTGGATGAAGTTCCGGATTGATTACAATACAATGAATATCGAGGACCCAAAGCGCAAATTGAGAATTGCCATTTCTTCGATTGTTGATACTTCCCGCCGTAACACGTCTATCGAGTTTGTGGATGAGGATGTGCTGCACCGTATCGTGGTTGCAGAAGCGACCAAAGCCTACCATACCAAGCAAGTAGATGAAGAGAACAAAGAAGGCTTCTTCTTAACCTACAAAAGCCTGGCTAAGCGTATCGCAAAAATCATTAAAGAGGTAAACCCAGACTATACTTACCCGCGGGCACTGGCCAGCACGCTGCTGGAGATGGCTAATAACCATATTTATTTCGCCCTTCACCTACCTTCTCTTACCGATATCGAGGTAAAGGGCGGCGATTTGAGCCAGGTAGAGCAGTTGCTGGAAGACTTTGCTTTTGGATTGCTTGATAAACGTTAATCAAACATCTTAGTTTGGCCATCTTCCTCCGTATCAAAATCAATGGTGTCACCGGGGTGGAGTTTTTCGCTGTCTTGTTGAGTTGCGGTTTGTTCCTTTTGGAGAGGCTTGACCGTCAATAGCCGCTGATCGGCCACCTTATTACCCATTGCCCGCCAGCCTTTCACATCAATAAATTCTTCAATGTCAAGCTCCTGGTCAATCTTTTGACTGCCTTCCTTGATTTGGTACTCAATCGCAGCGCCAGGTTCAGGTGAGGCATACAGCAACTTGCTCTTTTTGTGCTCGGTGATGAAGGGGAAGCGCTGATTGGTGGAAGTGGTCTCGACTTGGAAACGCTTGGCTACGGACCATCCGCGTTCGCCTTCATAATAAATCACATTGACTACAGCTTCCGGGTCAAACTTACCGATGTATACGATTTCCTTTGGGTCGAATTTCTTATTAAGTTCGAGTTCTGCAATTTCATAGGAACCTTCTTTATAGATGGCAAAAAGATGGTCGCCGGAGTTAAACTCGCCCAGGAGTTTGCCGCGTTCATCAGTATTCAGCCGGCCGCTAACTTCGTCCATCCATATTTTAATAGCCCCCAGGGTAGACTGCCCTTCTTCCTTCAGGCTGACTTTGCGAACGGTATATTTGGTCACCGTATTTCCCTTAGAGCTCCGCCCTTTAATATCCAGCTCGCTGAAGTCGTAGTCGAAAACCTTATTGCGCGCCCGGCTGCCCTGAGTGAGCTGCACGGTCAGTACTTCTGCTTCTCCGTTAGGGTTGGCTGTAAAGTAGAGGGGCTTGGAACCCTTTTCGCCTGTTGTCATGTCGTATTCCCGATCACGGGTAATTGACTGCACCTGAAACCGCTTGGCGTAGGTCCGTCCACTTTTACCGTCCACATATACCGCATTATAGGTCGTGCGGTCATCTCCCTTCTTCCATACGTCGATGTGGATGATATCCTTGCCTGCGAACACCTTATCTGCAATACGGGAAACCTGGTACTTTCCGTCCTTTCGGAAGACAATAATATCTGCAATATCGGAGCACTCACAGACAAAATCGTCTTTTTTAAGGCCAGTGCCGAAGAAGCCCTCTTTACGGTTGACGTACAACTTAGCATTTTTAGCGACGACTTCTGTAGCTTCTATGTTTTCAAAGGTCGTAATTATGGTGCGCCGCTCTTTGTCCTTACCAAACTTTTGGAGCAGGTTCTCGTAGTAAGCAATGGCGTAGTCGTTGAGATTGTCCAGGTTGTGCTGTACTTCCTTTAGTTCCTCTTCCAGCTTTTTAATCTGCTCCTCTGCTTTGAAGGTATTGTATTTGGAGATACGCTTGATTCGGATTTCGGTCAGCCTTGTCAGGTCGTCCTCGGTGATGTCCCGCAGGAGCTCCAGGCGAGTGTCGTTTTTCTTTTTCCGTTCCCCCGGTACGCGGACGTACTTGCGCAGGCCCGTATCGACTGCTTCCAGCACCGCCTCCCAGGTCTCGCACTGCTCAATATCCCGGTAAATGCGATTTTCGATGAAAATCCTTTCCAGACTGGCGAAGTGCAGCTTTTCGAGCAGCTCACCTTTCCGGATTTCCAGCTCCAGTTTTAACAGGGCCTTAGTTTGCTGTGTACAGATGTCGAGGATATCCTCCACATTCATAAAGTGAGGCTTGTCCTCAATGATGACACAGGCGTTGGGGGAGATTGAAATTTCGCAATTGGTAAAGGCATAGAGGGCATCGATCGTCAGGTCAGGGGAAATGCCACTGCCAAGGTCGATCAGGACTTCCACATGCTCTGCGGTATTGTCCACAACCTTTTTGATCTTGATTTTACCTTTATCATTGGCTTTGAGGATACTGTCGATCAACGACTGCGTTGTCATACCGTAGGGCAGTTCCCGGATAGCCAGGGTACTTTTGTCTACCGCCTCGATTTTTGCCCGTACTTTCACCCGGCCGCCCCGCTTGCCTGCGTTGTAGTCAGATACATCGATCATGCCACCGGTCTGGAAGTCTGGATAGATCTTAACTTTTTTGCCCTGCAGTAGCTTGATAGAAGCTTTGATGATTTCGTTGAAATTATGCGGCAGTATTTTGGTTGACAAGCCCACTGCAATTCCATCTGCGCCCTGTGCCAGGAGCATCGGGAATTTCATTGGCAGCCCGATCGGTTCTTTTTTACGACCATCGTAGCTGAGCTGCCAGTTGGTAGTCTGCGGATTGAAGGCAACCTCCAGGGCGAATTTAGTCAGGCGGGCCTCAATATATCGCGCAGCGGCAGCGCTATCGCCGGTACGGACATCGCCCCAGTTGCCCTGAGGGTCAATAAGCAGGTCTTTTTGCCCCAGATTGACCAGTGCATCACCGATCGCCGCATCACCGTGCGGGTGATACTGCATGGTTTGGCCAATGATATTCGCCACCTTATGGTAACGACCATCGTGCATCTCCCGCATGGCATGCAGAATCCGTCGCTGTACCGGTTTCAAACCGTCAATGATGCCGGGTACGGCCCGCTCCAGGATGACATAGGAAGCATAGTCCAGAAAGTAATCTTCGTACATCCCCTTAAGGGTGATGATGTTTTCCTGACCGTTCTGTTCAGCTGTTTCACTCATAATGGCTTACTTCTACCCTGTATTTTGCTCAAAAGTACAAATTTACCGCCAAAAAAATAAACAAAAAATTTATACCCAGTAGTGTTTAAAACAACAATTGAGCGTGCCGATGAAAAACTGGCAAATGTGTTGCCTCAAAGGGCAGCGGAAAGGGGCGGGCGGACGTTCCTGAAATGCTTATATCATCATTAGTCTTCAATTTAGCATATAAAAGATCACGCCTACGTCCGGTTCCGGTTGTATCTTTTGCTGAATTGAGCTAATTTGGGCCAACTGAACATACATGAATATCGCTTTGCCCTTAGAAAACAATGAGAAAGGCTTCATACAGGCCTGCGTTCGCCGGGAACGCTGGGCGCAAAAGGTGCTGTACGAAGAGTACTATAGCCGGATGCTGGGAGTATGCTTGCGCTATGCTACTGATGAAGAGGAAGCATTGGATATCCTGCACGAAGGCTTCATTAAGGTCTTCCGGCATATTGGGAAATACCAACCGGGTACCTCCCTTCCTGCCTGGATTCGACGTATCATGGTCAATACCTCTATTGACTATTTTCGGAAGAATAGCCGGCGCCGGACAGAAGATATAGATGAAGCCTATGGTATAAGTACCAATGATCCCGATGCGATCAGTCAGTGCACGGAGCAGGAAATACTCGAAGCAATTCAGGGGCTAACCCCTTCCTACCGTGCGGTATTTAACCTTTACGTTATTGAAGGCTACCCGCACAAGGAAATTGCTGAACTACTGGACATTACAGAGAGCACCTCCAGGTCGAACCTGGTCAAGGCTCGGTTGAAGCTGAAAGCCATACTGAGCGAACGATTTTAAGCAGATATGAAGAAAAAAGAAGATCACCAGTTTGACGAACAGGTCCGCCTGAAGATGAGCCAGCTACGGCCTGATACCGGTATGCCTGATTGGGATGCGTTCGAGGGGCGACTGGATGCTTCAGAGGGGCTGGATGCTGGTCCTGCACAGTTAGATCCACGTGAGATAGATGAAGCGATCTTCTCAAAGATCCATCAATACGAAGTGCCCTATGAGCCCTCCCACTGGTACCTTATGGAATCTATGCTCAACGAGTGGTTTACATGGCCCCGGTACGTGCTTCGGTACAAATCTATGGAGCTGGCCCTTTTCTTGCTCTTATTTATCACTTGCTGGCAGTACTTGCCCAAAAAGAGTGCACCGTTAGCCGGCGCTGCTCCTGCACAGAATGAAAATTATTCCGTTCCTTCCTCTCCCATTCTGTCACAACTTGAGGACATTCAAAAGTCCGGGGTACAAACAACAGTAGTTACTGAAGAGAGACAGCAGCCGGGTGCTTTTGCAACAACTCCGGATCAGGCAGCCACCTCAGATGCTGCGGCCGCCATTGCTAAATCAGCTGTAGAAAATGCTAATCTGAGCGCTGGTACTTCTATTACTGATAACGCGCTGGTTCTGCCCTCTGCTACTAAAAATAACCTGAACGAATTAACGCCTTTGGCGACTGTTTTTGCACTGGAGCCGGTTCGGTCTTCCAGGGCGACTACCATTGAGCTGCCCTTGGTTGGCAGGGAGCACCTGACTGTACAAGGCGATACTCAAGAAGCATTGTCGGTAACTGACCTTTTACCGGGTCTCCCCTTTGAGGCTTTGGTAGGGCCGACAGGCGGCTTAGGGAATACGAAAGTCCAACGGATCAAAAAGGGGCCGACTCTGATTGTAGGCATGTTTGGCAGTGCTGATTATAACCATATTGTTGTGCCTGCAAGTTCGGAAAAGCGCTTGGCTGAAAGCTTCGAGCGAGCTGCGCTGGGTTACGGTGGTGGCCTTTCCCTCAGTGCGGATTTCGGCCGGCTGGAAGTGGAAACCGGTGCCATTTACGCTGCCCGTCATTATCCGGTTGGTATTGTGTATGTGCGCGGTGGCTTGCTTTCGGGCCTTTGGGGTGATGAGCTGCGTACTACCGAGCTCAATATGCTCAATATTCCTCTGCACTTCCGGTATGATTACTTGCAGCGCAACAAATGGCGGGCGTATGTGCTGGCGGGTGGTTCCGTACAAGTGGCTTTCCAGACCAATTATTATACCGCCGAAGCACCACAGTATGACTTCATGCCCGCTATGCCCGCTATGCCACCACCGGTTACCGATGGCGGGGGAGAGTCTGAAATTGATCGTATTCGCCGCAACGGCAAAGGCTGGCTTGAAAGTGGCTCCTTTGAGGATAACGCATACCTGACGTTCAATATGGGCTTTGGTGCCGAACGCTATTTCTCCGAACGCTGGAGCCTTTTTGTTCAGCCGGTTTATCAGCATTCCGTCCACTATTTCAAAAATATTGATGGCCTTGGCCCCAACAATGACCAGATTAACTCTTTATCTGTCCTGTTTGGTACCCGTGTACGTTTGAAGTAGGGCTCTGTGGGTTTTCTATTCCTGCCACTTCCCTGCTCCATCTGTATTTCGATCATTGCCTTCCAAAGCCAGCAGAAACTCCGACCGGGGAATGGTTGTCGCTCCCAGGCTAAGCAGGTGATCGGTTTCCTGTTGGCAGTCGATGAGGGTGAAGCCGTCAGCTTTAAGGCGGCGTACGAGCGATATAAAACCGAACTTGGAGGCATTGGAGGCCCGGGCAAACATAGATTCCCCGAAGAAGACCTTTCCAATAGCGATGCCGTACAGCCCGCCAACCAGCTGATCATCTTTCCAGACTTCCACCGAATGAGCGTAGCCTGCCGCGTGTAGTCGCGTGTACCCTAACACCATTTCCCGTGTGATCCAGGTACCTGTTTGGCCGCCACGGGACTGAGTGGCACAAGCCTGCATCACGTCCTTAAAGCATTGATCGTAGGTAACCGTGTATTTGTGCTGATTAAAGTAGGGGCGCATGCTTTTAGACACCTTCAGGTCTTCTGGGAATAGGACGCACCTGGGATCCGGTGACCACCAAAGGATGGGGTCTCCGGGGGCGTACCACGGGAAGATACCACTGCGGTAGGCAAGCAGAAGGCGGTCTTTGGATAAATCACCACCGGCAGCAAGTAGTCCATCAGGAGTGGAATACACTGGGTCAGGAAAAATAAGATGCTCAGGGTCCAGCCAAAATACAGGCATGCAATACGGGGAATTGTGAATGAATGATCTCCCAAAATACACAAATCATCAGGGTATTTTGTTGTGCCTGTTGGCAAAACAACAGCGCATTAGTGATTTCTTCTGTTTGTCAATATCGGAGTATTATTTTTTTGTTGTGGACGGGGCAGTCTGCCGTTTGGTCAGGCGCAGGAAGCGCAGGGTAAGCAGCACTGCACTGGCACTTAAACCAAGCACCAGCCCGATCCAGATGCCGGCAACATCCAGGCCAAGGACAAAGGCGAGCCCATAACCGGAAGGAATGCCGATGACCCAGTACGCAAGCAGGACGAAAAAGGTGGGCACTTTCACATCCTGAATGCCCCGGAGTAAACCGACACCTATGGCTTGTACAGAGTCAGAGATCTGGAAGACGGCAGTCAGAAAGAGTAAGGTGGCCGCATATTCGATCACCCGCGGTTCGTCATTGAACAGCAGGGGGAGATGGTGTCGGGTGAGTACAAAAGCAATGGCACAAAGCAAGCCGTAGGCTACAGCGATGACCAACGTAGATTGCCCCACACTACGAGCGTGTATCCAGTCCTGTCGGCCGTAAGCATAGCCCACCCGGATGCTGCCGGCTGCACTAATCCCCACCGACACCATAAATGTTAAGGACGCGATACTGATCGCAATCTGGTGGGCGGCCTGCTGAATGTAGCCCAGCCACCCGGCCATAATTCCCGAAATGGCAAAGGCTGCAGACTCCATGCCGTACTGTAGTGCAGCGGGGATGCCTATGCGGAAAACATCCTCAAACCGCTCCCAGCGAATCTGTAATTGATCGGACAAGTGCTGCCGGTAGGGAGCAAAACCTTTACTGTAGGCAATGAGCCAAAACAGAGCAATCATCGTGACGACGCGTGAAGCCATCGTGCCTATTCCGGCACCTTCCAGCTCCATCCGCGGAGCCCCCCATTTCCCAAAGATAAAGGCATAGTTGACCAACACGTTGACCGGAATAGCCAACAGAGCCAGATACATTGGCACCCGGGTACGGCCCAGTCCGTCAGCAAACTGTTTCATAGCCATAAAGACGGCCATAGGCACCATGCCCCATCCCATCCAAATCAGATAAGGCCCGGAAAGGTCGGCAACAATCTGATCCTGGCCGAAGTAGTAGACCATGTCCGCGCCCAGGTGAATGCCAATGGCGAATATTAATGACATCAGCGTGACGATCAGCCCGCCGTTGAAGAGTATGCGCAGGGGTTTATCGGGCTCATTCTCGCCCATCGCTGAGGCCACCAGCGGTGAAATAGCCGTAGTCAGGCCAATGGCAAGGACAAGCGGAAGGGTGATAAGGTTATTGACAAAAGCGGCGGCGGCCAGCTGAGAGCTATGGATTGCACCCACCATGGCACTGTCGATGATGCCCAGCGCAATCTGTGTCATATTGCCCAGTATGATGGGCCACCCCAGCTTTAAAGTATATTTGACTTCCTGCCACATGGATTTGAAATTGCGCGGCAAAGGTAGGTTATTAATTGGATGCTTCGCAGGCTTGTTGGTGGGTTTTCAGGACATTGGTATATTTGGGGTTTTAAGAGCCTTTGGGGCTTACCCTTTGGCTTGTTCCGGGAAAAGAATCAGTGAAGTATTATGCATAGCCTGAATAAACTAACGCGTTATAGCACTTTAGCTCTCGCCCTTATCCTGGTGTGCAGCTTCATTGCAGAACGTAACCAGGAGTTGGGGGTGGAGCGCCCCTGGAAGGTGAAAGCGTATATCCAGAAGCATGACTTCCTTGCAGAAGCGCTGCACCAGGAATCCGGTATCCCCAAGGCCGTGATTTATGCAGTGGCGGGCTTGGAAAGCGACTGGGGCCGCAGCGAACTTGCCAAACACGCCAATAACCACTTTGGGATCAAGTCTAAGCCCGGCTGGCAGGGACTGGAGTATTGCAAGCCCACGCAGGAGTTTGACGGGCAGCAGTTCCATACTCAAAAAGAGTGTTTCAAAAAATACCCGCTTATCCGGCGGAGTTACCAGGACTTCGGCGACTTTCTCATGAAAAATGAACGCTATGCCATTCTCAAAACCTTGCAGCCGAATGACTATACGGGCTGGACAGATGCCATACAGGTCAGAGGATACGCCACGGATCCCGAGTACGCTACCAAGCTCCGGGGTATCATTTGGCGGTACCGTTTGACACAGTTGCCCTGATCAGAAGTTAGGGAGCTAGAGTTTTTTCTATTTATTATCCATTGGAATTTAGGGCTACTCCCTAAAAGCCCTATTTTTGATTTTTAACAGAACTAAAACCAGCAATACTATGGACTTAAATGCGCCCATTTCCACGATAATGTCTAAGGAACTCAAAACCGTTGCTCCGGACAGCCCCGCTACTGAAATTGACACCCTCTTCAAGGAAAACCGCATCCACCACATCCCGGTGCTTGATGAAAAGCGCAATGTGGTGGGCATTGTAGGCAAATCAGACTTCCTGTACCTGCTGCGTGGCTATACCTCTCATGAAACGGACCGCTTCCGCGAAACAGCCAAGCTGCGGGCTTTCAAAGCCATGGAAATCATGCAGGAGGAAGTCGAAACGCTTTCAGAAAGCGACCCCATTAAGAAAGCTATCCAATTGCTGGCTGAGAACCGCTATCAGGCTTTGCCTGTACTCAGCGACAAGGGGAGTATTTGCGGCATTGTTACTACGCATGATATTCTGGACCTGGTCAATAGAGCCAGTCAGGAAGAATAAAACTATGTTTGGAGCTTACTCTGCTGCAAATCAAGGGCTTGCGAATGTTGGCGTCACTTTTTTTGGCTTATTTGAACCGCAAACGCGGCAAAAGAGATTTAGCCAGAACCACAACTCCTTGATTTTTATGACGAACCCACTCCAAACATAGCCTAAGCTTACTCGCCCAGAACTTCCTCGATAGAAGGTTCTTCCAGCTTGCGGCCCAGGTAAACAACCTTCAGGTTTTCCTCAAAGTCAAATTCATCGAGGCTATGAGGGATGGGCTCAAGGGTAGCATCAGGTGTAAGCAGAAAGAGGGGGGCGGTATGGGTATTGACAGCTGTGCGGTCTAGTATGCGCTCTATGTCCTCTTTGGAGCTGACTTCCAGCTCATGTACCTGTGGATAATCACGGGCGATTTCATTAAGGTTGAGGAAGTCATCGGTATAAGAAAAAATACCCTGTTGTGGTAATTCTGACCGGTTGCGCTTCAGCTCATCCGGGGTCAATAGCCTGAAGGAGCCATTCTCCCCAAAAATTTTCTGGTACTTGCGTACCGCGTAATTATTGACATCCGCACTACTCGTCATAGAAATCATATAGCCCATATCCAAGAGCTCAAACTGCTCGCCAAGGTCATCGGTATAGATATTTACGTTGTAAGCTTCCAGGCCCAATTCTTCGGCTTTCTTAACGCTCCCTTCATTATTATCAATGAGTACCACATGCCGGTTTAGGTTCTGAAGGTACTGTCCAATCATTCGGCTGGCTCCATTGGCCCCAATGATGAGGATGCCTTCCGATCCGTCAAGGGTGACCTTGAGCAACCGGGCTACAAGGCGGGCGGTTGTAGCGTTGATTAATACGGTGCCCAGTACGACCATGAATACCAGGGGCACCAGGAACTCTGCATCCTCTACCGGCGGGTTCTCAGTCGTGAGGGTCAACCCGAACAGGGAGGCAATACCTGCTGCGACAATACCTCTGGGCCCTACCCAGGAAATAAACACCTTTTCCCTGAAATTGAGCTCTGAGCGCCGGGTGCTCAGAAATACGCCCAGTGGGCGAAGGATCAGAGTGATGGACAGGAAAAGCGCCAATGACCGCCAGTCGCTGATGATGATGTTGATGTCATCTACATTGATGAGTGCAGCCAGGATGATAAATAAAATAGAAATGAGCAGCACGCTCAGTGATTCTTTAAAGGACAGGATTTCTTTTATCCTGGGCACATCCATATTGCCTAAAACCATGCCCATGACGACTACCGATAGCAGGCCGGACTCATGTGCTAGTAAGTCCGAAAATACAAAAATGAGCAGTACCAAAGCCAGCGTGAATACGTTGAGCAAATAGTGCGGAATGAGCTCCCGCTTGATTAATTGATACAGCGCGTAGCCAGCTATTGCGCCCATGGCCAGTCCGATGAACAGGATTTGGAAAAAGGAAACGAGCGCGTGAGAGGTGAATTCCACACCGCCTTCTGCTGAGCGGATAAACTCAAATACCAGAACCGCGACGAGTGCGCCGATCGGGTCAATTAAGATGCCTTCCCATTTCAACACGGTACTGACGTTGCGGTTAAGTGGGATATTCTGCAAAATTGGCGCAATCACTGTAGGCCCGGTAACGATGATCAGTGCACCGAAGAGAAAAGAAACCGCCCAGTTGAGCTCCATGAGGTAATGAGCCGCGAGGCCTGCTCCGATAAAGGTGATGAGGGACCCGATTGTTATCATCTTGAGAATGGCCGGCCCTACACCGGCAATCTCCTTCCTTTTCAGCGTCAGCCCGCCTTCAAAAAGGATCACACCGATGGCCAGGGAAACAAACGAGAAGAGGTATTTATCCGGGAAAATACCCACTATACCGTTTTCTCCGCGCGCCAGGAGCGGTTCCAGTAGTTTTTCCCCGTCGGAGGTAAAAAAGGTGGAAATCGGCCCGACGATCAGCCCAATCAGAATCAGCGGCAGAATAGCGGGAACTTTAGTACGCCAGGCGAGCCATTGTGCGAAGATGCCTAATACGATGATGCCTGCGAGTTCGAGCATGGATTTTTTCTAGTTAGTAGAGTTCTTGAAACATTTTACCCTTACAGTTAACCCCATTACCGGGCTCATGGTTTGAGCAGATTTATAAGGAGTAAGGCTAAATCCCTGAACTTCCGTTGTTTCGGCTGAAAATAACTACCTTTGCGCCTCGTAAAATCACGCATTTTTTATGTCTTTCAACAAAGAACTCAACCGGCGCCGCACTTTTGGCATCATCAGCCACCCGGATGCTGGTAAAACGACCCTTACGGAAAAATTGCTGCTTTTCGGCGGTGCCATTCAGGTGGCCGGTGCCGTAAAGTCCAATAAAATCAAGCGCAGTGCTACTTCCGACTTTATGGAGATTGAGCGGCAGCGGGGGATTTCGGTAGCGACTTCCGTGATGGCGTTTGAATACCGCAACCTCAAAATCAATATCCTCGATACGCCTGGCCACCAGGATTTTCAGGAGGACACCTACCGTACGCTCACGGCGGTGGACAGCGTGATTGTGGTAATCGATGTGGCCAAGGGCGTGGAGGCACAGACCGAAAAACTGGTCAAGGTGTGCCGAATGCGGAATACGCCCATTATCGTTTTTATCAATAAGCTGGACCGTGAGGGCCTTGATGGCTTTGACCTGCTCGATGAGCTGGAGCAGAAGCTGGGGCTCACGGTGCGCCCACTGAGCTGGCCCATTGGGATGGGGCAGCGCTTCAAGGGCGTGTACAGCATGTACGAGCAAAAGCTGGTACTGTTCCGCCCCCACGGCAAACAGGAGGACGAGGAAGAGACCATTGAGATCAATGACCTGGCAGATGGCAAGCTGGATGACCTGGTGGGTAAAGAAGCGGCTGAAGAGCTACGGGAGGAAGTCCATATGGTGGAGTCGGTGTACCCGAAGTTCGACCGGGAAGCTTACCTCAAGGGCGATCTTTCGCCGGTTTTCTTCGGCTCGGCTATTAACAACTTTGGCGTGCGCGAACTGCTAGATTGTTTTGTGGAAGTGGCGCCCCCGCCCCTGGGCAGATTCACCGAAGAGCGGGAAGTCAAACCCACCGAAGATAAATTTGCGGGTTTTGTCTTCAAGATCCACGCCAATATGGACCCCAACCACCGGGACCGTATTGCTTTTCTGCGGGTATGTTCCGGCCGCTTCGAGCGCAATACCAATTACCTGCACGTGCGGCAAAACCGCAAGATGAAGTTCCCTAACCCCACGAGCTTTATGGCGGCCAAAAAGACCATCCTGGAGGAAGCCTACCCGGGAGATGTAGTTGGCCTTTACGATAGCGGCAACTTCAAAATCGGCGATACCCTCACCGAGGGCGAGGTGCTTCACTTCAAGGGCATACCGAGTTTTTCTCCTGAGCAGTTCCGCTTCGTCAACAACGCCGACCCCCTCAAGTACAAGCAGCTCGACAAGGGACTGGTACAGCTCATGGACGAGGGTGTGGCCCAGCTCTTTACCAAAGAAGATAATAACCGGAAAATCATCGGTACGGTAGGTGCCCTGCAGTTTGAGGTCATTCAGTATCGCCTGGAGCACGAGTACGGCGCCAAGTGCAGCTACGAGTCAGTCAACCTGCACAAAGCCTGCTGGGTCACCTGCGAGAATGAACAGGCGCTAAAGGCTTTCATACAGCGCCGCAAGCGCGACCTTGCCCGCGACAAGCACGGTCAGCTCATCTATCTGGCTGAGTCGGCCTGGTCGTTGCAAATGGCACAGGAGAACCACCCGGAGGTGGAGTTCCACTTTAAGAGTGATTTTTAGAAGCAATTAATCCATCGGCTTATCCGGCGCCGGCGCACTGGCGTGGAAATCGCGGTGGATGCGCCCGGCGTAGTCGTCCAGCAGGGTGTGGATGCGTTGCAGATCAGCCGACCGGATGATCATTCCAATATGGTGATCCTTATGCAGCCGCCACACAATTTCCGGGTCATCAAAGCCGGAGCTGTCGGGGTGCTGAAAGCGGGAAAGAGAAACCACAATGCCAGCGTGGTCGTCTTTGGCCTTCGGGGCTTCGTAGGGCTGCTTTTTGGCCATAGCTGTTTCCAGGCGCGCCCACTCTGCCCATAAATTGATACCGGAGGCGTACTCCACCATCTCTGCCAGATGCGCACCGCCTACCCGCGAGCTGGTTTCCAGAAAGTAAAACTGCCCGTCATCATTTGATTTGATAAATTCGGTATGCGAGGCACTGAACTGCATACCGAAAGCCTGCATGACTTTGGCGTGGAGTTCCTGAATAGCCATATCGTCTTCACTGCCCAGCGGTAGGGTAGCCGAACGGAAAATGCCGCCCCCGTGCGCCACTTCAAAGGGCGTATTCAGGTACTTGGATACCCGGCAGAAGCCCACCTTTCCATCCACGGTAATGGCATCGGCGTGGTAAACAGCACCGGGTTTGAACTGCTCCACCAGGTATTCGTGGCGATTGTCGCCCAGGCTGTGCACCACCTGCCAGAGTTCTTCCAGGCTATGCACCTTTTTGATACCGGCAGCGGAGGCTTCAGCACGGGGCTTGACCACCCAGGGACCAGGAACAGCCGTGGCGTAGTGCGTGATCTCCTCATCGTTGAACAGGGGCGAAAAGGGCGGTACAGGAATGCCTGCCTCGGCTGCTTTCACCCGCATGGCCAGCTTGTCTCGGAAATAGCGGGCCGTGGTCTGCCCCATTCCCGGCAAGCGGAAGGTCTCCCGCAGGAAAGCGGCTTTCTCTACATCAAAATCATCCAGGGCTACGATGCGGTCGATTTTCTTGCTGCGCATCAGCCAGGCCAGCCCTTTTTCCAGATTGGCGAAGTTCTCCGGCGTATTCTCATCGGAGTCCATGTAGAAAAACTCGTCAACGTCGTGGCGGGGCCAGTCGGCGTGCTCCAGGTTCTTGGCGGTGAGCAGATAAACGGTATTGCCAGCCGCCTTGCAGGCGCTGAGGAAGTCCTGCCCTTTATGGTAGCAGGTGACGCAGAGGAAAGTCAGTGGTCGCATCATGGTATCTAGGTTGTTCGGTAACCCCGAAGGATTACGATGGGTTTATGCTTTTTTTAGTTGTTCCAGGAAATTAACCAGCAGGCGTACGCCGTAGCCGGTTGCGCTCTTCTGCACGGTGAATTCGGAGTCCCCAAAGGCGACCCCGGCAATATCGAAGTGAGCCCAGCGGGGGTGGTTTTCGGTAAAAAATTCCAAAAACTTGGCGGCGTTAATCGCCCCGGCCATCGGACGGCCGCTGAAGTTGCGGACATCAGCAACGTCCGATTTCAGGTCTTCTTCGTAGACTTCCCACAGCGGCAACGGCCAGCAGCGCTCTCCGGTGGCTTCACTCGCACGCTTCAGGTGCTGCTCCAGCTCGTTGTTGTTGGTGAACAAGGCGCCAGCGTGGTAGCCAAAGGTGCGTACGGCGCTGCCGGTAAGCGTAGCCAGGTCGATCAGCGTGTCGGGGGCGAAATGGCGCAACATGTAAGCGATGCCGTCCGACAGAATCAGCCGGCCTTCAGCGTCCGTATCAATCACTTCGATGGTTTTGCCACTGTAGGAACCGATCACATCGCCGGGCTTGACCGCATTGGCATCCACACAATTGTCGGTAGCGGGCACAATGCCAATCAGGTGCACCGGCAGTTGCAATCGGGCAGCTGCTTCCATCGTGCCAAAGACTGCTGCTGCCCCACCCATGTCGCTCTTCATATAGTGCATATTGGCGGAGGGCTTGATGGAGACGCCCCCGGTATCGAAGGTGACGCCTTTGCCGACCAGACCGACTTTGGGTAGCGTGCCGGTGGCTTTCTTCGGTTGGTATTCCATCACGATAAAGCGGGGCGGTTCTTCGCTGCCCCGGTTGACAGCCAGCAGGGCGTGCAAGCCTAATTCCTCAATGGCGGGCTTGTCAAAAACGGTGACTTTATAGCCATGTTTTTGGCCCGATTGTACTGCCCAGTCGGCCAGCATCGCCGGGGTTTTTTTATTGCTCGGCGCATTGACCAGGCCGATGATAGATAGCTGTGCTTCGGAAAGGTGACGGGCGCGTTCGGCGGCTTGCTTGCAGATGCCGGCATCCGGCTCGGGCGCAAGAAGGGTAAGCTGTGCCTTAGGGGTAGCGAAAGGGTGCGGAGCTTCCGCTTCCTCCCGGTACTGCCCGGTGGACAGGGTGCTTAGTAATAAGCCGCTAATGATGGCCTCTGTCTGCTTTGCTTTATCGCCAGGCAGGTACATCAGATCGACTCCAATGTGTGGCGGCAGCTTGCTTTTTTGCTGGTGTGCAAAGGAGCGCACGGTTTTCAGCGTATTGGCGTAGGTCGGTTTCTTACCGAGCCCAAGCAGAAAGGCGGTCCGCTGACCAGCCAACAGCAGCAATTGCTCACCCGCATTCGCCTTGAAGTGCCCGGAGAGCCCCGCCGCAGTACTGCCCCACTGCGAAGCGATCTCTTCCAGATTGCTTTCGAGTGTTTCGCCTGCGGTCAGGAGGACAAGCTGTGTTTGTGGCGCTTGATTGGTTTCGTTTTGGAAGTTGATCTGCATATTTTCAGGATGTTTTTGGAGGTTGGTTGAAAAAGAGCCACTCGGCAGCGCGGGGGAATTCCTGCCCCCACCGGGCCTCGTTGTGGGCACCGTCGGGGTCCAGGGAGAGCTCAAAGTTGAAGGAAGCATCGCCCTGTTCTTTCGCTGCTTGCATAAACCGGCGGATATTGGGGACCATTTTTTGACTTTCGCCTTCTCCGGCGTAAATATAAATGTCCATATCGTGGGGGTCATTGAGGTTCATGACCCGGAATGGAATATTGGGGCTCACCCAAAGCGAGGGGGAAAAAATCATCAGCTTGCCGTACACTTCCGGGTAAATCAGCCCGGCGTATATGCTGATCAGACCGCCCATAGAGCTGCCGCCTATACCGGTATATTCGCGCCCGGGGAGGGTGCGGAAGTGCTCATCGACAAAGGGCTTGAGACGGTCGGCAAGTACGCGCAGGTACTTTTTGCCACTGCCGGCTCCCAGTTGTGTGCGGTAGGAAGGCGTAAATTCAGTGATGCGGTCTTTCTCGGCGTGGTCAATAGCCACGATGATGACATCCCCAAATCCCTGTTCTTTCATCAGTGCCAGTTTCTTATCTACCCCCCAACTGCCGAAAGGTGCATAGTCGTCGAAGAGGTTTTGCCCGTCCTGCAGGTAAAGTACCGGGTACCGCTTATCGGTCTTGTAGTAGTCACAGGGCAGCAGAGCCGCAATACGGCGGGTCTTGATGAGTTGTGGAATTTTGAAGTCCTCGGTCAGGATTTCAATCTTGGGCAGGTATTCCGGATGGTAAGCCAGGCCGTCCACCAGCCACCGGTCTACGCTGTCCAACTGTGTATCTTGCTCCCGTATGGCAACCACGCGGTTGGTGCGGGTATTGCCAAAGCGGTCGAGCTCCACCTGATCCCAGTCGCCCCGGTGGTATTTGTATTCAAGCTGCTCGGGCAGCCATTCGTCGGCCGGGAAGCTAAGCTCGTAATAGCCGGGGCCGGTCTGCTGCATTTTATACGCACCACTGCCGGTGCGCCAGCTATTGAAGTTGCCCGACACGTACACCGACCTGCCGGAATCGTTGGCCGGGGTTTGTAGTTGTAGCCGGAGTTGGGTGCCATTTGAGGGGGCATGGCCGCTGGAAGAAGCGCCTTCTGTCATATCTCGTTGCTAAGTCTGTCGTTCGTAATTGTCAGGTCAAAGGTAAGAAATAAGGGGATTTTGTAGGCAGCGGACTTAGGGGAAGGCGGGAACCGGAGTGGGAAAAGTTGTAATTTTAGGCGAAATCAGGAACTCGAGTATGAAAATCATAGATGTTGGCTTGCTGAGTGCTTTTAGGAATGCGGTGGACTTTGATCCACTCACAGCGCTTTCGGAAAAGGCAACGGAGCAACTTCCGGTTGATTATTTCCGGTTCTATCATGCCATTTCCAGTGTCTATTCCTCGAAAATTGAGGGGGAGGAGGTAGACTTCGATAGCTATTTCAAGTACAAGTTCATGGAGGTAGAATACCAGCCGGACTACACCAGGCGGGCCGACGATTTATTCAGGGCTTACGAATATATTCTTCAAAAGCCACTCACAAAGCCACACCTACTGGAAGCCCACAGAATCCTTAGTTACCACCTGTTGCCGAAAAGCCAGCGTGGACTTATTCGGGCCAACCCAATGGTTGTACTGAATGAGGCTGACCGCATTGAGTATGTGGCTTGTGCGCCTCAAGAGGTGCCTTCTGCCTTAGCAACATTTTTTGAAGACCTGGAACTACTGTGTACTTCCAAACTGGATGAGCTCGAAGTTTTTTACTTCGCAGCCATGCTGCATCTGGTGTTTGTGAAAATCCATCCCATGCAAGATGGCAACGGCAGGACAGCCCGGCTAATGGAGAAATGGTTCCTTTTGGAAAAGCTGGGCCATCGGGCTCTATCCATTGAATCAGAGAAAAACTACTACATCAACCGGGAAGGGTATTACCACAACATCCGCAAACTTGGGCTTGATTACGAAAGTTTGGATTACGGGCAGTCTCTGGATTTTTTGCTGATGACGATTAATAGTTTGCGAAGAGATAACCCGTAATTGCCGTTAATCTCACCAAGTCACTTGAGGGTCAATTCTTGCCATAAAAGTTGACTCATATCGGTCGGTACGCCCTGCAATACTGTATTGAATCAGTATATCGTCTTCCTCCCGAAACCAATAGGTGACTTCAGAATTAAATCTCTCTTCCCCCAATGCCCAATAATCCCCACGAAAACCTAATTTTGTCAGGTACAACCAAAACGGATCCATGGAAAACCAACTCCTTTGGGGCATTGACCTCGGCGGCACCAAAATTGAAGGTGCGATCATCGAAAGCATTCAACCTTTGAAAGTGCGCTCCCGCCTGCGCATTCCCACCGAAAAGGAAAAAGGGTACGAGCACATCATCGGGCAAATTGGCAAGGTCGTAGACTTACTTCGGGAAGACAGTGGGGCAGAACCGGAACGCGTTGGCATCGGCACCCCTGGCACGATCGACCCCATCACCGGTCTGATGAAAAACGCCAACACCACCGCCCTAAACGGGCAGCCCCTAAAGCAGGATTTGGAAAAAGCACTCGGCCTGCCGGTACAAATGGCGAATGATGCGAATTGCTTCGCTATAGCGGAAGCCCGCCTGGGCAAGGTGCCGCGGGAAGCCCCGGACGCGCAGGTCGTCTTCGGTGTCATCATGGGCACAGGCGTGGGCGGTGGCCTGGTCATAAACGGACAGGTGCGCAACGGCCGGCAGGGCATTGCCGGTGAGTGGGGGCATAATTTTCTTGATTTCTCGGGTGGGGAATGCTACTGTGGTCAGGTTGGCTGCGTTGAGAGTATCATTTCGGGCCCTGCGCTGCAACGTTTTTACCAGGCGCAGTCCGGACAGAAGGACAAGCTCAAAAATATCCTGCAGCGCGTAGATTCAGACGCGCACGCCAAAGCCACCCTCGACCGACTGATCCATTTTTTCGGCAAAGGCATGGCTTCGATCATCAATACCCTCGACCCCGACGTGATTGTACTGGGCGGCGGCCTGGGGAATATTCCCAATCTATACACGGAAGGGGTGGAATCGGTCAAAAAACACGTTTTCAACCACCGGTTGGACACGCAGTTCCTGGCGCCGGAGCTGGGCGATAGTGCCGGCGTGTTTGGGGCTGCGATGTTGGTCGCTTAGTTGTGGATATGCCCGCACGTTGGGTTGATGATGAAAACGAGAATTTACAGCAATGAAAAGAAAATACAACTGGCTCAATCACTTATTTAATTTTTTTGCAGTAATACTGGGAGTGTACCTTGCTTTTTACATCAATGAAAGCGCAAAAATTAACCAAGAAAAAAATGAAAGCTTTATACTAATGAATTCATTGGTAAATGACCTTTCAGAGGACATCAGAGTGTATGAGGAGTACCAGATACCCGAAAACATCCGACATCAGCAAAACGTCGAACAATTACTGGAGGCGCTGCTAGCTGATAGTTTAGAGGGCATAGATGGTCAACTGGCTGCAATTATTGGCGTTGAAAATTATGAACCAACTGCCTCGACGTATAGCTCAATGAAGTCGTCAGGGAAACTCCACTTAATTGAAGATTTAACGCTTCAGAAAATGTTAACCGACTATTACGATGGATTAGTCTTCGAAAGCACCAGGAAGGGGCAATATCAAGTCGATTACTTTACGAACGAATTGTTGGCCTGGCTGACGAAGAACGTGGATTTTTACGATATGCAGCTACTGAATAAAAACGGATTAGTTGTTTTGAGGAATCAGCTTATGATTTATGCATCCCTGATAGACCAAAAAGTGAACTCCTATCAAATGATAGTCGAGGATTCCAAAAAACTAAAACGGCATATGGAATTAATACTCGAATCAGAGTAAAAGAAGCACCCAGTCTACTATTGCAACTAGTCCACAATGATAGGGCGTATTTTTCGCCTGGAAGCCTTGTTTTTACTAAGCCTGAGTGTTCAGTTACTTCAAAGGCGATCTGCTGATATTTGGCAGGGGATAATCTATTTTGGTATAAAGAAGCCAGATGAGTATCCAATCATCCTTTTGGAGCGTTTACCCTGTTGAGCCATGTAATAGAGGTAAATTAGGACAAAACTCTGTATCTTTAGGCGTATTTATTCATGAACGAAACAAGAAATAACCATGAAACCATTAATGATGATGCTGGCTTTGCTTTTCCTGGGCTCTATGTCCCTGCAGGCACAGTCAGCCAAAGCATGTTGCAGCGGCAAGGATGAGACCAGCTGCACCAAAACAGCGGAAGCTAAAACAGCTTGCTGCTCCAAAAATGAAAATGGCAAGGCTTGCGCCAAGATGGGCGATGCTAAAGCACAGAAAGTGAGCAATAGTGCGAGTGCTACCACTGCCTCTGTTCGCATTTACGGCAACTGTGGTATGTGCAAGCGCACCATCGAAGGTGCCCTGAACGGCGTGGAAGGGGTTCACTCTGCAGAGTGGGACATCAAATCAGGCATGCTTGCGGTGGTTTATGAGGCAGATAAAGTCTCAGAAGATGATATCAAAGCCAAGGTAGCGGCAGTCGGTTACGATTCTGATACCCACCGTGCGGCGGATGAGGTTTATGCAGCGCTGCACGGCTGCTGTCAGTACGAGCGCCCAAAGGGTTAACTTTCTTTCAGCAGTAGTTGTTGGTTGTCTGCATTGAGCTGTCAGCCAACAACTACTCCTCTTCCTCCGCTGTGATCAATTCATTTTTCTCCAGCTGCTTATACAGTTTCAGCGACTTCTCGCTGAGCGCTTCCACGGGCACTTCCGTCTGCCCGAGTATGTCCAGCAGGACATTGATCCGCCCTTCCGTGTCATAAAATTTATTGATTACGATGATATTGCGGTCCTCCACGATAGCGTAGCCCGAATTGAAACTTCCTTTTTCGTAGCGGATGGTGAATTCAATCTCTTCGAAGAGCGTCTCCAGTTTTTTTAGGCTATGACGGGTGTATTTGAACATACATGGTGCTTTGGCGCTAAATTAACTAATTAAGCACACACTCCACACGCCGGTTCTGTTGGCGGCCTTCTGCTGAGCTGTTCTCCGTTACAGGTTGGGTTTCTCCGTAGCCCCGATGCACGATGCGCCCGGCGGCGATGCCTCGTTCGATGAGGTACTGCCGGACGGCGCCGGCACGGCGCTCCGAGAGCTTTTGGTTGTCTCCAGCTTGGCCGATATTGTCGGTGTGACCGGCAATTTCCACCTCTATATCCGGGTGTGCAGAGAGGTAATTCGCCAGGGTTTCTAATTCCGGGAAGGCTTCGGGCTGCAGCTCCGCGCTTGCAGTAGGGAAGCGAACAGAGCGGAAGGTGTACCGTCCGGTTTGTGTGAGCGTTTCCTCCAAATCTGGGCGGGCGAGCCCGATGTAGACTTCGTCCAAACAATAGTAGGCGATGCGCACCGGGAAGACCACATAGGGGGAGGGTTCGAAATTAACCTGCGTGTGAGCATCTTTGAAGAAATTCCCAATCACGAAGTGACGGGTGGCAAAGGGGGCTTTGAACGCCCCTCTTATCTGCATCCAGCGGTTGGCACTGTCCCCGACAATGGAGTCGACGTTGAAGTGGGGTTTGATACCAAACTGCCGCACGGACTGATCGAAAAACTCGTTAGGGTCGGCGGGGCTTCGCAGGAAAGCAATGCCGATGTTGTTGCTCGCCACCGGCACGGGCGGCACCGTGAACTCGGTCCTGGGCAGCGTCTTGAGGTGCTGCAAAGGAACATCGACCTGCCGGTTGATCCAAAAGCTGACTTCATACGTGGCACCTTCCACAAGCGGCTCGCTCAACCGCCCCTGCATAAACTCATGGTAGTCATTGAGCCAGCCGGTTTGTGCTGCCGGGTAGAAATTAATAAAGCCCAACATCCTGTCTCCCGCGTAAGGTTCAGGAAAAATACAGTCTGCCGAATCCGGGTAGGAGATCAGGTCTGGGGTGAGCCCGTTGAAGGAGTTCCAGTAAGCGGCCGATTCGTTGAATTGGAAGGTTTTACGGGAGAAACTGCACTCCTTATGGTATTTGTCAGATTGCAGGGTTTCGAAGCCAGCATTCAGGACGAGGTTTTGCGCCTGCAATTGAACCAGGCACAAATAGACGCCAGCTGCGAACAGGAAAGTTTTCATAGGGTTTTACACAATAATGTAACGCACTGGCATAAGTTACACTATCCTCTGCTACACCATAGTGGTGCAAAATGCGTTCAATTCATAACTTTCCTGCTCTGACAATTTCTACAGGAAATGCTTTCGCGGAAAGAAATAGGGAGCAGGGCTTTTTGTGAAAGCATTTGCATCAAGTCGCAGAAATTGTCAGAGAACCATAACTTTGAGGCTTAATTACAAAGGGTGCTATGCAAAAGAATAGAATACGACTGTTTTTGATGATTGTGGCGGGTTTGTTTTTCCTGGGACTACAGGCGCAGGAGCTGGGGCCGGAGCGCCGCTTTGAAGCCGGTGTGGTCGCCGGGCTTAATATATCTCAGATTGATGGGGACAAACTACGCGGGTTTTATAAATTTGGCTTTCAGGCCGGTATCAAGGCTGACGCAGTACTTTCTGACCGTTGGAAGGTGGGGATTGAAATTCTCTTCTCCCAGCAAGGGGCAAGACAGAGCCGGTTCGACGTTCCCAGCTCCGAACTTGACGTGAAAGAGATACAGTTCAATATGGTAGAGGCGCCGGTACTGGTCCACTTCCGCGACTGGAAGTTGCAGTTGACTGCCGGGGGCTCCTATGGCAATATTATCAACTACAGTGTGACGGAAATAACGGGTGAGGATGGCACGGAAGCGCACCCTTTGTCCCAGGATGTCTTTTCTCTTATCCTGGGGGGCTCCTTTTACTTCACTGAAAGCTGGGTGCTTGATGTGCGCTGGTCCCGCTGGCTCAATTCGCCCTACAGTGATGAGTTGGCAGAGGCCAATACCCAAACCCTGATCCCCTGGATAGGGCGGACGATTACGGTTCGGGGTTGTTATTTATTTTAGCGATTCTTAACCAAATACTAAGGCCAGTTAAAGAGGGTTAAAAACCGGCGCGGTGATCCTTTTTCCTTTTTCTTTGAAGAAAGAATCAAAATTAAGGACTTATGAAAATCACCTACCTGCTATCTACCTTATTTTTACTAAGTGCCCTGAGCCTTTCCGCTCAGGATGAGCAAACCTTGTTCAACAGCACCGATATCCGCTTGTCGGGCATATGGGGCAGCATTGACCACAATTACAATTTCTTTGAAGACGAATTTGCCTATGCCCGTGGCTTTAATATTGGTATTGAAGTCAGCCGGTCGATTTACGTGGGGTTTGCGCGCAACAGCTTTCGTCAGGAGCCCGCTACGGGGCCGGATGGCCAGCGGCTTGACCTTCACTATGATGGTTTACTGGTGGGCTATGCCCCGAATTCGAAGCGTTTGCTACACCCCCGGTTTCAGTTTTTCGCAGGGAGCGGCGTCGCTACTGTCAAAAATGTAGGCGATGATGACGTTTACGTACTCAAACCCTCTGCCGGGTTGGAACTGAATGTCTTTCAGTGGTTTCGTGTCGGTCTGGAAGCCGGTTACCGCTTCGTTACTTATGACAATATACGGGACTACGAGAGCGATTTCTCTTCACCATACGGGAACATTGCGCTTCGATTTGGCTTGTCGTGGGGCGATTAGGGAATTATAGTCCACCAAGTTCGAATGTGTAATTTCCGGCTTGGTGGACTATACGTCTGTATGTTCACTACCTCGTAAGCGAGCTAGAAATAAATACCACCATTTTTTTTAGAGATGTAAGTGATTTTCAACGTAAAGGTTGCTTACTCTACCTTATGCAGCATATAACTCAGCCGTTTAAGGTCAGCAGTGCGCTGCTCGACAATGGAATCTTCTGCATCGAGTTGTTCAAGCCAGGACTGTGCGCCGGACAGCAGCTGTCGAATGGCATCAGGTTCTGTACGGAACCGGCCCTGTAGGTATAATTCCAATTCTACGGCGGCAAGTTGCAGGGCAGTGGTCGCAGTTTCAAGGTAAATATAGCCCCCGCCTTTACCAAGGTGCTGTTGCAGGAGCGGAAGGGCAGAGCGATAATGCGCTCTGGATTTTGGAAGTTCTCCCTGCTCCTGATAGAGTTCCCCCAGGTATTTTAGGTTGGAAGCCAAGTATAGCCCCGCCTCGCCTTCCGGCAACTGCCGGAGCATTGTAGCGGCTTTGTGATGGCACTCCAGCGCTGCCTTTTCCTGCCCCTCATCCTGATACACCAATCCGCAGGCGCCGTAGAGGCGTGCCAGCAATAGCATCGGCCCGGTCTTCACGGATTCTATTAGCTCAATAGCCTTTTGGTAATGCTCCAGGGCTTTTTCCATTTCAAAGCGGTCCTGAAATACCTTGCCCAGGTCATAGTGAAAAGCCCATTGCTCTTCAGTTGATAGGTGGCCCTGCAGGGCTTGCTCCAGTAGTTCACGGGCTTGCTCAAACTGAAAGGCCTGGCGTAATTGATAAGCTTCTTTTCGAATCGCAGAGCTGTTGGCGTTCATAAGGGCTGGTTAATCGATTAAAGGTCAAAAATAGAGACTTTTCCAGTATTGGCGGGGGCTTCTGCCTGAAGATTTTCAAAAGCTATCATTTTTTAGTTACCTTCCCGCAATTACCTAATTTTATTCTATTTAAACATGAAAATTGACAAGCACAAGGTCGTTACCTTGCACTATAAATTACAGGAAAAAAGCGCGGAAGGTGATCTCGTCGAAGAAACATTTGGCAGTGAGCCATTAGTGTTTCTGTACGGTGCTGGCGCCATGATCCCGAAGTTTGAGGAAGAGCTATCAGATATGGGAAAAGGGGACACTTTTGCATTTGGCATACCAAGCCCGGATGCTTACGGCGACTACAACCCGGAAGCCATTGCACCTATACCCACCGCGGCATTCGTGGTAGATGGCGAAGTCGCAGAAGACCTGTTGCAGGTAGGGCGGGTCATCCCGATGCGTGACGAGGAAGGCAATCAACTTCTTGGCACTGTACTGGAAATTGGTGAAGAACAAGTCAAGATGAATTTCAACCATCCTATGGCGGGTGTTGACCTCTATTTCTCAGGCCGTATTGAAGAGGTGCGCGACGCCACAGCGGAAGAAATAGAGCATGGACATGTACATGGTCAAGGAGGGGTAGAGCACTAAATTATGCCACCAATTGTAACAGATCAGATGGGGCGCAAGGTACAATTGCCGGAGCCCCCGCTTCGAATTGTCTCCCTTGTCCCTTCTCAAACGGAGCTACTGGCCGACCTAAACCTTGAAAAAGAGGTGGTTGGCATTACTAAGTTTTGCGTACACCCGGAAAACTGGTACCGCAATAAGCCCCGGGTGGGCGGCACTAAGAAGGTCAAGCTGGAGGCAATCAGGGCGCTCTCCCCTAATCTCATCATCGGCAACAAAGAAGAGAATACAGCAGAAGATATCAAAGCGCTGGAAAAAGACTATCCCGTATGGATGAGCGATATTGAAGACCTGGACGATGCCCTGGAAATGATTCGCACCGTGGGCCTGCTGACCAACCGGCAGCCCGCAGCCGAGGAACTGGCGGGTCAAATCCAGGGTGCTTTTATTGACCTGAATCAATACACTCAACGCCTGGCACCTGTCAGCGTGGCCTATCTCATCTGGCGCGACCCCTATATGGTAGTTGGCCGGGAGACTTTCATTGACCATATGCTACAGCAGGCTGGCTTTCGCAATGTTTTTGCGCGGGAACGGCGCTATCCGGAAGTTCGCCTGGGGGCTATTGCTGAGCGGGAGCCGGAGGTGATTTTACTTTCCTCTGAGCCGTATCCTTTTAAAGATAAACACATCGCTGAAATCCGTAAAGCCAGCCCTACTTCCGAAATCCGGCTGGTCGACGGTGAGCTGTTTTCCTGGTACGGTAGCCGGTTGTTGAAAAGCCCGGATTATTTTAAGACGCTTGTGACTAGTCGTTAATGTCTGACTGACGGCAATGCGGTTGTGCAGAATCCGTTATCTTTGTTGAGCAATAGGCTTTCCTATTTAGCTTTATTAAAAGACAGACGGCCCATGAAACATTTGTACCTTTTCTTAACCCTCAGCCTCTATTGCATGGCTGCTCAGGCACAGCTGGTGGACCCCGAAAACGGTGAAGTCCGCAATCAGCTGCTTGTGCAATTGCAGGAGGAGGCTACTCTTCAGCCTCTGGTAAAGCGTGCCAATCAGCGCTATGAAGGTGCGGTAACCCCCGTGCGTACCGTTGCCCGCAGCCTGAATATCCACCTGCTTCAGTTTGATGTTGCCCGCTGCCCGGCCGGGGCACTAGCGCAGTGGCTGGAAGCGCAGCCTGAGGTGCTGTATCAGCAAGCCAATTACAAAATCGACTTCCGGACTACGCCCAACGACCCGGATTATGACCTGCAATGGGGGGCTGCCCGCATCGGGCTGCCTGAGGTATGGGCGTTCGGGCAAGGCGGCATCACAGCGAATGGAGATACTATTGTCATCGCTATCCTGGACAGTGGCTTTGACCTTTCCCACGAAGACATTATCAGCAATACCTGGATCAATCCTCACGAAGTGCCGGGTGATGGTCTGGACAACGACGAAAATGGGTACATCGATGACATGAATGGCTGGGACTTCCGGTCTGATAGCCCGGATATTGCCTTCGACAATCACGGTTTGCAGGTGTCTGGTGTACTAGCGGCCAGTGCCAACAATGATAAAGGTATTGCCGGGGTATGCTGGGACGCTAAGATTATGTACCTGAGTATTCAGTACATTGACGACATTATCACAGCTTATGAGTATGTCATTGACCAACGCCAGCGCTACAATGCGACGTTGGGTGCGGAAGGGGCTTTTATAGTAGCTACGAATGCCTCGTTTGGGCTCACCGATCCTTTCTTCTGCGCAGAATTCCCGATCTGGGGCAATATGTATGACCTGATGGGCGAAGCTGGCATCCTTACCGGAGCAGGCACCGCCAACAAGGAACGGGACATTGATATGGTAGGTGATATGCCTACTTCCTGCGAAAGCGACTTCATCCTCACGGTACTCAATAGTACGGAGGACGAGGAACGGTTTATGCAGTCGGGCTACGGCAAAGTTACTATTGACATGGCGGCCCCGGGGGAAGGCTCCTACAGCCTCGCTCCCTTCAACCGCTACGCAGTGTTTGGGGGTAATTCAGCTTCGGCACCGCACCTTACCGGAGCTATTGGGCTGCTATACAGCATGCCCTGCGACTTTTTGGCAACAGAGGCATTGACCAAACCTAAAGAAACAGCTCTGTTCATCCGCTCCATACTTAAAGAAAGCGTTGACCATTTCCAGGCCTATGAAGACATCACCACCACCGGCGGTCGCCTGAACGTGCGCAGCGCCATGAACCTGCTGAGCGATGCCTGCGGAGGCACTACCGGCAATCTTGGGCTGCTGAATATCTATCCGAATCCTGCCCGTGACCAATTGGTAATACAGTACGAAACACCGGACTTTGCGCAGTATGAGTTCCGCATATACAATACACTTGGACAATTGGTATACCGCAACAATGATACCCCTGCCCGCTTTCGCGAAAAGCGTCTGGAAATAGACGTGAGCCGCTGGCAGGCAGGTATGTATGTGGTGGAAGTATTCAAAGGGGACAGCGTGGAAACAAAGCCATTTCTTGTGCTGCAATATTAGCGCTCTTGTAAAGTATCAAATGACAGGGTGAGCTAAACCCGGAATACCTCCTTACGCAGATTGCCATATCCATCAAAGCTGCGCCCCAGGCTGATGACAACAGCCAGGACTACGCTCAACGCAATACAGACAAAAATCACGACCATAATGGCTAGTTGATAGCGGATGGCTGTATCGGGTGTAGCACCGCCGATAATCTGACCGGTCATCATTCCGGGCAAAAAGACGACACCCATCGTGGCCATACTGGCGATCGAGGGGTTCAGCGCCGCTTGCAGGCTATTCCGGAAAAAGGGCATTAATGCTTCCCAGCGGGAGGCGCCAGCTGCCAGATAGTAACGGTACTCGTCTTGTTGATCCTGCAGCCGCTGGTAAAAATCCGAAAGCCCGATGACGATGCCTTTAAGCGCATTGCCCAGCAACATGCCACCGATGATGATCAGGTACTGGGCGGAGAAAACCTCGTTAATGGGCAGTAGCAGGGCGTTAAAGAACAACAGAACGGAAAGGGCGGAGATCAGGAGTGCCAAAAATACCGGTGCAAAGAACGCCCGAAGCCGGAGCTTACTACTTTGAACGGCGGAGGTGGTTGCAAAGCCGACCATAGCGATTACCCAAAGCAGGTTCAGCCAGGCATTATCCCAGCGAAACCAGTAAATAAGTAGTACGCCGACCAGGGTCAGCTGTATGGTCATTCGTACGACCGCTACAGCCAGTCTTCGTAGTATGCCCAGCCGGAAGTACCAGACCAGAGCGGCAGGAATAAACAGGAGGGCATAAAAAGCAGCCATCGCCGAGAGTGGTATGGATACGGGGTTCTCCATGATCAGGAATTGAATTGAGAAAGGTCCAGCGTTTGGTCTGCCTGCCAGCCTTGATCATGTGATACAATAATCAAGGTCTTGTTTTTTAGCCCGGTTAAATAGTCGACTACCTGGCTTTTTCGCGCTGCATCTACTGCGGAGACGGCCTCATCTAAAAGGAGTAACTCCCGGTCCAGCATTAAGGCACTGACAATGGACAAGCGTTGCTGCTCGCCGCCTGACAGCTCCCGTACAGCTTGCTGCAACTGGCCAGCCTGTAGCCCGAAGCATTCAAAATACTCCAGAGCACGTTCCTCATCAAAGGGTATACCCTGATTAGCTTGGAAATCATGCAGGTGTTTCAATAATTCTTTTACTGTGCCTGCCACTGCCGGCAGGCGTTGTGGCACATAGGCCATTTTCTTTCGGAGTGCCCAAATCGACGTAGCAGTCAAAAGCTCACCCCCTATCAGAATTCGGCCCGCATCAGGGGAATGAAAGCCAAGTATAAGTTTTAATAAAGTAGATTTACCACTACCGGAATCGCCCTTTACAAGCAGGTGGGAATGGGCGGGTAGGAGCAGGGAAAAGTCAGAGAATAATGTTTCTTGCCCAAACCGGACAGTAACCTTTTCCAACCGGATCTCCATAAGGGCATATTATTGCTGGCTTGCTGTGAGGGAAGTAGACCGTGCTATTGCCTTTACGGCTTCTTGTACCATCTCATCCTGTGTATTCCAAATCCGGTAATAGCCTTCATCTTCAAACAACTGCTTTGCAATACGCGCTTTGAGCATGTGCTTCACTGCTGCTTTCAGGGTAGGGTTTAGTTCTGCTTCTGTCAATTCTTCCCCACGCTCCCCTGCATATTCCATTAAACCGGTGACCATAGCATCACTTACACTAAAGCTGCGGGCAAAACGATCCAGTCCCTGAGATGTGAGCGCTTCGATATTCGCTGGTTCCCCCAGGTAGCGGAAAATATATTGGGGTACGTACTGCCGCAGCGTCAGGTAGTCACTCTTTAGAGTGATCGTATCAATGGGTACAAATACATCCGGCATAATACCGCCACCGCCGTACACGATTCGGCCGTTGTCAGTGTAGAACTCGGTGGAGTCCTGAATGAGCATGTTTTCTGCTCCTTCCAGCTCCCCGTTCTCGTAACGATCATACATTTCGTGCTCGTAAGCTTCCCGATCATCGTATGGCTTTTGAATGGAACGGCCAGAGGGCGTGTAGTAGCGGGCGACTGTGAGGCGCAAGGCCGCTCCGTCCCTTAATTTATATTGCTCCTGTACCAGCCCCTTTCCAAACGACCGGCGACCGATAATAACGCCCCGGTCATGGTCCTGAATTGCGCCGGCTACAATCTCGCTGGCGGAAGCAGAGCCCTCGTCAATCAGGACAACAATATCTTCCACATCAAAGAAATTACGACCAGTGGAAGTATACTCGCTTCTGCTGACCGCATCTCCTTCAGTATAGACCAGCAACTTGTCTTTTTGCTTAAAGAACTGGCTCAGCATATTGGTGGCTTGTTGCAAATAACCGCCGGGGTTGTGCCGAAGATCAAGGATCAAATCCTCCATGCCCTGCTCCTCCACCAGGACTTCCAGCGCTTTCATGAACTCCTCATAAGTTGTGGCGCTAAAGCGGTTAACTTTAATGTAGCCGGTGGTTTGGTCCAGCATATAAGCGACATCCACGCTATTCATTGGAATCTCGTCCCGCTTCACGGAAAAACGGCGCAGTTCATTTTCTTTACCTCTGAGAATACCGACTTCGACCTCGGTGCCTTTCTCTCCGCGCAGCATTTTGATGATGTCCTCGGAGTCCATCCCTACGCCTGCAATTGTGGAGTCTGATATTTCGATAATCCGGTCGCCGGCTAATATTCCAGCCTCTTCGGAGGGCCCGCCTGCGAGTGGTGTAACGACCACAATTGTATCTTCAAGTACCATAAATTCCACGCCAATGCCATCAAAGTTACCTTTGAGTTGTTCATTGACCTTCTGTAGCTCTTCGGCAGAGATGTAATTGGAATGGGGGTCGAGCCTGGACAGTAACTCATCGACCATTTCCTGAGTCAGGGCTTCTTTATCGATATCATCTACGTACTTAGCCTCCACGTACCGCAGAATTTCTTCCACTTTGCCCTGACCGATTCCTTCCGGGCCCGGGGATTTCTGCTCAACGATCATTTTTGGCATACTGGACTGCATACGCATGCCCAGCAACATGCCTGTGACAAGCACAATGGCAAATAACAGAGGAAGCCAGATGCTGAGTTTATTCGGAGTAGAAGGTTGATCTTGGTACATGTTCAGGACAGGGTGTAATGATTACGCAAAATAAAATCAATAGGTATTAGACATTATACGGGGCGATTTACTAAAGGTAAAACTTACCTTTTGCCCGTCTTCTTCGTTCCGACTGCCTGTGTCTCGTCGCCTGTGGGCTCTGGCCACCGGAGACCGAAGTATAAACACGCAGGCAGGTCCTCACCTTGATAGCTACACGAAGAAAGGGAATTAAAGGGTCCCTTTCTGAAGTTCAGGTTCCGGGCGTGTCTTGAAGCCGGCCAAAATACTTCCTTTTCCCAATTAGCAACCATTTCCGATTAATGAACTTGTCTATTGTCTCAGATGGTCTTGGACTATCATCGTATAAAATACTACGGTAATACAAAAATCAGGGATTTAATGTTGCTCAAACCTTCTAATTTTTCTGCCGCCGCATTTCAGCCCGCCGCATAGGCATACTGTCAATACGGGCAAAAAGTTCCTGCATGGCCACTGTGCTGTGCTGCTCCATTTTGACCGTTCCGTCTTTTCCGATCAGAATAAATTTTAATCCATCCTCCGGTATAGGACCGTATCTATTGATAAGGTTGTTGAATTGTCCGGGGCGCAGGCCGTTCCCCTCCGGCCCAATACCTGACCCTGGAAAGAGGCGGTATAAAACCAGGTCCCGCTCTGTGACTTCCCCCGGGCGTGCCGTCCAAAGGTCATATTGTTGCCTGAAAGCCGGCTCTTGCTCCATAGGAGCGAGCAATATAACGACCCGGTGTTCCCATAAATGAGATTGCAAGGGTTGAGCACTGCCCAAATGCGTAATAAATAAAGACCCGAAAAACCAAATGACCTTCTTCATTACTGCTGCTTTTCTTGTTAAACGAGTATTAATGCTGGAAAATTTCAGAATTTTCTGTAGTCAAAGCAATAACTGAAGGCTGCTAATTGTTTACTACAACATCTCAAATCCCTTTCATCCATGAAGAACTTCCTCCTCCTCTCCGCCCTTTTTGCCGTTCAGACGGCCCCTGCTCAGGAACGCTTCGTCAGCCACTCCCTGGAAGGCTACTATGATTGGTTTCATGAGCAGTCTCAGGTAGCTGACCATTACGAGTCCAATACCACGCTCTACACCTTTACGGCAGACGCCAGAGTGCATGAAGGCCCCTGCCGCGGTGCTCAGGTAGTCACAGCGCTGCCTATCGCTACCCCGGTAAATAACCTCAGCTACAACGACGATTACTACCTGCCGGAAGACGAAATCAACGGGTATGGCGACTTTTGGTACCAGGTGACCGGCCGTGATGCAGAGGGTAAGCCATTTAAAGGCTACATCTGGGGCGCAGATATTGCCAAAAGCTACTACCGGACAGATTTAAATAACGACCGCAAAGCTGATTATCTATTGTTGGGCATCTCGACGCAGGAGCGTACTAATATTCGGGACCTCAAAGCAGAGATCCGCCTTGTACAGAACGGGCAATTGCTGACCGCCTGCACAGTGCCCGGTCTATGTGTATTCGAAGATTGTGCCTCCAGCTCCCTTGTCAGGGTTATTGATACGGAGCAAGGGTTCCCGATGATTGAAGCCAGCACCATGACGGTCGGGTGCTGGGCAGGTATTGAGAAAGCTTTCTACTACTACGACGGAGCTAACCTAAGCCGCGTCTATCACGCTGAATATACTACTGACCACGAAATTGCCAGTGAGTCCTTCATCGTCAACAAGGGCACAACTGCGCAGGTTTGCGAATACAGCCATGAAGGTGAAAATTATACACCGGTATGGAAGTGTAAGCCGCTTGAAGGCAATAACGGCCGGGCAGAAATGGCTATGGAGGCTCCGGCAAATTCACGAGTAAAATAAACCATATTCGGAATGATTTGCCAAGGGTAAAACGACCCTTGTGGAATTTACCCTGCAATTTTATAGGGTCAGGTAAAAAGAAGACACAGATTACCCGTTTTCAGAGTTGGCAGAGCATCGGAACAATCCCCAAAATTCAAAACGCTAGCGGATACCCTAAGGGGTTATCCGCTTTTTTGTTTGCATGGCATGCAAACATTTCCGAAGGGCTGAAAGAAGCCCTGGCGCCTAATCGGCGGGAAGCCAATGCGAAGGCAACTGCGCTACTGGCAACGGTAGGGTGGGAAGGAAGCCTTAGCAAGTATGGGGTACGTAGCGCGAGCGAACCGGAACTGGCGCGGCAGGAGGGTAACCTTGCAAAAAGTGGGAATGCCCAAAAGTCGAATAACCTGCCACGTTAAAACGGACGGGGTCCCATACAGGAAAGTTTGCTTAACCGTGGAAGCCTGTTGGGGTGTCCGGGATTTTTTTTCTGGACAAGCAGCTAACAAGTCGCAAGATGAGGCAGCAGCCGCACGCCAGCAGGTGGCAGATGAGCCCGTAGTAGTTTTAAACTTCGAGCCTTTGAAGCTCTGGTAACAGGGTGGAGGGCAAAACTCGGAGGACAAGTTGCGGCAGCCAATCGCAAGGCTAGTCAACTTGACTTGCCAGCGCCAAAAGTGCTGGTAAGCTGCGAAGGGGCGAAGTTAAATCAAAGCGTCTCCCTCCAAGGGGGCGTTAAGGTACAAGTGAAGACAATCGTCGGTGGGACCCCGATGAGGAATTATGGGAAGGTGGTGACGAGCCCAGCCTGACCAATAATCCGCACGAGCGTTGAGTACGGTGGAGCCAGACAGGGTAGATTGCCATAGAGCTAGAAACGCCCTGCCTCCCGCCAGAACAAACAACCTGCCTTAATTGCACCGCCTGGAGCCCAGAGAAGCTGCAACGTACAACAACACGTTGCATCAATACTATGAATAAGGTTTAACAGGAGCCGTGTACGAGGCCCGTACGCACGGTTCTGTGAGAGGGATAAAGTAGAAGGATGCATCCTTCTACTTTACCCTACTCAATTTGTATCTCTCACGACCGAACTTTGGGGTAGGTTGTGCTCCGTATACTTAGTTTTTGTCTTATTTTCAGCCAATTATTCAACTTGTGAAACGGAAATATGAAAAAACACTTACCACTGCTGCTAGCTATGCTATTCCCTATATTGCTTTCCAGCCAGCAGCTCACTCATGTGCTTGGTGAAGCCCTCATCCGGCTGGAGCCTGAAGCCAATATTACAACCCTTTCCTCCCGTCTTCAAGCTTTCAATGGTCGGGCTACTCAGTTCAAAGTAAAAGAAGAAGTCGTACCCTATATGCGCATCTGGCGGGTAGGGTTTGACCACACGGTGGTCTCAGAAATCGACTTCGTTGCTCATCTCAACCGTATGCCGGGCATTATGGTAGCGCAGTACAACCACCTGGTAGAGCTTCGCTCTACGGTGCCTGACGATCCTCAGTTTCAAGATCAATGGCAGTACATCAACGGTGGACTGGACAACTGTGTGGAGGGTGCCGACATTGATGCGGACCTGGCTTGGGATATTACTACCGGAGGCACCAACGGACTTGGCGATGATATCGTAGTTTGCATCGTGGATGATGGGCTGGACCCCAACCATCAGGACTTTGGAGACAACGTCTGGGTCAACGTGGCAGAAATTCCGGACAACGGTATTGACGATGACAACAACGGCTTCATAGACGATTATACCGGATGGAATACCGGATCTGATGATGACAATATAGATGCCTCTAACGGGCACGGTACCCCCGTGGCGGGCATCGTGGGCGCTCAGGGCAATAATGGCATTGGTGTAGCCGGTGTCAACTGGGATGTGAAGCTCATGATTGTCGTTGGCGGCTCGGGTCTAGAATCTGAGGTACTTGAAGCTTACAGTTTTCCTTTAGCTCACCGGATGCGGTATAACGAAACCGGAGGTGAAGAAGGCTCCTTTGTGGTCGCGACGAACTCCTCCTGGGGGGTCAACTTTGGACAGCCGGAAGACGCGCCACTGTGGTGTGCCTTTTACGATACCCTTGGTGTACAAGGCATCCTTAATGCCGGAGCAACGATCAACGGTAATGAAAATGTAGATGAGGTTGGTGATTTGCCTACTGCCTGTAGCAGCGATTTTATGATCAGTGTGACCAACCTCAACTGTACCGGTGATAAAGTCAGTGGCGCAGGATTCGGCGTGGAGACCATTGACCTCGGCGCGCCCGGACAGGGCACCTGGACTGCCGCCGAAGGCAACTCCTATGGCGGGTTTGGGGGAACCTCTGGAGCTACACCGCACGTTGCGGGCGCTATTGCGTTGCTTTATTCTGCCCCCTGCTCTCAGCTTACGCAGCTATCGCTGGAAGCCCCGGCGGAGGCTGCCCTGCTTGTCCGGCAGGCTATCTTTGATGGGGTCAAGCCCAACTCCAGCCTGGAGGGCATTACCGTAACCGGTGGTACGCTTAATCTTTACAACAGCCTTCAACTGCTGCTCCAAAACTGCGGCCCCTGCCCGGAAGCCTTTGGGCTGGAAGCCACGGCAGTGACCGACAGCAGTGCGGTGATCAATTGGATCTCTACCGATTCCACATTAGAATCGAGCCTGTACTGGCGCGAGAGCGGCGATACCACCTGGCAGATTATTCCGGATACCATGGCGCCCATCGAGCTTAGCGGCCTTTTGTCTTGCACTGACTATGAGTTTGCGGTACAGGATGTCTGTGCAGATACGACTGTCTTCTCGCAAGCAACAACCTTCCTGACCGATGGCTGCTGCGATGCACCAGAGGACTTATTTGCTGATACTAACGTTGACAGCACCGTGCTTTCCTGGAGGGCTGTTAATGCCGCAATGGCCTATCAAGTCACGGTTATCTGCCCGGCCGATACTTTAAATTTCGATAGTGTCCTTACCAATACCCTGACCGTAGCCGGACTGGACTCCTGCCAAACTTGTATTGCGAATGTACAAAGCCTGTGCAGCGATAGCCTGCTGCCGGATTCTCTGGGCACGGATGTCTTGTTTGATGTGCCAGGTTGTGGCAACTGCATAGACTTGGATTACTGTCTGGTAGAAGGAAACACCGGCTTTGAATTCATCAACGCAGTGGCGCTCAACGATCTGGAGAATACCTCCGGGAATGATGATGGCTACGGTGACTATACAGGACTTAGTACCAGCCTGGAGACCGGAGGAAGTTATACGGTCTCTATTACGCCGGCCTGGGTCTCTGGTGTCTTTCCGGAGAACTACTGGGTAATCATTGACCTGAATCAGGATGGTGCTTTTGACCTGGGCTCAGAGGTGGTCGGTAGCGTGGAAGCTTCTTCTGATACCAACATTGAAGTCCCCGTTTTTATACCTGATGATGCTCTTACAGGTAGTACCCGCATGCGAATTGCCATGGCCTATGAATCCAGCCCGGTCCCTGATTGCGGCAACAACATCGACGGCGAAGCTGAGGATTACTGCCTGGATATCACCAACGAGCTGCCGCCCTGCCCTGCTCCGGGGCCCCTCACGACAGACTCCATTGGCTACCAGGAAGCTTACGTGGCCTGGGAAGGCAGCAACGAAGTTTATCAGCTCCGTTTCCGCCCCGGCGGCTCATCTGAATGGGTCACCATTGAAGGAATCAGTACGCCAATGCTCACCATGGACGGATTGAATATTTGCACCACTTATGAAGTCCAGGTATCTGGCTTCTGCGGTGACTTTCCGAGTACATGGTCAGATACGTTCTTCTTATCTACGCTATGCAACCCCGCTTGCGATAGTGATGCAGCGATGCTTACGGCGATTGCCCTCACGGATACCACGGCTATGCTAAACTGGCAGGCGCCGGATGCCGCCCTGAGCTACGAGCTGCAAGTCCGGAAAAGCGGTACGACGGCTTGGGATACCTACCCAACCGAAGCCCTGGAGCTTCAACTGGAGAACCTGGATTCCTGTTCCGTTTATGATGCCCGGATATGGGTAACCTGCGAGGGGGTGAACAACGTCAGTGCACCTTCTGCAATGATGAACTTCGAGACCACCTGCCTGACCGGGGTACAGAATCTGGCCAGCCAACTCCGCCTTGCGGTAGCTCCCAATCCCTTCCGGGAAACCCTGAGCGTTCAGCTGGAGTTGGAACGGGCACAATCTGTGGATTACCTGCTATACAATGCGGCTGGACAGCTCCTGCTGGAAAAACAGGAAGACCTGGCACAGGGGGCTCAGCAAAGCAGTTTGTCTACCGCTGCCCTGCCCGTTGGCCTGTATTGGCTGAGCGTACGCACGGAGCGGGGTGTAGCTACGGTTAAGGTTATTAAACAATAACCAGGCTTACTGAACATCAGAGCGGCCGGCACTTCCGAAGGGAGGTGCCGGCCGCTTTGTTAACACCTCAGTCCATGCTATCATGCAGTAAAAATAATGCTCCTTCCTTTTCCTGCAAGGGCGACCCGAGCTTATTTCTCAGCCTGTCCTCTGCCACTGCCTTCCGGTACCTAATAGTTTTCCAGCAGAATCGTAGCCCAATACAAAAGCAGGAAATAGCTTCGACCGGTGTAAAGAGCGGTTGTTGAGATGGTTAGCGAACCGCTCTTGACCTTTCGTTGGGATACGGTAGTAACGCAAAGCGTCAAAGGTGGGATAGGCGCACCCCCGCAGTTTAATGCGGGGCAGGCCATGAGTTTTTACAGCTCACTGCCGTCTACTCGACTGACAACAGTTTTACCCTGTACTTTTCTTCTCCAATAAATTATATAAACTGTTCCTAAGACAGAGGGTAATATCCAAAATACCAAATTCATAAATCCTAATCCTGCAACAAGAAAAGCCGTAACTGAAGCAATAAAAGCTCCGAGCATCTTACGAAGATGGGATACCAAATAAGCAGTTCTTTTTTTTCTCGGATTTCTATAAAACCGAAAATCTATGATTGTAAAAAAAAGTCCAAAACCACCGAAAAACATAAACAATATGCCTGTGCCAGAATCTATCGTAAGGTTGTATCCTCCTAATACTATCATTAGTAAAGAAAAAATAAACATACTTCCAGAAATGATTTTGTCAATCCAATCAGCTTTTTCTTTTGTTTTAAAAGTCAAAGCTCTATTTCCTGCCAAAACAAGGTATATTGTAAATAATCCAATTAAGAATAAAAATAAATTTTCGTGATTAGGCATCCAGGAAATAGGAATTGAAATCAGCGCACTGGTTATCATTCCAATAGAGAATAGCTTTCCAACTTTCCTGTGTATGGAACTTCCTTTCTTGGCTATTAAACTTCCAATTCCTGCAATCAACCCAATTCCGCCAAAGAATGCATGAATGTAAATCAAGGTCTTAATAATTTCTTCCATTTGTTTCTGGTTGAGTTTACGGATTAAAAATCCCCAAAAAGCAAACATTCCTAACGGTCAACATGCTCGCAGGTAAGTCTTCAACATCATTCTACAATTTAACCAAAGTTGCTCATACCTGCCTGACTTTTGATGCCTGCGCGGGTTTTCAAATCTCCATTTTCTTATCGAAGATTTTTACCGGCATGGTATGTAGCTAATATTGCAGGCAGTTGATTTACTTGATTCCCTCTGCGACGCGCGTTTAATAAGTGTTGTGTTTGGCTAGGGTAGTGATTTTTTCTTTAGCCAAGGCTAGGGTTCCTGCCCTTAGTGGGGCTAAGGTCAGCGGTTCCTCAACGCCGGATAAAGGAAAAAGCACTCCTAGAAAGCCGACAGTTATTGATCGCGCGTCGCTCTATCTTATCTTTATATACATTGACCAACTTATACTCCTTATTCATTTCGAGTGCGCCACTCCAGACTTCTTTTATCGTTTTATGAAATTCTTTCATACTCATGTTACCAAATCGGATAGGGATTACTTTTGGTGGAGGTTCTTTAAACATTATCCTTCATTGCTGCACCAATATCAATTTGATGCACATACTCTTCGCTATTCCACAACCCAAAATAATAGGGTAAATTTACGTCTATCAAATATTTTGGCATATCTTTCTATCAGGCTGCTAGGCTCTAGCAAGATAAGGTTTTCAGGTCAATTTGGTTGAATGTCCATCCTAATTTGAGTACTAAATTATTCATTAATACCTACTTGCCGGCAACTCCTTTAATCACGAAAGCCGGGAACCCTTGATTTCACTACTCAGCTTCTGCTCACCAGGGAGGTATCGTAAGCCCTGTCAGCTTCTAATTCACAGTCCCCGCCCGATCGCTGCCACTTGACCAGCTTCTTATTATAGAAGAATAGCCAGTATTGCTCTCTTAGCCTTGGCTGAAAGTATGCATCAAGCTCATACCTGCTGTACTGTACCACCTCGATATGTCCATCCGGGTAGCTTTTCGCACAAATGGAATTATCCGGCTTTTTCCCAACAGCTTTTTCTACCTCATCCTTTGTCATGCCCATGCTTACCTTGTAAAGCTTGACATTCCTGGTTGCGTTACAACTGGCCAGCTGCATGGAGAATAATACTAAAATTAATAAGGACCTCATCTGACTGTTTTTTTGAGCACGATTTTTAACTGTAAAAGACATACCCTTAGCCTGACCGCCCCATGAGATTTCCACACAAAGATGGTATCGACTGGCATTAAAGGCAGTACCTGTCTGTTAATTTCCTTTTAAGTTAAAGCTTTTGTGACTTTCAGTCAATAGGTCTTGCAGTTTGCATGGTCTGTAGCCCTTAACCCACCCGCAGCACAATCTTCCCCTTACTCTGATTGCTTTCCATATACCGGTGCGCTTCGGCTACTTCCGACCAGTCGAACACCTTATCGATGACCGGCCTCAACTGCCCGTTGGCAAACAGGGGCCAGGCAAACAGCTGAAGGTCGCTGGAAAGGCGGATTTTATACTCCAAATCCCGGGCGCGCAGGGTGGAACCGATGATTTGCAGCCGCTTGCGCAAAACCGGAGCGATATTAAGGTGGTCCGCCTTTACACCACCCAAAAATGCCAAAAGCACCATGCGCCCTTCCAGCCCCATGACTTCCAGGTTTTGTTGTAGGTAGGGCGCACCAATAAAGTCGATGACGACATTCACGCCTTCCCCCTCGGTATACGCCTTGAGCCTTTCGGCAAAGTCTTCCGCTTTGTAGTCAATGGCCAGTTCTGCACCCAGCTCCGTGCAGAGCGCATGCTTGCCAGCGGATGCGGTGACAACAGGGTGGGCTCCCATGACCTTAGCCAACTGAATGGCAGCAGTACCGACGCCACTCGCCCCCGCGTGAATGAGTACCCGTTCGCCTTCGTGCAACTGCGCCAGCCAGCGCAGTGCCTGGAAGGCAGTCAGGAATACTTCGGGAATCGCTGCCGCCTGCACTGCATCCAACCCCTCCGGCCAGGGCAGCGCCAGTCGTTCCGGAATGACGGCGTACTCCGCATAACCGCCGCCGCCAAGCAGCCCGCAGACCTTGTCGCCTACCTTCCAGTGAATAACGGCATCACCGACGGCTACAACCTCGCCCGCCATCTCTAGTCCCATGATGGGGCTATCGCCCTCCGGAGGTGGGTATTTCCCCATACGCTGCAGGGTATCCGCCCGGTTGAGGGCGGTAGCTTCTACTTTCACCAGAATTTCATTCTCGGCGGGGGCTGGGGTTTCGTACTCGCCCAGGTAGAGCTGCTCCGGACCTCCGGAGGCTTTTACTTGTATGGCTTTCATCTCTTTGCTTTAATGGCTTCAAATTCAGCGGCAGCATCAGTCCAAAGGCGTTGCCGGCTTGGCGCGAGGGCGCGGGCCCTTTTAAGATAGGGCTCAAACACAACAGGCTGCGCTGCCCACCTGTCCAACCAAGATACTATTTCGGTATGAGATGAACAAAGCTCGCCGTTCTTGCCCTCTTCGACATGATACGGCGTGTTGCCACCGTCATACGCCAAAATGGGCAGCCCTGCGGCGGCGGCCTCCTGCAGGGCCATGCCGTAGGTTTCCATGTAGGCCGCTGAAATCAAGAGGTTGGAACGAGCGTATTCCGCAAAGAGCGCTTCCTGGGTCAGGGTGCCCAAATAATCCACGTTTTCCAATTGCTCCAGTACCGACAAGCACTCTTTGGCGTAGGCCGGCTCCATGTCGCGGCTGCCTGCCAGGCGGAGCACTACGCCTTTGGGAGGCCCGGCTGCCCATGCGTTCAACAGGGGGAGAATACCTTTTCGCTCTACCAAATTGGCTGCCATAAGCGCCTGAACAGGATGAGCGGACTTGACCTGCAGCTCTGGCAATCGCTTCAGAGCGGGCTCTATGACTGCAACCGGTTGAGAGATCCCCAGCCGCCGTAAGTAAGCCGCCGTATACGGGCTTGTCGCCAAATACCAGCTAAAGTGCTGTAGCCAGGGCCACTCTTTTTCCCGAAACCAGTCTTCGCCCCGCCATCCAACCGGTGGGTGTAAACTCTGCAAATGATGCACAATTAATCCCGACCGCTGCGCCAGGTGCTGAGGCAACGACGGGGCCAGCAAAGTGTCTGCCAGCAACGGTATGCCTTCCGGTAAATGTTCCGGTTGCGCACTTTCGTAAACAGAATGCCTCTGCTCACGCAGGGCATCAATCAGATACCGGTTGTAGAGATTGCCCCCGGAGACAAACGCTTTCGTATCCGGAATCAGGAAAGCAAAAGTGCGCTCCTCAGGCTTCATAGGCCGCCCAGGCTTCGTGCGACTCTCCAAGGACGACTTTGATGCGCCCGTCAAACTGACTCGCCACGGCTTCCTTCACCTGGCCATGAATGTACTGGGCCAAAAACTCGGTGGTCGTCAGCTTGCCTTTGAATTGCGGGAGGTCGTCCAGATTTTGATAACCTAATGGGGCCAGGGCCTGCTTCAGCGCATCGTGCGCCAGGGCAATATCGATGACGATACCCATTTCTGTGAGTTGCTCGTTGTAGAAGGTAACGTCTGTGACGTAGGTTGCTCCGTGCAACCGCTGTGCCGGGCCAAAGTCCGGATGCGGCAGGGAGTGCGCAATCATGATGTGCTGTCGAATAGTAACGCTGAACATGCTTTATTTTTTTGATAAATAATTGAAGGCGGTGCCCAGGGGCGGAACGGTGCCGGAGCGCAGTCCTTCAAAAAAGGCGGGAGCCTGCTCAAAAGGCAGCACCTGGGTGATGTGCGCATCGTAAGCAGGGTCCCCCAGCAGCTCCATCACCAGTGCTTTGCGCCGGTGGAAGTCCCAGCGTACCTGCCGGTCCGTGGGCAGGTGTGCCACCTGCGAACTAATGACTTGCTTACGGCCGTAGTGAAAATCTCCCCCAAGCCGTACGTTGGCTTCCCGCTCCCCGTACCAGCTCAGTTCTATCACCTTGCCTTCCGGTCCCACGGCGTCGATCGCTTGTTGTAGCCCGGCTCCTGTAGCGGTGGTGTGGAAAGCCAGGTCTACGGGTGCGCTGTCCCAGGGTGAAAACCCCATAGCTGAAAGCTGGGACTGCCGCTGTGCATGGGTTTCAGCGACCTGCACCTGTACACCAGGGATACGGGACAACGTCCGGGACAACAGCCCCCCAATCATGCCAAATCCCACCACAAGCGCCCGGTCGCCCAGGCTGATGCCGCTGTCCCAGATGGCATTCACAACCGTCTCCATATTGCTGGCCAGGGTGGCGCGCAGCGGTGGTACAGTTTCAGGGAGGGGAAAAAGCATTTCGGCAGGCGTGCGCAGTGCCGTTTGGTGCGGCCATAGTGTATGCACGACCTTTTCATGTAAAGGGTGCTCTGGGGTCTCCACTTTCCCCACCCAGGAGTAGCCATAGGTAAGGGGGAAGGTAAAGTCGCCGGTCATGCCGGGTACCCGCATGGGGGTATGTAACGCTTTTGGCACCCCGCCCGTAGCAACTAACCGCTCGGTGCCGGTGCTGACCAGGGAATATAAGGCATGGGCTTTGATGCCCTTGCCGGGTAGCTCAGCAGGCTGAATGGCAGAAAGGGTATCGGAAAGATGCCAAAGCGCTTGAGACATGTTGGTTATTTCTTTTGTATTGCTGCCGCTGTGGGGGTTGGAGCGGATTGCGTTGCGTTCTCCGGTATGCCCACGAACATCATTGTATCTCCAATGGGCTCAAAAGTGAAACTCTGAAAGGCGATCGCTTCGTCGACCTTGCCAATTGGAGCCAGTCGGACTGCACTCAGGCCAGAACCGAATAACATAGGAGAAATATGCAGCTGTAAAATATCTACTGCCCCGTCTTCCAGAAACCGCGACGTAGTGGTGGGCCCACCTTCCAGATATACGCTACGGATCCCCCGCTGATAGAGCGCCTGAAGGACCTGCAGGGAACAAACCCTGCCTTTGGGCATGGCGGGCAACTGGGTGTATTCTACCGGTGCTTCAACCACATCATTAGCTGCCGATCCATAGACAAAGATAGGTTGATCACAAGCCCTCCGTAAAGAGTCATAGTCCGCATCAGGGTGCCCGACGACAACCCGTACCGGGTGTGTTCCGGAGACATGGCGGACGGTTAGCTGTGGGCGGTCAAATGCTAGTGTGCCACCACCGATAAGCACGGCATCGCAGAGGGCACGCATACGGTGCGCGTGCACGAGGTTTTCGTCGTTGCCAATCCATTTGGAATGACCGGAGTCCGTAGCAATTTTGCCATCGAGGGACTGTGCAAAGTGGGCAACGGTACAGGCGCGGCCATGTGCATTCGCCGCTTGGGGCAGGAAGAGGTAGGGAAGATAGGGTTTGAGGCTTAAGAGCGAAGGGTAATCAAAGTTACCTGGCTGCCGGACCTCAAAGTGTACGGAGTTAATGCGTTGGATATAGGCCTGACCGGCGGGTGGGCAATGGTTGGCGTTATCCAACCCGATACAGACGACCTCCCCGGCTTCCAGTGGCTGGTTCAGGGTAACTTTGCCATTCATCGACAGGCAGGCAAAGCGGACGGGGGCGACGGTGTGCGACAAAGCTGCACGCAGTGCTAAAATCCCGTCCCATAGCCCGTCAGTCATAATTTACAACTTAAAAAGGTGCCCCATTTCGTCTTGCTTCGTTTTGAGGTACTCGAAGTTTTCTTTCTGTGGCTTGATGATCAACGGTACCCGGCTGAGCACTTCGATATCGGCATCGTCAAAGGCACTGATTTTTTCGGGATTATTGGTCAGCAGGTTGATTTTTTCAATGGCCAGTGCCCTCAGCATTTCGATGGCAATATTATATTGCCGGGCGTCTACATCTAAGCCCAGGTGTAAGTTGGCATCCACTGTGTTCATTCCTTTGTCCTGCAAGTTGTAGGCCTTCAGCTTATTGATAATGCCTATGCCGCGGCCCTCCTGCCGCAGATAAAGAACCACGCCGCCGTGCTCAGCGGCCAGGCGCAGGGCTTCTGCTAATTGCTCGCCACAGTCACAGCGCCTGGAGCCAAAAAGGTCTCCGGTGATACATTCGGAATGCACGCGCACCAAAACAGGCTTGGTAGGATCAGCATCCTTGTGTATCAGTGCCAGATGAGGCATCCAGTCCTCTTCGCTTTCCGAAAAGGCGACCATGTTGAACTCGCCCCAGGGCGTTGGGATCATGGCTTCTGCCTGCCGTTTCATTGCTGTTGCATTTTTTTGCTGAATCTGCTTTACCATCCCCTTATTAACTTGACACAGTAACTACCAACCGTACGGCAGGTACCTGAAATTTCTTTTCCTTTCTCTTGGAAACCTAAATTTTCGCGAAAAGTTTTGAAAGCTGCTTTTCCGGAGCGATAAGGCTCCACAAAGAAACCGGAAGGCTGCGGCCCTTTAATTTGATAACCTGATGACTATGGTTCTGTGACCTTCATCATTTTCGTTTTTGAAAAGTAATCGTACCTTTGAAAAGTAATCATTTCAAAGTCACCATGAAAGTCATTGCTCAATTTATGGCATTCTATTTCCTGCTCGGCAGCTTCCTGCCCGGAGCGGATTTTGGTCAGTTGAGCAAGCTTTCGGCTGCAATCCAACACTTTCAGCTGCATAAAGAACTCGCTGCTGATCAGGGTGATGCGGTTTCTTTCCATTACTTCATGGGCGCACATTTCTGGAACCCTGACCATCACGACCACGGTGACGGGGGGCAGAGCCACAAGGACCTTCCCTTAAAACACGTCCATTCCTTTGACCACCTGGTGATGCAAGCTGCATATACTATCTCCTGCATGCCGGCAGAGACGGTGCATCAGCTTACGGAAAAAGCTCATCGCTTTTTGCCGCACCTCCACCTCACGCCTATTTTCCGACCACCCATTCAGGCCTGATTCGCACACTGCGTATCCTATGTCGCTAGTGACCGTAGTATCAGTTGATACCGGTAGCTTTGGACGCTTTTGGTTTCGTTTGGTAATGCTTTTCCTGCATGCAGGTCAAGCTTTACCCGGCAGGAGACCTGAACAGCCTCAAAGTATTCCATCCGGGTTTCATTGCAATGCTCCGGTGCGGCTTTTCTTTCAAGTCTGAATTCAACTAAAAATGGTTAAAGCAATCATTGAGTTTTCCGTACGGAATAAACTCATTATACTTCTGTTAATCGCAGGGCTGATCGGTGCAGGGGCCTATAGCCTGTCCCGGCTCCCTATTGATGCGGTACCTGACATCACCAACAATCAGGTGCAAATTGTAACCGTTTCGGGCTCTCTCGCCCCGCAGGAGGTCGAGCAATTTATTACTTATCCGGTGGAAGTGGCGGTAGCTAACATCCCGGATGTAACCGAAATCCGGTCTATCTCCCGATTCGGGCTGTCAGTCGTGACCGTTGTTTTTGAGGCGGGCGTGCCCGTTTTACAAGCCCGGCAGTACGTCAAAGAGCAGCTGGGTATGGCGCAGGAGGAAATCCCTCCTGGTCTGGGTACTCCGGAATTGATGCCGATTACCACCGGTCTGGGCGAAATCTATCAGTACGTACTTCGGGTAAAACCAGGATATGAACAGCAGTATGGCCCTATGGAGTTGCGCACCATACAAGACTGGATCGTCAAGCGGCAGATGGCCGGCACGAAGGGCATCATCGAAATCAGCAGCTTTGGGGGCTATCTGAAGCAGTATGAGGTCGCTCTCGAGCCGGTTATGCTACAGAGCTATGACATCGCTGTTAGTGAAGTTTTTGATGCCCTGGTCCGCAACAATCAAAATAGTGGCGGTAGCTACATCGAAAAAAACACCAATGCCTTCTACATCCGTACGGAGGGCATGGTGAAAAGCTTTTCGGACATCGAGCAAATTGTAGTAGCCACCCGCAATGGCACACCGGTTCTGATCCGAGATGTGGGCAAGGTCCAACTAGGCAGTCCGAAGCGCTTTGGAGCTATGACGATGGATGGAAAAGGGGAAGCAGTAGGGGGCATCACCCTCATGTTTAAAGGTGCAAACTCTTCGGAAGCCATTGCCAATGTGCACGACCGAGTTGAACAGGTACGCGAATCCCTCCCGGAGGGCATTGAGCTCTATCCCTATCTCGACCGCTCGGTGCTGGTAGGCAAAACGATCAATACCGTCAAAAACAACCTGCTGGAAGGAGGGCTGATCGTAGTATTTGTGCTGGTACTCTTGCTGGGCAACTTTAGAGCTGGATTGATTGTGGCATCGGTCATTCCGCTAGCCATGCTTTTCGCCCTCATCCTGATGAACCAATTTGGCCTTTCTGCCAACCTTATGAGCATGGGTGCCATTGACTTCGGTATTGTGGTGGACGGCGCGGTCATTATTGTGGAAGGAGTGCTGCATGCATTATTCACCTACCATGTGGGCAAACAGCTGACACAAACTCAAATGGATGATATCATCATTGACGAGTCCGCGAAACTATTCCGGGCTTCCGTATTCGGAGTGTTCATTATACTTACGGTTTTCATTCCAATTATGACCCTTACGGGTATTGAGGGCAAGATGTTCCGCCCCATGGCTATGACTTTTAGTTTCGCAGTTCTTGGCGCACTCATCCTTTCGCTTACCTACGTACCGATGATGACTGCCTGGGTGATGCCCCGCAACATCAAGGCACACCATACTTTTGCCGACCGGATTGTGGACTTTTTGCGCAAGCTTTACCGCCCCTCACTGGAAGGGGCGCTACGGCTACCCCAACTTGTTATTGGGTTTACCATCGCCCTCCTTGTGGGCGCCGTATTGCTCTTCCGTACACTTGGTGCAGAGTTTCTGCCTACGCTGGAAGAAGGTGATTTGGCTATGCAAATGGCGATTCAGCCGGGCAGTTCTTTGCAGGAAAGTGTAAAAACTTCGACTAAGGCCGAAAAGATAATCCTGGACAATTTCCCGGAAGTAGAGCATGTGGTTTCCAAAATCGGTACCGCCGAGGTGCCTACGGACCCGATGGCTATTGAGGATGCTGACATTATGATCATCCTTAAGCCCCGGGAAGAGTGGGTGAGCGCCTCCAATCGGGAAGAGCTGGTGGTGAAAATGAAGGAAAAGCTTAACGTTATTGCCGGAGCATCCTTTGAATTTACCCAGCCTATACAGTTACGCTTCAATGAGCTACTGACTGGTGCCAAGACCGATATTGCGGTTAAGATTTTCGGTGAAAACACGACCGAGCTTAAAAAGCAAGCCGACCTGGCAGCTACCATTATTAAGGACATACCGGGTGCCGGCGACGTCAAAGTAGAGCAAACGGAGGGCCTGCCACAGCTGATGGTCGACTTCGACCGGCATAAAATGGCGGAGTATGGGCTCAATATTGAAGAGCTGAATACCCTTGTCCGTACCGCTTTTGCAGGTGAGTCGGCCGGCGTGGTTTTTGAAAACGAACGCAAATTCGACCTGGTGGTCCGCCTGGATAAACCCAACCGGCAGGAGCTCGACCTGGAACGACTCTTTGTGCACCTGGACGATGGTCGGTCACTGCCGATGAGCGAAGTTGCCCGGGTGAACTACACAGAAGGGCCTATGCAGATTTCCCGGGAAGGCACCCGTCGCCGCATCAACATCGGCGTGAATGTCCGGGACCGGGATGTGGCCAGCCTGGTGGCCGATATAGAAGCTCAGCTTAAGGCAAAGCTTAATCTGCCGCCCGGCTATTTTATACAGTACGGCGGGCAGTTTGAGAATCTGGAAGCTGCTAAAGCGCGCCTTAGCCTGGCTGTACCCGCAGCACTTGCCTTAATATTCGTTCTGCTTTACTTCACCTTTGGCAAAATGAAGTACGCGCTGATGATTTTCACTGCCGTACCTACGGCTGCGGTAGGTGGTATTCTTGGGCTTTGGGTTCGGGGCATGCCATTCAGTATCTCGGCTGGCGTTGGGTTTATTGCCTTGTTTGGGGTCGCCGTTCTTAACGGAATCGTTCTGATCAGCCACTTTAACCGGCTGCGCTATGAAGAAGGGTACACGGATATCCGGAAGGTTGTTATTGACGGTGGGCTGGCACGTATGCGTCCGGTGATCATGACGGCTACGGTAGCAGCGCTGGGCTTTCTGCCGATGGCCCTTTCGACTTCTAATGGGGCTGAAGTACAAAAACCACTGGCCACCGTTGTTATTGGTGGACTGATTACAGCTACGCTGCTCACCCTTCTGGTGCTGCCAGTATTGTATTACCTGACCAACAAAAACATTAAGGGACCGGGCAGTGGTGCTGCTGTAGCCGCATTTTTATTGCTGGCCATTCCAACTTTTGCGCAGCAACCGCTCACCCTGGAATACGCAACAGAACAAGCCCTGGAGCGTAATCCGGACCTCAAAAGTGGTACACTGAGCATACAGCAGGCACAGCTCGGTATTCAGGCTGCCCGGGAAATCCCCCAGACGGAATTTGTGGCGGGCTTTGGGCAGTATAACACGACTATGGGCGATTACCAGTTCTCCCTCACGCAGCCATTGGCTCCCTTTGGGTTGAATAAAAAGCAGGAAGCTGCGGCACGGGCGCAGCTCGCTCTTTCCGGTAGTCAGCAGGCTCTACTTGAACACCAGGTGGCATTTGGAATACAACAAGCCTGGCAAAATTGGCTGACTGCCCGGCAACGCCTCCGTCTTCACCTCCGGCAAGAGCGCTTGCTGCAATCGCTGACTGAAAAGGCGGCGCTTCAAATGGAAGTAGGCGCTATCGACCGCCTGGAGTATACTCTGGCTGTACAACAAATGACTCAGGCACAAAGTGCCGCCCGGCAAGCTGCACAGCAGGAAGCGATGGCGTTTGGTCAACTGCAGCAGCTCGCTTTCAGTCCGGAAACGGCACGAACGGAGGATTCGCTGACTACCCTCCGGCCAGGTATAGTGGATACGGCTGCCGCCTTACAAACTTTTCTGCAGCCACTGGAGCAACAAACAGTTGTAGCCCGGGAAGCCGCAGCGGTGGAAGCCAAGCGCCTTCAGCCTCAACTCTCCCTTGGGTACCTGCAACAGAGCATTCGGCCGGATGTGCCGCTTAGTGCGCTACAGATTGGGCTGCGCGCACCGGTTTTTCAGAAGAGCCAACGGGCACGCATAGCGCAGGCCGCGTTGGAGGCCGACAAGACCGTACAGCAGTTGCAGGGGCAACAACAACGGCTTCAGCAGGAACGGGTCATTGCCAATATCCAACTCCGACAACTCCGGCAGCAACTGGAGGAACAGGGGGCAGCGCTACAAAAGCAAGCCGCCCAACTCCGCAGGCTTGCCAATTTTCAACTCGAGCAGGGCGAGGTAGACTACTTTCAATATGCGCAGAGCCTGCGGGCTGCCCTGAGTAGTGAACTGGAGCGAATCAACCTGATTGCCCGCTACAACCAAGCTGTGCTCTACCTTGATTTTCTATCTCAATAACCTCGGATTCCAAATCCTTGAAAAGTAAAAACAACCATGAAATACTTATTTTTTCTCTTTCTGGCCGCCGTTAGCCTCACTGCCTGCCATACTGATCCCGCTACTACGGAAGAAACCGCCGACCCGGTGAGCAGCGATACCAAAACGGGGCATATTTATCTTACAGAAGCGCAAATGCAGCAAGCGGGTATTCAAACCGGGCAACCCGAGCAGCGGGAGATTCCGACTTACCTTTCCTGTTCTGGCACCATTGATGTACCTCCGGCATATCAGCAGGCGGTCCACAGCCCAGTCATGGGGTTTGTCCGGGATATCCGTCACCTGCCAGGAGAGCAGGTTCGGAAAGGAGCGCGCCTGGCTACTATTACGCACCCTGATCTGGTACGCCTGCAGCGCACCTTTATGGAAACAGCCGCTCAGTTGCCCTATCTTGAAAAGGACAAGGCAAGAAAGGAGGCGCTGGCTGCGGCTGATGCTGCTTCCCAAAAGAATTATGAACTGGCCACCTCTGAACTGGCTATACAGCAGTCGCGCTATAAAGGGCTAAAAGCAGAACTGGAGCTTATTGGTATCAATACGCATCAGCTGGAATCAACTGGCGATATACAGTTGTCAATAGTGTTGTCTGCCCCTTCCAATGGGCAATTAACGCAGGTGACCGTTCGCTCAGGGCAGTTGGTACAGCCTGAAACGCAGCTCTTCCAAATCACGGACGGCAGCCACCTGCACCTGGAACTGGAGGTTTATGCCAAAGATTTGCACCGGGTTAAGAAAGGTCAACCGGTAGTTGGGACTTTATCGGGCTTGGAAACGCCTATCACCGGTACGGTCCACCTGGTCAACCAAAGTATTGACCTGGAGCAGAAGACCGCCCGTGTACACGTACATCTGGATGAGCCCGTTCAGCCATTGGCCATTGGTAGTTTCCTGTTTGCCAAAATCCAGACAGATACCCGTATGGCACTGACTGTGCCGGAGGAGGCGCTCATCCGCTCCGGGGAAGACGCGTACGTTTTCCTAAAAGAAACGGAGGGGTTTAAAAAAGTGAAGGTGAAGCCTGGTGTAGCAGCAGATGGCTTTATTGAAGTCAGTGGCTCAGGCATTTCTGACCATACCGCGATAGCACTGAAAGGCGCTTACTATATCAACGGTACCGAATAACAAATTGTCCTCCAGGTCAGGGTTCGCAAATTTTGGCTTGGAGGATGATAACATAGTTTTGCTCGGAGATCCCGATTGTTTTTACGCGTCTAAGTGGCAAAATTCAGTACTTCGTAGCTAAAGTTGTCAGTAATTATATCAAGAGCCTTATTTTGAGCTCAATAATAAGCAACAACCTATCCCATGGCTACAAAATCTAATCTTCCCAACCGCGCGCAACGCCGCAAAGTCAGGCAGCGCAAACAACGTAACCTGATCCTGATCATGGCCATCCTCGCACTTCCTGTGATTGGTGGTCTAATTTACATGTCTATGCCCAATTCCGCGCCGCCAATATCGGGTCCTCAATTTACAAAGCAGGGCACCCTTACCTTCTTATCCGAAAAGAGTGGCGAACCGATAACAGCTATTGATATTGAAATCAAAGCAGATGATTCAGGACGGGCAGAGGGGATGATGTGGCGTAAGTCTATGGAGGAGGACCAAGGCATGTTGTTCATTATGGAACGGGCGGAGCCGCAGTCTTTCTGGATGCGCAATACCTACATCCCCCTGGACATCCTGTTCATCAGTGAGGACCAGCGCATTCTCAATATCAGGGCTAATGCACAGCCACAGACCCTGAGCCCGCAGGCGAGTCAGGGCGATGCCAAATATGTACTGGAGGTGATTGGCGGGCTAACAGATAAGATGGGCGTTCAGCCGGGTGACAGCGTAACCTTTGAGCGGCAATAAAAAATCCCCCGACGCGGTCCTGCCGTGCCGGGGGAATTAGAATTATCATACTAGAAAACCCGCTGAGCGGGATCAATATTATCCGTTCTCCAGGGCAGCCGCGCCACCCACGATTTCGAGAATTTCGTTCGTAATGGCTTCCTGACGGGCTTTGTTGTAGGAAATCTTGAGGTCCCGCAGCATTTCCTGAGCGTTATCGGTAGCCTTGTCCATAGCCGTCATACGGGCACCGTGCTCGGAAGCGTGGGTATCAAGCACGTACTTCTGGAACTGAGTCTGAAGGATAGTAGGAATGAGGTATTCCAGCAGTTCTACTTTGCCTGGCTCAAAGATGTAATCAGCCATGAAACCTTCAGAGGCGTCTTCAGTGACCACAGCTTCGATCTTTGGTACAGGCAGGAACTGTTCGACCTGAGTGACTTGTGTCGCCGCATTTTTGAACTTTCCATACGCTACATCAACGGCATCAAAGTCCTCTTCTCCGAAGGCCTGGATGAGTATTTTGGGCACTTCAGAGACGTTCTCGAAGCTCAGGTTATCAAACAGGTTTACATAGCCCGGAATAAAATCCAGGTCAGGATAACGCTTCTTGAAGTATTCGGCTCCTTTTTTGCCGATGCACAGCATGCTCAGGTTACCGCTTTCGCGCACAGCTGTGTACTTGGTATTGACCAAATTAGCCGCAGCTTTGGAAATATTGGAGTTGAAGGCTCCGCAAAGGCCACGGTTAGAAGTCACTACGACGATGCAGGCTTTCTTCACTTCTCGTTCCACACCGAGGCTGCTGGCCGCATCTCCTTCCAGGTTGGAAAGTATGTTGCGCAGTACCTGATTCAGTTTATCAGCATAAGGGCGCATCTGCAGGATCGCATCCTGGGCACGGCGCAGCTTCGCTGCTGACACCATCTTCATCGCCTTGGTGATTTGCTGAGTATTCTGAACCGACTGAATACGGTCCCGTACCTCTTTTAAGTTAGCCATCTATGAGCAATTTTGCCGGTAGCCTAAAGGGCTGCCGATCAAACAAACGATTGTTTTACTTCTTGTACTGTGAAGACAGTTCGACTGCCAGTGCCTCTACCTTGTCGGTAGCGTCTTTGTCCAGTCTGCCTGCCCGGAAAGTATCTAATACTTCAGGGTACTGCTTCTCAAGTGTTGCCAGGAAGATCTCTTCGAACTCCTTCACTTTATCGACAGGTACATCACGCAGCTTGCCCTTAGTACCCAGGTAGATAATCGCCACCTGCTTCTCAACGGATACCGGAGAGTACTGTGGCTGCTTCAGGATTTCCACGTTGCGCTTACCTTTATCCAGTACTGCTGTAGTTGCAGCATCCAGGTCAGAACCGAATTTGGAGAACGCCTCCAGCTCACGGTACTGTGCCTGATCCAGTTTCAAGGTACCTGCCACTTTCTTCATGGACTTGATCTGAGCCGAACCACCTACACGGGATACGGAAATACCTACGTTAATCGCAGGGCGTACACCAGCGTTGAAAAGGTTGGACTCGAGGAAAATCTGACCATCGGTAATAGAGATTACGTTGGTCGGGATATAGGCAGAAACGTCACCCGCCTGCGTCTCAATGATCGGCAGGGCGGTCAGTGAACCACCACCCTTCACGATTGGCTCGCCATTTTCGTCTTTGGCATTCGCCAGGGTTTCCGGGAGGTCGTTCATATTGCGGGCAATCTCGTCGTTGCTGATGATCTTCGCTGAACGCTCTAAAAGGCGAGAGTGCAGGTAGAATACGTCACCAGGATAAGCCTCACGGCCCGGAGGGCGGCGCAACAGCAGGGATACCTCACGGTAAGCCACCGCTTGCTTGGAAAGGTCATCGTAAATGATCAGTGCAGGGCGTCCTGTATCGCGGAAGTACTCTCCGACTGCTGCACCAGCAAATGGTGCGTAGAACTGCAGCGGTGCCGGGTCAGCAGCAGAGGCAGAAACGATGACGGTGTAATCCATTGCACCGTTGTCTTCCAGTGTCTTCGCTACGTTTGCTACGGTAGAAGCCTTTTGGCCGGAAGCTACATAGATGCAGAAAACAGGCTCGCCACGCTCGTAGAATTCGCGCTGATTGATGATTGTGTCGATCGCGATCGCAGTCTTTCCAGTTTGACGGTCGCCAATGATCAGCTCCCGTTGTCCACGACCAATTGGAATCATAGCATCAATGGACTTGATACCAGTTTGCAAAGGCTCGTTTACCGGCTGACGGTAGATAACACCGGGTGCTTTACGCTCCAGAGGCATTTCATAGGTTATCCCTTCGATAGCTCCTTTGCCATCAATCGGCGCACCGAGTGCATCGACGACACGGCCTACAAAACCTTCGCCCACGTTGATAGAGGCGATACGGTTGGTACGCTGTACGCGACTGCCTTCCCGGATACCATCACTTGGGCCCATGAGTACCACACCCACGTTGTCTTCTTCCAGGTTCAGGACGATTGCCTGAGTACCGTTATCAAATTCTACCAGTTCACCAGCTTGTGCTTTGGTCAGGCCGTACACGCGCGCAATACCGTCACCTACCTGAAGTACGGTACCGTACTCTTCAAGTTCGGTTGCGGAGCTGAAACCGGAGAGTTGTTGTTTAAGTATTGCTGAAATCTCATCAGGTTTTACATCAACCATATCTGAAAAATTTTATCACTGCGCGGTGCAGCGGGTTTTCTAGTATTAATATCAGTTATTTGGATACCTGCGAAACGTAGAGGTTATCCTTAAATTGACGCTTGAGGCCTTCTAGTTTACGGGACAGGCTGGCATCATAAATCCTATCGTCAAATTCCAGTACAAACCCACCGATTAAATCGGGGTCGACTACGGAAGTGATTTCCACCTTCTCATCTGTCACTTTGCTTTCCAGTAATTTGACCTTGATTGCCTCCATTGCCTTTTCGTTCAGAGCAGTGGCAGTGGTAATCGTCACTGTGGAAATATGCATCAGTCGCTTGTACTGTGCCAGATACTCCGTTACGATTTCCGGTACGTAGCTTTCGCGCACCTTAGCGGTAAGGAGATCGAGAAAAGCAGACGTCAGTTTGTCAAATTTCCCTTCAAAGAGGGTCTTGAAAACCTGTCTCTTCTTATCTGTTCCAATCACCGGGCTCTTAAGCAGCACGTAAAGGTCACGGTTTTCAAGCAATGCTTTGAAGTTCTCCATGTCCCCTGTGACGGCTTCGAGCTTGTTTTGCTCCTGAGCCAGCTCAAGCAGCGACTTTGCGTAGCGGGAAGCTATTCTTTGTACAGACATATCAGTTTATAATTTTCGATAAGCGAACCCTTTTGGGGGTAATGTTACCGATAGCTTAGTTCATTTCGATCTCATCAACGAGCGAGCTGACAAATTGCTCCTGGGTTTTCTTATCGGCCAACTGACGTCGCAGCAGCTTCTCAGCAATTTCTATGGACAGTACGCCTACCTGGTTTTTCAGATCGGTCATCGCTGCCATACGCTGATTCTCGATGTCCTGCTTAGCGTTATTGACCATTTTACGGGCTTCGTCCTGTGCTTTTTCTTTTGCCTCATTAACGATGGCATCTTTCATCTCCTTTGCTTCCTTCAGGATTTTAACCCGCTCTTCCTGTGCCTGACGCAGCAGTTCTTCGTTCTTAGACTGCAAAGCTGCCATTTCTTCGCGTGCATTACGCGCCTCGTCGAGTGCACCCTGAATATCGTTTTCCCGTTTTTTCAGAGCATTCTGAATCGGGCCGAAAGCCATGCGGCCGAGCAATACCCAAACCAGCAAAAAGATCAGAGTCGTCCAGAAAATCAGGCCCGGGTCGGGCTTGATTACGGAGAAGTCAGCCAAAAACAATACGTTAGCCATTGTATCGAAAAAATTTAGAAGGTAATTTTTAGTAATTCACTTCGCTCATTTAAGCCAGGGCGGGCAGACAGCCAACCGCTGTCTGCATCCGCTCTGTGCTTTAATTTTGTGGCGTGGGGCAATTTAGCCCAACAGGCCTACAACGATCGCAAACAGTGCCGCACCTTCTACAAGTGCTGCTACGAGGATCATGTTGCTTCGGATATCACCGGCAGCTTCTGGCTGACGTGCGATAGCTTCCATTGCTTTGCTACCGATCAAACCGATACCGATACCTGCGCCGAGTGCTGCTAATCCAGCTCCAATTGGTCCCATTGTTATGAGATTTTATATGAGTGAGTAAATAAATTGCTTCCTGTGTTTGAAAAACCTTGTGGGCAATGAGAGCGGTAGAAGGATGCGACGGAAAGAAGCAGTACTCCTAATGACCTCATTTGCTTGTGCACAATACTTTTCAAAGAACTAAAATAATTAATGTGCGTGTGCCTCATCATGGTGGTGCTCCTCTACGGCTGCTCCAATGTAAGAAGCAGAAAGAATCGCAAACACAAAGGCTTGCAGTGCAGCCACCAACAGCTCGATCAGGTTCATAAAGGCAGTGAACAAGCCACCGACTACAGCACCCGCTGCTGCGCCTCCCGTATTGGTGCCGTTCTCGCCAAATAGGAAAACTAAACCAATAAGGCTAAGTATAATAATATGCCCCGCCGAGATGTTTGCAAACAAACGAATCATAAGGGAAAATGGTCGTATGAATAAGCCCAGGATTTCCACAGGCGTCAGGATGATTTTCACCCATCCCGGAATACCTGGCATCCAGAATATGTGCTGCCAGTAGTCTTTCTTACCGTTAAGGTTCACTACGATAAAGGTGAAGACCGCCAGTACAAGCGTTACTGCGATGTTGCCAGTAACGTTGGCGCCGCCCGGGAAGAAAGGGATCAGACCTAACAGGTTGCAGAACAGAACGAAGAAGAACAGCGTCATCACGAAAGGCTGGAAGCGCTCGTAGTGCTTCTCGCCAATCATCGGCTTGGTTACTTCGTCCCGCATGAATACAAAGAATACCTCAAAGAATGACTGAATTCCTGAGGGTGCCTTGCCTTCATTTTTCTTGTAGCCACGAGCGACTGCGTTGAAGATGAAGATCAGCAGCAGAGCCGCCAGGAACATCGTGAAAACATTCTTGGTAATCGAAAAATCGTAAAAAGAGGTGATGCCGCCGCCCATCATACCACCGTCGAGGGTGCTGGGTGCGTCAAGTTTGTAGGCTTCGTTCTCGTAGGTAACGTAATATACATCTTTCTCTGCACCTTCATCATTGGTCTCAATGCGGTGCTCGATGTGCCCTACATGGATTTTACCTTCCGGAAAGGAAGGGTCAGCAACCCGATTAATGCGGCCGTGATTGAGTACATAACCGTCTACAGCCGTGTGCCCATGCTCAAACATACTGGAAAGACCGGTCGTCCAACCATTTGCTGAGGCATAAAGGAAAACAGGCAATGGAATATGGACACCTTTCCAAACGTGGAATTCATTCGCATCCGCAATGTGGTGCATTACTGTAGCTACCGGATCATAAGCCTCAGCTTCGCCATGCTCCAGTTGGGTATTGTGATCGTCATGCCCGTGATCGTCGTGTTGCGCAAACGCCGGAATACCAAAACTGGTAAGGGCCAGGGCAAGTGTCAGTATGCAGAACTTCTTGATGTCCACTTTCACTATTCTTATGCTTTAGTAGGCTTTGCTTAAAAGAGGTGCAAAAACCAGGACCTTTAGAAATCGGCACAAAAGTAAGGCACTTTAGTATATTAGTGAAACGTACAACCTTTTTTTTCAAATGGACTTTTGAATTGCAGGGGTTGAGAAACAGTGAGTTATAACCGTTGTAGTCAAATTAAATAAGGTGGTGTTGCAAACAGGAGACGTTGCAGCATTTTTTGTTTCCCCAAACCAGCAGGCTACGGAATTTTTATTTCCCTCCCGGGTGCTTGACCCAATCGCTATTTTTACGTATAGATGATCGGCCGTACAGCATCTTTCTAGTTATTTTTATCGTAGTATTTGTAGCCGGTTGTTGGTTTTTGCTCTTTTTCGTTATCGCTCCCGTTTTGCTCCTGGCCGTCTTCGCCATATAATAGGTTACTCCAAAAGTCTTTTCGCTTTTCCCGGCGGCGCTCCCGATCCTCAAGCCGGGACTGATACGCCCGCACCCGCTGCACGTAGGCAGCATCAGACTCTCCGGCGCGCCTTGGTGGTACATTGATAATTCTGCCCTGTTCATCTTCATACGGCTTATCCAGCAAACGGCCGAATAAATTTCGGTTGTCTTCAAAGTAATAGTAGCCGTCCTCATATTCTGCCAGTATGGGCATTTCCTCCAGATAGGGTGGGCATTTCATAAGCGCGGCGACGGTGTCTGCGGGTTCAGAAAACCGGGCATAGCGCACCGACTTGTACTGCTTGTCACGATAAACCTTTTTCATGAACGCACCATAAACAGGCAGTGCCGTGGCAGAAGCCTGCCCCCGGTAAAGCGTTCTGAAGTGTACCTGCGGCCAGGAGCCTCCTACCCAGACTCCAGCTACCAGTTTGGGGTTGAACCCGACAAACCAGCCATCAGACTGGTTCTGGGTGGTGCCGGTTTTGCCCGCCACATCATTATATAATCCGTAACGGTACCTGAGCTTTCGAGCCGTACCACTGTCAACCACAGACTCGAGCATCTTGATCATCATATCGGCCTGTGATTCCTTCAGTACCCTGGGGAAACGACTTGGATTGGGACGGTCAAACGCTACAAGGGTTTCCCCGTCTGACGTTTCGATACGGTCCAGGTAGTGCCATTCCGGGCGTCGGCCGCGATTGGCAAAAGTGCCATAGACTTTGGTCATCTCGTAAAGAGAAGCTTCCAGAGCACCAAGTGAAATGGCTGGTACTGCTGGAATATTGCTCTCAATGCCCATTGCCTGGCCCAGCTGCCGCACAGAATCAATACCTGTGCGCATCATTATTTCAACGGCAACCGTATTTACGGATTGACTTAAACCTCCTTCCATCGAGTACACGCCTTCGTATTCACCGTCAGCGTTTCGGGGTGACCAGTTGTCGTACCTGGCGTAAGCCACCTGTCGGTTATGAGTGTACTCGCAGGGCAGCATGCCGCTTTGCAGGGCCGTGGCGTATACGACTGGCTTGAAGGTGGACCCTACCTGCCGTTTGGCAAACACATGATCGTACTGAAAGTATTTGTGGTCGATACCCCCTACCCACGCCTTGATCAGTCCGGTGGAGGGATCAGCGGCCAGAAAGCCTGCATTCAGCATCGTCAGGTAATACTTCACCGAATCCAGCGGGCTCATTTCGCGTGCTTCCTCGCCTTCCTCCCAGCTGAAAACAGTCATTAAGACGGGCTTTTGGAAGATGGCTTCAATGGCTTGCTGGGAAGCGCCCTGAGCTTTTAGTTTTTGGTAGCGTTCTGATTGGCGTACCGCTCTTTCCAACACCTCCTGGTTGCCCCAGGGGGTACCTTTTTTCCAATCCTGGTAAAAATTCTCCTGCACCTTTGCCATTTCTTCCTGTACGGCCTCCTCTGCGTAGCGCTGCATGCGGGCATCGATAGAGGTATAAATACGCAGGCCATCGGTGTAAAGATTATAAGGCGTGCCATCTGGTTTAGTATGACCCTCCAGTAGTTCTTCCAGCTTATGCCGCAGGTGCTCGCGAAAATAAGTAGCGAGGCCTTTATTGTTGCCCTCAGGCTGGTAATCTACTTCCAGCGGCAGTTGTAACAGAGAGTCTTTTAGCGTAGTGTCCAGGTAGCCGTAGCGGACCATCTGGCCAAGTACGACATTACGGCGGCGCACGGCGTTTTCCGGGTGGCGCACAGGGCTGTAGTACGTTGTTGCTTTGAGCATCCCCACCAGCACGGCGGCTTCTTCTAAATTGAGGGTTTCAGGCGATTTATTGAAAAATCGCTGGGCGGCTACTTTTATGCCAAAAATACCCTCCCCAAAAGAAACGGTATTCAGGTAGAGGCGTAGGAGTTCTTCTTTGGCATACACGTTTTCCAGCCGGCGGGCAACAAGCATTTCCCGCATTTTATTCACTACCATAGAGAGGATCAGGTACTCCTGCCGTGGGTAAAGGTTCTTGGCCAACTGCTGGCTTAGTGTACTTCCGCCTCCGGATGATTCGTCCATCAGGAGGATGGATTTCACCAGGACACGCACTGCTGCCCGCACGTCAATACCGCTATGCTCAAAAAACCGGGCATCTTCCGTGGCGACTAGGGCATTGATCAGATCGGGAGAGATTTCCTCAAAATCAGCGTTGATGCGGTTTTCCACATAGTACCTCCCAAGAAGTACATCTTCCTCAGCATACACCTCAGATGCATTGTGATTGCTAATGGCTTCCAGCTCCGGATATCCGGGTACTGGCCCAAGGGCTTCAAAGTAAACCAGGGCTGTGATCAGCAGTACGGATAAAAAGCTCAGTACACCCAGCCCGGCGACTACCAACGCGGCTATGACCCAACGTGGATAGCGCTCATAAAAATCTAAAGACCAGGTCCGTAGCCGTTGCCACTGACTTATGGTCCAGGCTTTTGCTTGTTCGAGAAGGTTCGGGGTTGACTGCTGCATCTAATTGTGCTACGTATGTTTTTTGAAAAGTTTGGAGCTAATACTAGGTTAGCATAGCATCTCTAATGACCCTTTTTAACGCCTTTGGCTGCCTGATTATTCCACTTTTGGTAAAGAAAAGTTATAAAACACTTGTGAATACACCTCGATTTGTTTCAAAAAGGCACTCCCTAATACTAACTACTTATGGTGTAAAAGGACTGCCGCTTCGAGCATCTTTGCTCGAAGCGGCAGTTGAGCGGTCTTGCGTATATGATAGTCTGCCACCCCAGGATTGATGAATTCTGAATTGGTAAACCATATGACGGCTTACCGAACTAGCGAGAGGTCACCCCGATACACCAGTCGGAAACCATCGAGGAACTCCACTTCTATCACGTAGACATAGACCCCCATATTCATAAATTCGCCTTTAAAGCTGCCGTCCCATAGTGGGAGACCTCCCACACAGAAAAGTCCGTTATTCACATCAAATCCACCAGTCCGGTACACCTGATTGCCCCAACGGTCATAAATATTGACGCTGCCAATGGAGGTGACACCCGTACAGGGGAAAATGCGGAATTCGTCGTTCGTTCCATCTCCGTTTGGTGAGAAAGCACCGGGAATGAAGATATTTCGATTAGCGTCCAGCTCCACAAATACCGAACCTTCGGCATCGCAGCCATTGACATCCACGATCCGCAGAGTGTAGTCCAGCGACTCTAAGGGGAAGACTGTGGGGCTTTCAACTGTATCTGAAGACAGGAAGGTGGATGGAGTCCAGATGAAGGAATCGACCTGTGTTCCAGCCGGGCTGATGATTGGCATAAGGCGGGTTGTGCTGTCTCCCAGCTCAATTTCGATAACTTGCTCGGGGAAGGTAACCGTGATTTCATCTGGCTGATCAATCTCCACAAAGAAGGCAGCCGAGCAACCGTTAGGGTCAAATATTTCGATGCTGTGTTCACCATCTCCAAAGATATCAGCGGGTATGTCAGGAGTGAGTAACACACCATTGCCATCTACCATGTAGCGGTAGTCATCGGGTGTTGTGCCTGCACCACCAAAAACGGTATCGATAAACAATAGGGTTGTGGCATCAAAACAAAGCGGATCCTCTGGGTCAGGGATGATTGCCATGATCTCAGAGGGTTCGAGCAGTTGGATCGAAACGGAGTCCTGACAGCCCCTGCTGTCCGTGATGGTGATGCCGTAAGCCCCCGCTGTGAGCCCACTGGCAAAGCCGGTTGCTGCATTACCGGCGCCCTGTGGAAAATTAGAGGAGAACGAAAAGGGCATATCCCCAACGGCATTGATATTGTCGTTGAAGTTGTACGTTACTGCAATTTGCCCGTCTTCTTCCCCAAAGCAGGAAATGTCACGGGTATTGACAGGGTCAATATTCAGTTCGAGGGCGTCAGGCTCGTCAATTTCCGGTAAGCCATCCTGTTCGCAACCATTCGCATCGGTCACGATCACGTTATATTCACCTGCCATCAGCTCCGAAACAGCTGCCGTCATTTGATTTAAATCTGGCCAGAGGTAAGTATAGCCTCCGGTACCGCCTGTTGGGGACAGGGTAATTGAGCCATTAGAGCCTCCATTGCAACTTACGCTTGTCGATGCAGGGTTCAGCGAAATGGGCTCCGGGCTTGGAATAATGACTTCAGAGGTCTGTACACAGCCGTTTTCGTCTGTAACGACCACTGTTTGTGAATCCCGGCAAAGTTGTGCTGCTGTAGAGGCCAGCACATCCAGGTCAATTTCACCACTTTCCCAGTTGAAATTGAAAAGCCCTGTGCTGCCATCGGCGTACATGGCAGTGGCTGTAGCCTGCCCGTCGCAAACCCCTTCAAAGCAGCTCACCGGGGATATGTCGGCAAAGGAGATTTCTATACCGGACGGGTCAGCCACCTCAACGGTTGCCGTCACGCCTGCACAGCCGTTAGCGTCTGTCACGGTCAGGTTGTAGAGTCCGGCAGATAAGCCAGGATAAAGCACGGTAGAAAGGGTATCAGTGCCCCAAATGTATCGGTAAGGCTGCGTGCCGCCGCTCGCGAATACGGTAAGGCTACCGTTGCTCTGCCCTACGCATAGTGGAGAGACTGAACTGATGCTGTCAATAACCAGGGGCTCTGGCGCAACGACCTGTGCAGAGGCTACCAGCTCGCAACCATCTTCAGCGGTGATGGTCACAAAATAAGTATCTGGTGTCAGGTTAGCAATCGCCGGACCGGTTTCATTATTGCTCCAGGTGTAGCTTTCTATAGGCGAGCCACTGGGTGTAGCGGTGATCATAAGGCTGCCGTTCGAATCACCTGCGCACAGCAGGGTGTCGTTTTCAAATGATACAATAACGGGAGGATTAGGCGCAGTAACAGCAAAAGTGTCCGTAACCATACAACCATTCGCATCCTCAAGATCAAGAATGTAAAGGCCCTGTACCAATCCAGTGAGGATGGAGTCGGTTGCCATATTCGACCAGGCGTAGGTGTAGGGAGCCGTTCCGCCCTCAACGCCTACGGTAATTGCACCATCCATGCCGCCGCCGGTACAGCTTTCATTGTTGAAATCCACCAGTTGCACCTGTAGTGAATCCGGTTCGCCTATATCATAGCTTGCAACCGTAAAACAACCCAATGGGTCCTGATCGGTAACTGTGACGACATACTGGCCGGGAGCGAGGTTATTGATATTGTCGCCTGAGAAATTCTGTCCGCCGGGCAGTGCCGTCCAATCATAAGTGAATGCACCAAACGGAGGCTGCCCCGTTGCAGTGCCCTGTACTTGCAGGAATGCATCATCTGCACCGTTACAACTTACATGAGAAGAATCGACCAGGGTTACGCCGAGCAGTTTAGTTGCCCCCACCTGGAAGCTGTCAATCACAAAGCAACCATTGGCATCCGTCACCGTAAGGTTATAGATGCCAGGGTCGAGGTTCGTTAGCTGAGCAGTCGCTGCGGTATCAATCGCTTGTCCTTCCCACTCGTAGTAATAGTCGCCCATATCGTTTACTCCGCCGGAAGCGCCTACTGTAATGGTACCATCCATTGCGCCACTACAGGTAGCGTCGGTAATATTAGTGTTCTGCGCCAGCAGAAGCAGTTCTCCTGGCTGGCTGAGCGTAGTACTCGCCGAGGCAATACAACCATTCTCATCCGTAACCGTAACGGCATAGGCCTGTGGCTGGAAAGAAAGCCCGGTGATGGTCCGTGTCGAGTCGCCTGTATTCCAGGAAAAGGTAAATCCAGGGCCCGGGTTGGGTTGAGCTACGCCGTCGAGGGTGATTTGAGCAGTAAGGCTTCCATCATCGTCTCCGTTACAAGTCGGTTGCGTTTCGATCAGGCTCAGCCCCAGGGCCGGGCCTTCCAGTACTTGCAGCATTATGGTATCGATATTGGCAGGCATATCACTATCAGAAACCGTAATTGAATAGACGCCCTCCGCCAGGTCTGTTGCGGTAAAACTATCTCCTGAGGCCGCAATCGTACCTGTATTATCGGGGCCGGCCGGAGGTACATCATTCCATGCGTAAGTATAGGGAGGCACTCCTCCGGTGGTGGTGACTGTAAAAGACCCATCATCAAACCCGGCACAGGAGACACTATCGACGGTACCCTCCACGAGTAAAATGGCATTGGTGATGTTTACCTGTCCGTTGTCAATAATAGTCGGCAGGTTAGCATTACCACTATTGGCATTCCCTATCTGTATGTTAAGAGGTGAGCCAATAATATCCACGGACGCAGCATCCCCAAGGTTGCCAGTCACTTCAAAACAAACTTCGAAGAGCAGCGCCCCGTCAGATAAGGTCCAGGAAGACCCCAGGAAGTCTGCCCACCCCATAGTTAAGCGCCCTGTATCGGTGATTGCGGGAGAGAGGTTGAAGATCCCCTGGTCAAAAGACGGGAGATCGGTAGTCAGGTTGTCTACGCCAATAAAATCGAGCAGTGTGGGGTCCCAGGCCATTGAAAACTGCGCGTTGGTCAGGTTGACAAAGTTTGTCGTGTTTACAGGTACACAGATGGTATCACCGGGCGCACCATTTAAGTCGCCCACATCAAATAATACAGGCATGATCACCGTGTCAATTAAGCCGCAGCTTTTGCCATCTTCCACAATCACCTCGTAAATACCGGTCTCCGGTACGGTGTATGAAATGGTGTCATTATGCCCGGGGTTAACCGTTTGTACGGTGCCGGCGGCACCACCGTCGATTTCATTGATTGTTACAGTATAGGAAGTAGAGGGGTCAAACTCCGGCAGGCCACCCTGTACCACAAAGCTGCCTTCCAGCCCTCCGTTTTGAGAAATAAAACTTTCTGTCATTTCAATACTTTCCAGGTAAACGACAGAAAAAGCCTCATCTATGCTCACACTTACGCAGGGCCCGGAGGGCGTCCCTTCGTATTCCAAAGCAGCGGCATTATCCACAGTAATCGGTGCAAACCAGAACTGAATAGGCTCAGGTACGCCCATGTTGTAGGCAATCTGCAAGTTACCGTCATTGATCAGGTCTAGATTCCCAAAACTGTTAATGGTAGATGCCAGCCATATGCCATTATCCTGAGGGAATTCAAAGCCGTTTAGGATGAGGGGCGATGTGGTATTCAGCGAGGAGTCAGCGAGTACGGCATTAAGGTCGGGCCCATCAACGGTTGGTATATCATCATAAAAAGCGTAGGCAATGCCCGAAGCAGTAGCCACGTCGGGGTCGCCACCGAAAGAGAAATCCATGTTGTGGGTCAACCGCAAGGTATCCCCAAGGCATAGATAAATGGTATCAAGGTCGATATCATTGCTCTGCCCGGACAGTGGGCCAAAGCTCTGTATGGTTCCTGCATCATTCAGATTGCAGGGCACTCTGAAATTGCCATCTGTGGAGCCCGAAATTGCAATATTTTTAGGCGTCTGCGCTTGCAGCCCCAAGTTGGCGAGCAGCAGTAAAGCAATTGGAAGGAAAAATCTAATCATTGTTCCGGATTGATTTGAATATCGTTAGTGGGATTGTTGGCAAGGGCAAAATCTCTTTAAGCGGCACAAAAATAGGCATCCACCACCGACTATTGTAATTTGTCCGTAGGTTTAATAGTCGGTTGACCGGCTCCTTTACGGAAAGGTGCCCGTACAATACTGAATTGAACGATTCTGCTCTTGAAAAATTATATGCCCCTGCCTATTAATAACCTCTAATAAGACAATAGGCGCTCTAGTTGGGACCGGAACCGCTCCTTTGGCAGAAATTGCTCCTCCAGGATAGTGGAAAATGGCACAGGGGTGTCCAGGCTGCCAGCTCTCAGTACCGGCGCGTCCAGGTGCTCAAACAAATGCTCACTGATGTAGGCAGAAAGCTCTCCGCCGATCCCACCGGTCTGTGTGTCCTCGTGCAAAACCAGTACCCGATTGGTCTTTTGTACCGTTGCTTTGATCGCATCGTAGTCCAGTGGTAACAGGGTCCGCAGGTCCAGGATATCTGCTTGTATATCCAGCTCTTTGCAGACTTCCAGCGCCCAGTGGACACCCATACCGTAAGTAAGGACAGACACCTCGTTGCCTTCGGCAGCCAGGCGCGCCTTTCCGATTGGTGTGGTGTAGTAGCCATCCGGTACTTCGCCTGTAAGCCGTCGGTACAGGGCCTTGTGCTCAAAGAAAAGTACCGGGTTAGGATCTTCAAAACTACTCAGTAGCAGCCCCTTGGCGTCTTCAGGAGTGGAAGGGTAGACGACCTTCAGGCCGGGGGTGTGAAAAAACCAGGCTTCGTTGCTTTGAGAGTGAAAAGGGCCGGCCCCTACACCGCCGCCGGTTGGCATACGGATGACTACATCCGCATTTTGCCCCCACCGGTAGTGCAGCTTCGCCAGGTTGTTGACAATTTGGTTGAAACCACAACTCACAAAATCGGCGAACTGCATTTCTATCATCGCCTTATACCCTTTCAGGTTTAAGCCCAGTCCAATACCAATGATGGCACTTTCGCAAAGGGGGGTATTCCTTACCCGCTCATGGCCAAACTTGCTGGTAAAGCCATCTGTAATCTTGAATACGCCACCGTAGTCGGCAATGTCCTGCCCCATCAGGACCAGATTATTATGCTGCTCCATGGCCGCTTCCAGGCCTTTGGAAATGGCATCTACAAAGCGGAGTTCTGTTGAAGGGCCTTCGGGGGGAGTGGGCGCAGTGGTAAGGGGTGCATAAACATCTCCCAGCTCCTTTTTCAGTGAAGCGGTTACTACCGGCTCGGCATAAGCTTTGTCGAGGCCTTCGTTGATCTGCTGTTTGAATTCCTTTCTGATGGCCTTGACTTGTTCTGCGTCAAGTAAGTTTTCCTGTAGCAGGAAACGCTCGAAATTTTCAAGGGGATCCCGTCGCGCCCACTCCTCCATCAGTTCCTGTGGCACATACTTAGTACCGGAAGCCTCCTCATGGCCCCGCATGCGAAAGGTCTTGCATTCCACCAGCACCGGCTCAGGTTTTTCCCGAAGTTCAGCAGCCAGCCTTGAAAAGGCCTGATAAACCTCTAAAATATTATTGCCGTCGATGATCTCGGAGCGCATGCCATACCCCCTGGCGCGGTCCGCCAATTGCTCGCAGCGATACTGCTCGCTGGTGGGCGTCGACAAGCCATACCCATTGTTCTCAATCACAAAGAGGACTGGCAGTTGCCAAACGGCGGCAGTATTCAGCGCTTCATGAAATTCCCCCTGACTTGTTCCCCCTTCACCTGTAAAAGCGAGGGACACCTTCCCGGCCCGGGACAGCTTGTTCGCCAAAGCGACGCCTGATGCTAAAGAAAGCTGTGGCCCAAGGTGAGAAATCATCCCAACAATACCGTAGTCTAAGGCTCCAAAGTGGAAGGACCGGTCCCTGCCTTTTGTGAAGCCCAGCGCTTTGCCCTGCCATTGGGCAAACAAACGCTCCAAAGGCACCTCCCGGCTTGTAAATACACCCAGGTTACGGTGCATGGTGAAGAGTAGTTCATCCGGGTGCAGTGCCTTTGCCGCTCCTACAGAAATCGCTTCCTGCCCGATACCGGAAAACCACTTACTGATCTTCCCTTGCCGCAGTAGTAACAGCATCTTTTCTTCAATCATCCGGGGCAGTAGCAGCCCGCGGTATAGTGTCAGGAGCGCTTCATCAGAAAATGCGCTGCGGTCGTAGGATAGGACCGGTGTGGAAATGACGTCGGCCATGGTTTTAGTTTGGTTGTTATTAGGCACAAAGGTATAGGGATTAAAAATGCCTTTGCAAGAAAAAGCAAGCTTTGTTTGCAGTTTTTTCCAAACAAATGCACTGCTATTTACCTTCAATGAGGTGAAGGATTTACTAAGTTCAAACATCAATACATTATGCTTAAGCACCGTTTACCCCTATTTCTGATTACACTGAGCCTCACTTTTACAGCTTGCCAGAGTGGTGGCAATGCTGGCGATAGCAGTAGTGCCGACACCGACTCCACCAGCATGGGGCAGTTTGTGGATGATGAAAACTTTAAGAGCAAGCATGAAATGCCCGGCGAGGCTGCACCTGCCAATACGGGTCAGCGTATTCAGTTTGATACGCCTGATGGCAAAAAAGGCAATGCCTATGCCCTCATGGCCGAGAAGCCAAGCGAAGAATACCTCCTCGTCTTCCATGAATGGTGGGGCCTGAATGATCATATCCGGGAAGAAGCGGAAAAGTACTTCGATGAACTCGACACCGTCAATGTGCTGGCTCTGGATCTCTACGATGGTGAAGTGGCCACAACCCGCGAACGGGCCGGTGAGCTAACCAAAAGCGTTAAGGAAGCGCGTGCGCGGGCCATTATTCAGGGTGCTTTGAACATGGCAGGATCGGATGCCCGCATCGGCACTATCGGTTGGTGTTTCGGTGGTGGGTGGTCGCTCAAAGCATCGATACAGGCGGGTGATCAGGGTGAAGCTTGTGTGATGTACTACGGCATGCCTGTACAGAAAAAAGAAGCACTCGAACCACTTGAGGCCCCGGTGCTCGCCATCTTTGCCCGACAGGATGAGTGGATTACCCCGGAGGTGGCCCATGCCTTTGAAGACCTTGCCGTGGAGACGGACAAAACAGTACAGGTACAATCTTATGATGCCGACCACGCCTTTGCTAATCCGAGCAGCCCCCGCTATGATCAGCAGGCGGCTCGTACTGCCAACGAAGCCGCAATGGCATTCCTAAAGGCTAACCTGTAACCAAAACATGCGGATTCTCTGACGATTTCAGTGCTTCGGGGCAAATGTTTTCTCGAAAAACCCTACTGCCTCTGGTCGTATTTCTTTGCGGGAAAGCATTTCCCGAAAAAAATGTCAGAGAAGGAACTTGCGTAGCTTGTAACCCTGCTCTATCTTCAACGTAATAAGTTATTAGAATGAGCAGGCAAAATGGAATTATTGCTTTTGCTGCTGCAACGCTTTTGCTCTCGGGCTTACTGCTGGCTTATATTCAGCAGCTCAACCCCGCAGTAACACAAGCATCGGAAGCAGAAGTACAGCTACAGGCTAAGGAAGCTCAGGCACTGCGGTGGCTGGAGCAAGACAGCTTGTGGCTGGAGCTCAGCCAAGCCCCATTTAGCCATTCGGCAATGCCCTCGTTGCCAAATGGCTTTTCTTTTATGTGTTTCGAAGGGCAAAAACCTGTCTTTTGGACCGATCAGCACGTTTACTTCCCCGATCCGCCCCACACTGCTCTGGCTTTTACTTTTCCTGGCCACCCGGCTTACTATTTTATCAACCGTCCGCTGCCTGGTAACCGGTCTGTTACAGCGGCGGTTCCTTTGCCACCGGCGGTCCGCCCGGATGCTGTACCTACGGATTACCCCGTCCGCAACAAAGCGGGGGAAACGATTGGGTATGTACAGAGCGATGGCATGCAGCCACTGCCTGCATTTTGGCAAAAAGCTCATCTATCCGCCGGCTTCTTGTTTTCACTGGCACTATTTTTTCTGGTGGACAAAGGAAGCCGCTATTTATCCTTTCGTATCGGGATATTCCCGGCGTTTTTGGGTGCTGCCATGACCGCAACCCTTTGGCTTTATGGAATAGGAGAGCTTCGGTATCCTTCGCTGAGTTTTCCGCATGACCTGCTCACCACCACTCTTCCTGTTGGCAATCTGGCTCAATTCACCATTTTACCATTTTTGCTGGTTTGGCTACTGAGCCTCGGGCAACGCCTGCCGCTCGAAATACAGCATCGTAAGGAAGCGGTGTGGCTAAACAAGCTGCTCAGCACTATGGGTTTTGTCAGTATCGTGCTCGGGTTGTTGTTTGGTGGGGCCGTGTTCAGGGCGTTGCTGCTGGAAACTACGCTAGACTTCGACTTTAGCAATGTGCTGATGCTGGGAAAGGCAGAATTGAGTGCGCTTTCTGCTATTGTGCTGCTGATGCTTGCCCTGTTACTCTATAGCCTTTGGGTCGTCAAAGGCATACATCGGCTTCAACTCACCCGAAATCAGCGTTTGCTCACTTTGGGCGCTGCTATTTTGCCGGCTATCCCTATTGCTCTCGCCATTGATCTGGAACTGGGGTTATTGGCTGTGCTGCTGTTGCCGTTGCTGTACATTGCGCTTTTGGACCTCTTTGTGGAAATCGAAGCCGCCAGCCCGGCCTGGCTTATGCTCTGGCTGGCCTTGCTTTCCGGGTTTGCTGCCGGACTCCTCTTTAAGTACAACCTCGATAACGGGCACGATAAGCGGCTGGCTTTCGCCAAACAGCTTACTGACCTCACTGACCCTGAAGCAGAGCAGGCTATGCTGGAGCTACAAATCCTATTGGCCAATGCGCCACCGGTTGAGCGCCTTGGCAATCTGCTGTTGTACACGCCCTACCTCTACAAAAACTATAACTGGGCGGTCCTCCCTGCTCAAAAGATTGAGCATTTACAACAGGACGGGCAGGCTTTCCGGTTGGTGCCCAATCGTAATTATTATACCCATGGCTTGCGCTGGCACACGGATAGTTTCCTGGTATTCCAGCCTGCCCTGCAGCCCAACCGGCGAGTATTGCAGGAGCTGGTCGACTCCGCACCCCATCAGCAGTCACGTTATGCCATCACCCTGTTTAAAGATTCTACTCGCATTGCGCAGCGGGGTTATTTTCTGCGGGAGTGGCTCGATACCGACCTCTGGCCCCCCGCCGGAGAAAACCGGGAATGGCTCAACAGTCAGCGAGCTAACCTTTATTATGCTAACCCCAATGGCTATACCATCGTGGTAGGCGAAGTGCTGGGCGGCTACCTCAAGCCTATATCTTTGTTTTCGTATCTGTTTGCATTGCTAACGGTTTTGTCACTTGTGCTTTTTGGACTCAACCGGCTCTATCCTTTCCTCCCCGCTACGCCGGGAACGCTTTTGTTTGGTGCTCCATCCCTTCGTCACCGCATTCAGCTGTCGGTAATCGGTCTGACACTTTTCGCCTTTTTATTTATCGGAGCAGTAACGGTCGCCTCTCTGCAGCAATCTTCAGTCAATTATCACGGAGAGCGGTTGCTGGAGAAGGTCGACGTACTCCTTCGGGATTTACAGAAGCAAGACTTCGACCCCGATAGTCAGCAGGCCCTTCGGGAATTATCCGAAATTCATCAGGTAGACCTTTCGGTATATGACGCACAGGGTGTGCTCATTCGGACATCGGTGCCCTTTTTTCTCTTTCAGGGCTGGCAATCACCCCGGATCAATCCGGAGGCCATTCGGGCTTTCTACCGGCAGGGTTTCAAGCCGGCACTGCTGGAAGAGCAGGCGGGCGCCCTCCGCTATCTATCTGCATACGTCCCGGTTGCCGAACAGACACAGGAGCCGAGCTACTTTTTTCAAATTCCCTTTGCCTCCGGTGCGCGCAGCCTGCAGCAAAATGTGCTTTCCTTTATCGGTAATCTGCTCAATCTGTATGTCTTTCTGTTGCTTATTGCAGGTGCACTGGCTATTACTGTAGCTAACTCTATCACCCGTCCACTTATAAAGATCGGGGAGAAACTGCGCAGCTTCCAGTTGGGGCAAAATGAGCCATTAGAGTGGGAAAGTGAGGACGAGATAGGCAAGCTTGTAGGGGAGTATAACCTGATGATCCGGAAGCTGGAAGAAAGTGCCAAAAAGTTACGTCAATCTGAACGCGAAGGGGCCTGGCGTGAAATGGCCAAACAAGTAGCCCATGAGATCAAAAACCCGCTTACGCCCATGAAGCTGAGCATTCAGTACCTGGAGCATGCCCGCAAGTCTGATCCGGAGCGGGCCGCAGCCATGATTGGTCGTGTTTCCCAAACGCTGATCGAGCAAATCGACGGGCTGGCCCGCATTGCTACGGAGTTTTCCAACTTTGCTAAAATGCCCAAATCAGAGCCGGAAGCCCTGGACTTAGGCGCGGTGGTAGAAAGCGTCTACCGCCTTTTCACCGAGCACCAGGAGTCTGTCGAGGATATTGAGCTCATTCTACCTGATGCCCGTACGCCCGTATTCGCCGATCGGGGGCATCTCGTACGGGTACTGAACAACCTCATCAAGAATGCGCAGCAGGCTATACCGGAGAGCCGGAAGGGCCGTATTCAAATTCAGATAAAGCCCGGACCAGAGCAGCACCTGATCACTATTGCGGACAACGGTACAGGTATACCAGAACCTGTACGGCCCAAAGTTTTCCAGCCCAATTTTACGACCAAATCGTCGGGAATGGGCCTGGGGCTGGCCATGTGCAAAAATATGATGACAGCTGCTGGTGGGGACATTTACTTTGAAACAGAAACAGGTAAGGGAACGACTTTCTTTGTTGCGCTACCTAGAAAGGAAACACCCATGGAATCAGAAGGCTAGCCAGTACCCAAAACATCAGGTTAAGGCCTGCACCTACCCGAAAGAAGTCACGAAAGTGATAACTGCCTGCACTGTACACCATGGTATTGGTCTGATAACCAATGGGGGTCATGAAGCTGGCCGAGGCAGCAATAGTCACGGTAACCAGCAGTGGCAGGGGGCTCACCCCGAGCTGAGCAGCCGTGGCAATGGCGATGGGCGCAAGTAAGGCAGCGGTAGCGTTATTCGACATGATCTCGGTGAGTAAGGAGGTCGTAAGGTAGAGGCCTGCCACGATGGCTACAGGGCCGAAAGCGCCGAGATGATCAACAAGTCCACCCGCGATCATTTGGTCAAGCCCGGTATTGCCCATTGCTGCGCCCAGGCTCAGTGCGCCGGCCAGCAGGAATACGATTTTCCAGTTGATGGCTTCGTAGACCTCCTTCATGCTCAGGCAGCGGGCAAGCACCAATGTCAATACCCCGGTGAGTGTACTGACCATAATAGGCAGCCAATTCAGTGTAGCCGTTAGAATTACGAATCCAATTACCGACATGACAAGTGCAAATTGCTGGCGGTTGAAGTCCGAGAGCCGGTCTTCAGAGAGCACCACGAAAGGCGCATCCTGCTCGGCTTCCATTTGCTTGAGGTTGGAAATATAGTGCTGCTTGACCTCCGCCAGGATCACATCGCCCGGCACGAGGGGCACACTGTAAAGGTGCTCATGGAGTACTTCGTCCCGGTGGCGAATTGCCAGCGGGATGCCCCGGTAGGTGCGACGGAAGTCCAGGCTTTTCAGGGTCCGGTTGGAGAATGTAGATCCTGCTGTGACGACCAGTTCTACCAGACTCGTGTTTTTCTCGCCCAGGAAGTTGTCGCCCACCTTAAGGGTATTGTCCGCAATGATTTTTACCCGTTCCTTCAGGGCTTTGACCTTGGCTACATCGCAGCGCACTTTAAGCAAATCACCAGCCTCCAGGGTGAAGTCGCCAGGAGGAAGGGTGAAGCGCTGCCCATCCCGGCCCACCTCTATGATGTCCATTTCTAATTCCTTCACCAGGGCAGAGTCCATAATCCGCTGCCCGGATAGCTCGTTTCCTTCCAGCAGCTGCAGTTCAGTAAGGTATTCGCCCAGCCCAAAGCGCTCGGTAAGGGTCTTATCCTTTTGGCGGTCCGGTAAAAGCTTGCGGCCAATCAGCATCATGTAGGCCATACCGGCCAGCATCAGCGGCACTCCAACCGCACTCAGTTGGAACATGCTAAACGCCGGCAGCCCTTCCTGCTCGGCAATCCCACTGACCAAAATATTGGTAGATGTACCTATGAGCGTGCACATCCCGCCCATAATTGATGCATAGGACAACGGGATTAGCATTTTACTGGGCGCCTGTCCTGAAGAGTAGGCAATCTGTATTACAACCGGGATAAAAACAGCCACCACCGGCGTATTATTGATAAAGGCAGAAATAAAGGCAATGAGGAGCATCATGAGGACGAGCCCCAAGCGGAAATTCTGCCGGAATACCGCTGAGAGCTGATAGGCTACGGACTGCAAGGCACCGGTTTTGAGCAGGGCCGCACTCAACACAAACATGAAGGCCACGGTGATGGTCGCCCGATTGCTGAAGCCCTCCACGCCTTGCTCCGGGGTGATGACGCCCGTCAGCACCAGGCTAATCATAATCAGCATGGCCACCAGATCAATGGACAGCGCCTCGGTAGCAAAGAGCACCAGTGCAATTCCGATTACAATAAGTGTTATGATCGCGCCTGTAGCCATAGGCAAGTTTGATTAATCGAGCAAAGAAAACAAAGGGTGATCGAATACGCTGTACAATGAACAGACTTTTTCCCCCGCCCCCCGAGGCAACCCTAGCCCTGCTTTAGCCGTTAATAAAAGATGAATCTACGACATTCGGCATGAAAAGCTTTTTCAAAACGCTGTTTATTCTGCCTATCCGGTTTTACCAGGTGGCGATTTCTCCATTGCTCGGCCCTAGCTGTCGCTTCACACCGACCTGCTCCCACTACATGGTGGGCGCCATTCAGGAATGGGGACCGATCAAGGGGATCTGGCTGGGCTTGAAGCGCTTATTCAAATGCCACCCCTGGGGGCCGCATGGCTATGACCCTGTGCCGGAGAATCCAAAAAAACATAAACCTACCTAAATGCTCAGAAGACCGAGACGCAACCGCCGTAGTGCTGCTATCCGTGGCCTGGTACAAGAAACGCACCTTACGCCTCAACACCTTGTACAACCACTTTTCCTGGTGGAAGGTACTGACGTGCGTGAAGCCATTCCTTCCTTGCCTGGCACCTTCCGCCTATCGGCTGATGAGGCGCTGAAGGAAGTAGAAGCCTGTATGAAGCTGGGCTTAAAATCATTTATCCTATTCCCGAAAATCCCGGATAGTAAAAAAGACAAGCGGGGCACCTTCAGCTACGACGATACCAACTTTTACCTGACGGCGGCAGCCAAAATCAAAGCGGCCTTCCCTGAGGCCTGCCTGATCAGCGATGTCGCTCTGGATCCTTACAGCACCGATGGGCACGATGGCATCGTACACGACGGTAAAATCCTGAATGACGAGACCCTGCATGTGCTCCAAAAAATGGGATTGGCACAGGCACGGGCGGGTTTTGATATCCTCGGCCCTTCAGATATGATGGATGGCCGGGTGGAAGCCCTGCGTATAGCCCTGGATGAGGAAGGCTTTTCGGATACCAGTATCATGTCGTATACGGCTAAGTACGCGAGTGCCTTCTACGGCCCGTTCCGGGATGCGCTTGATAGTGCACCGGTGGAAGGTGCCGACATCCCCGCCGATAAAAAGACTTATCAGATGGACCCTGCCAACCGGAGGGAAGCCCTCATTGAAGGAGAGCTCGATACCCTGGAAGGTGCAGATTTCCTCATGGTCAAACCGGCGTTGCACTATTTGGACGTTATCCTTGCCATGAAACAGCACTTTGAGGTGCCCATTGCCGCCTACCACGTCAGTGGCGAGTGCGCCATGCTGATGGCCGCCTGTCAAAACGGCTGGCTGGACTACGAACAGGCGATGCCGGAAACCCTGCTGAGCCTGCACCGCGCCGGGGCGGATGTGATCATTACTTACTTTGCTAAGGATTTTGCGGAGCGATATGGGTGAGGTCAACCTGGCTTTGGTTGGTCTGCTACCATCACTTTTCAGCCGGTGATATCAACCTCTAAATCAACCCCCGCGACTTCAGCTCCAAATACTTATTCACGGTATTGACTGAAAGGTCCTCGGGGCGGGTGAGCACTGCCTGAATGCCGTACTGCCGCAGTTGCTGCACCATCTGTGCTTTTTCGTTCAGGTACTTCCGGGCCACCGTTTGCAGGTAGATGTCCTCTATGTTTTCAGCGCCTTCCTCTATGAAGGCACGTATTTCAGTATTCTCAAAGAAAATGACCACCAGTAAGTGGGTGCGGTTGATTCGGCGCAAAACCGGTAAAACCCGCTCAAGGGCAAAGCGGCTCTCAAAATTAGTGTACAGCAGGATCAGGCTCCGACCGGTAATAAGCTTGCGGGCAGCGTAGTACAGGAGTTCATAATTGGCTTCCACCTGCCGCTCCTCTTCTGCATAGAGCGCGTTAAGGATTTTGGTGAGCTGCGTAGCTTTACTGTCAGCCTTCACTGTAGCTCCGACCTTGTCCGAAAAGGTAATCAGGCCCGCGCGGTCGTATTTTTTAAGGGCGATATTTGAAATAGCCAGGCTTGCATTGACGGCATAATCCATCAGGCTTAGCCCCTCGAAGGGCATTTTCATTACCCGGCTTTTGTCGATAATAGAGTAGACCTGCTGGGAGCGCTCATCCTCATACTGATTGACCATCAGGATGCCGCGCCGGCTGCTCGCTTTCCAATTGATGCTGCGGTAGTCGTCGCCCCGTACATAGTTTTTGATCTGCTCAAACTCATAACTATGCCCGATACGGCGGATTTTCTTAATGCCGGGGTGCTGTGCGATTCGATCGAGGGTGCGCAGTTCCAGTTGCTTCATCTGAAGCACCGAAGGGTAGACGGGCACGGTAGCCTTTGCCGATACTACCCAGCGCCGCTCAATCAGCCCTAATGGCGTAGCCAAAAACAAGTTGATATCACCAAAAATATATTGCCCCCGCTCTACCGGACGTAGTTCGTACCGCAGCATTTCCTGCTGGCCGGGCTTTAGTCGGGCGCTATACTCAAAATCCCGGCGCTGAAACTGCACCGGCAACTCGTCAATAATACGGATGGCAAGGGGCAGGTTGGCCTGATTCTCCAACTCCAGTTTTATCGGGTTTTGATCACCCATGCCCATGATTTTTGGCGTCTGCCTCGTGGCAGACACGTTCATGTTTTTACCGAATAGCAGTAGGCCATCCAAAATCACGATGGCCATCAGCAGCACAAATATGGCTTGCCCTACGGGCAGGAGTGCCGGCAACCAAAAGCTGAGTACAAAAAATAATACCAGTCCGCCAAAAGCCCAGAAGAACCGGTCGGTTAAATAGATGGCTTTCATTAGCGTGGTACTTCTATCTTTTCGATAATGGTCTGCACCACTTCGCGGGTGGTGTAGCCTTCCATCTCCCGCTCTGGCGTGAGCATGACCCGGTGGTTGAGCACTGGATAAGCAACATACTGAATATCATCAGGCGTCACGAAGTCACGTCCGCGCATAGCAGCAATGGCTTTTGACATTTTGAGGATGGCCAGGGACGCACGGGGAGAAGCACCGAGGAAAAGATCACCGTTATTGCGGGTATCATGTACAATAGCCGCTATGTAATCCAGTAGTTCGTCCTTGATGTGGACCTGTTGTACCAGAGCCTGGCACTCCTCAATCTCCTTAGCGTTGAAGACCGGGCGTACTGTACTGCGCTGCGCCATGCCGAAATCTGATCGGAATCGCCGCAGGATAAGCTTTTCTTCTTCCAGGCTGGGATACTGCAGATTGATTTTGATCAGGAAACGGTCAAGCTGTGCTTCGGGCAGTTTGTAGGTCCCTTCCTGCTCAATGGGGTTCTGGGTAGCAATCACGAAAAATGGCAGGCTCATCGGGTACGTTTTCCCATCTACGGTGACCTGATATTCTTCCATGACCTCAAACAAGGCTGCCTGCGTCTTAGCCGGGGCACGGTTGATCTCATCGATGAGCACCACATTGGAAAATACCGGCCCGGCATTGAACGTAAAGCTCGACTGCTGCATATTGAAAACCGTAGTACCTACCACATCGCTGGGCATAAGGTCGGGTGTGAATTGCATACGCGAGAAATTGACATCCATAGCCTGTGCCATCAGCTTGGCGGTGAGGGTTTTGGCAATGCCCGGTACGCCTTCCAGCAAGACATGGCCACCGGAAAACAGGGCGGCCAGCAGTAATTCCAGCATCTCTTCCTGTCCAATAATCAACTTCTGCAACTCTTCCTTTACACGGCTAACCGCGATACTGATCGGCTGCATCGCCGGACTGGGCGGCTGCCATTGCTCATCGGGTTGAGGCGGTGGCAGCGTTGTTTCCGGCTGTTCATCATTGGGCTGCTCCTGCGGTTCTTGCCGCTTGCCCTCTTTTTCCGGGTTGTTCCAGGGTTCATCGTGCTCGTCCAGGTGCATTTATTTGCTGTTTTGATAAAAATGTTCAATTAACTGATGAAAGTCTGCCAATGTCTTGCCCGACATGAAGGTCGAGGTTTTAATGTTGCGGTAAAAGGTTAGGATACGCAAAATTTGAGCTTCTTCCACTCCGGAGCGCAGTGCCAGCTGTGCTGCTGTACCTTCATCAAATTCCTTGATATTATATCGCCGCCGTACGTGCTGCTTAAACATTTTGACCTGCTGCAGTGCCAGCTGCCGGTGGTTGTTTTGCAGGAAATACAGCCGCCCGATCATATTCAAAAACTCCAGGGAAGTGTTCCGGTTGGGCTCCAGCACAGGTATGACCCGCTGCTGTCGCTTGGCGCGGAAGATCAAAAACAAAAGCCCCATTCCCAGCAGCAGGTACCAGGCCCAGGCTAATGCCGGCTCACTGAGTATGAAGCTCAGCGGGCTGTTGTCATTCAATCGCCTTTCGGGAAAAGGGTCTTCCGCCCCGTCTGATTTATCCGGCACTTGACTGTAGCGGTCCCAGTATACAGGTCCGTCAGGGTGAAGGTGCGTCAATATCCGGCGCAGGTAAGCTACCCCACGCTCCTCCATCAGGTGGTAGTTGGCGAAAGCCAGTGGGGTGGTGTGCAGGTAAACATAGCCGTTGCCATAGGACTGACGGGCGAAATTGTAAAGCGTATCATTGAGAGTGCCCAGCGGTAGAAAGGCTTCTCCTTTTCCGCAAAAAGCCTCCGGTTGTAGCCCGGTCCAATAGTAGGCAGCCGGATAGCCACGGTCGATAAAGGGGTATAGCAAATTAGTGTCTATTCTGAGGTTGGGGTGCACAAAGTTAAGCCCTGCCGTCGAATCGATAGCCAGCCGGTATTGGTCCCGTCCGACATCCGGGCAGTACACCCGGTTTTCAAAGAAAGACTCCCCAATAAGGTCCGGCAGCGATTTACTGGCAATAAAAGCGGTATTACCGGCAGCGACAAAATCCAGCAGGGCTTGCTGATCTGCAGAGTCCTGGTACATTGCCCGGCCAACAAACAGGTAGGTAGCACCTGATGGTAAAGTGTCCAGCTGCCCGCGCAGGCTATCGCGCAGGGTAAGTATAGTATCGGTTTCAAAGTAGCTTTCCAACAGGGCTTGCAGTATCGAAGTGCCATAGGGTGCCTGACTCTCCATCTCGTAGGTTTCCCGCCAGTCCACAGGTTCTTTGCGGTCACTGCGTAAGAGCCAGACCAGTAGCCCGCCAATTAGGACGATAGCCAGGAAGATTGCTATGGTACGCCGCCTGTCAAGCATGGATGGTGTTTAAATCTTGAATACGTTGGGCGAAAGCCCGGAACTGAGGCAACATCTCCTCAAAGGACGCTTTCTCAATTTGCTGATCGCCATACCAGACCCGTTCAAACAGCAAAGTTACGTTGCGGAATTCAACCTGCAGTGGGCTACCGCCCAGTTCCTGTACATATTGGCTATTCGTTTTGTCTTTTTGCCAGTTGACTAGTTTTTTGTGAGTCAGGCCCTGGAGCAAGACCAGATAGTACAACCGTATAGCCAGCGTATATTCTTTGTCGGCAATAGCCTGTTGCAAAAAATCTTCGAGTTTCGCCTCGGGCAAATCTTCTTCAAGGGCCTGTAAGTTGATAGCAGAGCTAATGCCTTTTTTGATTTCAGGGTTCGATGGCGGCCGCTTGAGCCCCAGCAGGTAGCGGATCAGCACGGCAATGATCACGGCAACCGTGATCCAAAATAAAATACGCAGCAGCAAGCTGGCGGCCTCACCGCCTACCCACGGCTCAGGCGGGTTGAGCTGTGGTTGTGCAGCTTCCCGCTCCCCTCCTCCCCGTCGGCTCTCACTTTGTTCTGTAGCTTCTTTTTGCTGTTTTTGCCCGGGGCTTCCATAATTAATGCCTTCTTTGGCTGCCGCCCACCGCTCACGGTCTACTTCTGCGGGTGTAATCTCCTGCTCCAAATAGGTTTGTGCGGACATGGGCACCGCTTCCAGAAAAACGGCAATCAGAACCAGCATCCTTACTTTGGTCATCCACGGCTGCCTCATATCTGTTCCTTTTCTAATCCGCGAATACGGGCTTGTTGCCCAATTTGCTGTACGCGCTGCCGCAGCCCCGGTGCCTCCTGTATTTCTAATAGGGTGTAGTACAACAGGCCGCCGCCGAGCAAGAGCATAGCCCCTACCAGATATAGCAACCAAACGCTCAGAAAAGTCAATAGCACGATGCTCAACTGGTTCATGCTGGCCTCATCGAGTTGTACCACCCAGGTAACCAGGTCTAGAAAAAACCAGGCCAATACCGTGTTGACCAGGGAGTAAAACAACACTCCGATTAGCATAAGCACAAAAGACAAGCTGAAGATCCGGCTAAAATTTGGGCTCCATAGAGCTAAACTCTTACTGAAAGCAGCCAGCGAATTTTGCCCATCCCGATAGCTACAGTAACCCCAAACTACAGGAACGGTCACAAAAAGGACCACCAGAAAAACCGTGTACCAGTCATTGGTATACAAAAGGGCGGTCAAAGCGCCCATAGGAGGCATCAGGTTGATGAAGGCAATACCGATTGATCTTTTGTAATCTGGTCGTTCTTCCTGGGCCAGCTTCCGAAAAACGACTAAGCCCAGCATGGAAAGGCTTAAAACATGAGCAAACGGGATGAGTGGTGCTGCCGGGTTGTTAAAAAACTGGCTCAGGTTCTCCAGCCCCAGAAATACACCGGACGGGAAGCTGAACCGGTCTTCAGGCAGCGACTGACCGGGTAGAAAAGCAAAAGAGGTAAACAGCAAAGCGGCCAGGATACTCGTGAAGAGGAAGGCGCCAAAATACCGTTTATACACGACAAACAGATCGGTGAATAACGCTCCTGATGACCTGATTTTGGTAAACGAGAGCTCCAGCCTGGCATTAGGCGTCAGCCTTGTGTCCCGCACTGGTTGTTTGAAGCCTATACGAGCTCTGATCCTGGGGTACCAGACGAAGTACAACAGCACAAAAGCCAGGCACAAAAATATAAACAGCCCCCGGATCACATCCGGCGTTTCCGTGTGCCGGGTCAGGTAGCCCTCAATGAAGCCTGCCATGATGATAATCGGGGCAATGCCGACCATGATTTTGATGCCCCGGCGAGCCGATTTCTGGAACGCCTGCATGCGGTTGTAAGTCCCGGGGAAGACCAGCCCCTTACCCATCGTAATTCCCGCTGCGCCCGCAATGATAATTGCTGAAATCTCTAGTGTGCCATGAATCCAGACCGTCAGGAAGGACTCCCAGAATAAATCGCGCTCGATAAAAAAATACTGAAAAGAGCCCAACATAATCCCATTGCGGACCAAAACGGCTATTGAGCCCAGTGTAAAAAAAGCACCGGTAACGAAGGTCAGGAAAGATACCCAAAGGTTGTTAAGGGTAATGCCCAGCGACATTTCAAAAGCCCCTTTTTGTTTGTATACCGCCATAGGGTCACCGGATTCAATATTCTCGAGTGTCATATCCACATAGGAGTCGCCCAGTATGACGCGCAGGAATTCCGGGTCACTGGCACTGGAGACCATGCCGATGAGCATAGCTAATGCGAATAAGAGGAAGGCAAAGCGGAACTCAGCCCGCGCTTCGTGCACCAACTGTGGCAGCTCGTCCGTCCAAAAGGTGACCAGGCGGTGAGAGGAGGAGCGGCGATTGCGGTACAGTACGGTGAAAACCCGTTGAGCGAGCCCGTTGAGGTAGACCCGTACCGAGCGATTAGTATAGAAGGTCCGGGCGTAGGATAGATCGTCGGTGACCTGCACGAAGAGTTCATCCAGTTCCTCGGGGTCTCGCCCCCTCTGGTCAAGCGCCTGGTCAAAGGCCCGCCACTTTTCCTTGTTTTGCTGAATAAACTTCGTTTCGCGCATTCGGTGAGATTAAAAGACCGTTTTCCGGAAACTCTATTTTAGGGAAAATGTTGCAAACCGTAAATTATTTGCGTTAGTTTAGGTAATAAACCTGCCAATTTACGGTGAAGACTATAGAAATCAGGACGGCTCAGAACGTCGTCATCGAATATGAACTGGCGCTCCTTCGTGAGCGGGCCATGGCGTTTGCTATCGACCTGTTTATCATTCTGATGGTATTTTTTGTAGTGTCGGTTTTGCTCTTTGGGCGTATCCTGGGTAATGCAACTGCCGGCACCATGCTGGGTGGGGTGCTGTACGGGCTTTTTCCGTTAATTCTTTTCATCGGTTATCATTTGTTTTCAGAAATCATGTCCAATGGACAGACCTGGGGCAAACGGGCGATGGGGATCCGGGTAGTGCGTGTGGACGGGCAGGAGCCAGGGCTGAGTGACTATCTGTTGCGGGCGGTTTTTCATATTGTTGACTCTGTTTTTTCTTCGGGTATTCTGGCGGCAATCTTCATCAGCTCTTCTTCCAATAATCAACGCCTGGGCGATATGACCGCTAATACAACGGTCATCCGGCTGCGGCATCAGCTGCAGTTTGGGCTGGGCGACATCCTGGGCATCAACTCCCTGGACAACTACCAATTGACCTATCCTCAGGTCAGGGAATTAGCAGAGGAAGACATGCTGCTCATCAAAAACATGATTACCCGATACCGTAGCCACCGCAACCCCGCTCACGAGAAAGCATTGCGAGAACTCACCGGGCGGCTGCAGCTACTGCTCAGTCTGGATGAACTCCCCAGGGACCGCATTGAGTTCCTGAAAACACTTATTCGTGACTACATCGTTATTACCCGTTAGCGGCGCTTAGGTCTAGTATTAATGCTTCCTTAACAGCGCGAATACAACAACTAGGGTCTTTTATGCATTTACTAGTTGAATGATTCACCGCAGGTGATCAAGCCACGTTACTAAATTTGTGCTTGCCTACTTTTGGTATAGTTGAAAGTTCAGCCTTTTACTGATTATAAGCACAGGACTAAAAGCGAAACGATGAAAAAGACATTCATGATAGAATTTGACCTGCCACAAACCTTTGACGAGGAGTTTATGGCGCTCATACCTAAGCAACGCTATATCATCAATACGATGCTGACAGACGGAAGAGTGAAGGCATACTCCTTGTCTATGGACCGGTCTAAGCTTTGGGCCATCATGACAGGGGCTTCTGAGTTTGAAGTGATGGAAAGCATCGCTCAGCTGCCGTTGAGTGAGTACATGAGCCCCAATATATCGGAGCTGATGTTCCACAATACCTCGAATGCGGTCATGCAATTTTCCCTGAACTGATATTGAATTACGTTAAATAGGAAAAAGCCGCTTTGAGCTGATGCTCAGGCGGCTTTTTTCGTACACAGACCTTTCTAAACCTAATTTCTCTCTTCACTGCTGTACAACATCTTTCCGCAGCGTTTCCAACAACGCTATACCGATACCTTCTTTCTGCGGGAGGCTGCCATTTTTTATTTGACTTACGGCAGCATACGGACGGGTGGATCAAAAAGATGAAGCTTTTTTTGACATTTTCCTGATTTTTGTGTTCGTCCAGTGGATGCAAAAAAAAAATGGCCTACCCCAAAACTTTAACTGCCCACTTCTGTTTTCGTTGCAAATGCAACCAATTTAGATGAATCAAAGTGCTGATTATCCTGCTAATTCACTGGTGTTCCTGACCAACCGCGTGGGTCGGTTGCTGGCCCATGAGATCCGGCAACGGACTGCAGTGGATGAATGGGGCGTTTCGCCACAGCATATGGGCATACTCGTTGATTTGTGGGTAAAGGAGGGCGTCCGGCAGCAGGATCTGGCGGTTTCCAATATTAAGGACAAAGGCACCATCGCACGGGCGCTGCAAAGTCTGGAAGCGGCTAATATCGTGATCCGCGTTCCCGATCAGGGAGATAAACGCAACAAGCTCATCTACCTGACCCACCGTGGTAAAGCGCTGCGGGATCAACTCATACCTGAAGCCATGCAAACGGTCAGAGAAGCTACAGCAGGTATATCAGAACAGGAGCTTGCGACTTGCCAGCGTGTACTGTGGCAGATCTATCAGAAATTCGTGAACACTTAAAAGTTGTAAATACAACAATAATTCGCCATCAATAAAGCTGCTTATATGAGCACCACCGCCAGAAGAGTCATTATGTTTGCAGGGCTAGTCGTCCTGATCGGCGCCTTTGCGCTTTCCCGCTTTCTGAGCCAGCAGAAAGAGCCACCCCGCCCTAAGGTGGCAGGCACAAAAGTCAAAATGGTCGATACCATTCAGGTCCACCTGAGCAGTATCCCCACTACATTAGATGTGCAGGGAGAATTGTCCGCTTATAATAAGATTGACCTCTTTTCTGAGGTGACCGGCACGCTGGAAAAAACGGCACGCTCTTTCAAGGTCGGCACCTATTTTCCAAAGGGTGCTACACTGATTGAAGTAAACCAGAAAGAGGCTAACCTTTCCCTGCTTTCGCAGAAAAGCAGCCTCCTCAATGCCATTACGCAGCTGATGCCCGATCTGAAAATCGACTACCCGGAAAGCTACGAAAACTGGAAAGCTTACCTGGACAACTTTGAAGTAGAGGGCTCCATCAAAGCATTTCCGGAACCGGTAAATGAGCAAGAAAAATACTTCATTGCTTCCCGCAATCTCTACAGTCAGTACTACACCATTAAGAGTCAGGAAGAGCGGCTGGACAAATACACGCTCTATGCGCCGTTCAGTGGGGTGATCACTGCTGCGTCCATCAATCCGGGAGCAGTGGTGCGTGCCGGGCAAAAGCTGGGCGAGTTGATGGGCACCGGCAGCTACGAACTGGAAGCAACGGTTGCCCTGCGCGACCTTAAGTATATTACGGTCGGCAATCCGGTGGAGCTTTACTCGGAGGACATAGAAGGGAGTTGGAATGGCAAGATCAGGCGCATCAGCGACCAAGTGGATGCAGGCACGCAGACGGTCCGAATTTTCATTAGTGTGAGCGGTGCCGGCCTGAAGGAAAATATGTACTTGCGTGGCGACGTGGTGTCCAGCAGCATCGACAACGCTTTCGCCTTACCCCGCAACCTGCTCCATGATCAGCGTGGTGTATTTGTGGTGCGCGACTCTGTGCTGCGCCTGGAAACGGTAGATGTGTTGAAAATCACAGACGAGTCTGCCATCATCCGTGGTATGGAGCCCGGTACACCGGTCCTGGCCCAGCCTATCCCGGATGCCTTTGACGGTATGAAGGTTAAAGTAAAGAGCCAGCAGCAATCTAAAAATGCAAAACCCGCCACCTCCGGCCCCAGTGATCAATTGGGTAGCAAAGAATAAACACCCTTATGCAACGATTTGTCAATTACTTCATCAAGTTTCCGGTAGCGGCCAATCTGATTATGGTCGGGCTTTTTGTCCTTGGACTTGCCGGTCTGTTTAATATGAAGTCCACCTTTTTCCCCGAGGTGCCCAGTAAGATTATTAAAATTCAGCTGATCTACCCGGGCTCTTCCCCTGAAGAGATGGAAGAAGGCGTGGTCAAGCGTATTGAGGAGAACCTCAAAGGCGTTACAGGGGTAGATCGATACACCTCTGTCTCAAGCGAGAATAGCGGCAGTATTACGGTCGAGGTGCTGAAAAGCTTCAATACCGACGACGTGCTGGTTGATGTGCGCAACTCCGTAGATCAAATCAGCTCTTTTCCTGTAGGGCTGGAGCCCCCCGTCGTTTTTATTCAGGAAAACCTGGGCTTTGCCATCAGCTTTGCCCTAAGTGGCGATGTGAGCCTCAAAACACTGAAGCGCTACGGCCGGCAGGTGGAAGAAGACCTCCGGCAGATGGAGGGCATTTCCAAAGTGAGCCTGAGTGGTTTTCCGGAAGAAGAAATCGAAATTGCTTTTCGTGAAAAAGACCTGCGCGCCTACGGACTGACCTTTCAGCAAGCTACTCAAGCGGTGCGCGCTGCTAATATTGAAATTACCGGCGGTACCATTAAAGGGGAAGACGAGGAGCTCCTTGTGCGCGCCCGGAACAAGGAATACTATGCGGAAGGCCTGAGGGACGTGATCGTCAAAACCACTGCTGATGGTAGCGTGGTGCGGCTGTACGAAATTGCCAACCTCCAGGATAAATGGGCCGACTCCCCCAACCGGAGCTTTCTCAATGGGGCACCTTCTGTAGTGGTCACTGTTCAGAATACGCTGGAAGAAGACATGATTACCATCACTGACCAGGTACAGCTCTATGTCAAAGACTTCAATGCCGTCAACGATATCGTAGAAGCTACGGTCATCCGGGATGGCTCGGATGTCCTCCGCCAACGGATCAGCCTCCTGATGGAGAACGGCCTGTTGGGCTTCGGCATCGTACTGCTCTTACTGGCGATGTTCCTGCACTGGCGCCTGGCATTTTGGGTCGCTATTGCTATTCCGATATCTTTTGCGGGCATGTTTCTCGTGGCCGGAGCCCTGGGGGTAACCATCAATGTTATCTCTCTTTTTGGTATGATTCTGGTGATCGGTATTTTGGTAGACGACGGTATTGTAATCGGTGAAAATATATACCAGCAGTACGAAGCGGGTGTGCCCCGCCTCAAAGCTGCCCTGGAAGGCACCCTACAGGTACTGCCTGCTGTGTTTGCAGCTATCGTGACAACGGTACTAGCCTTCTCCTCCTTTCTGTTTATTGACGGGCGTCTGGGCGACTTCTTCTCACAGATGGCAATTGTAGTCATCTTTTCACTGGTCTTCTCCCTGGTTGAGGGCGCAATTATTCTGCCTACCCACGTAGCCCACAGCAAGGCGCTGAGCCCAGATCGTGACACCAATAAGCTTCAGGATGCCTTAGAGCGGGCGATGAACTGGATGCGGTACAAGCTGTATGGCCCTACGCTTAAGTTTGCCATGTACAACAAGTTTTTTACCGTTGCAGTACTGATCAGCCTATTGGTCATCACCGGCGGAGCAATTGGCGGTGGCATCATTAGCACCACCTTTTTCCCGATCATTGAGCGGGATGACATCACCATACAGTTGCAAATGCCGGCCGGTACCCGGGAGCACATCACGCTTGACAAGTTACAAATGATTGAGGATGCTGCCTGGCGCGCCAACGACTCCCTGAGCCAGCACTACTTCAATGGTGATAAACAAGCTGTCGAACGGGTGGAGGTCAACCTGGGCCCCACTACCTATCAGGGCAATATCAGCGTCAATATCCTGGATGGTGAAAACCGGGACAGCCTCACCGCACGCGCCGTCACTAATACCATCCGGAAGCTGGTAGGCGATATCCCAACGGCTGAAGTGCTCACCTTCGGTGCAGCCTCTGCCTTCGGTAAACCCATTTCCATCTCTCTGATCGGAGAAGACTACACTCAGCTAAAAGCGGCTACAGAAGAAGTCAAAGGAGCGATGCAGGGGCTCTCAGAGCTGGCCGATGTAGTGGACAACAATCAGGAGGGCTTGCGCGAGGTCAACATACAGCTCACCGAGAAGGGCAAATACCTGGGGCTTAAACTACAGGATGTGATAGGTCAGGTGCGCAGCGGATTCTTTGGCAGTGAGGTTCAACGCCTGCAACGCGGGCAGGATGAAGTGCGGGTGTGGGTGCGTTATGACCGCGAAGACCGTGACAACATCAATAAACTAAAAGACATGCGTATCCGCTTCGATGATGGGCGGGAGTTTCCGCTTTCTGAAATTGCCACTTTGGAGCTGCAGCGGGGCGTCATCAACATCAACCATATCGACGGGAAACGGGAAGTGAAGATCGAGGCTGATGTATCGAACAACGATGTATCCGTGAGCGATGTCACCACAAGCTTAAAGGACCAGATCATCCCGGAAATTTTACAAGGATACAGCTCGGTATCTGCCATTTATGAAGGCCAGAACCGGGAACAGCAAAAGTCGGCGAAATCGATTCAGACCGTTTTTGGTATCGTACTGTCGCTCATGTTTTTCGTCATCGCGCTGACCTTCCGCTCTGTCGGGCAGGCCCTGCTGGTCTTTCTCCTGATCCCGTTTGGGTTCATTGGCGTAGGCTGGGGCCACTGGCTCATGGGGCTGCCTATCAGTTTGTTCTCAGCGCTGGGCGTTATTGCGCTGGTCGGTATTCTGGTCAATGATGCGCTGGTCTTTGTGAGCACCTACAATACGATGATCGAGGAAGGGAAATCGCACATGGATGCGGTATACGAAACCGGCTTGTCGCGTTTTCGGCCGATTGTGCTGACGACCATCACGACCTTTGCCGGACTGGCACCATTGCTCTTTGAGAAGAGCCTTCAGGCACAGTTCCTCATACCGATGGCCATTGCGGTTTCTTTCGGGCTGTTGGTCATCACGGCGGTCATTCTGGTGTTGTTGCCCGTGCTGCTTATCATGATGAACCGCTTCAAGGTATACGCTTCCTACGCCTGGAATGGGGTGAAGCCCAGCTATGAGGCCGTAGAGCCTGCAGTGCGCCGGGAGACAGGGTATGAATTCCTGTGGTATGTGCTAGTTACCGTCATCGTAGTGGTAGGGGCGCTGTCCTTTATGCTATAAAGGCTACCTTTGCCGCCAAAAGGAGAATGCATGGGGCTCAACAAGGAAACACTGGCGCAGCTGGTGAAAATGAAAGCCAAATTTGCCATGTCGGGCGCAGTGGCCACTTCGGTGGACTTTCTACTCTACCTCTGGCTGGTAGATTATCAGGACTGGGCGCCGGTACCGGCTAATGTCGTTTCGTATTCCTGTGCGGTGGTGCTGAACTTTATGATGCAAAAGCGCTTCGTATTTCAGCTGCAGGGTTCTGCCCGCCGGGCATTCCTGCTCTCGGTGCTGGTTTCCACAGTAGGGCTCAGCATCAACACGGGCATCGTCTATGCGCTGACCCGCTTTACATTTTTTATGGAATATCAGGCCCTGACCAAGCTGATCGCAACGGGCGTCGTATTCTTCTACAATTTTTACCTCAAGCGATATGTCTTTGAACGCAAGTTTATATAAGCCAAACATGAAAGTACTATTTGTATCACTGCCTGCCCTTCTGCTGTTTACCCTTACGGGAAATGCTCAGGCAGACCTCAGCTTATCCGATGCCATCCAAAAGGGGCTGGACAACAACTATCAGATTAAAATTGCAGAAGCCCGCACGGATATTGCGGAGCGTAATGACGACTGGGCAATTGCGGGCAAAGTCCCGACCATCAGCCTGACCGCCAATTCGCAGAACAATTACCGCAACCTGAGCAATCCGGCGGGTCCGCTTACGGCTTCCAATACCCTGAATACAGGCATTACGCCGGGCGTAGAGGCCAGCATGGTGCTCTTCGATGGCTATCGGGTGAAAATCACCAAAGCGCAACTGGAAACACAGGCCGAGCTTAGCCAAAGCAATCAACAACTGGCGGTGCAAAATAGTATTCAGGCTATCATCAACGCTTACTACAATGCCCTGGTGCAAGAGGAACAGCTCGAAGTCTTGGAGGAAGTCCTGAAGCTCTCCCGCGACCGCGTAGCTTATCAGCAAGTGCGGCAGGAGTTCGGGCAGTCGAGCACCTTCGATATCCTACAGACGCAGGATGCCTACCTCAACGACTCCACCAATTATGTTTTGCAGATCAATACCTATGAGACGGCCATCCGCAACCTGAACCTAACCATGGGGGTAGACAATATTGCGGATACTTACACCCTTACTGATACGCTCTCGTACGATGCGGAGCCCTATCAGCTGTCCGACCTGCAACAGGAGATGGAAAGCAATAACGTGGAGTTGCGCAACGAATACATCAACCGGGAGCTGTCGTCTATCAATACCCGTCTGCAGGAGGCTGCCTTCAAGCCAACGGTGCAGGTACAGGCTGGTGCCACGTACAACGTCGGTATTTCCTTTGGCGAACAAACCCTGAGCTTCGGACCCAATGAGACCGTACAGGAAATCCCCCAGATTGCGGCCAAGACCTTTCAGCCTTACCTTAACCTCTCGGCTTCCTACCCAATCTACGATGGTGGCGCCCGAAAGATCCGGCTGGAAAATGCCCGTAAGGAGGAGCTGATCGCACAGCTCAATATCAATGACCTCAAGCGCACCCTCAACAACCAACTGACCAATACCCTGGCCACCTACAACACCCAAAAGCGCCTGGTGGAAGTGACCATGAGCCTGGTAGATAATGCCCGCCGGAATCTGGAAATTGCCGAGGAGCGTTTCCGTGGGGGCTTGATTAATAGCTTTGATTATCGTACCATACAGGTGAGTTATATTAATGCTTCTCAGCAGCGCCTCAACGCCGTCTTCAACCTCAAAAATACCGAGACGGAGCTGATCCGGCTGATTGGGGGACTGGTCCGGTAAAACGTACACCAATGGTACAGCAATACGAATTTTCCCTCCCGGCCTACGAGCGGGGCTACCACATCATCACCGCAGAAGTACAGCGGCAGCTCAAAGGCGCCCTGCCCGACCGGGGCATGCTCCACCTGTTCATCAAGCATACCTCCGCCGCCCTCACCATCAATGAGAATGCCGACCCGGATGTGCGCACCGATTTCGAGAGCATCTTCAACCACGTGGTACCGGAAAATCTCTCCTTTCTCACCCACACCATGGAGGGTCCGGACGATATGCCTGCCCACATCAAAGCTGCGATGATCGGCTCTTCCGTTACCATTCCCATCACCAAAGGGCGGCTCAATCTCGGTACCTGGCAGGGGATTTACCTTTGCGAGTTCCGCAATCACGGGGGCAGCCGGAAGTTGGTGGCGACGGTTTATGGGTGAATTTCCCTGCTTTCACACGAAACTTAGGTCCAAGGAGAGCGTCGATATCTTGGTACTGGGTTAGCATTGTTACATTTCGCTCTTTGTCACGGAGGTGTTTTAACGGTCTTGTCCACCAAATCATTCCAAAGTGGCTTCAAAATACCCCTCTCGCACCTGAATGGTGTCCGGTAAATCATTACCGCCAACGAATACCGTATCACGGATAGCCGTAAACTGAAAAGTACCTTGTATAAACTGTGTTTCTGCGTTATACTGGATAATATTGACCCAGTTGTCTACAGCGGATGTATCCAGGTAATACCAGTCCAGGATTAGAAAGTCATGACCATCATCTGAAATTGTGCGTAAACTAGCAGTAGGACTGTTGTTGTTGATTACCCCTAACTTTTCGATACCACTAAGCTCCTGAATACCTTCTTTTATTAGTAAATGATCTAATGACATACTCCTTTTTACAAATCCATTTTCAGAGGCCTGAATATTCAAGTTAAAGGTATCTTTAACATAGTTTCGTTTAACTGCACTCGCCCCTTTCCATAGCGCTTCATCCAGCTCATTCAGGTAGTAAGAAGCATTTGACCTTTTTTGGGGGCGGTGAAATACTTTCTCACAAGAAGTGGTTAGTATGGCAATAGACAACAGGAAGACCGTAGTAAAGATGAATGGTTGTTTCATGGGTGGGTGTGGGCTTTACAAATAGGAAATAATTCTAAATATGTCCTCTTTATCTGGTTCCTTCTAAATCCATTTGAATTAGGACATGTTCGTTGTTCCCTAAATCAAATGTCAATGTATCCACCGTGAGAATACCAAACTGTTTCCCATCATAAACATTGAAGTGCAGGGAGCTGGTTAAATCATTTACGGTGTCGGGGGATACAGGCAACATTCCATACCAATATAGGTTGCCATTGGCTTCTTTATAAGCATTTTTAACCTCAAAATTAAGAGTTGGCATTTGAGAGGCAGGAAGGTCAATCTCAACAACACCATCATTGCCAACTTGAGCAATGTCTTTTAAATTGACATAGTAGATGGTTCCGAGCGCGCTTAATTGGTTGCAGGTTACTTGCTGTGCCTCGGATAATGGAGCTTGCGGGCTGCCTGGGTATTCAAATAATGAACCACTTATTTCTTGAGCAAGCACGCTAATCAGTGTAAATAAGCTTAGTAAGTAAGTAGGTCTTCATTTCAGAGCGCATTTAATAGTGTTAATAATTGAAATACAATTTAATGGGTTTATTTGAAAAATGAAAGCTGGCGAGACATTTTGGATTAGACCCGATTAATCAAAGCTTCTTTTGTTTTAGTTTTGATTTCGCCTGTGCAACCACGGGCAAAACCACATATTTTCGTAGTTTACAAACCCAAAACTCGAATCGTACATGGCCTTTTTCGGAAAACTCATCAAGCGCAGCCTTACTGTAGGGGAACAATTGCAAAAGCGCCGCCGTGCCGCACCTATTCAACTGCAAAAGCGGACACTACGTCGGTTGCTGAAGCGAGCGCAAGGTACTGCCTTTGGACAGTACCATGATTTTAAGGGCATCCTGCAGGATAAGTACTGCATAGATGCTTTCCGGGAGAAAGTGCCCATTTTCGACTACGATACCATGTACGAGCAGTGGTGGCATATGACCCTGCGCGAGGTGGAGGATGTAAGCTGGCCGGGTAAGGTGAAGCATTTCGCGCTGAGCTCCGGTACCTCCGGGGCGCCGAGTAAGCATATTCCGGTAACGGACGATATGCGCTGGTCGATGAAGCACGCCGGCCTGCGGATGTTCTTCGCCCTGACCAACTTCGACGTTGATCCCGACCTTTTTACCAAACCCATGCTGATGCTGGGCGGCAGCAGTGACCTTGACAATCAGGGGGGCTACTTCCGGGGCGACCTCAGCGGTATTAATGCCAGTCAGCCGCCGTTTTGGCTGCGGCCCTACTACAAGCCAGGCGGCAAAATATCTCGCATCAAAAGCTGGGAAGAAAAAATAACGGAGATTTCCCGCCATGCACCAGACTGGGACATCGGCTTCCTTGTGGGCATCCCTTCCTGGCTGCAGCTCATGATGGAGCGCATCATCGAAGACCACCAACTGAATACCATACACGACATTTGGCCCAATCTGCAAGTGTGCGTCCTCGGTGGTATTGCCTTTGAGCCACTGAAGAAAGGCTTTGAGCGCCTGCTCGACCATCCGCTCATCTATATGGACTCCTACCTGGCCAGTGAGGGCTTTATTGCCTATCAGCAACGGCCCGAGACCAATGCGATGCGCCTGCTGCTGCATAACGGCATTTTCTTTGAGTTCATCCCGTTCAACAACGACAACTTCGACGAAGATGGCAAGCTGCTTGGCACTCCCAAAACGCTGACTATAGCAGAAGTGGAGCCTGAGGTGGATTATGCCCTCCTAATTACCACCTGCTCAGGTGCCTGGCGCTACCTCATTGGTGACACCGTTCGCTTTCCGGAAGCCGGCAAGCCCGAGATCATCATCAGTGGCCGTACCAAGCACTTCCTGAGTATCTGCGGGGAGCACCTTTCGGTGGATAATATGAACCAGGGCATACAGGCGGTGGAGGAGGTCCTTGATCTGAGCGTACGGGAGTTTACCGTAGCGCCTGTGCAGGAAGGCAACCGCTTTTTGCACCACTGGTACATCGGCACGGAGCGGGAAGTGGACTCCGCCGAAGTCACCCGCCTGCTCGACGAGGCACTGAAGCGTGTCAATGACGATTACAAAACAGAGCGCGGCAGCCTACTGGGCATCAAGGTGGAAATCCTGCCCATTCAGCTCTTCTACGACTGGCAGGCAGCCAGGGGGAAACTCGGCGGGCAGAATAAATTCCCCCGTGTGATGAAGGGCAAGCGCTTTGCGGAGTGGTCGGCTTTTGTGCACAGGAGCCTGCGACAGGAGGGTGGTTTTTAGCACTTAAGCAAATCAAAATATGGAGTTATACTCACTTTTGCCTCCGCATCATAATGATCTAAAAAAGTACGGGGAATTTTGACCTTGCGCCGGGCATTCCACTTGAATTCGAAGGCAAAAGGAGATTGTCCCTGCTGCTCCACGTAGTCGATTTCCTGCTGCTGGGTGGTGCGCCAGAAGAAAGGCTTGGCAAAGGTTAATTTGTACTTGTTTTGCTTTATCCTTTCGGACACCAGGAAGTTTTCCCATAATACCGCTCACTGCAGATTAGTGTAGTTTTGCCTACTTGCCTGGGCCCGATAACCATGATGGCTTTGCCCCTGGTCAACTTTTTGCTGAATGAGTCTCCTCAACGTTCTATTTATCATACCGAAACATGCTCTAAAAGCTACGCCCGCAATCCTCTTTATCGTACAATGATCAGTTTCTTCATTAAATAGCCTTCCCGTATGTGTATTGACAGGTGGTATAAGCCATCTGGCAGATGAGGCAGGTGGACAGACTGCTGATGTGCTCCGTCTGGCAACGCCTGCTCAAACAGCAACTGCCCCTGCTGATTGTAAATGGAAAAACCCGTGGCCTCCAGCCCTTCGAAAGCAAGGGTGAAAACCCCATTGCTGGGGTTAGGAAATAGCTTCACTACAGCCACAGGTGCTACATCCTCCGTATCACTCAGGAAGTCCACGGCGGCTGTCACCTCAGATAAGCACCCGGAAGCATCCGTGACCGTGACGGTGTAAGTGCCCGCTTCGAGGTTGAGTAGGTCTTCTGTAGTTGCGCCGGTGCTCCAGTCGAAGGTGTAGGGCGGCAATCCACCAGTCACAATCAGGTCAATGCCCCCTGGCGTATCATCCACCTGCGGCAAGGCATCGACAACGATATTCAGGCAGGCTGCGAGGCTCCAGATTTCAGCGCCGCGCAGCCCGTCATTGGCAGCGAAGTAGAGCTTATCGTTAAACAAGGTAAGTGAAGTCGGGTCTCCGTCGCGCACGCCCGGCCGGATGTCAGCTATAATGGCAAAAGCAGAATCCACTGCGTTATACTCCCAAAATTCCCGCCCGTATTCCTCGGTATAAGCCGAGCAGTAAAGCTTATCATTAAATACCACCAAATCCCTTGGACTGCTGGAGCCGGAGGTGATATCCTGTGTAAGGCTCACCTCGTCCGTTGCCGGGTCATACACGAGCAGTTCTGTGCCCTGACTGCTGTTGAGGCGGCCAGAGAAGTAAAGTTTATCCTGGTAAAAAGTCAAATACTCAGGATTCAGACTCCCACTTATGTCAGTGAGGAGCGAAACTACATCCGTTGCCGGATCGTAACTAAAAAGCTCAAATCCGGCATCGGGGTGATTGGCCCGGAAATAGAGGACGCCGTCTTTTTCGATCATATCCTCAGGGCTGCCATCAAGCGGGCCTGGGCTGATGTCAGCGACCAGCACTACCTCATCGGTTGAGCTTTGGTAGCGCCACAGTTCGTAGCCCGTCACGCCATCTTCTGCCCGGAAGTACAGGTCGCCAGCACAAATGACTAGCCATTCCGGGTTGGCATCTTCTTCACCAGGGTTTAGGTCGGCTATGATTTCGAAGGTATCTGTATCGGGGTCATAAGCATGGAGCTCATCGCCCAAGTCCTCATTATAGGCTTTGAAAAACACCCGGCCGTCGTAGACTACCACATCGGTGATGTGCCCCGTATGGGTTGGAGTGGAAAAGGCGGTCGCTTCAATCTGACCGGTGGCATCATCATAGCTCAATAGCCCGTACCCGCTATCCGGATGAATACCGGAAAAATAAAGCTTGGCATCAAGTACTGCGAAGTTATCAGGGCGAAGGCTACCCGGGGTGTCAGAGAGTAGTTCGGTGGCACCGGTAGCCGGATTATAGACCCAGATTTCCTGTCCGCTGTTGGCTTCATCTGCAGCAAAGTACAGATTGCCGTTATAAGCCGTGAAGCCGTAGGGGTCAGAGCCAATCGTGGTGGTGTTGATATCGGCGGCAACAGCCAGTTCGGTGGTGCCCGGCATATAAGTCAGTAATTCATCGCCCACTTCGGGGTGCAAGCCGGAAAGGTAGAGGACGGTGCCTGTATTATACTCAATCGACATATAAGTGGGGACTCCTCCTCCATCCATCTGTGCCATTTCCAATACCATATCCATAGAGGGATCATAAGCATACAGCCGGCGGTCGCTGAGGTCCTGCCCCGCAATAAAGTACAACTGCCCGTCAAACACAGTAAAGCCGGCCGGGGAGGCATTACCATCCGGATTGAGGTCCGTCACCAACTCCACCTGATTGGTTTGGGTGTTGAAGCGGCGCAATTCTGTGCCTGAGCTAAGATCACGGGCAGAGAAGTAAAGGTTGCCCATGAATGCGGTAAACCCAAATGGATTGCTGCTGGCAAGCCCGGGATAAATTTCCGGCAGATCCAGCAGGGCATTGCCCGCGATATCGTAAGCCCAAAGCTCATCACCCATGCCCTGCACGAAGCCCCGGAAAAACAACCGGCCGTCCAAATGGGTCAGCAGGTTGATGCTGGGGTAGACCGCGTTGGGGCTTTCATAAGCTACATTCTGTATGCTGCCCCCTGCAGGATTTAACCGCCACAACCGGCTGTCGCTGCTCCCATCGTTTGCGGCAAACCAAATTTGGTCCCCTACGACATTGAAGAAGTTCGGATAGCTATCTCCGTCCGGGTTAAGGTCAGCAACCATCAGCTCCTGGGTTGCCAGGTTATAACGCCCTACCTCGACACCTGCTACCGGGTCTTCAAAGGCCATATAAAGCCAACCTTCGTGCGCCATAAGGTTGAAGGGGTTCCTGATATCATTGTTCATGGCAGTGAATACCCGCCCCAGCGAGTCGTCCGCCGGATTGTATACATACAGATAGGAATCTCCACCACTGGAGCGGGCACCGAAGTAGAGCCGCCCGTCGTAAGCTAATAATTGAGCGATATTGCTGCTGCTCTCCAGGGGGTTGATATCTGCTATGAGTGTAGTGGTTCCACTGGTAGGGTCATATCGGTGCAATTCCCGACCATACTGCCCATCATCGGCAGTGAAGTAAATCATTCCATCCAGTTCCGCAAAGGTGCGGGGATCAGCGCTCGCAGGTTGCTGATTGATGTCGCGCTCCAGGGTAAGTTGTGCCGAAGCGCTCAACACCAGCAGGCATAAAACAGTGCTCAATAGTCCTTTCATCGGTTTTTTGGGTTGTTACACCCTAAAGTTAAGAATACCAGATGAAAAAATCATTAGAGTTTATTATTATCAAGAGAGGCGCTCCGGCTTACCATCCCCACGTTCCTGCCCCGCCTTTAAAGGGCCCCACAATTTTAGAGGTGATCCAGCCACCGTAAAAGTCGCCCTCCTGTGCCTGTACCCGCTCGTCGCCCACATAGCACTCGTCCACCTTGCTGGGGTAGAAAGCCAGGTAGTCTTTGATAGGGGCAAAGGATTGGCTGGGGTCAGGGTAACTCCAGGCCACCTGTTCCACCGTTGTGCCACCGACCGTTAGGTTCCAGTACAGGGCCTTGCCTTTGAACTCACAGAAAGTCTGGAATTTCGTTTCTTGCTTGATGGCCCCGGCTTTCACGTCACCGTGTGGAATGTAGTACACCGGTGGGTGACTGGTCTCAAGTATTCGATAGGCGCGGTTCGTAGAGGCAATGACCTCACCTTTGTGTTTGATGGTGATATGTGCGCTGACCGGTTCTAATTTCGGTGGACGGGGATAGTCCCAGACACTTTCCTGACCGGGCTTGGGTGGGATGCGTTTCTTTTTCATACCGTTGAAACGGAAAAAGCAGAAGTTGGTTTGTCACGCCGGGGCAATCATCCCGTCAATTTCACTAGCTTTGCAGGCAGACCATCAAGTGACTGCCATTGTCTTTACTCAAGAAACTAGCTGGTGAGACTGCCATCTACGGCACGAGCAGCATTCTTAGCCGATTGCTGCACTTTGTCATACTCACACCTTTCCTCACCTACTACTTCACCAAAGGAGAGTATGGTGTGGTAACCGACCTTTATGCCTGGGCCGCCTTGTTGCTGGTGGTCTATACCTACCGTATGGAGACTGCGTTCTTCCGTTTTGGCAATAAGGAAGCGGATATGGAGCGTAGTTTTTCCACCGCTGCCCTCAGCCTGCTGGCCTCAACGCTAGTCCTTACAACGCTGTTCTTAATATTTGCGCCGGAGATTGCCCGTTGGCTGCATTACCCCGACCGGCCGGAATACGTGCGCTGGTTTGCCCTCATTATTGCTTTTGACGCGCTGGCGGCTATCCCCTTTGCGCGGCTGCGTTTGGAAAATCGCCCCATCCGCTTTGCAGTGATCAAAACGCTGAATATCATCGTCAATATCCTCTTTATTTTCTTTTTCCTGAAAGTTTGCCCCTGGCTCCTGGAGCAAGGGTACGAATGGGCAGGGTGGCTTTACGATCCGGAGCGGGAAATCGGTTATGTCTTTCTGTCCAATCTCTTGGCCAGCGGGAGTGTGCTCCTGCTGTTGGCGCCCCTGCTTTTCAAAGCCAACTGGACCTTCGACCCAGCACTCTGGCAGCGGATGCTGCGGTACGCCGCTCCTCTTATTATCGTGGGCATCGCCGGCATCGTTAATCAGTTTGTGGGTATTCCACTCCTCAAAGAACTGGCTTCCGACGATGTGGACTACAACATCGCCCAAGTGGGGTTATACGGAGCTGCTGCTAAGCTTGCGGTGCTGATGAACCTCTTTACCCAAGCCTTTAATTACGCCGCAGAGCCCTTTTTCTTTCGCAATGCTGACCGGGAAGACAAGAGCACGCTCTACGCGCAGGTGGGGCAGGGTTTTGCCCTTGTTGGCTGCCTGGCTTTCGTCGGCATCATGTTGTATATGGATATCCTTCAGTATTACCTCGGGGCAGACCTGCGGGGCGGGCTTGCCGTGGTGCCTTTCCTGCTGATGGCCTACCTTTTTCTCGGGCTCTACTACAACTTTAGTATCTGGTACAAACTGTCCGACCGCACCATTATCGGGGGGTACATCGCTACCGCCGGATCGGTGATCACGATTGGACTGAACGTATGGCTCATCCCTAAGTATGGCTACCTGGCACCGGGCTTAGCCGCTCTGGCCTGCTATAGCTTCATGGCGGCGGCCAGCTATCTGACCGGGCAGCGGTATTATCCCATCCATTATCCGGTGGGCCGTATGGCGCTGTACATCCTGGGAGCGATCGCCACTTATGCCGGGAGCCTGCTGCTGCAAAGGGCCTATGCACCGGGATTCGTTGCCGGGCTCGCCCTCAACACCGTGCTGTTGCTCAGCTACCTGTCTTTTCTCACTGTTTTGGAACGGCAGGGGCTGCGGCGTTTGGTGCGGCAGTTGCGGAAGTGAGGAAATCGGTGTATTTTGAAGTAGAGGGATAAACCTTTGGTTAAAATCGCCCAGATGAATAGCACCGCCTATTTTCAGCTTGATGAACGTACTGAAGAAAAACTAGAGTTTTACGATGGCGAAGTCTACGCCCTTGCCGGTGGGAGTCTTCAACACGGTATCCTTTGCGGTAATATTTTTGCAGAACTAAGATCAGCCTTGACTAAAGGAGAAACTGCCTGCCAAGCTTTCAACAGTGAAGTACGCATCCAAATCGAAGCCGTGAATGCCTATGTTTATCCCGATACCTCCATTGCCTGCCCACCCCTGAAGACAGTGGCTGAGCCCGCAGAAGCCATTACCAATCCTATTCTGATCGTAGAGGTTTTATCGCCTTCTACCGAAAGTTACGACCGGGGCGGGAAGTTTCATCGGTACCGTCAGTTGGATACGCTCCAAGAGTATGTACTGATTGACAGCCAGTCCTATACCGTAGAGACCTATCGGCGGCAGCCTGCGCACGAAAGCGATTTACAACGGGGTGGAATTATAACTTCGGCGTGCTATGGTAGACCACCAAAAAGCCCAGCAAAACCCGCATCGGTAAAGGCACCTCCTCCGACAGCTCATCTACGATGATCCAGTCCCGCAGGTCACCTTCGTATGCTGTATACATTTCAAACCAGCCATAACGATCGCTGCGCAGCGCCCAGTCCTCTGCCAAATTTTGGTAGCGGGTACGTAGGGTAACGGTGTGGGTGCCGTCGGTCACTCGCCACTCCCGGAAGTTATTGCGGAAAATGGTCCGGGCTGTGGCAATAGTATTATCGCCTCTTGCTTCCCACTCATTAGGGTTGTCCGGCCACTTTTGGCGTATGGTGCCGACCCCTTCGCCAATTCGATACTGCCAGCGGCTCCAGTCGTCCTGCGTGACGGATGACATTCGCAGTTCGCCCCGGCTGTTCTTTTCGGTTGTGAAAATATCCCACTCCGCAAAGCTATCGTTCCAGCGGGTGGCCATGCCAGTGAGGGCAGTGGTGTCAGTCAGGGGTTTGGTCAGACTCTTCTGGGCAGGAAGGGCGACGGTAATGGAAAGCAGGAAGAGGAAGGAATGGAACAGCTTCATAAATATAGCTTTACTGAAGAACGCAAGTTAAGAATACGCTGTTTAAAAACCATACTGACTTCTTTAGCGTAACATATAAGCCTATGGTTACGTAAAAACACTTGTTTATCAGCGTATTAATACCATGGTGACTGTTAAACAATTTGTAGTCCGATTTAGCTAAAGTATCTTTGCGCCCACAATTGAAAGCCTATGCTCCGTCAGTTCCTGACCGGGATGTTTGAAGTTACGCACGGCATTATGCTCACGCTGCTCTTTGCCGGAGCTGTGATCATGGGGCTTTACGTCTATCAGAACCGGTGGGATGAAGTATCGGAGCTCCCGGTCATCCGCGAAATGACAGGCAACTACCAGCAGGGGCTGCAAGCGATCGGCGGCTTGTCTGGCCTGGCGCTTCAGCGGTATGAAAATACAGGGGCTCATACGCCGGACTTACAAGCCGGTCTGCCGGACCTCGCTCGTGCCTGGAAAGCAGCGGACGTTCTCCAAAAGCTCCGTTTTTCCAAATCCAAGACCCGGCAGGCGAAGGTTTTTACCCGATACATTGATGCGCACGCCGAAACCGCCCTGCGCGATATGCTTCTGCACCGCGTACCGGCCAGCATTAAACTGGCACAGGCATTGCTGGAATCCCGGGCCGGACAGTCCGACCTGGCGCGCAATACCAACAATCACTTTGGCATCAAGGCCCGCCCCAACGCAGAGGCCCGCCAAAAAATCCGGGAGCGCCGTTACGCAGATCTTCACAACTACGAATTCATCCCAGTGTCCCCAGCGATTGGGGCCTGGCGCTTCCACGACGATAATACCTATGACCGGTTCGAAACCTACCAGAGGGTAGCAGATAGCTACGCCCGGCATACGCAGTTGCTGACCCGCGACTGTACCCTGGGCAATACTGGCTGCTACGCCTGGATATGGAGCGCTTATCTGCCAGGTCAGGAGCACGACATACGGGAAGCAGCGGCCGGGTTTTACCACCGTTCGGGCATTGCTGCTACCGACTTTTTTGATGGAAAGACAGAAGTTCCTTACTATGCAGCCTGCGCTGCCGGGTTGAAAATGGCCGGATATGCGACCAGCCCCACTTACCATAAGAAAATCACTTACCTCATCGAGACCTACGAGTTGTGGCGGTTTGACCTTGCCTTGCTCAAAGCTTTCGAATAACTTTTTCTCATCGCTCAATATTAAAACCATGAGTAATCAAAACCGAAACAGTAGTAGCCTAAGCGGTCTGCTCAAATTATTGGGGGCCGTTTTTGCCCTTATTCTTATCATTGGCGCACTGGATAAAGCCGGGGTGAAAATCATCCTGGGCGATAAGCCAGCAGGTGAGACCTATGAAAGTAGCCTGCTGCCCCGGGCAGCACCTGAAAAAGAGCGCTCTTCGTACGCACCTCCAAGGTCGCCCGCAGGTCATAAGCGCAGCGCTCCCAGCGGTCGCCGTACTCCAGCAGAAGGGCTTACGGCTACGGGGATTGAAAACTTCCTTGACCGTTTTGCTTCGAGCGCCAGAAAGCAGGCTTTAGAACATGGGGTCCCCGCCGGTATCGCTCTGGCTTACGGGATTGAAGAACTTAAGCGTGGACAACGCATCGACTCCTGGGACGATTTTCAGGAGAAGGTTGTACAGCCACTGGCACGCCTCAAGCAGGAAGTGCCGCGCGATGCCCTCAGCCACTATTTCAAATACTCCGCCAATAGTCAGCGCTGGGCAAAGGGCCTGGGTCGGTACACCCGGCATGCCGAACAACAACTCCTCGACAATCTGCGGACCTACGGGCTGGCAGCTGAAGATGAAGCTGTGACCGAAATACTGCTTAGCCAGCCCGAAGACGGCCCCCGCCTGCAGGAAGTAGCGGACGAAGTGACGGCGGAGATCGTTCGGCGTCAAAACGAAGACAGAACAGTGGAACAGAAAACGGCACAAACGCCCGAGACCGGCACAAACGCCTGGCGCGACTTCTATCAGGAAGAAGTTGGGCATGAAGTGGCGAAGGAAATTGCGCGCAAAAAACTGCGCAGTGGCCAGTACATCGGTGAAGCAGACATGGAGGCCCTCATCGAAGAAACCAATCAGGAGACGCAGACCACCATGAAAAGCAATATTGGCCTGCTGGGGCGCAAAATTAACAAGAACCATGAAGGCGCGGGCCAAAAGCTGGATATCACCTCTCCGCGAAATGCGCAGGCCCGGGAAGAATTGTACCAGCAAAAGCTCCGGGAGCAGGGCTATGTGAAAGGGCACCGCAAGTAGCAGGTGGGCAAGCAGCCGGCTTAGGGTGTTAATATTTATTTTTCCGATACTTTCAGGGGAATATAGTCTGACAACTTAAGAGTTTTGAAAATATGACGAGGCTATTTTTTTGGCTTGTAAGGCAAAAAACGTAGGCGATGCCTACACGAAGCGTGGGGAAGGGGTCCCACGGTGAAGTCGACGTCCCGGTTAACCGGGATTAACGCAGCAAGGCGGAAAAATAGCAAGTCAGAATTCACAAATTTTGGGTTGTCAGACTATAAATATAGGATAAATCTTATATTTGTGGTTGTTTCCACACTAGACGACCTGATCTGAAGCGCAAAAACCAGTACTCGTTACTGTATTTGTGCTTTCAAACCTGAGCCAAACACTCACTCGTGAAACCAACTTTGAGCCAGGTTCATACAATTCACGAAACCACCCTACACCCGGTGGTCAAAAGTATCAGGCGGCGCTATCCTTCCTTACAGCCGAAAGATAGCTGCGCTTATCAAGATTGAGAACATCCATACTGTGCTCTAAAGACCAATTTTGATTTTTCAGGCGCCATTTGCCTTAAAGTTTATAGCTACTCAATATGAATAAGACATTGATCTACTCTTTGGCCATGATCACCGCCCTTTTGATCGGGCCGGTAAGCAACTATGCACAGGACATCTTCGACGGGCTCTTCGAGAAGGAGCAGCCCCGCTTTTTTGCGCAGCTCCAACCCACTTCGGTGCCGGGCGAAGTGCAGATGATCTTTCACTTCACCCATAGCAAAACCGATGAAGTTGAAGCTTCGGTATGGATTTCTGACCTCGGTGCCAACCTGCAGGACCCGCAGAGCAAACAAATGGCTAGTGGTCTCCGCACGCTCGGTAACCGGAAGCAGGACACCCTGCTACTCACCGGTCTGACCAACCGCCATTTTTATAATGTCGGCGTCGACTACCGGGTCAAATCGCCGATTTCAAGGAAGTTTGAATCTGCGATCGTCCGGGAGCATTTCCTCTACAAGGGCACATCTGAACAGCCTGTAGCGCAGCAGCGCTCTGAACCTGCCCCCCCTACCACTAACCGGGACTGGCAGGCGCGCTCCGTACAGCCTATTCAGCAGTCGGCCGGGCCTGCTGTAGAAGAGCCTTGCAATACCCCACAGCTTAACTTGCGGGTGGACCCTGCCGGCTACTGCGACCGCCTCAACCGGCCAGCTGTGATTATTTCCTGCGCCAATTGCCAGGGTACGACCTGGGATTTTCTCGTAGAAGTGAAAGCTGGAAATGGCAAGTGGTTCCCGACTCGCGCTGATGGCCGCCCTCAGGCCGCCCTCGGTGTTGCGCCACGTACTGAGCCGCTCTGCCTGATACCAAACAACAATTACCAGCTCCGTGTACTGGTCTGGGGAGAAAATTGTGCTATGCCCGTAGTGAAAGAATTGGGCACGAGTATTCAGGTGGGTCAGCCCGCTGCCCGGCAGTCTGCCGTTTCATCTTATGGCCAGCCTGGCCCTGTGGGTTACCGCAACCAACCGGCTGCGCCAGTCACTACGCCCGAAGTCTGCGGCGTTTCCGGTACCGCCTCCCTCATCGGCAGCACTATCCGGGGTAGCCTGCAACTCCCGGCTAACTCCGAGTGCATGGCTTCAAATCCTTACGCGGAAGTAGCCTATGTGCACCCTGGCTACCGGGATATCAATATGGGCAAGGTAAGCCTCTATCCCGGACTTGATATGCCTTTTGAACTGGATCTTGACCAGCGGGATATGGAGCGGGGTATTCACACCCTACGTGTAACTATTTATATGCCACTGCCTGACCTGCCGCGTCCGGTCGCAGCGGAAACGTTTTGGATACGGGCAGAAGAACGAACCGCTACTTCCGCCAATCGGAGCGCTGTAATTCCTGACCTGGAAAACCGCCTGCAGGACCGGCCGAGTGCTTACGAGCCTCAGTCTAACGCCTACCGTCAGCCCGAAGACACGCCCATGCGTGGTACCATCGGCAATAAGGGCATTGAGCGGACCGATGATGGTCTTTATATTGACGAGGCGCTACTCGAAGAACAAGCCAATACGATCAGTGTAACGGCTACGGACCCCAACTGCACGCCTATTCAGGATTTGCAACTGGTCTATAGCCCAACCCAACCGGACCGCCCACTGTACCTGAGCTGGCTCAGCCCGCGGTGTTGCCAGGAAAGTGGCTGTAAGTATACGGTATGGGCAGGCCCAACGCCGGAAAAACTAAGCCTCGTCGTTAACGGGCAAAAAGCAGGGGCACAGGTGAGTGAAATCCTTAACAATCTGCCGGCCCGGTACAGCTACTTTGAAGTAGCGGTGGAAACGTCCAATGGCGTCCGTAAAGCGGCCTATGTGCCGGGAAGCGGACCCATCTACGGCATCGAAGCTGTGTTGGATTACCATGATCAGTTCAAGCCACAGAAGAGTGATCCGATCAGGGGCGGCAGGACTTCCGGCACACAGGAAAAAGGTATAAGTGCAGATTTGTCCGGCCGTATGGGCGCCACCGCCCGTCCGGTGGCTATGGAAAGCAACCCTCTGCAGCCGAAAATGCCGATTTCTAAATTCCACCCCTGCAAATATCAGCGGGAAACTAAGGTGACGGCCGATTACCCCATACAGGCGGGAGAAACTGTAACGATTGACTATGCCTTTACAGAGTCCGATCATCAGTTCACGCTCTACCATCAGCCATTCGGCAGCACCGAGTGGCAATTGGCGCCGGGCACTCCCGAGCTGCAGTCTAAGCCTAGCTTTGAACTGCAAGCCACCGACTACCACGCTGGAAAATACCTGGTACTGGTATACAAGGACTCCAAAAACTGGGGCTGCCTTTCTGCACCGCTCAGCGACCCTATTGAGCTGAATGTAGTCCGCTAACCAAGTGTAGCGCAACGGGCCACTGCAAAAAAGCCCGTTGCGCTATTCAATCCACCCTACAGCAACGCTGCTCCGCTCCCAAACTTTGAAAAACAAATGATTATGAGAAAAATGAGCTTCGTCCCTATTGGGATGCTGCTACTTTTATGCCTGCTACCTGCTGTTGAAGTGGCTGCCCAACGGCTACCGGTGCGGGGCACCGTAGCCTCTTCCATAGACAGTGAGCCCGTAAAAGGTGTAAAAGTATCCCTCAACACTGGCGCAGAATCGGCTCAAACCGAAAGAGACGGCAGTTACATCATCTATGTAGACCAGAATTTTTTCAATCTCACACCTACCCCCACGCTGACCTTTACCCACCCTGATTACGAGGAGCAGTCTATTGCCGTTATAGGCCGGAAAAGGGTCGATGTATTGCTCCGCCCCATTGATACACCGGGGGCGGCGTCTTTTTCCACCAACCTGGCACAGCCCCGCGAAGTGGCACTCCTGCCCTTTGGGGCGACACTGCTCGATGCTTCTGCCATACAACAAAATAGGCCCAACCGGCTGAGCACGGCTCTTGCCGGGCGGGTACCGGGGCTCCGCCTCCTGCAGCCCGGTGGACAAGCCGGGCAAGCATACCACCTGCAGCTGCGCGGGATCAACCACCTGTCGGGTACGCAGCAACCCCTGGTACTGGTAGACGGTATTTTTCTTACCGATGCCAACCTGCTGGATATTAATCCGGAGGATGTTAGCAAAGTGGAGGTCCTGAAAGGTGCTGCGGGCGCTGCTGCCTTTGGTGCGCAGGGGGCTAACGGTGTTATTCAAATATTCACTAAAGATGGCTATGAACTGGCAGATGGACAGACACAGGTCACGTACCGGACGGACTATCAGGTGAGTGACGTGCAGGGCAATTACCCGGTGCTGGAATTTACGAATCGGGAAATTCTTAACCCTGCCGGCCCACAGCCTTTGCTTGGCGCGGTTGCACCTGCCAATACCTACACCAACGCCCTGCCCAATTTGCAGGACTATGAAGGCAGTCATCTATTTGAACAGCGTAGCCTCCGCTCTAATTCATTGACGGTCACCGGGCGGACCGGAGGCACCCACTTTCGGGGTTCGGCACAGCGCTTCCGGGATGAAGGGGCCATACCCGGACGCGAGGGCTACACCCGGCATGCCTTCCGCGCTAACCTTGGCCATCAGGCGGGCGACCGGCTGAAGGTGCGGGGCAGTGCTTATTATATGAGTAGTCAGAATGACGCAGGTCCCGCACAGGGTGCTACTCCTGGCAACCCGGTCGCTAACACCCTGCTCATGACGCCGATGTTTGACCTTGATGCCCGTAATGAAGAAGATGGATCACCCTTCGACTGGGACATCGATAATACCGGTGCCCGCATTACTAACCCGCTTTATTTGCGGCGGCAGCTACAAACGGAAGAACGGTACAGCCGGCTGATGGGTACCTTTGGCGGCACCTTCGAGGCCGCCAAATGGCTGGACTTTGACTACGCGGCTACCCTGGACCGCAGCACCACAAACCGGCAGCTTTTTATCGATAAGGGCTACCTGAGTACGAACGTGCCACGGGGGTTTAGCCCGCTATTGACTGCCGGAGTACAGGGCAGCAATGGAGGGGGACTGGAGAATACCGAACAAATCCAGCAGTATTTCACCTCCACCCTTAGCCTCCGACTGCACAAAAAATGGCTGGGTTTCAATACCGCCTTCCGAACGGGCTTGCTGTATGAAGATTTTGACCGGAGTTTCGCTTTATCCAGAGGTGAAAATCTGGCAGTGGCCGGTAACCGCTCCCTTGACAACCCTCAGTCGGAAACTAACATCTCCTCCCTGGCAGAAGAAATGACGACATACAGTGGCTTTGCGCAAGCTGATGTAGATTTCCGGGACCGCTATATCTTCAGCGCTGCCGCCCGGGCCGAGCAGTCCACCCTCTTTGGGGAAAGTGTCGACTGGCCAGCCTTCTACCGTCTGGGTGCTGCCTACCGGATGAGCGAAGATGTGAATCTGAAAATTTTCCAGGAGCTGAAGTTCCGGGCTGCGATGGGCACGGCGGGCATACGCCCCGCCTACCGGCAACGGTATGAAACCTACGAACTGGTCAACGGGAGCCTTAGCCGGCAAACCATTGCCAATGACGCTCTGCAGCCCGCCCGGACTCAAGAACTGGAAGTGGGCGTGGATATGACGGTCTTTAAAGCTTTCACCCTTTCCGGCACGTACATACAGTCCACCACTGAAGATCAGATCCTGTTTCAGCAATTGTCCGGAGGAGCTGGCTTTGAAGGGCAGTGGCGTAATGCCGGTACCGTAGAAGCCGACATATACGAAGCCAGCCTCAAAATCGACTTCAAAAAGCTGTTCCGTATTCCGGGCGCCAAGGTGCGCTGGGATGTACAGGCCACGGGGCAGCGGGTGGAGCAGCGGGTAGCCGCCCTTGCCATACCCGCCTACGAAACGGGCCCCGGCTGGGCAAACACCGACCTCTTCCGTATAGAAGAAGGGCAGACCCTGGGCATTATGGTAGGGCAGGCCTTTGCGCGCACGCCCGATGACCTGTCGGACAACCCCGACTTTAACCCTTTCGATTATACCACCAACCAGCAGGGCTTTATCGTGCGGCAGGACCTGCTCGGTACCCCCGAAGAGGTACCCCTGCTGATTACAAATGAGAATGGTGCGCCTGTGCAGCAAGTTATCGGCGACATCAATCCCGACTTTCAGCTTGGCATCGCGCATACCTTTGCCTACGCTGGCTTTGAGCTCTTTGCGTTATTCGACTGGCGCAAGGGAGGCGATATTTACAACTACACCAAACAGTGGATGTACGCCAACGAACGCCATGCCGATTTGGGCGCATCTCCGGAACTGCCTGCCACCTTCTACGGGCCGCAGGGCTTGTCCAATAACCTGGTTCCCAATGCTTACTTTGTAGAAGACGGCTCCTACTTTATGCTCCGGGAAGCTGCAATAAGCTACACCTTTACGCCCGACCGCCTGCCATTACTCAGAAATATCCTGGAAGAGGTCCGCTTCAGCCTGATCGGGCGCAACTTATTCACTATGACCGATTACAGTGGTTACCATCCGGCACTGACCACTGCCTCAGCCAACAATCCGTTAAGCCAACGGCAGGAGGGGGCACCCGGCAGCAGTGCTACGAGCCCCGGCGGCAATCCGGCTCTTTTTGCTGTTGATTTCTTTAATCATCCGCTGCGGCGCCAATTGGGCTTCAGCGCACAAATAACGTTCTGATATGCAACGTGCCTTTACCCGTTTGATTTTGACATTACTGATCGCAGGATTTTGGTCCTGTGAATCACTCGACAACGCCCCACAGCTTACCCCCGATGGGCAACAAGTGATTAATAAAGGCGCAGACCTACAGGAGGTCCTGCGCCGGGGGTACGCTACCTGGTGGGGCAGCGTACACAGCCCGGAGCCTGCCGTAGCGCTCGGTGTCACCGCTGATGCCTATGCCCTGCCCTGGGATGACTTTGGTGCGGCTGCCATGGGGCAGGAACCGCGCCTTTCTTACCGTAACCTCAACGCTGAGCCCCTCGATTACCGGGCGATTGTGGAAGTGCCCTGGTACGGTTGCCTGCAGGCGGTGGCTGATGCCAATGCGGTCCTCAATGCCCTGTCCCAGGGTGTGAGCATTGATCAAAACGGGCCACAGGATCAGTCGGTACGGGCTGCTGCCTACGCCCTGCGCGGGCTGAGCTGGGGCTATTTGTCCCTTTGGTTTGATCAGGCACCGGTGGTGGATGAAAACACTAAGCTTGGCACGCCCATCGAATTTATGCCCTATGCTATGGCGAATGCCCGGGCAATTGAAGAACTGGAAGCTGCCATTCAGCTGGCCGAAGCTAATGGCATCGACTTCATCCACAACTACATTAATGGGTTGCCACTGGACGGGAGCGCTTTTGCTGAGCTCGCCCACAGCTATGCTGCCCGCTTTTTGGCGCAAGCCGCCCGCACCCTGGATGAGAATGAAACCACGGACTGGCAAGCGGTGCTCAACCACACTGAGCAGGGGTTGACCTACGACTTTGCCCCCAATTCCAACGGCAATCAATGGGCAAGTTACCAGCAGTACACTCTGTCCGAGACCGAGGCCGGCCCCTTCTGGGCACGCCTGGACCAGCGGTTGGTGGCAGCATTCGACCCTAATCAGCCTGCCCGCTACCCACAGGTAGAAACCAATGGTGATGCTCCTTTGTCCGAGACACAGGCCACCTCCGAGGATGCCCGCCTGACTTCCGACTTTGTCTACAGTCCGGTCGTGGGCTTCCCGGCAGAGCGGGGAGAGTGGCATTTTTCCCACTACCGGCACAAGCGCCACCTGAGTCAGCCCGGCTTGTTTGGCAACGGGCAAACTGGTCCTATGCCGACCTTTCTCCAAGCTGATAATGACCTGCTTAAGGCGGAAGCCCTGCTCCGGACCGGGCAGACCGCCGCCGCTGCGAACGTGATAGACGCCGGCTCCAGGACCATACGGGGCAATCTGCCGCCCCTTACCGCCGCAGCCTCCTACTTTGCAGTGGAAGAAGCCCTGCTTTATGAACGGGCGATTGAGCTGTTCAATACGGCCCCCGCCAGCCTTTGGCTTGACCGCCGCCGGACGCGCCCCCGTGAGACTTCTACTGAAGTGACCGCGCTGGGTGGTTTGCAGCTCGGCACACCGGCACAGCTGCCGGTACCTGCTTCAGAATTGCGTATCAATGGCATGGAGGAATATAGCTTTGGCGGTGAGCAGGACCCGCAGGGCACGGAGCAGTTTTTTTACTAAAAATAATCCACCCGCTCTGGAAATGCCGTATATCGGAATGTAAGGAGTGAAATGCCCGCTTTTTCGGAAGCGCGTGCATTTTTTGTGAATCTTTCGGCACTGGCGTGTAGGAGCACGCCGTGCCAATCCTAAGCAAAATTACTATTGCTTAATCGATGCAGTGGTGCAGTTTGTACCACTGCTTTTGTTTGTAGCCCGCCTCACTTTATGGCATCTGCCCATTCCGGTAGGGGGGCTTCCACCAACCGGCGTTCTTTGGTCCGCTCATCGAAAAATTCCAATTTCCAGGCGTGGAGCATAATGTGGTGTTCCTGATAGGGCTGAGTGGCACCGTAGTGTACATCACCAACCACCGGGCAGCCTTCGGAAGCCAACTGGGCCCGGATTTGGTGGTACCTGCCAGTGAGTGGTTCCAGCTCCAGCAGGGTCAGGTTGTCCGGTGTGGTGGTCAGTACTTTATAATTGAGCAGGCATTCCCGGGCCTTATCCGTTGGCTGTGCATGCACAATCGCCCGCTTTGCTGCCCGGTCTTTTTCCAGCCAATGGTGCAGAGTGCCCTGTGTTTCCGGAGGTGGCTGATCTGTAGCTGCGAGATAGGTCTTGCGCACGTCCTTTTCCATAAACTGACGATTGAGCTTGCGCAGCACACTTCTGTGCTTAGCCACCAGCACGACTCCCGTCGTTACCCGGTCCAGCCGGTGCACAATACCCACGTAAGGGATGCGGCGCTCGGCTTCCATGTGCGTATACACCAATGACTCCACCGATGGGCCAAAGGGATTGCGCTCTACCTGAATACCGGCTGGTTTGCTGACTACAATCCAGTCTTTGGTTTCTTCGATGATGTGTATTTGCAAGGTGTTATATTTTACTGATCAGAAGTTAAAACCTTTATCCCCCGCAATCGGTTCAGCGCAGCCGCCAGTTCTAAAGGCCGGAAGAGGGCATAATCCCCATAGGGCTGCTCTTGCAAAACGCCAAGGCCGTGCGTTTCAATATCCTGCATGACACAGTGCAGGGCTTCGGGCAGGGAAGCTTCGCCCAGGTATCGCCGGAGGTAAAGCAGGGCATCGGCAATGGCGATTAGTTGTTCGTTCTCTACCAACTGGGCGATGGCGGACAGGTCAATGTCGTACCGGCCAAACTGTATGCTGCGGGTATCGAAAGCCCGGACTTTCTCCCGCTTCCCTTTTTGCGCATTCAGGCTGTCGGGCAGGGGCACGCGCCGGGACTGGGTGGGAAAGGTGGCGGGCGTTTCGGCCGGTCGGGGCTGTGGGAATTCCTTCGCTACCGACTTAGCGCGTGCGGTCAGATCTTCCGGCTGGTAGGCGTTCATGCCGATGACGGTGTCTGCGGCATCGAGGTAGAGGCCTGAGCCACCGAGGACGAGCACGGAGTTTATGCCCTGCTCTTCGTACAACTGCCGGACGCGGTCCACAAAGGGGGTAATAGGCTCCCGCTGCTGCGGAATGAGCGCCTGCATGCGCTGATCGCGGATCATGAAATTGGTGGCGGAGGTGTCTTCGTCTATAAGTAGTGCCGTTGCCCCGGCTTCCAGCGCTTCCATCACATTGGCGGCCTGAGAGGTGGAGCCGCTGGCATTTGGGGTGGAAAAGTACTGAGTCGACTGCCCGCCCGGCAGGTTGTTGATGAAAGGGGAAATGTCCACCCGCTCAATGTAGCGCCCGTCTTCCGCCCGAATTTTAGCTGCCCGTGGCTGGCTGACTACAAAGGAGCGCCCATCTCCCGGAATATGATTGTAGATGCCCAGCTCAATAGCCCGCAGCAGGGTAGACTTACCGTGAAAGCCCCCGCCCACAATGAGCGTGATGCCTTCGGGGATGCCCATGCCGGTAACTGTCCGGTTGGGCAGCTCCACTTCCACCCGCAGGCTATCGGGCGACTGAAAAGGCAAACCACCCGGCAAAGGGCGGTCATCGACACCGCTGGCCCGGGGCAGCAGGGCACCATCAACCACAAAAGCCACGAGGCTTAATTCCCGGAGGCGGCCCCGCAGGGCATCGGCATCTTCGTTGGTGAAAACATGCTCCCGCAAAGTAGCTTTGTCCTGCACCGAAAAGGGCAGGCTATGGGCCACAATTAGAGGAAGCTCTTCCCAAAAGATAGCCGCTGCCTGCCGCCCGGCGATGCGCCGCCCGAAAGCCGGCAGCCCCACCCGGAAGCGGGCCTCCATCCAATCGTCCCGGAGCACAACCGACGTGCGCTCGAGTATTTCCTGCCCGGGCTGCGCGATGAATACCGCTCCGCTTTTGCCGCTGCCCCGGTTGCCCTGGCTGAAGCGCTGGCACGCCCGGCTGAACTGCCGGTTGAGGTAATCGCATAGGGCGACCCGCCGGCTTTTGTTGACCTGTGCCCAGTCTGGGAAGGTATTCCGGATGCGCACCCGCACCCGGCTTGGGGCAGCAAAGGGATCGCCCTGCACGTGATCGATCGACAAGTCAAAATCCTCAAAGGCGTATTGCCCACGGAGTTCCTTATAGGCTTTGTAGCTTTTGCCGTCGAGGCGGTGGAGGGTGGCTTGTAGTTGTTCGGCGGTTTTCATGATCCCAAAGTAAAGAATTGAACCCACAGGCCCAATTCTTTACTCCACCTTCACCACCTTCTCCTGTTGCAGCACCCGCCCGGCAGAGGTATACTGCAAAATATACAGCCCGCCCGGCAGGCCGTTGGTAGAGAGCTCTGCGGATTGCGCCCCACGCTGCAAGCGCTGATGCAAGACTTGCTGCCCCTGCAGGTTGAATAGGCGCAGCGCTGGCTCCTCGTAGCGGATGGCATTGAGGAACTCCACTTGTATAGGGCCCCGGGCCGGATTCGGGTAGGCTTTGAAGAAGACCTCTTTGAGCGCGGTTTCTCCGGTGCCTGGTATTTCTTCTACGCTGACGTAAAGGATACTGTCCTGGCAGCCGGGGGTGATGCAGCCATCGGCATCGGTCTTGACCAGCCATACGTCGGGGTCGGGGATGGGGGTGATTCCAAAATCCTGCATATAACTACAGGCGATAATACCACCATCGGAGGTTTCGGCAACGGCATTAAACGGCCAGGTGTCCGAAGGCAAGTATAGCCCTTGATAGTAGCGTTTCCATATCAGTTCCCCGTCTCCTGAGACCCTGGCCATCCAGGCCGTTTCGGCATCACCTTGTATTAATACTTGCCCCCCCATTCCACACATGATAATGTCTCCATTCTCTGCTATAGTCATATTGGTAATTTCCGACCCTCTCCTATATGCGTACTTGTATTCCCAGAGGATTTCCCCATCACTATCGTATCTACGAAGCAGTGGGCCTGCGTTAGGGAAAAGCATAGGCTGCCCGATAGTATCGAAAGCCCAGCCCGTGACAAATCCGCCATCAGGATAGGAGGCAATTAGGGCAGGGTAATCATGCGACCTATCTACTTCATCGTATGTTCGCACCCATTCGACTTCGCCATTGCTAGATAGTTTAGCCACATGATAAGCTCTGCCAGATGCTGCCCAGTCAATACCTGAGTAAAAAGTGAGCATGATGGAGCCGTCATTTAATATGGCGAGCTGACCGACAGTAGTATAGTCTATGCTGTCTTCAATAGTTGTGCTCCAGAGCATTTCCCCTTCCCCATCGGTTTTGATTACTGTACAATCCGAGAATTCCCCGAAGTTACCTCCCTGGACACATGTGACAAGGTTGCCGTCGTGATCCTGCTCTATATCAAAGGCAACATCCCAGTAGGGCCCATAGTAGGTCTTTAGCCATAAGGTATCGCCCCATTCGTTCATTTTCACAATAAATGGCAATTGGTCTTCATCCGTAATCCTTCCACAGGCGTATAAATACTCTTCATTAGGGTCAATGACATAATCCCAAATTGAATAATCCACAAGATCATGATCATACTGCCTATGCCACAAGCTGTCCCCGCTATTATTGATTTTGAACAGTATGGGGCAGAAAGTGAAGTCTTCATCGCACCAAGTCGCGCAATTTACGTACACACCGTCTTCCACAACAGTCATGTTGTAGGCATTTTCAGAAGCTCCATTGGTAAGGTCGTAGGTGCGGTGAAAGGTGGGCTGAGCAAACAAAAGCAGGTTTGGCAACACCCAAAGGCAGAGTAATGTAAAGTTTTTCATGTTTTAGCTTTATGATAAAGCTCCGCATCAGACCTTTAAAATCCGATGCGGAGCATAGTTGATAATTAAAATTTATCGGACAATCAGGCGCTGTTGAAGTTCGACCTGTTCAACTTTATTGATGGCCTTCACTACGTAAAACCCAGCAGGGAGTCCTTTCAAATTAAAGTTGTGCTGGTTCGAGCTAATTTCAAGAGAACGAACGGCTATACCGCTTACATTCCATAGCTCCAACTGCCACTCAGGGGTTACATCAATGGGTAGAGACACCGTTACCTGCCCCTGCGCAGGGTTTGGCATTATTACCATATTCTCCGGCCGGCTTTTTTGGTGCTGGGGGACCGCTGCTCCCTGATCTTGTTGTGCCAAGCCCTCTACCGTAGCATCCGGTGCAATGGGCAGGTGGAATTCGACGCCGGAAATAGCTCCCAACAAAGCCCGGCTATACGTATAAGTAGCAGAGAGGGTATCTTCCGCCAGAAGCTGAAGAAAGGCCTCGTCTCCGTCCGAAAGCGTGTAATCTATGGGGTTGGAACGGTAGGCTACTTCCAGTTCCAACAGGTCAGCAACGATTGATTGATCGTCGGTTTCAACCAGTAATGCCGTCAAGTAGGCTTGTGCTTCACTAAATGCACCAGTACGTAATTTTAGGCCGATAAGCTTACGGGTGGAAGAGAAGGAACCATCCTCCAATAACAGGTTTTCCGCCATTGCCCAGTCTCCCTCCTTAAAAGCGGTCTGGTATAAATAATGAAAAGCAGCGAAATATTGGTTGCTCAGGTCACTAATCTCGGCAAGGAGTGCTTCCATTGCTGAGTAGCCTTCAGATGCTCTGATATCGATCAGGGCTTGATAGGTATCATCGCTGATGGTGCCCTGAGCCGTATTTAGGACCAAAGTAGAAACCGGTGCATTTTGAAATAATATAGCTTCCTGATTGGGCAGCTCCATGCCAGATGATAAGACTGCCAATAGTACCTCGTCTGATAAGTAAGGAGCAGCATTGGATAATACATCAAACGTACTTTGTTCGTTTGGTGCCTGTGCAAGCGAGTTTTGCAGGCTTTCTGTATCTCCTCCGTCAATCAGGCTACGTTTATTGCCTAAAAGGTTATTAAGGGAGTCCAGGCATTCCTCTGTTTTGCATTCCTCCTCACGGGGCCGGTCGCCAACGCCTTCGAGATCAAGGCAGCCATCTTCATACTCATCCATATTTAATGTAATGCTTACATTTGTAAAATTTTGCCCCGTATTATCCGGTACAAAAGTAAGTGTAGGAAAGGCAGTTGTCAGGTTGGTCCCAGGGTGGAAATAAAAAAACGAGTTGGTTTCTGCTGGAGGGGCAATGATGTGCTGAGTACCAGAGAATAAATTTAATAAAGGATTTGTTGCGCTACCCTGTCCAGCATCAATCTCTCCTAGAATTATTCCAGAGTCAGTGAGCCGCATATCCTGGCCTGCCGGGATATTAAAGGTTTCTTGATTAAACTCAAATTCTCCATTGTTACCCCATATCGTTACTCCTTGCACGTTCGCGGTTTTCTCAAAGTAGTTACAATTGAACCAGGCTAAATCGCCTAATGCAAAAGTGTTTTGTAACTGAACCCCTCTGAAGAAGTCAATAAATGAATTATGGGTTACCCTATAAAAGCTGGGGCCACTGATGGCAATAGGTACAAAATTTGTTTCAAAGGTATTATAATGAATTTCAAGGTTCTGCGCATTTTCAGCCCAAACACCAACTGGTGACCCATTTAGGAAATCATTGCCTTTAGTCGGGTCCGATAGCCTGCCAATTTCCATGTTGAAGCCTGCTGTAAAGCCCGCCGTATTTGTTATTTTTATCCCAGTTTCAAAGTTCTCAAATCTATTTTCATAAACATCGCCAGTTGCGTTGTCAAAAGAAAGAGAATGACTATTGAGCCCAAGAAAATCATTGCCCTGCAGAAGCACGCCTTCACTGCCCCATACGGAAATACCCCGTGTACTAATGTTGGAAGGGTCCTGAATAGTACAGCCTACAAACTGGGAAAGGTTGGTAGCGCCGGTAGGCGCTCCGGGCAGATTTGCAGGAAAAGCAGCAATATGTGCGGCTCGTAAATTGTCGGTAAAGGTAGATTTCAGAGCATAAACAATCCCACCGTAGTGATTGCCCCAGGTGCCATAAGGCTGCCAGTAGGTCTCATGCCCATTGTTAGCTAAATTATCTGTCAGCACACCAATATGTGCTTTAGTAATATCACATTGAGCTAAAATAACAACACCATGGTGATCTGGTAAATAGGGATAAATAGAAGATGTAATCTGGGAAAGAGGAGGATGGCTGACGAGCCCATTGCCCCAGACTTCAATACCACTCCAATATTTATCGGGCTGTGTACAACCAGTTGTCAGGGTACTTTTAATGGCTTCTAATTTTGCGCCCCTTTCGACATAAATTTTACAATCGGGGGCCATGTTCAGTGTCATTAGGTCGAGCTCCAGGGTTTTCCCTGTCCTGACAATCAGGTTATGGTTCACCGCCTGGTCAGAAGTCCAGGTCTGGTCTGAATTGATTTCAAGCGGGTCGTCCAGGCAATCGCAAAGCGGCTGGGCGACGACGCCCTGACAGTGCTTTGCCGTACAACCGTCTTCATCCTTGATGGTCAGGCAAACGGTGTAGGGCTGGCTGTCCGGGAAAGTATGTGACGGGTTTTGAGTATAAGCATAGGTGCCGTCTCCAAAATCCCAGCACCATTCTACTGCACTGTTGGTGGCGGTAGTAGAGGTGAGGTCGTTAAACTGATAAGTGAAGACTCCAGTTTCATTAGCTACAAACCCTGGGTTGAGGTCTGATTCGCAAACTTCTACTGTTACTAAGTCAATCAACGTACGGAAGTTCGTAGAATTAGTTGAAGTGGCGAAGATGACAAGTTGATCATCACCTGTTTCAGCAGGGATATTGAAACTATACTGAGCCCAGGTAAAAGAATTAACCGTCTGCGTTTCTGCGTCCATAGGGGCGCTGAGGCAGTTCTGAGGCCCGGTCGCGCCCAAGGCATTTGTTATTCCGGAAGTAAAATAAACAGTCAGCTCTGAGGACTCGCCGGTAATTAAGGGATGGTCGTAAATTCTTGACCAAAGCGTAATGTCGTACGAGCAGCCCGGGTCTAGCGTTAGGTCTAAAACCAGCGCTTCGTGCTGGCACAGTGGGGGTGTCTGGCCAGTTGTCCTGGAGTGGACCTCGGCGAAGTAACTGCCACCGCCCGATGGCGTGTTGATCACTCCAGAGTTATCCGAAACAGTACCGGTCTTAATTAAAGTTGGTGTCCCTTTGCCAGCAAACCAATCGCCCATGCAGCCATCGTTAAAGGCCTCTGTGTACTGATTTTGCCCCGGTGTACAAGGCGACTGAATAGACTCAAAGCTGCCGTCGTTCACGGTTGTTTGGCTGTCGCATTGCCCGGCGGCATTCCAATAGCTAAACATAAGCAGCAACATTGTCAGAAAAAGCCCGCGGGGGGGGGGTGAAAAATCGTAAAGATTCATGTTAAAATAGTTATTAAGGTAAATAAATAGGTTGAGCGGTTTTATTAAGCTTTTGCGGAGTGTTTTACAGAGTGCGCAAAACTATGTTACGCAAACAATGTACGAATAATACAGAAGAGACTGCTGAAAGCGGCGGTGGTTATTTTGCCGGACTGGTGTTTTGTCACTTCTGCGACAGTGTTAAAGCGTTACCTTGGGATTAGGATTCATTCCTGTTTGCCCGCATAATACTTGTTCAGGCTCAGGGGAAGACGCTATCTCTCCAATTTTCCCTATCTTCCCTGCAAAAATGCTCGATCAGCCCAGCCAAATTCGTGAGGGGGAAGCCCTAGACCAAGAAGCCCTGCAAGCCTACCTGCGCCGTCACTGGGAGGGTTTTCGGGAAATTGAAGGTATCCAGCAGTTCCCTGGTGGTTATTCTAACCTGACTTACCTGCTCAAGACCAATGCTGGGGAAGCGGTGCTCCGCCGCCCGCCCTTTGGCGCTAACATCAAAAGCGCTCACGATATGGGGCGGGAGTACAGGGTGCTGTCCAAACTTAAACCTGTGCTAAAAACCATCCCACAGCCCATCGTCTACTGTGAGGACGAAGCCGTCATTGGCGCGCCCTTTTACCTGATGGAGCGGGTGGAAGGCATCATCCTGAGGGGAGCTTTAGCCAAACAGCTGCAATGGGCCCCCGAACAGATGCGGCAGGTCTCGGAGTCGGCGGTAGATACGCTGGCCGGACTCCACCAAATTGATATTGAAGCAACCGGGCTCATCGAGCTGGGCAAGCCCGAGGGCTACGTCGGCCGGCAGGTGGAAGGGTGGATTAGGCGGTATTATAAAGCCGAAACAGACCCGGTGCCCGCCATGGATGAACTAGCCCAATGGATGAAAGATAATCAGCCAGCAGAGGTGCCCGCCGGACTGATTCACAACGACTTCAAATACGACAATCTGGTGCTCGACCCGGACCCGCCCCACGGCATCCGCGCCATCCTGGACTGGGAGATGGCCACGGTCGGCGACCCGCTGATGGACCTGGGCACCACCCTCGCCTACTGGACGGAGCCTGAAGAAGCCCGCCTCATGCCCCTGGCTGCCGCCAACCTGACGTGGCTGCCCGGCAATCTCAACCGGCAGGAAGTGGTGGACCGCTACGCTCAAAAACGAGGCATCACCATTGCCAATCCGGTCTTCTACTACGTCTTCGGCGCCTTCAAGATCGGGGTGATTGTTCAGCAGATTTACTACCGGTACAAAAAAGGGCATACGCAGGATCCGCGCTTTGCAAATTTGCTGCAGGCGGTGCAGTACTTTGGGCAGCGGGGGCGGAAGGCTTTGGAGGTGGATAGGGTTTCGCGGCTGGATTAAGAGGTGTTATGTTAACTATAGTAGCTCGAAGTGAAATTAAAATATTAATAAAATGATAATTAGCTGTATTTTTTAGACGTTCCCGGCGACTATTACGTTACTTAACACAAACTTTACCCCAAAACAATTTGGCTATGAACCGATCATCTCTTTTCTTCATCTTCTTCCTGAGCCTGGTTTTCAGCTTTCAGGCGCAGGGCAATACGCATCAGGAGTACCTGGAGCGATTCAAGGAAATGGCTATCCGTGAAATGGAGCGGACCGGCATTCCGGCAAGTATCAAGCTGTCGCAGGGGCTGCTGGAATCCGGTGCAGGTACAAGTGATCTGGCCCGGCGTGCCAACAACCACTTCGGTATTAAATGTGGTGGAGGCTGGGATGGCCGTACGTACTACAAAAAGGACGATGACGTCAACGACCGGGGCGAGCTGATAGAGTCCTGCTTCCGGAGCTACAAAAACCCTGATGCGAGTTACCGGGCGCATTCCGAATTCCTGCGAGACCCGAATAAGCAGTATCGCTATGGCTTCCTCTTCCGCCTCGACCCTACGGACTATAAAGCCTGGGCCCGCGGACTAAAGCAAGCCGGGTACGCTACAAGTGCTACGTACTCCAGTAAGCTCATCGACATCATTGAGCGCTACGAACTGCACCGGTATGACCTTATGACTTCTACCGGAATTATAGCTGGTGGAGATACCGGAGTCCCCCAATTGGGTGGCGGCGGCACTGCAGATCCCAACGTTGTGATAACCGGGCAGGTCTTTCTCAACAACGACGTGCAGTATGTGCTGACACAGTCCGGAGAGACCCTGCAGCAAGTTGCTCTGCGCACCGATACCGACCTGACCGACCTGGTACGGAATAACGACAATAAATACAGCCGTAACCGGCAATTGGAACAGGGCACGGTAGTTTACGTGCAATCCAAGCGTAACAGTTTCCGGGGTAAGCGGCAGTGGCATTATGTGAAGGAAGGCGAGACCATGTTCAGCATTTCCCAAATTTATGGTATTGACCTCGGCCGCCTGTACCGGCGCAACCAAATGGAGCAGGGGCAGCTGGCAGCAGTAGGGGAACGCCTGAAAATAAGGGGTTGGAACGTAAGTGACGCACCCAGACTGGGTCAGGATACCAAGGAAGAGCCGACTACTCCTAACCGGCCTGATGTGATTGACTTTCCCGAGCCGGAGCCGCCATCCATAAATGAGGATCCTGTAAATCCTATCGTTATCGAAGACGAGGTGTTTGAGCCGGATGATGACTTCGATTTTGACGAGGACTTCCTGGAGCCCATCACGCCTCCGCCGGGCAACCGACCCAACCCGGGAACGGATGACCGGCCGACCTGGAATGACCGGCCGAATACCCCGGACACGGATAATGATTTTGATAATGATGACTGGTTTGATAACGATACCAGCCCGGACCCGGAGCCACCTCAACCGGATCCTGGTCCAACCCAGCCGTCCACCAGTACCCATATGGTGGCTAAGGGGGATACCCTCTTCAACATCAGCCGCCGTTATAATCTGACGGTAGACCGGCTGAAAGCGCTGAACGGGCTGACGAGCAACACGATCTTCATAGGTCAGCAACTACGGGTGCGGTAATGCCCTGTCCAGGAGGAAAACAATAACCGGTGCGCTATTTCCCCCCGGCAATCCGGTTGTTTCGTAATAATTCAAGACCTTTGCGGAAAACCAGAATTATGAAGCGACTGATACTTATAGCGTTTTTCGCTGCACTGAGCGTAGCAGTAGGCCTACAGGCCCAAGGCACAGTGTACGGCATTAAGGGAGGGTTTACTCTGGCTACACAACAGTGGAGCGGGCTAAATACCGATGCGCTGTTTTTGCCGCAAGGCGACTTCTTCATTGAGGATGTACCGGAGAGTAATGCCTTTTCTCTTTTTGCCTCTCTGGGTTACCATCCCAAGGGCAGTGCACTGCGCAACCAGGTTTTCAATAACGTATTTAACGGGCAGCTCACCCGGGTCCCCCCCGAGCGTTTTATTTTCCATAATGCCTCATTGGTGCTGGGTGCTAAGCAGAAGTTTGACATAGGCAGAGGGGACAGCCGCTTTTTCTACGCTATTGGTGTGCGGGCGGATTACACCTTTGATACTAACCTGGATGACTTTGATGAAATTAATAACTTCATTTTTACGACCCTGCCCGTTGATGACCCGATTTATATCCGGGAATTCAACTACGGCGTGACAATAGGTGGTGGTATGGAGTACAATATAGCTGAATTTGTAGGCTTGTCGCTCGAACTCAATCTTCACCCCGACTTCTCCTTCCAGTACGAGCAGCCGGAAATTTCAAACGTGACAGACCCCTTTACCGGTAACCAAACGACAATCCCCGAGCGGCAAATCCGTAATATTGCCTTTGAAGTCAGCCTCGGGCTGCGCTTCCTGCGCAAGGTCATTTACATCGACTAAGGCACTTTTTTTAATAGGATTCAACTAAACACATGCGACTCAGAAGCGAAGGGCTGGAAAAAATGTACGGGAAGAGAAAAGTCGTCAAGGGCGTTTCTCTGGAAGTCAATCAGGGAGAGATCGTGGGATTGCTGGGCCCCAATGGTGCTGGTAAAACCACCACTTTTTATATGGTAGTGGGGTTTATCAAACCCAATGTCGGACAGGTTTTCCTGGAAGGCGACAACATCACCGACCTGCCGATGTACAAGCGTGCAAAGCGTGGTATCGGCTATCTGCCGCAGGAGCCTTCTGTATTCCGCAAGCTCAGTGTGGAAGATAATATCGCAGCAGTTTTGGAGATGATGCCTTACCCCAAAGCCGAACAAAAGGAACGCCTGGAGGGCCTGGTCAGGGAGTTTGGTTTGGAAAAGGTGCGCAAAAGCCGGGGCGACACGCTATCCGGGGGAGAGCGCCGGCGGACGGAAATTGCCCGGGCCCTCGCCACCGATCCCAAGTTTATCCTTTTGGATGAACCTTTCGCGGGTATTGACCCCATCGCGGTGGAGGATATTCAGTACATCGTAGCCAAACTGAAGACCCGGAATATCGGCATTCTCATCACCGACCATAATGTGCAGGAAACCCTTTCTATTACCGACCGTGCCTACCTAATGTTTGAAGGCAACATCCTCAAGGCCGGTACAGCGGAGGAGCTGGCAGCAGACGAGATGGTCCGCAAAGTATACCTTGGTAAGAACTTCGAACTCAGAAGAAAAGTCATTGACCTCAATGAAGAACGCTAGTGGAGTATTACTGCTATGGGCGTTGCTGTTCTGGACAGGCTGCGAGTCTCAGGAAACGAGCATCCGCCTGACATCAAGCGAACGCATCCGTATTGATAGCCTGGCCAAGCAGCAAATTGACAGTCTTATACCGCAACTGGACAGCCTTTGTACACTAAATAAAGATACCATGGTACAGCAGGCGCTGGATTCCATTATTAAGCTGCGCCGTGAAGAAGAAAGTATTCTGCGCGAGCGCATAAAGCGAAAACAGCAATGAGCCGACTTTGCTATTTGTTTATACTCACAGCCCTCCTTTATCCGTCTTGCGGTGAGGACAACCGCAATCGTGATGCTGTAGAAGAAATGATACAGCAAGAGGTCGTTGAGCGGGTGGCTACTTACCGGGAAAACCGCACTCAGCGTTGCTATCAAGACGCGGTCAAGGCGGCTAGCACGATTGCCGACTCCGTATTGCTGATAGAAGCCCGAATGAATCGTGATACCGCTTCAAAGCCTCCGCGCCCTTTAAAGCCGGGGCGCCCAACCATCAAAAAACTACGGGACTCTCTGCTGAAAGTAGCCCCCTTACTGTCCGAAGACAGTATTCTGAAAATACTCAGGCTCGACACGCTGAAAAGGGACTCGATTCAGGGCGACTCTCTCCCGGAAACGAATACGAACTGACCCGAAGAATTGAAAAGGCTTCCTGCGTGTCATCCTTTCTTTTTTTGCATGAATACGGAGGCCGTTCTGCATCGCTAAAGATCAGCAGCGTTTACATTACGATTGTAAAATTTATACAATTTCTTGTTCAGCTTGCCAACCAGGCGCAGCGCATCAAATAACTCCTGATCGGAGCGGGGAAAGATATTGCCCCAAAACGCCTGAAAATCGTTCAGTCGCTGATAGTAGGGAAATGGTGGTGGCGGGCTCTTCAACTGCTCTCCCAGAATCACCATCGCTTCCACTCCGTCCGAGTAATCCTTGCTGGTCCGTCCGAAGCTGAGGATGAAAACCGGCTTCCTGTCCAGCGCAATGGACGTATCAGGCTTCAGGTCGGCATTTAGCAAATGCCCCCGGAATTGCCCTGCTTTTAGCTCCGGCGTGAAGTAGTCGTAAGTAAATCTTATGTCCGAAAAGTTATAGGCTTCCCGAATGGCCTGGTACATGTTATTGTTGAATACCTTGGTCTCCTCCCGGGTTGCCTGCAGTTCTTTTTGTAGCCATTTTTCCCGGCGTTCAGCGTTGTCGTCGTTCTCCAGGGCATCCTGCAGGGCCGTCATTTTACGCTGATTAGAGGGCAGGCGGATGATCAGGGTGCCGCCACGCAGGTCCTTGATGGCCTCCGTCGGAGTGTCATTGGAATCCGCTTGGGTATCCTGTGCAGGTAAAGCAATACCGAAAGCCAATAGAGCGAATAATAGCGTCATTCTGGAAAGCATAGCGGATATAGTTATGTTAAAAAAATATTATTTATCAGGCAAAAGTTGAGCCTTTCGCCCAATGTGTTGTATCAATGGGCTTATGTTGCGAATTTATAGCAACAGCAGCAACCCGCTGCTGTATTCTGTGAAAAAATTAGCAACTTTGCAGACCTGAACAACGGAATGACCATGCAATCAGTAGACATTGAAGCTCTTAATCAACAAATTTATCTGGACAGTGCATTTGTAGACCGCCTGAACCAGGAAACGGCACAAGTGATCGTCGGGCAAAAACATATGCTGAACCGCCTTTTGCTCGGCCTGCTCACCAGGGGGCATGTTTTGCTCGAGGGGTTGCCAGGACTGGCAAAAACACTGGCGATCAAAACGCTTTCTCAGGCTATCGATGCGAAGTTCAGCCGGATCCAGTTTACCCCTGACTTGCTGCCCGCCGATATCATCGGCACCATGATTTACAACCCGCAGCAAAATGAGTTTACCGTGCGCAAAGGCCCGGTTTTCGCCAATTTTGTGCTGGCTGATGAGATCAACCGTGCGCCTGCCAAAGTTCAAAGTGCACTGCTGGAAGCTATGCAGGAGCGGCAAGTGACGATTGGCAATCAGACGTTCCACCTGGAGGAGCCTTTCCTGGTGCTGGCCACGCAAAACCCCATCGAGCAGGAAGGGACCTACCCGCTTCCCGAAGCTCAGGTAGACCGCTTTATGCTCAAGGTGAAGATTTCTTACCCCAATAAGGAGGAAGAGCGCGAGATCATCCGCCGTGTTCTCGGGGACGACTCGTTTGGCAAGGTAAGCACGGTGGTTAAGCCGGAAGAAATCCTGAAGGCGCGGGAGTCTGTACGTAAGATCTACATGGATGAGAAAATCGAGCGCTACATCCTGGATATTGTCTTCGCCACCCGCGAGCCTGAAAATTATCAGCTGGGGCGCCTGAAGCCACTCATCAGCTACGGGGGGTCGCCCCGGGCGAGCATCAACCTGGCACTGGCTTCGAAAGCTCAGGCCTTCCTCAGCCGCCGTGGCTATGTCATACCCGAAGATGTGCGCAACGTATGCCACGATGTTATGCGCCACCGCCTGGGCCTGACCTACGAGGCAGAAGCCGAAAATATCACACAGGAAGACCTGATCAACAAAATTCTCGATACTGTAGAAGTACCTTAAATCATGGAAACCAGCGAACTGCTGAAGAAAGTCCGCAAAATTGAAATCAAGACCCGGGGGCTGAGCCGGCACCTCTTTTCCGGAGAGTACCACTCCGCTTTCAAGGGGCGGGGTATGTCTTTCAGTGAGGTTCGTGACTATCAGTACGGAGACGATGTCCGCAATATCGACTGGAATGTAACGGCCCGCACAGGCACGCCTCATGTCAAGATCTTCGAGGAAGAGCGGGAACTGACCGTCATGCTGCTAATCGATATGAGCCCTTCTTCTTTCTTCGGTACGGTCAACCAACTTAAAAACGAAATCATCGCGGAAATATGTGCCGTGCTGGCCTTCTCCGCTATCAACAACAACGACAAGGTTGGCGTTGCCTTCTTTGCCAATGAAGTGGAGCTGTTCATCCCGCCCAAGAAGGGCAAGAAGCACATCCTCCGTATCATCCGGGAGCTCATCAATTTCGAGCCTAAGGGAAAGGGTACAGAGATCGGGACCACCCTGGAATACTTTAACAACCTGGTCAAAAAGCGGAGCATCTGCTTTATCATTTCTGACTTTCTGTCTATGGAGTACGAGCAGGCGCTGCGGATAGCCGCCCGCCGGCATGATGTCATCGGGGTCAATATTATCGATCCCCGGGAAGAAAGCCTGCCGGACGTAGGGCTCATCCGGGCGCAGGATGCCGAGAGTGGTGAAATCCGATGGGTAGATACCTCCTCCCGGCGGTTGCGCGAGGAGTACGCACAGTGGCATCAGAAGCACCTCGATTACTTTTCGCGTACCTTCAAAAAAAGCGGAGCGGCTGTCGTCAATATCCGAACCAATGAATCTTATGTGGATGCGCTGCATCAGTTTTTTCAACAGCGCTCCTGATAAAAAACGCAGGGTAACTTATGATGAACCGACACCAAACTTACTGGCTGCCCCTTTTGACCGTCCTGCTGTTGGGCTGGTCCGCTGCGGTATGGGCACAACCCAGTATTTCAGTGGTGCTCGAACAAGAAACCGGCCTGTTTGGCGAAGCTATTCCCTTTCAGATTGTAGCCGTAGCGGAAGGCGCAACTACCATCGATGCCTTTGACTACCGGGCTTTGGAAAACCAGGAAAACATGGAAGTGCTGGATGCCAAACGCCTGGACAAAGACGGGGAAAATGGCAGCACGATCAGTACCCTGGAGATGAAGCTGATCTTCTGGGAAGAAGGCCGGTACACCATACCGCCGGTGATGCTCACCTACACCGAGGACGGGCAGCGGCAGCAGGTGCAAACAGACAGCACCTCTATCCTGATCCGAACGATGGATGTGGCAAGCGATACCACGCGGCTGATGCCCATTAAAAGTATTATCGAGGAGCCAATGACCCTGCGCGACTATGCCCCCTACCTGGTGGGGCTTGCTGCGATCGTCATCATTGGCCTGCTGATCTATTTCTTCCGTCAAAACCGCCGCGCACAATCGGCACCGCCTAAACCGCCCCGGCGGACTACCCTCCGCGCCCTAATGATGGAGCGCCTCGATGCGCTGGAGGCTGAACAGCGCTGGCAGGAAGGCGATCTCAAAGGCTACCATAGTGCCCTCACTTATCAGGCCCGTTTTTACCTGGAGCGCCGGTACGGTATCCGGGCACTTGAATCCACAACAGACACCATTGTTCAGCACCTGGAAGGGAGTACGTTATCGGACGGGCAGGTAGAGACCCTGCAGCAGCTATTACAAACGGCTGATCTTATAAAGTTTGCCAAAGCAGAACCGGAAGCCGCCTTTCATAAGGAGGCAATAGAGCGGCTGCGGCAGTTTATCCGTGATACCGATAACCCTAAGCTGATGGCGGCCATTTACGAAAGCGGCACAGTAGAAACCTACGAACAGGTGGAGGACGATAAGGAAAACGCATGAGTATCTTCAGCCCGAACATAGAATTTGTCAATCCGGAGTTTTTCCTCCTCCTGCTGCTAATCCCGGCGGTGGGCTGGTACTACCTGCGCCGCCGCCGGCAACACTACGCCACCCTGCGCATGTCCAGCCTGGCAAGCGTGTACGGTATGCAGTCCTGGCGGGGCATGCTACGAGGCTTACTACCGGTCTTCCGGGCACTGGCTTTCAGTGCGCTGGTGGTGGCGATGGCCCGCCCGCAGGAAGTGCTAAAGGAGGAAGAAGTCAATGCAGAAGGGGTGGATATTATGCTGGCACTTGACCTGTCGAGCAGTATGCTCGCTCAAGACTTTGAGCCGAACCGTCTGGAAGTCAGCAAAGCTGTAGCAAGTGACTTTGTCGATAAGCGGCCTTACGACCGTATTGGGCTGGCAGTATTTGCCGGAGAATCGTTCACCAAATGCCCCCTGACCGTTGACCACCGTATTCTGAAAGGCTTCCTGGAAGAGCTGGCCTGCGGCGAGCTACAGGACGGTACCGCCATCGGTATGGGGCTGGCTACCGCAGTACGCCACCTCGAAGGCAGCGAAGTCAAGAGCAAAATCGTCATTTTATTAACGGATGGCGTCAATAACGCCGGCTATATACAGCCGGAGATGTCGGCGCAGATTGCCCAAAAGCTTGGCATTAAAGTCTACACAATAGGCGTAGGTACTACCGGTGATGCCCTCACTCCGATCAGCCGCCGCAGTGACGGCCGCTATATCTTTGGGCGGGCACGGGTAGAGATAGACGAAGCGCTGCTGCGGGAGATTGCCGAAATGACCAACGGAGCTTACTTCCGGGCCACTTCGGCCGAAAGCCTGCAACAAATTTACGATCAGATTGACCAACTGGAGAAAAGCAAAATAGAAGTGACGGTTATCAAGCGCTACAACGAAGCTTTCCACCCCTTTGTATTTTGGGGGCTGGTACTGCTGCTGCTTGAAGCCGTCCTGCGCTACACGGTGCTCCGTACTATCCCCTAACGGCTACGCCGGAGTACAAAACCTGGTACCGGACTGAAAAATGACCACAGTATGCTACAACTTGAACATCCCGCACACCTCTATGCACTAGCGCTGTTACCACTGCTGGGGCTGTTCTTCTGGGCAGCATGGACGGCACGCAGGCGGGCAATCGGGCGCTTTGGCAACCACAGTCTGATGCAACAGCTCATGCCTCAGGTGTCGCGCTACCGGCAGTACCTGAAGTTCGGTCTGCTGATGCTGGCGGTAGCCTTGCTTGTAGTAGGCTGGGCCAATCCTCAATACGGGGCGAAGCTGCAAAAGTACAAGCGCAAGAGCGTAGATGTAATCCTGGCCTTTGACCTTTCCCAAAGTATGCTCGCTACTGATATTACCCCCAGCCGCCTGGAGCGCGCCCGCCGCTTTGGGCAGGAACTGGTGGAAGGGCTCCGGTCCGAACGCCTGGGTATGGTCGTCTTCGCAGGTAGCGCCTTTTTACAGTCTCCGATCACGACTGACTACAACGCCATTCAGTTGTCATTGCGCTCTGCCAGTCCAGATATGATTGGCAATCAGGGTACTGCCATCGCCGAAGCTATTGAGCTGGCGGAGGAGTCCTTTGAAGACAACAACAAAAGCCACAAGGCGTTAATTATTATTACAGATGGTGAAAACCACGAAGAGGAGGCGCTGGCTGCTGCACAGGCGGCGGTTGACAAAGGCCTTATCATTTATACGGTAGGCGTGGGTACCGCTGAAGGCGGTTTTATTACCATCCGTCAAAATGGCAGGGAGGTCTATAAGCGCGATAAGCAGGGCAGTCCAGTCCGGTCGCGCCTCAATGAAAAAGTCCTGGAAGACCTGGCTGATGCCGGCAATGGTAATTATTTTAACCTCGCGGCGGGCAGTGATGCCGTGGTGGATGCCCTAAAGGACCGCATCGATAAGATGGAAAAGCGCGCTTTTGAACAACGAAGTTTCTCGGAGTTTGAAAGCTCTTTCCAGTGGTTCGTTGGTGTTGCGCTGTTGCTACTGATTGTGGAGTTCCTGCTGCCTTACCGGAGCAGTGGCAAGCGCCGGAATGAAAGTTTATTTGGAGAAAATGTATGATACGATGAGACTTCTAATCGCAACGGGTTTATTGCTGCTGTTGGGTCAGGTTGGCCTGCCGGCACAAACTGCGCACCGGCTTCTCCAAAAAGGGAATGAAGCCTATAAAGCAGATGCCTACGCGGGTGCGGAAGAGGCTTACCGCAAATCCCTGGAAGCCAACAGCACCGCTCGCGGGCATTATAATCTGGGCAACGCCATCTACCAGCAAGGGCGGTACGACGAGGCCGTACGCCGGTATGAGCACGTTATCGGCAATACAGAAGATGCGGAAGTCCGGGCGCAGGCCTACCACAATATGGGCAACGCACATTTTCAGGCTCAGGAATACCAGAAAAGTGTAGAAGCCTTTAAGAATGCCCTGCGTGAGCGCCCCGGCGACCGGTCTACGCAGTACAATTTGGCGCAAGCCCAGCAACAGCTGAAGATGCAGCAGCAACAGCAACAGCAACAGCAGCAAAACGATCAACAAAATCAGGATCAGGAGCAGCAAGACCAGCAACAACAGCAGAATAATCAACAGCAAAACCAAGATCAACAACAACAGCAGCAAGATCAGCAGCAAGAACAACAAGAGCAAGAGCAGTCTGAAGGGGAAGACCAGCAGCCAAGCGAACAGCAGGCTGATCAGCAACAACAGGGAGAAAGTGATCAGCAACAGAAAATGGAAAAGCGAGAGCTGTCGGAAGAAGAAGCCCGCCGGCTGTTGCGCATCATAGAGGAAGAGGAACTGCAGGTCCTGGAAAAGCTCCGCAAAGCCGAGAAAGGGCAGCCTGTAAAAAAGGAAAAGGACTGGTAACAACCCTTTGGCCGGTTACGTTGTCATTAAGAGCGTGTCGGGACTTTAGTAACCGGTCTGTCCCGGTGAACCGGGACACTTTTTTGCTTATGCTTCGTTGCGTAAATCCTTCCCGCAATGCTGCGGGACAGGCTATTTAGCTATGCAGGCTGACCGAGAATAGGTGAATACTCTACTTTTCAACCCTATAATTCATTGATTATCAATGAGGGTTTTGAGTTTTCGGTCAGCCTGTATGGCTAAACTCCGGTTTCCGCGCCTAGCCTAATCAAAAAATTGCTAGTTTTCGATCAGAAGACCAAAATCTCAACACGCTCTAAACAAAACCACATGAATCATGAAAAAGGTACTCCTTGTTAGTTTAGCATTGCTGAGCCTTTCCATGCTCCGCGCTCAGCAGGACGAGGTGCGCTTCACCGTTGAGGTTAGCACGGATTCTTTATTGATGGGTAATGCCCTCCAGGTACGCTTTATTTTGGAAAACGGGCAGGGCCAGGATTTTCAGGCCCCCTATTTCGATGGCTTTAAAGTTGTCAGTGGCCCGAATTATTCATCCAGTATGAGCATCGTTAACGGGCGCACCACCCAGCGCCTGACCTATACCTTTCACCTTGTGCCGGAAGATATTGGCAACTACTACATTGAGCCGGGCAGTATAAAAATCGGTGAGAAATACCTGGAAACCGCGCCTATGGAGGTCATTGTATTCCCCAATCCCGATGGTATTCAGCAAGACCCGCCGCCAGCACAACAGCATATGTTCCAATTCAGCATGCCCGGGTTCGATGGCTTTGATATGCCCGGCCTTGAAGGGTTTGGTTTTCCGGACCTTGAGGGCTTCAACATGGAAGAGTTTGGTATGCCTGGCTTTGACGGCTCTTTCTTCAACCTCGACAGCCTGATGCAGGAATTTCAACAGCTTCAGCCTTATGAGCTGCCGGAGCAGGCAGAACCTGGAAAGCCCGGTAAGAAGCGTAAAACGTATAAACTCTAAAAACCGATCACTATGGCGATGACCCGGGTGTACTTTGCGGCATGGTTCGCGATCTTGCTAACGGCAGGCACGCTGAATGCTCAAACTACATTTGAGGCCACCACAGATGCCCGCCGCATATTGGAAAACAGCTACGTTGAAGTCACCTTCACCTTGTCTAATGCACAAGGGGGGCAGTTTTCACCGCCCGCTTTCGAAGACTTCCTTGTGGTTACCGGTCCAAACCGTTCCGTCAGCACTTCCATGATTAATGGCAAAGTGAGCCGGACGCAGGCGTATTCCTACACGCTTAAGCCGAGAGGCACCGGCACCTTTGCCATCGGTAGCGCCAGCATAAAAGTGAGCCGCACAACGCTTCAAACGAAGCCGCTAACCATCGAAGTGGTCAAAGGTAAAAAGGGATCAACCGGAGCAGAGGAGCAGATTTTTATACGAGCGGAACCTTCTACCAAAACGGCTTACGTGGGACAGCAGGTTTTACTGGATTACAAGCTCTACACCACACTCGATGTGGAGAGCTTTAATATCCTCGAAGAGTCAGGGTATCAGGGTTTCTTCGCGCAGGACGTGCGCCGGTTTGACGGGCGGGTCATACGCGAAGTCATCAACGGGGTGCAATACACCACTAAAGTCATCAAACGGATGGCTCTTTTTCCACAGCAAACCGGACAGCTCACTATTGAGCCCATGAATGTGCAGCTTGGTGTGGTAAAGGAAGGGGCCAAACGCCGGCGCAGCTTTTTCTTCTCCCCCGAAGTACGCGCTTATCCGGCAGCCACAGAAGCCGTCAATATCGAGGTGCTTCCACTGCCTGCCGGAGCACCGGCCAGCTTTACCGGTGCAGTAGGCGATTACAGGATAAGGCCCGACCTAAGCGCCCAGACCGCCACTACGGATGATGCCCTGACCCTGCTGCTCGTTGTGCGGGGTACTGGGGATGTTAAGCGGGTGGCGGCTCCCGAGCTTGATCTCCCGGATGGCTTCGAGGTGTACGAACCCAAAGTGGTGGAAGAGACCAACCTGGAGCTCAATGCCTCTATTGAAGGCAAAAAGATTTTTGAATATCTGCTACTGCCTAAGGAGACTGGTAACTTTGAATTTACGCCCCGCTTCACCTACTTCTCTCCGGACAGTGCCAAGTATGTGACCCTTACCGGGGGACCGTTTTTGCTCTATATCAAACCAGGCACCGGCAATTCCAACCGGGCAGCGGGGCGTATCGACGCTACAGAAGATATCGGTCCGCTCCTACTGAATCCACGGTTGTCAAAAGCCCGGTCGCCATTCCTCGGTCGCCCGCTTTTCTGGATTTTAATAGCCCTGCCGCTAGTGTTTTTTGGAGGTTTGCTCGGCTGGCGCTACCGCCAATCCATGAAAGCCGGTATTGGCCCTGAGGAGCGGCGCATGCAGGCTGCCCGTAGTGTAGCGCAGGAGCGGCTAAGACAGGCTAAAAGCCACCTGGAAAAAGGAGATAACCGAGCTTTCTACGATGAAACGTCCAAGGCTATTTTGGGCTATGTGGGCGACAAATTACAAATGCCCCGTTCTTCCATGAGCAAGAGCTCTTTGCGGGAGCGCCTGCAGGAACTAGCCTTGGAGGAACCCCTTATTGAAACGGTGATGAGCATTGTTCAGGACTGTGAGATGGCGCTGTTTGCCGGACAGGCCGATGCCGATAAAATGCAGACGGTCTACAAGCGGGCTACACAAGCCATTGCCGGGATGGAGAAAGCTGTTTGATAGTCCGCCAAGCCAGAATTTGTGATTTCTGACTTGTTCGGCTATTAATTTCCGCTATTTACTGTAATACTCACTGTAGAATTCCGGCAGGTGACGTAGGGCAGCCAGCTCGCGGTACGCCATACGGGCTTCTTTTGCAGGATAGCCGAAGTAAGCCTTTTCGCCCTCCAGGTTTTTCGAAACGCCCGATTTGGCAAGGATAACCGCCTTCTTACCGATTACCAGGTTTTGTGCAATGCCGACCTGCCCGTATAGCACCACCTCGTCTTCCACTTTGGTGTTGCCGCCTATGCCCACCTGAGCAGCAAACAGGCAGTGTTTGCCGATGGCAACATCATGGCCGATGTGCACCTGACAGTCCAACTTCGTACCCTGCCCAATGATGGTATCCCCGGAAACGCCTTTGTTGATGGTGCAGCCCGCGCCAATTCTTACGTAGTCCTCAATGAGGACACGCCCGCCGGAGCGCCAGGGTAAGTAGCCTTCCTCCGTTTTTTTGAAATAGAACGCTTCTGATCCGATCACTGAGCCCGATTGGATTTCTACATGTGCCCCGATTTGGGTATGCTCGCTGATGGTTACATTAGATTTAATAATGGTATGAGCGCCAATTTTAACGTGGTGCCCAATGACCACATTGGGCTCTATGACCGCTGTAGGGTGAATCTCAGCGGTCTCGCTGATGGCTGCCGTCATCGGCTGTATGGGGCGCTCCGACAACACCAATTGGTTATAAGCCTCGAAAGGACTTTCGCAAAGAAGCAGTGCCTTGCCATCCGGGCATTTAGCGTGCTCGTTCACCAAAATAATAGTGGCAGCAGAGTTGAGCGCCTTGCTGAAATATTTGCGCACATCGACGAAAGTGATATCCCCGGGCTCTACCTGATGGATTTCATTAATGCCGGTGGCTTGCAAGGATTGATCACCGATAAGCTCGGCACTAAGGCGCTGGGCGAGGTCGGTTACCGGGATGGGCGAGGAGAACTTCATAGTGGATTCATTACTTTTACCAAAAGTAAAGATTTCCGACCTATGATGACCGGCGTGGTACAGTTTTTTCTTCAGGACAAGGGCTTTGGCTATATTCGGGTGCCGGAGACCCGGGAGGAATTCTATGTGCACCGCCGTAATCTACTGCAGCCGGTTGAGCGGGGCATGCAGGTGCAGTTTGTGCTACGGGAGAATAAGCAGGGGGTTTATGCAGCGGAGGTGCAGCCGGTGTAGTCCTGCTGCCCGGTTTTCTGTTGGGCCGGTCTTTTCCAAACAAGCTCTAACTTATTTCCTCCCCCGCAAAATACGCCTCCAGTTCCTCCAGCGTCCGTTCCGGTGCATCTTTAATATCACGGATGACCTTGCCATTCTCCAACAGCACGATGCGCTGGCATACTTCGGTAACGTGCGCCAGGTCGTGGCTGGAGATAAGCACGGTGAGCTCCGGAGGCAATTCCCGGATGAGGCTCTTCAGGCGGATTTGAGAGCTGGGGTCCAGGTTGGCGAAAGGCTCGTCCAGGATAATCAACTCAGGCTCTCCCAGCAGGGCCGCCGCAATACCGATCTTCTTTTTGTTGCCCTTTGACATATTGCGGATATACTTGCCGCTGTCGAGGATTTCACCGTTGAAAAAGTCTGTAAACTGCTCCAGGAAAAGCGCTACATCAGGCGGGTTTTTGCCATACAGTTGCCCCACAAAATTGAAGTACTCCTCCGTGGTCAGGTAACCAATCAAAAAGCTCTCATCAATAAAGGAGCCGGTATAGTTTTTCCAGGTATCCGAGTCGCTGACCGCAGTATCTTTGGACCAGACCACGCCCGAAGTGGGCCGAATGAGGTCCAGCAATAGGCTGAACAAGGTGGTTTTACCTGCACCGTTATTGCCCACCAGGCCGAATCGTTCTCCGGGCTGGATACTTAGATTGTCGATATCAAGAGCGACCTTACCACTATACTTCTTGCTCAGGTTTTCGATACGTATAATCATTATGCGTCTTTTTTATAAGCGTCTATTAAAAGGTATTTCTGCCGGCTTAGCTGCCGGACTATAGCCTGCATGATTGGTTGGTGCAACATGATGCCGACAACACCCAGTATGCCAAGAACAGCCAGTCCCCACTGCCAGCCCAACACCCACTGTAGCAGCAGGTGCATCACCACCGGCAGAAAAAAGGCAGGCAGGACCAATAAAAGCTGTGAAGCGCCCACGCCTTCCCAATTCATAAACGCACTTTTCTCTGCATTGACTGGCCGCGTATTATAAGTGCTCAGGAAGAGTATAATGTAGGCTGTAATCCCCATGTTGACCAAAAAAGAAACGAATACGATAGGAATCATGCGGATGTCTGCCAGTCCGTACAGCAGGCAGACGCAAAAGGCCGCGACATTAAACAGGGTGAAGAGGTAGTACTTACCTTTCATATACGCCATGAGGGGTACGCGCCGGGCCATCAGCATATTGAAAAAGCTGCTCTCCCAGGCGATAAGGAACTGCCCGTAGGTAGCCATGGGAAAAGTGGTCGCCATGAGCGTGAATAAAAAGACCGAGCTAAATGACTTCCCGTTTTCCAGATACTCCAGGGAGAAGAAGGGATAAAACAGAATCAGTAGCGCCATCATCAGCATAGTCTTGGGGCGTTTATTGCGGACAATTTGCAGTAGCTCCATTTGTACAAATTGCCCGGCCAGTCCCAGTCGCCGCAGTGCAGCGATCCCCTCGGTACTCTCTACCCGCTCCTGACGCGACTCTATCGAGTCGAGGTAAGCATTGGTGCGCAAAGCCATAAGGGGCAGTTGGTAGGCCAGGGCTACCAATCCTATGGGAATGAGCGCCAGTGCCGGCTGCTTCAAAATGCCCATAAATGCTGCTGAGAAGCCATCTGATAAGGGCAGCCAGGATTGAAGGTCGAGGTAGAGCACGCCACCCAATATGACAAAGGCGCCTATTATGGCAAAGGGGCTGATGTTGAACTGCCGCTTGAGGTAGAAGCCAACAAAGTTATTGAACAGGGCGAGGCACATCACGCTAACGATCCAGGCCGTTTGTGCTATCGCTCCGTATTCTGTTGCAACGACCTTGAAAGTGAAGGGCAGGATGAATACCAGCGGAAACAGATTGAATACATTGAAAACAGACCGGAAGAGGAGGTAATGGAACAGCCCACTGCGTTTGATGGGCAGCAACAGATAAGGCTGTATGTCAATTACGGGAAAGCTCTGCATCAGAAACCGGAAAAGCAGCCCAGCCAGCCAGGTAAAAAAGAAAATACCGCTCAAAACAGTAATGGGGTGTTCGTCGGGCACGGCATCTTGAAGAATCACGTCCAGAAAATACCCGGCAAAAAGAAAGTTAGCGAGCAGGTATAAGGCCAGCAGGCCCAGTAAAATGCGGACCACTAAGCCGCGTTCCCAGAAAGGTGAACGCACCTGAGCTTTCCAGCTCTGTAACAATAAAGACCGTATCATAGGTTGGGTGTTCTAATTTCCAACTCAAGATACGGTCTTCGATGATTTTGTCTGCATTTTGCCGATCATCCAGGATGAAATTTCGACAGAATGCTTAGAGCTCTTGTTGAGGACTGCTAAAATAGCGGCTTCAACTTTTGCCAGCCGCCTAATAAAGCACCCGGAACCAAATCGTCGGTTCAATCTGTTTCAGTTCTTCGAGCAGCTCGTCATTGTAAGCACGGTCTACATCGGTAATCACATAGCCGATTTCCTCGTTGGTCTTGAGGTACTGACTGAGGATATTGATGTTGTGCTTAGCCAGAATCTGGTCAATATGCGCGAGTACTTTGGGTACGTTATGGTGGATGTGCAGGAGGCGGTGAGCATTTCGAACCGGCTGTAACTGCACATTTGGGAAGTTTACACTACCGGCAGTACTGCCCGTGTTGATGTACTGAATGACCTTATTGGGTACAAAGCTGCCGATGTTTTCCTGGGCCTCCGCTGTAGAACCTCCGATATGAGGGGTAAGAATGGTATTTGGCAGCCCCATGAGCTCAGACTCGAACGGCTCATCGTTGCTCTTTGGCTCACTTGGGAATACATCCACAGCACAGCCTTTGAGCTTACCAGACAGCATATTCTCCCGCAGTGCCTTCACGTCGACTACCTTGCCCCGGGCCAGGTTGATGAAAATGGAACCATCCTTCATCATCTCAAATTGCTTGGCACCGAAAATGTTATTGTTTTCCGGGCGGCCATCCACGTGTAAAGTCAGAACATCCACCAGTCCTAGCAGTTCTTCGAGGCTTTCACACTTAGTAGCGTTGCCCATAGCCAGCTTCTCTTCCAGGTCGTAGTAGTACACGTCCATACCTATAGCTTCGGCCACGACCGAAAGCTGCGCTCCAATATTACCATAGCCAATGATGCCCAGCTTCTTACCACGGACTTCCTGTGCCCCAGCCGCTGATTTTTCCCATTTGCCGTTGTGCATGGCCCGCGCTTTATCGGGCAGGTTGCGCACCAGCATGATGATCTCAGCAATCGCTAACTCGACCACCGAACGTGTATTGCTGTAAGGCGCATTGAATACGGCTACGCCGTGGCGGGTACAGGCATCCAAATCAATCTGATTGGTTCCGATACAAAAAGCAGCAACATTGATCAGCCGCTTTGCGCTCTTGATGACCTTCTCGGTGATATGGGTTTTGGACCGTATACCCACGACATTGACATCCTTTATTTTTTCGCACAACTCGTCTTCAGTGAGTGAGGACGTCATATACTCCACCTGATAGCCCTCTTTCTCAAATAACTCGACAGCCTGTGGGTGCACCCCTTCCAAGAGGAGTACTTTGATGCGATTCTTAGGATAGGATAGAGATCTGCTCATCTTCAATTCGTATAAGATTTCATCTAAATTGGGTGCGATGTGGTCAGCTTCTGCCATGACCTTTTCGCGCTCCACATTTTCTGTAAATAAGTAAAACTTATTGGCGTAGCCCGCTTTGCGGATTTCCAAATCATTCGCCCCGTCACCGATAACATATACATCGCCCGAAAGGTTAAGTTTTTTGATCACTTCAGACTTGCCGCCGTTTCGGGAAAGGGGATTGTCTCTGTTGAAGCCGGTAATATTACCTTCTTCATCGTAAATAAATTCGTTGGCAAGTACCCGTTCCGGATTGAGCCCGTAGTCAGCGACGACCGGGCGGATAAAATCAGTAAAGCCGTTCGAAACGATAAAAATAGAATCCTTCAGAGACTGGAAGTATTCCTGATTGCGCACAAATGATCTTGAAATTTGGCCTTTCAATCGTTCTGCCAGCTCGTCAATATCCCGGCGGTGGGCCTGCAGCAAGTCCAGGCGCTGCTCCAGGGACGCCCGGAAGTCAAGGGAGCCATCCATACCTTTATTGGTGATGTCCTGTATTTGCTCCAGCACCGTATCCTGCCGGGGGTCGCCTTCCAGGACGATCTCCGCCAGCACATCCAGCGCCTCTACCCGGGTAAAGGTGCTGTCGAAGTCGATAATTAAGTTAATCGGCTTAGTCATGCCCGCAAAACTAATATCCTTTGGGCAAGGATTGCGTAATCGGTCGCACTTTTGGTGTTATTTTTTTATCAAGTGTCGCTAAGTCTCATCTATGAATTATATAACGTTTATTCGAAATTGTGTAACGCTTGTCGATGAAGAAGTGTCGTAATTGTAAAGGAGCATACTAAGTTAAAAGCCCCCCAGAAGTTGTCATATTTTAAAATGCCGTTAAAGGCTGGGCAGGAAAGAGAAAAGCATTGTTCCTCTAAAAAAACAGAGACTAATAATTCTTATCTCTTCAAGCACCGCGACCGACGACAACCATTAACTTTAATCAAGCGCTATGACGTATAGTCTGGCAGTTCAAGATTTACAAATTCTGACCTGTTATACTATAACCTACACAAGATTACCTGTAAGCGTTTATCGTAAACTCCTTATTCGCACCTACTGATTTACAGTCAGTTTCTTAAGGCCTTCTACCACCTCTTTTCACTTAGTGTGATAATTTGGTTAAGGCTCATTTTGTGTAAATTTTCCCAAAACCAAAATCTACGTCATGCAATTAAAACTTTATTTTAGTGGATTAGCAGCAATTTTATTGTTTTTAATGCCAACCATAAACTTCGCACAGCTACAACCACTTCCTCCTAACTTAGGAGCGGTAGAATCTTTTGCTGTATTTACTGCGGTCGGCGCACTTACAAATGACGGCGCCACCGTCGTTACCGGCGATGTCGGCTCTAATGTAGGTGGCGTCACTGGTTTCCCTCCGGGGGTAGTCAATGGAGATATCCACGACGCCGATGGCGTTTCCGCAGCAGCTGCACCAGATGTGTGTGCTGCGTATATGTATTTAGACGGCATTCTCGGAGGCACGGTGATTGGAACGACTTTAGGAAGTGGGCAAACGCTTACCAAAGACGCTTATACTATGGGGGCTGCATCCACATTGAATGGAGAATTAATTCTAGATGCGGAAGGTGATCCTGACGCTATATTTATTTTTCAGATAGACGGTGCTTTCGCAACAACCGTCGGCTCAACGGTTACGCTAATCAACAGCGCTTCCTTGTGCAATGTATATTGGCAGGTAAACGGCGCAGTTTCTTTAGCAGAGAGGTCTTTTTTTCAGGGCACTATCATTGCTAACGGGGCTATCCATATTTTGGAAGATGCATCGCTTTCGGGCAGAGCCCTTGCCTGTGCGGGAGCTATTGATTTACATAACAATATAATCAGTAACGGCTTGCCGGCAAGATCAACAATTACAGCAATTGGAGCAACAACGTTTTGTGCCGGCGGTAGCGTTACCCTTTCCGGAAACATTGGCGGCGTTTGGAATACGGGAGAAGATACAGAATCGATAATCGTAACGGCAAGCGGCGAGTTTTTTGTAACCAATACCGCTGAGTGCGGTGATGTGAATTCAAATACCATCACCGTTACAGTCAACCCACTTCCCGATTGCGCTATCACGGGGGATGCTACCATCTGCGATGGAGGGTCAACCGAGCTTTGTGCCCCTGCGGGCGCTGCTGCCTATTTGTGGAGCACCGGCGAAGCGTCCTCCTGCGTCACGGTGAGCGAGGCCGGGCCCTATTCGGTGACCATCACCGGGGCGAACGGATGCAGCAGCAGCTGTAGCGTCACGGTTACGGATAATCCGGTGGGGACTTGCGCTATCACGGGGGATGCTACCATCTGCGATGGAGGGTCAACCGAGCTTTGTGCCCCTGCGGGCGCTGCTGC
>Ga0307981_1000025_pt1 | contig 169964 bp, 159 predicted proteins | sample OrgLakmetagen987_FD_201849 | JGI IMG/M metagenome (GOLD analysis project Ga0307981, IMG submission 201849) | Saline water microbial communities from Organic Lake, Antarctica - #987 | ecosystem: Environmental > Aquatic > Non-marine Saline and Alkaline > Saline | place: Antarctica: Organic Lake... | reverse complement strand
AAAAGGGGCGCAGATGATTTTCGCGCCCCTTTGTTTTGCCTGTATGGTGCTGCCGTCTAATTCAGTTTTGCTGCAAAGCCGGTGAAACCAGCCGTGCCTGTATCGCCCATCAGCGTCAGCGCGCCGGTTGCCAGGTCAATCTGGTAGAGCCCCGATGTCTCGCCGCCTTCCATGGACAGCAAGGCGATGCCGGTATCCTCGCCCGCAGCGGCAGATACGATATCGAAGCCGCCGGTAATGGCCACGTCGACGGGCGCACCGCCAAGCGTGAGTGGTGCCACGGTCGTCAGCGTGCCTTCGTTGTTGGCAAGGCTCACCAGCGCATCGAGGCCGCCGTCGAGCGCATACTGAAACGTGCTCTCCTGCTTGGCGCCGTTCACCGCGTTGGTATAGGCGTTGGCAAACACCATCGGGGTGGCGCCAACGTTCACATCGCCTTCGGCAAAGGCGAGGTCTTTGAAGCGGCGCACCGAGTTGGCTTTGTCATCGCCGAAATCGGAAGGGAAATAGACGACGTTCACGCCGTCGGATGAAACAGCCCGTACCGCGTCGATGGCGTTGTTGAAATCAAGCGCAACCGCCGCATCGGTGCCCATGCTGATCTCGGGCGCAAACGTGACACCAGTATCGCTGAGCGCGCCGGTTTCCGTGTCAATTACAAAAACCTTGCCCGCCTTGGAAAACCCCAAAAGCTCGCCCGTGACGGGCCGGTAGGCGATCGCGTCGACCATACCGCCGGTCAGCGGCAGTGTCTGCGCGGCGTCGGGCGCGCTCATGTCGGTGAATACCGTAAGTGATGTCCCGTCGGCGCCCAGACCGTATCCGGTCATGGTGGCGTGACCCGCGGCAAATGCTGCCGTGGTGGACAGGGCGAGGGCGGTGGCCGTCGTAAAGATCTTGAGCATTTTTCTTTCCTTGAGTGTGCAAACACCCCTGTGTCTGCCTGATTGGTCAATCACGGATCATCCTCTCAGGAAGTTTCGGAGGCCGGATCCTTTTTGCTGCCTTGGTCCGCTGGATCCCCGCCGCTTTGCGCTGGACCGCTTTCTCGGGCGCTGGCATAAATACGCTATGGTAAGTCTCAATCGCGTTGTAATGGGCCCGGCGTCACGCCGGATGATCCAGGAACTCAATCCGCCCCGCCTGAAGGTGGCGGAGGTTTCGGGCAATTACGGCGAGCAGTTCGCTTTCAAGAGCTATGAGCAGTTTCGGTATCCCGAATATGATATCTGTTCGGGCCCTTACATTGACTTGGAGACGCAAAAGCCCCGCAAGTTCGATTTGATCCTGGCCAATCAGGTTTGGGAGCATCTCGACAGACCCTACATCGCGACCAAGCACGTGCGCAGGATGCTCAAGAAAGGGGGCAAATTCTGGGTTGCCGTGCCTTTTTACGTGCCGTTTCACGCGGCTCCGATGGATAATTCGCGCTGGTCCGCGCGCGGCCTGAAAAACTTGCTGGTTGAGTGCGGCTTCGAGGAGCATCTGGTTCAGGCGTTTCAATGGGGCAACCGCCATGTGGCGCGGCGCAACCTCGAAGAGGTTTGGCCACCTGAATACGTCGAAGGCGAGGACGATATCGAAGATGATCCGATGATGCCGATCTGCGCTTGGGCTATGGCCGAGCGGAGCTGATGGGCGGATCATGGCCCCTTATCCTGGCGCTTTGGGGCGCCGGGCTTGGTGCTGCCATGCAATACGCCAAATTCGCCAACATTTTTGATTTGCTGGGAGTGGCCTATCCCGAAAGTGATGCGGCGCTCGGCTGGCTGGTGTCCATGATCGGCGTGACAGGCGTCGTTTTGGGAGCCGTTGCTGCAATGCTCGTGGCGCGCATCCGCTACCGCCGCGCGCTTTTAGGGGCATTGTGGCTCGGGGCCGCGGTGTCTGTGGGGCAGGCGTTGTTGCCGCCGCTTCCGGTCCAATATGCGCTGCGGCTGCTCGAGGGGCTCTCGCATCTCGGCATCGTTGCCGCAGCGCCCACGCTGATCGCCGTCATCGCGACCGAGGGCCAGCGCGGCCTCGCCTTAAGCTTGTGGGGGACGTTCTTCGGCGTGGCCTTTGCCGCTATGGCGGTAGCCGGGCGACCTTTGGCGATCCACGCAGGGCTGCCAAGTCTGTTCGCGTTGCACGGTGTCTATATGGTAGGCTTCGCGCTGTATCTTGGCCCCCGTTTGCGCAGTGTGCCGCAATCGCAAGACGCTCCCGCACTCACGCTGCCGTCCATCCTCTCAACCCATCGCGCGATCTACGGCTCCACGCGCATTTGCGCCCCTGCTATCGGATGGCTGTTCTACACATTTTATTTCGTCGCGCTGCTTACCGTCCTGCCGCCTTTTCTCGACCCCGCCGTGCGCACCTTCGTAATCGCCGCCTTTCCACTGGTCGGCATTGCGGTCTCGATGACGCTGGGTGTGGCATTGCTAAGATATCTTCCTGCGGTGAGCGTCGTGATCCTTGGCTTCGGGGCGTCGGCGCTGTGCATGGTCTGGCTTGTTGCGGTACCGGCTGGCGCGCTGCCTTGCCTCGCTCTCGCCGCATCCATGGGACTGATCCAGGGGGCAAGTTTCGCCAGCGTGCCGCAGCTCAACGCAAGCCCGCTGTCACAAAGCCAGGCAAACGGGGCCATGGCTCAGATGGGCAATCTGGGCAATACGCTGGGCCTGCCGGTCATGACGCTGGCGCTCGGGGGCTGGGGCTATGTTAGCCTGCCCATTCTGGGCGGGGCTGCGTTTGCTCTTGGGCTGGGCGCGCATCTTTTCCTTGCACGGCAGCGCAGAAAAATATGATGTTTACCCTTTGTTCACACATTGCCATTGGAGAATCCTGCCGCCGCGCCTATCTCTGTCTGGAATGACAGGGGTGCCACCATGGCTGAGTTAAAGAACATCGAAGTGCGCGGCGCGCGCGAGCACAATCTCAAGAATATCGACGTGGACATCCCACGCGACCAACTGGTTGTCATCACAGGCCTTTCTGGCTCGGGCAAATCCTCGCTGGCGTTCGATACGATCTACGCGGAAGGTCAGCGGCGCTACGTCGAGAGCCTCAGCGCCTACGCCCGCCAATTCCTTGATATGATGCAGAAACCAGATGTGGATCACATCTCCGGCCTGTCGCCGGCAATCTCGATCGAGCAAAAAACTACCTCGAAAAACCCCCGCTCCACCGTCGGCACCGTGACGGAGATTTACGACTACATGCGTTTGCTGTTTGCCCGTGTCGGCACGCCCTATTCGCCGACCACAGGCAAGCCTATCGAGGCGCAGCAGGTGCAGGATATGGTCGACCGGATCATGGCAATGGAGGAGGGCACGCGCGCCTATCTGCTTGCCCCGATCATCCGTGACCGAAAGGGGGAGTACCGCAAAGAGTTCCTCGAATTGCGCAAGACCGGCTACCAGCGGGTCAAGGTCAACGGAGAGTTCTATGAGCTCGACGCGCCACCCACATTGGACAAGAAATTCCGCCACGACATCGATGTGGTCGTGGACCGGATCGTGGTACGGGAGGGGTTGGAGACACGGCTGGCCGATAGTATCCGCACCGCACTCGATCTCGCCGATGGCATTGCCATTCTGGAAACGGCGCCCACCGAGGGCGAGCCCGAGCGTCATACCTTTTCAGAAAAGTTTGCCTGCCCAGTCAGTGGTTTCACGATCCCCGAGATCGAGCCGCGGCTGTTTTCGTTTAATGCTCCGTTCGGTGCATGCCCCTCTTGTGACGGTCTGGGCAAGGAGCTGTTCTTTGACGAGCGCCTCGTCGTGCCCGACCAGAACCTGAAAATCTACGACGGCGCGCTGGCTCCGTGGCGGAAGGGCAAAAGCCCCTATTTCAAACAAACCATCGAGGCGATTGCCAAGCATTACGGCTTCAGCCAATCTGCCAAATGGAAGGACATCGACCCCAAGATTCAGCAGGTTTTCCTCTACGGCTCCGGCACCGAGGAAATCAAATTTCGCTATGACGAGGGCGGGCGGGTTTATGAGGTCAGCCGCGTGTTTGAGGGCGTGATCCCGAATATGGAGCGCCGCTACCGCGAGACCGACAGCAACTGGATCCGCGAAGAATTCGAGCGTTACCAGAACAACCGCCCCTGCGGCACCTGCGAAGGCTACCGTTTGCGCCCCGAAGCGTTGGCCGTGAAGATCGGTAAGCCAGGCAATTTGTTGCACGCGGGACAGGTTGTGCAAATGTCGATCCGCGAGGCATGGGAGTGGTGCAACATCGTGCCGGAGGCGCTCTCAGTCCAGAAAAACGAGATTGCGAAGGCCATTCTCAAGGAAATCCGTGAGCGCCTTGGATTTCTGAATAACGTTGGTTTGGAGTATCTTACGCTCGCACGTTCAAGTGGTACCTTAAGTGGTGGCGAGAGCCAGCGTATTCGCCTTGCCTCCCAGATCGGCTCTGGTCTGACAGGCGTGCTCTACGTTCTCGATGAGCCTTCCATCGGTCTGCACCAGCGTGACAACGACCGTTTGCTGCTGACGCTGAAAAATCTGCGCGACCAAGGCAATACGGTCATTGTGGTGGAGCATGACGAGGAAGCCATTCGTGAAGCCGATTATGTTTTCGACATTGGTCCCGGCGCAGGAGTGCACGGCGGGCGGGTGGTCAGCCATGGCACGCCCGAGCACGTGGCCAACGATCCGAACTCCCTGACGGGTCAGTATCTGACCGGCAAGCGCCGGATCGACGTGCCCACGACCCGCCGCAAAGGCAACAAAAAGAAGATCCAAGTGGTCAGAGCCACGGGGAACAACCTGCAAAACATCACCGTCGATTTTCCTCTTGGGCAATTTGTTTGCGTCACCGGCGTGTCAGGTGGTGGCAAATCCACGCTGACCATCGAGACACTGTTCAAAACCGCCTCGATGAACCTCAATGGGGCGCGGCAAACGCCAGCCCCCTGCGAGACGATCAAAGGTCTTGAGCACCTCGACAAAGTAATCGACATCGACCAGCGGCCAATCGGGCGCACCCCGCGCTCAAATCCCGCCACCTACACAGGCGCCTTCACCCCCATGCGCGACTGGTTTGCGGGTCTGCCGGAATCCAAGGCACGCGGCTATAAACCGGGCCGTTTTTCATTCAATGTAAAGGGCGGGCGCTGCGAGGCCTGCCAGGGTGACGGGGTGATCAAGATCGAGATGCACTTCCTTCCCGATGTGTACGTGGAATGTGAGACCTGCAAAGGCAAACGCTACAACCGCGAGACGCTCGAGATCAAATTCAAGGGCAAGAGCATCGCGGACGTCCTGGACATGACAGTGGAAGACGCGCAAACCTTCTTCACTGCCGTGCCGTCGATCCGCGAGAAAATGGATGCGCTGATGCGGGTCGGGCTCGGGTATATCAAAGTGGGGCAACAGGCCACAACCCTGTCGGGTGGTGAGGCGCAGCGCGTTAAGCTCTCCAAGGAGCTCAGCAAGCGGTCCACGGGACGCACGCTCTATATCCTCGACGAGCCGACCACGGGTCTGCATTTCGAGGATGTGCGCAAGCTTTTGGAAGTACTACATGAATTGGTGGATCAGGGCAATTCTGTCATCGTGATCGAGCACAACCTCGACGTGGTGAAAACGGCCGATTACATCATCGATATCGGTCCCGAGGGGGGTGATGGTGGCGGACAGGTGGTGGCCAAAGGGACGCCGGAGAAGGTGGCCGAGGTCCAGGGGAGCTATACCGGCAAATACCTAAAGCCGATGCTCACCCAGCACGCCGCCGCCGCCGCAGAGTAGTCAGGGCGCGCTCAGGCACAGATCGAGGAGGCGGCTGAAGTCGCCTGCGCGCAAACTGTCGAACCGTCCCGTGAGATCGGCAAGTTCCTCCGCCCGCGCGCGCCCCAGAACCGGATCTGCGAAACGATGGAATTTCTCCGATATCTCCGCATCGCTCATTGGTTGGTCCCGGTCCCCGCGCGGGCTGCGCGGGGCAGAGGTAAAGGCGCGGCCATCGGCGGTGCGCAGAGTGACCTCGGCCCAGCGTTTGCCCACTGAAATCTTGGTGTAGTAATCGTCGTCGATGAGCTGCGTTGCTGTGCTTACCCGCAGTATCTCGGGATCGCTTAGCGTTTCCGGCTGAAGCTCCGCCACACCGATCTGCCCTCTCACGATCATGCAAGCCACCGGAAATGCGATGGAATAGCTGAATTCATCCAGCGTTTTGGGCCGGTGCCCCGCCAGCCGCGTGGCGTTGTGAAACGTCCGGATCTCGACGCCGGTTACATCGCTTGCGACCAATCCGTGTTCAGCCATCAGATCCGCCGCAGCATCAATTGAGGGATGCGCCCAGCGGCAGCAGGGGTAGGGCTTGTAGCTCGTGTCCTCAACCGTGCGCCATGCAGTGCCCAGATCCTCCCAGAATTCGGGCGTCTGTTCGCAGGTCAGGGCAGGCGCGCCGGTAAATCGCTCTCGCGCGAGATAGGCCGCCGTCAGCCCGGACGGCGCCCCCCAGCCGACCCCGTCGCGCAGCATAGTCGGATAGTCGATGCATCGCATCATCTGGCTGCGTGGCCCGTGGAACTCCCCGATACCCGCCGCGTGGCGGATCTGCTCACGGCTCAGCCCCAGTGCCCGCGCCGCTGCCGTCGCCACGCCTGTCGCCGTCCAGGCACCCGAGGTGTGATAATCCGCACATGTTGCGTGCTGGGCAAGCCCGGCGCGGTAGCTGACCTCGTAGGCTACCGCCAGCCAGACGGCAAACTCCTTTCCCGTAACGGGCACGTCTGAAACATCCGCAAGCGCCAGAAGCGCTGGAAACACCGCGGACCCCGCATGTCCCTTGCACGGCGAGGTCGTGTCATGGGCGTCCACGGCATCGATGGTGAATGCGCCGGCCATCGCAGCGCCTGCGGGGCTCACCCGCCCACCGTGTAGCATGATCCGGGCTGCGCCCGCACTCCCCGCGCCAAAAACCGCCAAAGCCCCGCGCCGTGCGATATCCGCCATCTCGGTGGAAGACGCGACCGTTGCCGTTCCCATGGTATCGGTGAACGACCGCCGCAGCGTCCAGAGCATTTCCGTCGGCAGATCCTCATAGCTCAGCGTGGCGGCAAAGGCATCGAAGGGCAGGGGCATGGTCGTATCCTCGGACTGGTTCTGCCTTCCAGCCTATGCCAGCCTAGCGCCGAGACATGCCCGTTTGCGACATCAACTGTCCCGCCCGCGCGCGGCAAAGCGGGGCAGCATGGCGGAGAAATCGCGCCCGCGGCCGCCTTCTTCTTCGACAAACTGCTGATAAAGCGCCCGCGCAAGCGCCCCCATCGGCGTATCGGCGTTCACCGCTTCGGCGGCTTGTTGGCTCAGGCCGAGATCCTTGAGCATCAATTCGGCGGCAAAGCCGGGGGTGTAGTCGTTGTCGGCGGGCGATTGCGGCCCCACTCCGGGGGCAGGGCAATAGGCGTTCATTGACCAGCTGTAGCCTGACGAGGTGCTCACCACATCAAACATCTTCTGCCGCTCGAGGCCGAGCTTGTCGGCCAAGGCGAAAGCTTCGCAGGTGGCGATCATGGTGGTGCCGAGAATCATGTTATTGCAGATCTTCGCAGCTTGGCCCGCACCTGCCGCGCCGCAGTGAACCGCTTTCTGTCCCATGATCTCAAAAAGCGGCGCCGCAGCACCGAAGGCCGCCACCGTTCCTCCTGCCATGAAAGTGAGCGTGCCACCTGCAGCACCGCCGACACCGCCAGACACTGGCGCATCGACGAAGCCGATACCCTTTTCTTCGGCCAGCGCGGCTACGTCCCGCGCACTTTCGACATCGACGGTAGAACAGTCGATCAGCGTCGCACCTGGCTGCATGGCAGACAGCACCTGCGCCGCCACGTCGCGCAAAATGGCCCCGTTGGGCAGCATCGTGATCACGAAATCCGCCCCGGCGCACGCTTCCTCAGCCGACCCCGCCGCGCGGACACCCTCCGCTGTGGTTCCCGCGGTATCGAAGCCGTTAACGTCGTGCCCGGCCGCTGCCAGATTGCGCGCCATCGGCGCACCCATGTTCCCAAGGCCGATGAATCCGATTTTCGCAGTGCTCATGTGGTTCTCTCCCGTTGCAGGTTTAACGCATCTTTTCCCAGCGGCATCAACATCTTGGACACTGAGGCTGCCGGAACATCCCCCTCCGCATAACGCCATTTCGGCTGGCGGTCCTTGTCGATAATCGCCGCACGGATCCCCTCCAGGAAATCGCCATGCTCCATTGCCCGCGCAGTAAAGCGGTATTCGAGATCAAGCGCCTTTTCCATTGTGAGTGACGGGCCGCGCAAGCGGTGGATCATCTCGACCAGGCAGGCCATAGACAAGGGCGCATTGCGGGCCATGAGCTTTTCGCTCGCGCGCGCGAAATCACTATCATCGGCGCTGAGCGCACGTCTGATGTCACCCAATGTCTCTCCGGCAAACAGCGCGTCGATATGGCCCTGAAGCCCGCGCAGGGTCCCGTCGGGGGCAGGCAGCGCATGGTGTCCAATGGCCGAGACATCGCCGGTTTTCTCCAATCCGGCGAGCACATCGTGCCACATCGCTTGTGGGATATAGGTATCTGCAAAGCCTGCGTAAATCGCGTCGTCCGCGGTCATACGCGTGGCGGTCACTCCAAGGTATTCCCCGAGCCGACCCGGCGCCAGCGCCAGCATCAACGAGCCGCCCACATCCGGCACCAGCCCGATCCCGCATTCAGGCATGGCGATCTGGCTGCTTTCACCTACGATGCGGTGCGATCCATGGCATCCAATTCCCACGCCACCGCCCATGGTGAAACCCTGCATGAGCGAAACGACGGGTTTGGGGTAGTTGAAGATCTTGTGATTGAGCCGATATTCATCGGCCCAAAACCGCTGCCCGAACGCGAAATCACCCCGCAGGCCGGTCGCGTACAGCTCCGCGATGTCCCCGCCCGAGCAGAATGCCCGCTCCCCTTCGGCATCGATTACCACAAGTGCAACGGCATCATCCGTGCGCCAGCGGTCCAGCTCATCCTCGATCGCGAGGCACATTTCGTAGCTCATGGCATTGAGCGCGTCTGCACGGGTAAGCGTGATCCGTCCGGCCCGCCCCGTGATGCGGATTTCGATATCGCTCATCGCCCCAACTCCTAGCGGTTCTTGAGCATGTCGCGGGAGACGATGACGCGCATGATCTCGTTCGTGCCCTCCAGGATCTGATGCACCCGCAGATCACGCACCAGCTTTTCGATGCCGTAGTCCGCCAGGTAGCCGTAGCCGCCGTGCAGTTGCAAACACTGGTCCACTACGCGGCTGCCCGCTTCGGTTACGAACTTCTTGGCCATTGCGCAGAATTTCGTTGCATCCGGCGCGCCGATATCGAGCTTCCATGCAGCCTGACGCAGGAACGTGCGCGCCGCCTGAAGTTCGATCTCCATATCTGCGAGCCGGAATTGCAGCCCCTGAAACTGGTCGATTGGCTTTCCAAAAGCCTTACGCTCGCCCATGTAGTCCAGCGTCTGGCTCAGCGCGCTCTGTGCCGCCCCCAGCGAACAGGCGGCAATGTTCAACCGTCCGCCATCCAATCCCATCATGGCATATTTGAAGCCCTGACCTTCCTCTCCGATCAGATGCCCGGCTGGAATGTTACAATCGTCAAATTGCACCTGCGCCGTTGGCTGGCTGCGCCATCCCATCTTGTCCTCGAGCCCGCCGAAGCTCAGCCCCGCCGTGCCGTCTTCGACATACATGGTCGACACGCCTGCTGCGCCACCCTCGGAGGTGCGCACCATGCACACGTAGGCATCCGAATAGCCTCCGCCGGAGATGAACGCCTTTGTCCCGTTGAGCGAATATCCCTCGTTCGTCCGCTCCGCCCGCGTTTTGAGCGCTGCGGCGTCCGAGCCCGAGCCGGGCTCTGTCAGGCAATAGCTCAGCACCGTGTTCATCGACAGCACATCCTGCATCACCCGCGCCTTCAGGTCCTCGGGCGCAAAGCTGTCGAGCATCTTGGCGCACATGTTGTGGATCGACAAAAAGGCCGCCACCGAAGGGCAGGCCATCGACAATGCCTCGAACACCAGCGTGGCATCGAGCCGAGACAGACCCGAGCCGCCCGCCTCCTCGGACACATAGAGCCCGCCAAACCCGAGCTCGGCGATCCGCGGCCAAAGTTCTTTCGGGATCGTCTCCTGCTTCTCCCATGCCCGCGCGTGGGGCGCGATATGCTCCTGCCCGAAAGCATAAGCCATGTCGAAAATCGCCGTTTGTTCTTCGCTCAGTGCAAAATCCATGTCGTTCTCCCGATCCGGTGTGCAGGGCGTAAAGTTCAATCCCTACAAGAGTATGTCAAAGCGACCCGTCGCCTCCCCGGCCGCACGGGGCGCCACGATCATGCGGCGCCCAATTCTTCTTTTTGCCATCTAACTCGATCCGTCGGCATAACAGGCGCCGATAACCGGTTCAGACAAATCCGATTATTCCATGATTGGGATGGAGAATTCGCCACCTTCCTTGATGCCCGAGGGCCAGCGGGCGGTCACGGTTTTGGTGCGCGTGTAGAATTTGAACGCGTCGGGGCCGTGCTGGTTGAGATCGCCAAAGACGGATTTCTTCCAGCCGCCGAAGGTGTGATAGGCCAGCGGCACGGGGATCGGAACGTTGATCCCGATCATGCCCACATTGACGCGATTGGCGAAATCACGCGCCGCATCACCGTCGCGGGTGAAGATTGCGGTCCCGTTGCCATATTCATGGTCCATCGCCAGCCCGAGGGCCTCCTCGTAGCTCTGCGCGCGCACGCAGGTGAGAACAGGTCCGAAGATTTCCTGCTTGTAGATGTCCATCTCCTTTGTCGCGTGGTCGAAGAGGTGAGGCCCGACGAAATAGCCGTCCTCATAGCCCTGAAGCTTGAAGCCGCGCCCGTCCACGACCAGTTTCGCACCTTGGTCGATGCCGGTCTGCACGAGGCGTTCGATGTTGGCCTTGGCCGCCGCTGTCACGACCGGGCCATAGTCTACATCGTTGCCGGCCGTATAGGGCCCGACCTTGAGCTTCTCGATGCGCGGCACCAGCTCGTCCATCAGGCGGTCGGCGGTGTCGTCTCCCACGGGCACGGCGACGGAGATCGCCATGCACCGCTCGCCCGCAGCGCCGTATCCGGCCCCGATGAGCGCGTCTGCCGCCTGCGCCATATCGGCGTCGGGCATGATGATCATATGATTCTTGGCGCCACCGAAGCACTGTACGCGCTTGCCCTGCGCGCAGCCGGTGCCGTAGATGTATTCCGCGATGGGCGTGGAGCCGACAAAGCCGACCGACTGGATCACATCGTTGTAGAGGATCGCATCCACCGCTTCCTTATCACCGTTCACCACCTGAAGGATGCCTTTGGGCAAGCCTGCCTTCTCGGCCAACTCCGCCAGCATCAGGGGCACTGAGGGGTCGCGCTCGGAAGGCTTGAGGATGAAGGCATTGCCGCAGGCAATTGCAGGAGCGAACATCCACATCGGGATCATCGCGGGGAAGTTGAACGGCGTGATACCGGCCGTCACCCCCAGCGCCTGGCGCATCGAATACATATCGATGCCAGGGCCCGCTGAATCAGTGTACTCACCCTTCAAAAGCTGCGGTGCGCCGATGCAGTATTCCACCACTTCGAGCCCGCGCTGGACGTCGCCCGCAGCATCCGGCAGCGTCTTGCCATGCTCGCGGCTCAGGGCCTCGGCCAACTTGTCCATGTCGCGGTTCAGCAAATCCACCAGTCGCATCAAGACGCGCGCGCGGCGTTGCGGGTTGGTCGCGGCCCATTTGGGCTGGGCGGCGGCGGCGAAGGCCACGGCCTGCTCGAGCTCAGCCTTGTTCGCGAGCGGCACCTTGGCCTGCACTTCGCCGGTGGCGGGGTTCATCACATCGGCGAAGCGCCCGGATGTACCTTTGACATGCTCGCCGTTGATATAGTGGGTAAGTTCTTGCATTGCGGTTCTCCTGTGGGATTTGAGCGTAGCTTAGTCTTGCAAAAAGGCGGGGGGTAGGGGCAAGTTTTCAAAACTGTCTTGCGATTTTGTACGTATGCGCGCAGGGCGGGTGCAAGATTGAGATTAACTGGCCCAATGGAAGGACTGCATGTGCAAAACTGGGACGATCTGCGATTGTTTCTGGCCGTGGCGCGTGAGCGTAGCCTTTCAGGGGCGGGCAAGGTGGTGCGGCTGGATCCTGCAACGCTGGGCAGGCGGATGGCGCGGCTCGAGAAGGCAATGCAAGTGGCTCTTTTTGTGAAATCGCCGCAGGGCTACGTGCTGACCCAGGCTGGCGCGCATTTGCTGGAGCGGGCGGGGGCGGTGGAGCAGGCCATGCGCGGTGCGGCCATGGCCGGTGAGACGCAGAGCGAGACGCTCAGCGGTCAGATCAGGCTCGGCGCGCCCGATGGCTGTGCAAACTTTCTGCTGCCGCAGGTTTGTGCTGCGATCGGGCGGGATAATCCCGGCCTCGATATTCAGATCGTGGCGCTGCCGCGGGTGTTCAACCTGACGCGCCGCGAGGCGGACATGGCGATCGGGGTGAGTGCGCCCACGGCCGGGCGGCTCATGGTGCGGCAGGTGACGGAATACCATCTACACCTCGCTGCCTCGCAATCCTATCTGGCGGCACACGGGCCCATTGATGCTTTGGAGGATTTGGCGGCGCACCGAATGGTCGGATACATCCCCGACATGATTTTTGACCGCGAGCTGGATTATCTGGCGGATCTGGGGGCAGGGCGCGTGGCACTGGCGTCCAACTCGGTCTCCGTTCAGGTCAATATGCTGCGGCAGGGGGCGGGCATCGGGGTGGTGCACGATTTCAGCCTGCCGTTCGCGCCGAACCTGCGCCGTGTTATGCACGACACGGTGCACCTCACCCGGGCCTTCTACCTCATCCGTCATGCAGACGACGCTCGCAACCTGCGCCTTGCGCGCTTTGCCGATCTGATCTCGGAGGGGCTGCGTGAGGAGGTGGCGCGGCTCGAAGCGCAAGCGATCGCGGTCGAGCACCCTTGACACGAGCATCCCGCGCGCGCGACCATCTCAGGACTTCAACACGCGAGCATGGGAGGATGATCAATGTTGGTGTCACACATACTTCAATCCAAAGCGGACGAAAGTGTCGTCACGGTTTTGCCGTCGACCACGATCGCTCAGGCTGCACAAATGCTGTCGGAGCGGCGCATCGGTACGCTGATTATCTCGCGCGACGGGCGGGCGGCCGATGGGATCATCTCCGAGCGTGATATCGTGCGCCAGCTTGGTTTGGCCGGGGCGGCATGCCTGAACGACCCCGTAACCGAGATCATGACCGCAAAACTGGTGACCTGCACCCGTGACATGCGCGCCGACGGCGTGCTGGAGCAGATGACCGAAGGGCGGTTCCGCCACATGCCGGTACTGGAAGAGGGGGCGTTGGTCGGGCTCATCTCGCTTGGCGATGTGGTCAAGGCGCGGTTGATGGAACTCGCGATGGAGAAAGATGCGCTGGAAGGCATGATACGAGGGCACTAGCTGCTCTTGCATCTGGCGGCTGCGCATGTTTGCTTGGCCTCCTTAACTCTTCTGAACCAAGGAGCGCTGTCCATGCGCGTTGGCCTCTATCCCGGCACCTTCGATCCCATCACACTGGGGCATATTGATATCATCCGCCGTGCGGCCAAGCTTGTGGACAAGCTGGTGATCGGGGTTGCGATCAATCGCGACAAGGGCCCACTGTTCTCCCTAGAGGAGCGGGTTGCACTGATCGAGCACGAGTGTGATGCGCTGGCGCGTGAGACGGGCATCCAGATCGTTGTGCACCCCTTCGAAAATCTGCTGATCAACTGTGCGCAGGATGTGGGCGCGTCCATGATCATCCGGGGGCTGCGGGCTGTCGCTGATTTTGAATATGAATACCAGATGGTCGGTATGAACCGTCAGCTCAACAAGCAGATCGAGACGGTCTTCCTGATGGCCGAAGCGCAGCACCAGGCAATCGCGAGCAAGCTGGTAAAGGAAATCGCCCGCCTCGACGGGGACGTGAGCAAATTCGTACCGCCGCGGGTGAATACGGAACTCAGGGCTCGCTTCGACAAATAGGTGAGGCGGCCTAGCGCCAGAATGCCATCCATTCGATGAGCTCGGCCATTTTTTTGGCAAGAAACACGCCATGTTCTACGCCGTAGTAGATATAGTCCACCACGATGGCGCCTAGGATTAGAAAACCCAGCACCAGTGCTATCCGGTTGGTCATAGCTTGCGCCCTTATTCTTGCCTGCCCCTTCTAGGGCAGGCAGATCACAGCGACAAGCCTCAGGCCAGGCGGCCCATGGCAGCGGCGACATCGGCCATGCGTACCGAAAACGCCCATTCATTGTCGTACCACGCCAGTACCCGCACCATGCGCCCAGACACGACGATGGTCTGGTCGGGGGCGAAGATGCAGCTTTCCTCGGTATGGGTGAAATCGATCGAGACTTTCTTCTCCGGATCGTAGGCCATGACACGTGACATCGGCCCTTCGGCGGCGGCTTTCGCGGCGCTGTTGATTTCTTCGACAGTTACATCGCGCGATGCCATGAAGGTCAGATCGACGGCGCTCACATTCGGCGTGGGTACGCGCATGGCAGTCCCGTCGAGCTTGCCTTTGAGTGCGGGGAGCACTTCACCGAGTGCCTTTGCGGCCCCCGTCGAGGTCGGGATAATCGCCATGGCAGCGGCACGCGCGCGGTAGAGATCCTTGTGGCGGCGGTCCAGCGTGGGCTGGTCGCCGGTGTAGCTGTGGATCGTGGTCATCAGGCCGCTCTCGATGCCCACCGCATCGTGCATCACTTTGGCAAGTGGCGCGAGGCAGTTGGTCGTGCACGAACCGTTCGATACCATCGTATCGCTGGCCAGCATCTCATGGTCGTTGACGCCGAACACGACCGTGCGGTCTACGTTCTTGCCGGGTGCCGACAGCAGCACTTTCTTCGCACCCTGCGTAATATGCGTGCGGGCCTTGTCGCCGTCGTTGAACTGCCCGGTACATTCCAGCACCACATCACACCCCGACCAGTCGAGCTCGTCGAGGTTGTAGGTCGACATGACCTCGATATCGTTTTGCCCGAGGTTCATGTGGCCATCCCGCAACGTGATGGGATTGGGAAACCGGCCGTGCACGGAATCGTATTTCAGCATATGCGCCGCGGTCTCGAGCGGGCCGGTGGCGTTGAGTTTGATCACCTGAATGTCCTCGCGCGCGGTCTGTGCGATATGCGAGAGAGTGCAACGGCCGATGCGGCCAAAACCGTTGATGCCGACTTTGATGGTCATGGGAGGCTCCTTTGGGGATCAGTTGGCCCTGCTATAGACGCCCGCAGCATGAATGGGCCAGAGCCAATGGGGTCCGGCGGCTTGATGTTAGCGTTAAAATTAGGGGTTAGCGGTAACGATCATCGAGCCGCAGCGCATTGGCATTTCGGAACTCGTACTTTAGCAGGGGTTGAACCCTAAACCACGGAGCGAGCGGATGAGCGGATTGATTGCCTTGTTGGACGATGTTGCGGCCATTGCAAAAGTGGCGGCGTCCTCTGTCGACGATGTCATCGGGCAGGCAACCAAGGCATCGGCAAAAGCCGCCGGTGCGGTCATCGACGATGCCGCCGTAACACCGAAATACGTTCAGGGCTTCGAGGCCAGCCGCGAATTGCCGATCATCTGGCGGATCACGAAGGGATCATTGCGCAACAAGCTGCTCTTCTTGCTGCCCGCGGGCCTCGCGCTCTCTGCTTTCGCGCCTTGGGCCATTGCGCCGCTGCTGATGCTGGGTGGCGCCTACCTGTGCTTCGAGGGTGCCGAGAAGGTCGCTCATGTCATGGGGTGGAGCGAGGGCCATACGGATCATCCGGGCAAAAAGGCGGTGCCCTCCGATCCGGCCGCGCTGGAAGAAGAGAAGGCGAAGGGTGCGATCAAGACCGATTTCATCCTCTCGGCCGAGATAATGACAATTTCGCTGGCGGCGATTCCGGTCAGCAACTTCTGGATGGAGGCGGCAACGCTGGCGGCGGTCGCCGTCATTATCACGGCTGCGGTGTATGGATCGGTCGCGCTGATCGTCAAGATGGACGATCTGGGGCTCGCGATGGCCAAGAGCGGTCGCCTGTCGCTCACACGCGCAGTGGGGCGGGCCATCGTGCGGGGCATGCCGGGGTTCCTGCGCCTGCTGACCGTGGTGGGTACGGCAGCCATGCTCTGGGTCGGCGGTTCCATTATCATTCACGGGCTCGAAGAGCTTGGCTTCGCGGCACCGGCCCACATCATCCACGGCATTGCTGTCTTCGTGGCAAACGTCGTGCCTACTTCGTTGACAGGATCTATCGAGTGGGTCGTGACAGCTGCACTGGACGGGGTTCTGGGGCTAATGATCGGACTTTTGATCATTCCGGTTGGCGAGAAGGTGATCACTCCGCTCTGGCGGAGTATATTCGCGCGCAAAGCGTCTCAAGCGTGAGCGCCGCGCTCCCCGCGCAGCAATTTTTCACTCTGCGCTTTGCTCGGTGCGGTCGAATATCCGTGCAGTGATCATCGCCGCTGCCAGTGTCGCCATGCCAAGATGGCCATATATAATGTAGTTTACGAAAATATTTCCCACGGTTTCACCCGCATGAACCGAAAGAAGTGCGGCCACACCACCAGTCATTACTGCTGTCAAAAGATATGCCATGTCTCACTCCACACTCGGTTTAGCCGATTTCTAGTTTGGACCTAAAAGATTAACGAAGTCTTATTACCAAACAAGTCTTCTCCGTTTTAGGGGGTGGATGTGGCTGAACATCGCCCCAATTGTGGCGAAACTGGCACGATTTGGCCGATAGCGCCGGAAACCGGCCCTTTACGGAAAGAAAATTGGCGGCTCCCCGTAAAGAGAACCGCCTGCAATTTCTGGTTGTGCTGAGGTCAGAGGAGGGCTTTTGCCTTCTGCACCACATTCTCGGCCGTGATGCCGAATCTGACGAACAGCTCTTCGGCGGGCGCGGAGGCGCCGAACCTGTCCATGCCGACAAAATCCGCCTTGCTCCATTTGCCGCGCTCGCCCAGCAGCCACCGGTCCCAGCCTTGCCGAACACCGGCCTCAACCCCGACACGCACCGGACCACCCGGCAAGATGCGCTTGCGGTAGGCCTCGTCCTGCTCGGCGAACAACTCCATACAGGGCATCGAGACCACGCGCGTGCCGATACCATCGGCCTGAAGCAATTCGCGCGCCTTCATGGCAATCTCCACTTCGGAGCCGGTCGCGATCAGGATCACCTGCCGCTTGCCCTCCGCATCGGCCAGCGTGTAGGCGCCAAAGGCTGACAGGTTCTTGTTCTTATGCTCCGTGCGCACCGTGGGCAGGCCCTGGCGCGTAAGCGACAGCACGGAGGGGCGTGTTTTCTCGGTGAACGCCACTTCCCATGCTTCTGCCGTCTCGACCGTATCTGCCGGGCGGAACACAAGCGTGTTAGGCGTCGCACGCGAAATCGCCAGATGCTCGACCGGCTGGTGCGTGGGGCCGTCCTCGCCCAGGCCGATGCTGTCGTGCGTCATCACATAGACCACCGGCACCTGCATCAGCGCCGAGAGGCGCATGGCGGGTCGGGCGTAATCGGTGAAACACATGAAGGTGCCGGAGTAGGGGCGCACACCGCCGTGCAGTGCCATGCCGTTCATCGCACTCGCCATGCCGTGCTCGCGGATCCCCCAATACACGTAGCGTCCGCCACGGCTATCCAGATCGAAGACGCCCAGATCTGCGGTCTTGGTGTTGTTCGAGCCGGTGAGATCGGCGGAGCCGCCCACAGTTTCAGGCAGGATCGGGTTGATCACTTCGAGCACTTTTTCGGAAGAGGCTCGGGTGGCGAGCTTCGGCGCGGTCTCCGACATCTGCTTTTTGAACGCCTTGATCGTCGCGCTCAGCTTCTTGGGCGCGTCCCCGGCGAGTGCGCGGTTGAACGTCTCGCGCTTGTTGCCGGACATCTTGTCAAAGCGTTCCTCCCAGGCGCGCCGCGCATCGGCGCCCCGTGCTCCGATGGCTTCCCATGCTGATTTGATGTCTGCGGGAATATCGAAGGGAGCAGCGGTCCAGCCCCAGGCTTCCTTGGCCGCGACCATCTGCGCCGGATCGGTCAACGCGCCGTGGCCTTTGGAGGTATCCTGCGCGGCGTGTCCCAGCGCGATATGGGTTTTGCAGGCGATCATGCTGGGTGTGTCGGTTTTCTTGGCCGCCGTGAGGGCCGCGTCGATCTCATCGGGGTTATGCCCGTCGATCTCCTGCACATCCCAGCCAGCGGCGCGGAAGCGCGCGGCCTGATCGGTCGTGTCCGACAAGGTCACCGGTCCGTCGATGGTGATGTTGTTGTTGTCCCACATCACGATGAGCTTGCTCAGCTTGTGACGTCCCGCCAGCGTAATCGCCTCCTGGCTCACGCCCTCCATCAGACAGCCGTCGCCCGCGATCACATAGGTGTGGTGATCCACGACCTTGGCGCCGTAGGTCGCCCGCTGTATCTCCTCGGCCATCGCAAAGCCGACGGAATTGGCGATTCCCTGGCCCAGCGGCCCTGTGGTCGTCTCGATCGCATCTGCGAGAAAATTCTCAGGGTGCCCCGCCGTGCGCGCGCGCATTTGACGGAAGTTGCGGATCTCCTCGATCGGGAACTGAACGTCGCCTACCAGATGCAAGAGTGCATAGATCAGCATCGAGCCGTGGCCCGCGGAGAGAATGAAGCGGTCGCGGTCAGGCCAGAGAGGATTGGCTGCGTCGAACTTCAGATGGTTCTGGAACAGTACAGTCGCCACATCGGCCATGCCGATGGGCATGCCGGAATGGCCTGAGTTGGCCTCGGCTACGGCATCGAGAGCCAGCGCGCGGATGGCCGTCGCTTTTGACCAGTGATCGGGATGGGCGGCTGAGAGGGCTTTGAGATCCACGCGGGATGGCTCCTTTGCAAGGGGAAGAGGCGTTGCGCGGTGCATATCAGGGCGGCGGGAAAGATCAAGCGCGTGTGGCGGGCGGCTTCCTCAAGTAAGGCATGAGGTTTGCGCGCCAAGCTGCTGATCTGAAAGGGGGGCAGTAATTTGCCTGTGCTTTGGGTAGGTTTGACGCAATATTATGGAAACAGCGATTCGCATCCTGAACGGACCGCGCTGTCCCGCAGACGAGTGAGAGAGGCCTATGAGCGATATCGAAGAATTACAGCGACGCATCACTGCCGCGATGGATCAGGTCGCGTTCGGTCTGGACAAGCTCACCGCTGCGGCCCCGCCCGGACCCGACGCCGAAACGCTGGCCCAGCTTGAAGAAGAGCGCACTGCAAACGCTCAGTTGCAGGAGCGCGTGCGCGGGCTGCGGACGAAATCGGAAGCTGAACTGGCGACGCTGCGCGCACAGCTCGACGAGGGGGAAGCGCGTATGGCGCAACTCGATATCGAGCTTCAGCGGGTACGACGTGCGAATGCTCAGCTCAGTACTGCCTGCGCCGCTTTGCGCGATGCCAACGCCGAAGGGGTGGGCGACGCTCATCTGATCAACAAATCCATGCTCGCCGAACTCGAAGCGCTGCGTGCCGCACGTGCCGCGGATGTGGCCGAAGCCTCCGTAATTCTGGCAAGCCTTCAGCCGCTGGTGGATGCCGCGGCAAACACGCAGAGCCCGCAGGAGGACGAATAATGCCAGAGGTAAAGATTTCGATCGGCGGGCGCCACTTCGACGTGGCCTGTCAGGAGGGGGAAGAAAGCTATTTGCATTCCGCCGCCAAGATGCTCGACGATGAGGCGCAGGTGCTGGCGGATGCGGTGGGGCGGATGCCCGAAGCGCGGATGTTGCTGATGGCGGGGCTGATGTTGGCCGACAAAACCGCATCGGTGGAGGACAAGATCGCTGAGGTCCGTGCGGAGCTGGCCGAACGCGAGGCGGAGCTCGAAGGGCTGCGCAACGTCGTGATCGAGCCGGAGCGCATCGAGGTTCCGGTGGTGCCACAATCGGTGACTGATACTCTGGCCGAGATCGCTGCCCGGGCCGAAGCGCTGGCCGCCGCGGTCGACGAAAAGGCGGGCGGCTAGCTGCCGCAGGCCTTTCGGGGTATCCAGAGCACTTGGACGACAAAAAAGGGAGGATGTAATTCCACATCCTCCCTCTCTTGTTCCCCACCGGCTTTACGAGGCGACAAGCCACCGGAGGGGTTTTCCTATCTCGTGTCTCAGAAGCCGAGAACCAGAGACACGCCAAAGGTGTTGTCTGTGGATTTCGCAGCACCAACCGGATCGCTGTTGTACTCTGTCCGGTAGCTGATGCGCGTAGACAGGTTGTTGGACAGTTTGAAGTTCACACCCGCGTCGTTCGCGACGACCGTGTTGGCATCGGAGCCCAGAATATCTGTGTCCATCGTGAACGATACAGTTTCGTTGATGCCGTAGAAGTAACGAGATGTCGCGATGAAGCCGACCTCGGTGTCGGAATTGCCTGTGACGTCTTTGACGTAGCGCACACCAGGACCCGCCTGCACGCGCCATGTCTGGTTGGGCTTGCTCAGCACGCGATAGCCTGGACCAAAACCCAAAAAGGCGTCTGTCTCGGAGCCATCGATTTCCATGTTGGCATCGTCCGTCAGGAAGCCATCATACTGGAGGCGCGCCACACCGAATGCATAGAAGGACGGAGTGAAGTAGCGGCTACCTTCGTAGGTCGCAAAGAATTTTTCTTCGTTTTTCTGGCCGTTTGCCTCACCGTATTCTGCAGCAAAGCCGATGAGGTGGCTCCAGTCACCAATTCCATAGGTCAAACGACCAGCGCCTGTTACCTCACCGTTGTCGGTGTTGCCGGAGGTGCCTGAGGCGGACAGGGCGAAGGAGCCGCGCCAGCCTTGGGCCACACCGGTGGGGCCGAAACGGTCTGCATCGTCGCCATCTGTCAGATCGTCGTTCACATCATCTGTGATATCGTCGATCTGATTGTTTAACGCGGAAACGCCAGTAAGATTGCTTTGCGCTATGGCAGGGGCGGCAACCATCAGTGCAAGCACGGAAACGGTCGCAAATTTCATCAGGGTGTTCATAGTCTTATCCCTTTCGAGAAAGTGATCCGTCTGCCAGCGCAAGTGCCGACAGATCGGGAGCATCTCTGCTGCGAAGGGGTCTATAAGGCGCTTTAAGATGAGTGAAATTGAAATTATTAATGCTTTGGATGAGTATTAGTCATTTGTAATCGAGGGGTGCAATGCAGGGTCGTAGTGCTCCACGAGCTCAAGGCCTTCAATCATGATTTCCGTTTCTTTTTCAATGGCTTCTATAACCTTAGCGAGCGCCACCTTCGCGACCGCAGCAATATCATCGTCGAGGTCTTCGCGCCAGACGACCCACGAAGGGTAGGGAAAGCGTGGCGCATCAGCCACAAGATGTAGTTTTTTTGCGTCCATATACCGTTTCACAGTGCGCGCGGGCAGATAGGCAGCGGCCTTGCGGTTCACGATGTAGTCTGCGGCGAGCGCACCAAGCGCCATCGAGCGGCCTGAGTCTGTCAGATGGGGAAGGTTTAACGCGAGCGCGTGAGTGAATTCCGGCCCCCAATCCACCGAGACGTAGTCGCGCTTCAGATCAAGCGTGGCACCGGGATAAGAGGCCACCAGGATCAGCTCGTCGTCGAGTGCCGGTTCGGCAATCAGTCCCGGTCGCAGCTGCGGCGTGTACATCAGTGCCGCCTGTACCGCACCCTCCACCAGAAACCGGGTCATCCTGTCGGTCATGCCCAATTCGGTATGTATGCTGAGCTCGGGCATCCGGACCTGCATTTCGTCCATCCAGCGAAACCCGAGACGCGGCCAAAGCGAATATTGCGCCCCGATTGTCAGCGCGCGGCTGTATCCTTCCGGGATGGCAATCTGTTGACGCGCTTCTTGCCATAGCCGCAGAAAGCTCAGCGCGTAGCGTTCGAATTCCGATCCTGCAGGGGTCAGGATCGCCCCCGCTTTCGAGCGGGTGAACAGCGGATGGCCGAGACTGTCCTCGAGTCTTTGGATCCGCAGGCTGACGGCCGACTGGGTCACGAAAAGCCGGTCGCATGCCGCCACGAACGAGCCGGTATTGGCAACTTCGATGAAGGTTTTGATCAGGGTGATATCCATTGAGCCTATCCATGAGTATTTGTCTCGTGATGGCTAATTGATATTCGTTTGAATGGTTTTGGGATAGACTCAATCCGTCCTTGCCGCAGGTATCCATCGGCGAATAGGCCCCGCGACAGCAACGTGGCGCGAAAAAGCCGGGAGTGAAATCGAATTGCCGCTCAGGAAGGCAGGCGCATCACTGATTTTGAAGGTTATCGAGATGGAGGTCGCGACGGCGGCTTGGCTCCATCGCTGCTGGGATTTGCGTGCGTGATTACGAAAAAAGCGCGCTTCCGAAAGGAAGTGCGCTTTTCTTTTTGCCGCTGTCAGCGACGATAAGTTGGATTACGCGTTGGCTTCGCGGATCTTCTCGGCTGCTTCTTTATCAAAGCTCACGCCGTTATCGGCAAAGAATGTATCGAGCTCACCTGAGAGGGTCATTTCTGTGATGATGTCACAACCCCCGACGAATTCACCCTTCACATACAGCTGTGGAATGGTGGGCCAGTCGGAATAATCCTTGATGCCCTGACGAATCTCCTCGTCGGCGAGAACGTTTACATCGGCAAACTCGACGCCCATATAGTTGAGCACTCCAGCTACCTTGCTTGAGAAACCGCACTGCGGCATCTGCTTGGTCCCTTTCATGAACAACACCACATCGTTGCTGGTCACCGTCTCTTTGATTCTGGTGTTTGCGTCGCTCATCAGTCTTTCCTTACAGGTACGGGCCGCATTTCGGGAGTTGCGGATTTGCGTGCTGCCACAAGGGATGCGGCGGCGAGTGCGGTGATAAGAAGGATCATCATGTCGGTACCTTTGTTGTGAGTGCCAAGGCATGGAGTTCGCCATTGGTGCCATCCATTTTGCCCTTCAGGGCGGCATAGACGGCGCGTTGCTGCTGCACGCGGTTCATTCCGCGAAAGCTTTCGTCGACCACCATCGCAGACATATGCACGCCGTCGTTGCCCTCGACTACGATCTGCGCATCGGGAAAGGTGATCCGCAGAAGATCTTCTATTTCGCGGGCGTTCATGGGCATGCAAGGTCTCCGGTTGGTATCTCTTGATTCAGATGTAATAGGGGGGACCGCTTCGTGCAAGGGAGCACGATGACACCTTGCAAGCGCGCGCCGATTATCGGAACGTAGCTCTCCACTCTTCCGAAGGAGGATAGCGATGCAAAACCTGACAGGCGCGCCGGAACAGGCGCTGGCATGGATCGAGGCAGGCAAAGGTGCCGCACTCGCGACCGTGATAGAGACATGGGGATCGGCCCCACGCCGCGTAGGCGCTCAAATGGTCGTGGCCTCCGATGGTGCGATGGAGGGCTCCGTCTCGGGCGGCTGCGTCGAGGGGGCCGTCGTGCTCGAAGCGCTCGAGGCACTGGACGAGGGCGCGACCAAGCTGCTCGAATACGGCGTGAGCGATGGAGATGCGTTTGCCGTCGGGCTTGCCTGCGGCGGCACGATCCGTGTGTTGGTGGAGCCGATCGGCGCAGGCGGCATGCCCCGGGACATGCTGGAGGCGCTGGTGAAAGCCCGCGCGAGCCGCACGCCCGTGGCCTATGCCGTGGCGCTGGATGGCAGCACCCGCACGCTGGCGACCGAGGGCCATGAGGACCGCTTCCGCAAGGACCGCTCCGGTCTGGAAGAGGACGGCGCGACATTCATCGCAATTCACAATCCGCCGCTGCGGCTTGCCGTGGTTGGGGCGGTGCACATCGCCCAGGCGTTGGTTCCCATGGCGCAGATCGCGGGCTTTGACGCCTATGTGATCGACCCGCGCGAAGCATTCGGATCGCAGGCGCGGTTTCCGCAGGCCCGCGTGATCAATGACTGGCCCGACGCGGCCTTGCGTGAGGTGGGTGTCGACACCCGCACAGCACTCGTGTTGCTCACGCACGATCCTAAGCTCGACGATCCGGCGCTTCATATCGGCCTCAAATCGGGCGCTTTCTACATCGGTGCGCTGGGATCGAAAAAGACCCATGCGGCGCGGGTGGACCGTCTGACGCAGGCGGGGTTCGATCCGCATACCATTGCGCGCATCAGCGGGCCGGTGGGCCTTGATATCGGGGCGGCGGGCCCGGCGGAGATCGCAGTCTCGATTCTGGCCCAGATGATCGAAAGCCTGCGCCGCCCATGAAGTTCGGGCCCGTTCCGACGGCACAGGCACAGGGTGCTGTGCTTGCCCATTCGGTCACACTCGGCGGTGGGCGCTTGCGCAAGGGGCAGGTGTTGGAAGCTCCCGAAATCGCGGCATTGCACAAGGCCGGAATCGAACGGGTGATCGTCGCCGTGCTCGACGCGGACGATATCGGGGAGAACGCTGCGGCTGACCGGCTGGCGGATGCGCTGCTCCAGGGCAGCACCGGATTGCGGCGCAGCAAGGCGTTCACCGGACGGGTCAACCTAATCGCCGAGACGGCCGGCGTGGCCGTGCTGGATGTCGAGGCCTTGCATGCGGTGAACGGCGCCGACCCGATGATTACCGTGGCGACTGTGCCGCCGCATCACCAGCTGCGCGCGGGCGATCTGGTCGCCACGATCAAGATTATCGCCTATGCCGTGCCCGACGCCGCTCTGCGCGCATCCGTCGCGCGGGCGCAGGGCGCTGTAAGCGTGGCGGCCCGGGTGCTGACCCGCGCGACCCTGATCATCACGGAAATTCCGGGCGGTGCAGGCGATAAGGGCCGCGCGGCCATCGAGGACCGCCTGACCGCCCTCGATGTCTCGCTCGCCGAAATCCGGATGGTACCCCACCGAGAGGACGCGCTGAGCGCCGCGATCAAAACGGCGGAGACGCCGCTCATCTTGATCCTCACCGGCTCGGCCACGTCCGATATTGACGATGTAGCGCCGTCAGCGCTTGTGAATGCGGGCGGGCGGGTGATCCGCTTCGGGATGCCGGTCGATCCGGGCAATTTGCTGTTTTTGGGTGCCTTAGGAGAGGCTTGCGTGATCGGTCTGCCGGGGTGCGCGCGCGCGCCCGCGCTCAACGGTGCAGACTGGGTGTTGGCCCGCGCGGTCTGCGGCATCGATGTGACTGCGGGGGATATTGCGGCTATGGGCGTGGGCGGATTGCTCAAGGAAATTCCGACACGCCCCCAGCCGCGCCGCCCCAAACGCGAAAGCCTCTAACGGGCTGAGTGCACCGATATGCGGGGGGCGCTTGGCCTAGACGGCAATGTGATGCGACAATACGCGTCAACCGCATTTTTTCGGTATTCAAGGGCGCATGGCCATGCTTAACTCGCAACAACATGGATAAGAAGTCTGGGAGGACACCAATGACCGACATCAAGATGACCGTGAACGGCAAAGCCGCGAGCGGCAAGGTCGAGGGTCGCACGCTGCTGGTGCAGTTTCTGCGCGAAAATCTGGGGCTGACGGGCACGCATGTCGGCTGCGATACGAGCCAGTGCGGTGCCTGCGTGGTGCATGTGAACGGTGAAGCGGTCAAGGCTTGCTCAATGCTCGCGGTCGAAGCGCAGGGTGCGGACGTGGCGACCATCGAGGGCCAGGCGGCTCCCGACGGCACGCTCAATACCATCCAGCAGGCGTTTCAGGACCACCACGGCCTGCAATGCGGATTTTGCACGCCCGGCATGGTGATGTCGGCGGCGGCACTCCTCAAGGACAATCCGAAGCCTACCGAGGCGGACGTGCGCCACTATCTCGACGGCAACATCTGCCGCTGCACCGGCTATCATAACATCGTCAAAGCCATCATGGCGGCCTCCGGGCAGGATGTGGGCGCCATCGCCGCCGAGTAGCCTGTGAATTTCGTCTGATGCCCGCGGGAGGCGGGCGTCAGGCTTTGCGGTATGGTCCGCGATAAAAGCACTGGTGCGCAGCTTATACGCACCGTTTAGGGAGAACACACAATGCCAAAGGACAGTGGTATCGGCGCCAGCAGCAAGCGGCGCGAGGACATCCGGTTTTTGACCGGTGAGGGAAATTATACCGACGACATCAACGTAAACGGTCAGGCCTACGTCTATTTCCTGCGCTCTGACATTGCGCACGGCACGCTCAATTCGGTGGACACTTCCGCAGCGGACGGCATGCCCGGGGTGGTCAAGATTTTCACCGGCGCGGATTTCGAAGCAGTTGGCTCGGTGCCTTGTGGCTGGCAGGTGACTGACAAGCACGGCGAAGTCATGCAGGAGCCGCGTCATCCGGTGCTGGCGCACGGTAAGGTCCGCCACGTAGGCGAGCCTATCGCCGCCGTGGTCGCCGATACGTTGGAGCAGGCACGCGATGCCGCAGAAGCCATCGTGCTCGACATTTCGGAGCTGCCCGCCGTCGTAAACATGAAGGATGCGGTCAAAGAGGGGGCGCCGAAGGTCCACGACGATCTGACCTCGAACCTGTGCTATGATTGGGGCTTCGTCGAGGAGAACAAAGCCGCCGTTGATCAGGCGTTCAAGGACGCGCATCACGTCACCACGCTGGAACTGGTCAACAACCGTCTGGTCGCCAACCCGATGGAGCCGCGCGTGGCCGTGGGCGATTATTCACGCGGGACCGGCGATCACACGCTCTTCACCACCAGCCAGAACCCGCATGTCATCCGCCTGCTAATGGGCGCGTTCGTCCTGGGCATCCCTGAGCACAAGCTGCGTGTTGTGGCGCCCGATGTGGGCGGCGGCTTTGGCACAAAGATCTTCCACTACCAGGAAGAAGCTTTCGTCACCTTCGCCGCAAAAGCTTGTAATCGCGCGGTCAAATGGACCTCGTCGCGCTCGGAGGCGTTCATGTCGGACGCGCATGGCCGCGATCATGTGACAAAGATCGAGTTGGCGCTGGACAAGGACAACAACTTCACTGCGATCCGCACAGATACATACGCCAATATGGGCGCGTATCTGAGCACCTTTGCGCCAAGCGTTCCGACATGGCTGCACGGCACATTGATGGCGGGCAACTATAAAACCCCGCTGATCTATGTGAACGTGAAAGCCGTGTTCACCAACACCGTGCCGGTCGATGCCTACCGTGGCGCTGGCCGCCCCGAGGCGACGTACCAGCTGGAGCGGCTGGTGGATAAAGCGGCGCATGAATTGGGTGTCGACCCGATCAAACTGCGCCGCCAGAACTTCATCATGGAGTTCCCGTATGCAACACCTGTCGCCGTCGAATATGACACCGGCGACTATGTGGCGACCATGGACAAGCTCGAAGAGATGGCTGACATCCCCGGTTTTGCGGATCGGCGCAAAGTGTCGGAGGCCAAGGGCAAGCTGCGCGGCTTTGGCGTAAACTGCTACATCGAGGCCTGCGGCATCGCACCTTCAAACCTTGTGGGCCAGCTCGGAGCCCGCGCCGGTCTGTTCGAGAGCTGCACCGTGCGCGTCAACGCCACCGGCGGTCTGGTCGTGATGACCGGCAGCCACAGCCACGGGCAGGGGCATGAGACGTCTTTCGCGCAAGTGGTTGCGGACATGATCGGCATCCCTGAGGATATGGTCGAAATTGTCCACGGCGATACCGCCAACACGCCGATGGGTATGGGCACCTATGGTTCGCGCAGCCTCGCTGTTGGCGGCTCTGCCATGGTGCGCGCGACCGAGAAAATCATCTCGAAAGCCAAGAAGATCGCCAGCCACCTGCTGGAAGCGTCCGAGGGCGATGTGGAGCTGAAAGACGGCGCGTTCACTGTTGCAGGCACGGATAAATCGGTCGCTTGGGGCGATGTGACTCTGGCAGCCTACGTGCCGCACAACTACCCGCTGGAGGAGATCGAGCCGGGTCTGGAAGAGACGGCGTTCTATGATCCGTCCAACTTCACTTACCCCTCGGGTGCCTACGCCTGCGAGGTCGAGCTGGACCCCGAAACCGGTCTGGTGACCATCGAAAGGTTCTCGGCGGCGGATGATTTCGGCAATATCGTCAACCCGATGATCGTGACAGGACAGGTCCACGGCGGTCTGGCGCAGGGCATCGGGCAGGCACTTCTCGAGAATTGCGCCTACGACAGTGACGGCCAGCTGCTGAGCGCGAGCTACATGGATTACGCCATGCCGCGTGCCTCTGATCTGCCGTTTTACGACGTGGATCACTCTTGCCAGACGCCCTGTACACACAACCCATTGGGCGTGAAAGGCTGCGGCGAGGCGGGGGCGATCGGATCTCCCCCTGCTGTGGTCAATGCGGTGCTGGATGCGATGCGCTCGGGCGGCAGCAAGGTTGATCACATCGACATGCCTGTCTCGCCTCACCGCGTCTGGGAAGCGATGAACGGGTAAGGCGTTGTTGGGCGGCTCGGTGCCCGCCCAGCATACTCTTGCACGGTGGATAGGATCGATGGGCGCGGTGCGCTCGTGAGTTTAGAGGCCAAATGAAGCGGGGGCCGGACGCATAAAACGGACCGGTGCCACGCTGAAAGGAAGAACGAATGTATAATTTTGATGTTGAAATGCCGACCAGTGTAGCGGACGCGGTAAAAGCTCTGGCACAGGACGAAGCGCAGCCGCTCAGCGGAGGGCAGACTCTTATCCCGACGCTCAAGGCGCGGCTGGCTGCACCGTCAGTGCTTGTGTCGTTGCATGGGATTCCGGAGATGAAAGGCGTGTGCAAGAACGACGCTGGACAGATCTGCATCGGCGGGGCGACCACACACGCGACCGTGGCGGCGCAAACGGCCGCAGATTATCCGGCACTTGCCTCGCTTGCGGCGCGGATTGGTGACCCTGCAGTGCGCAACCGTGGCACCATCGGTGGCTCTGTCGCCAACAATGACCCCTCCGCCTGCTACCCCGCTGCGGTGCTCGCCTCGGGTGCAACTGTGATCACGAACAACCGTCAGATTGCGGCAGACGATTATTTTCTGGGGATGTTCGAGACCGCGCTGGAAGAGGGCGAGATCGTCACTGAAGTGAAGTTCCCCGTGCCGGAAGCGGCGCACTACGAAAAGCACATCCAGCCCGCGTCACGTTTTCCGCTGGTGGCGGTGTTCGTCGCGAAATTTGCGGATGGCGTGCGCGTGGCTGTGACCGGCGCGTCGGAGAATGGTGTCTTCCGCTGGACGGAGGCCGAGGAGGCGTTGAACGGCAGTTTTGCAGCGGATTCCGTTGCCGGATTGAAAGCTGATGGATCGCAGATGATCAGCGATCTGCACGGATCCGGCACGTACCGTGCGCATCTGGTAGGCGTTATGACCAAGCGTGCGGTCGCTGCGATCACAGGCTAACACGCCGTATTTGAGTTTTGATGTCAAAAGATAGCCGTGCAGGTTTTGCGCGGCTATCTGCTTTCTGGCTGTTGATATTGCATATCAATGGAACCCTGACACAGACTGCTCGTTGTGTAGGTATGGCTATGTTTGCCAGTCCAATAACCAGTGCCTGAAATTCCGAAGGGATTACCATGAGACTTTTTCTGAGATCGACAACCAGTTTGACCTTGGCAGTTGCGATGAGCCTGCCACACGCCGTTTTCGCGCAGGAGGCATGCGGCGGGGAAACGTTCCCATGCGTGACGGAAGATGGCACTGTGATGCAAACATCCGAGGAATTGGCAAATTCTCTGGCTGCTGCTGCTCAAGCTGAAGCGGACGCAGCAGCCGCAGAGCAGGCCGAGGCGGATGCAGCAGCGGCAGATCAGGCCGCCGCAGATGCAGCAGCGGCAGCACAGGCCGAGGCGGATACAGCAGCGGCAGATCAGGCCGCCGCAGATGAAGCAGCGACAGTACAGGCTGAGGCAGACGCAGCAGCGGCAGAGCAGGCCGCCGCAGATGCAACAGCGGCAGATCAGGCTGAAGCGGACGTAGCAGCGGCAGCACAGGCTGAGGCAGACGCAGCAGCGGCAGAGCAGGCCGCCGCAGATGCAACAGCGGCAGATCAGGCTGAAGCGGACGTAGCAGCGGCAGCACAGGCTGAGGCAGACGCAGAAGCGGCAGATCAGGCCGCCGCAGATGCAGCAGCGGCAGATCAGGCCGAGGCGGACGCAGCAGCGGCAGATCAGGCTGAAGCGGACGCAGCAGCGGCAGAGCAGGCCGCCGCAGATGCAGCAGCGGCAGATCAGGCTGCTGCAGATGAAGCAGCGGCAGCACAGGCTGAGGCAGACGCAAAAGCGGCAGATCAGGCCGAGGCGGACGCAGCAGCGGCAGCTCAGGCGGGTTCTGACCAAGCCCCCGCAGAATCTGCACAACCTCCGGCGGGTGCTCAGGCTGAAACGCAAGAACCGGCTGCAGAAGAGGCAGCCCCCGGGACAGACCAGGCCGCTGAGCCTTCTGCGGAAGATATAGCACGAGCCGCCGAGGAACAGGCTTTGCGCGACCAGATCCGCGCGGAGCTTCTAGCGGAGCGTGCCGCTGAGCAGGCTGCTTCCCAAGCTGCCGTCGAGGGCGGTGATGAGGCCGTGCAAGTCGAGACAGAAACATTGACCGAAGAAGATGTGCGCAGTTCGGATGAGGAATTCTCGACGGCTGTGACAGGTGACGCGCCCGAGGCGAGTGACAGTTCAGGGCTCAGCAAATTTGAGACAGCATTGCTGCTTGGACTGGGTGCCGTGGTTGTCGGTAGCGTCTTGAAGAATGGCGATGAGGTCAAAAGCCGCTCCGGTGACCGAGTGGTCGTAGAGCGCGATGGCGAATTGCGCGTTCTCAAGGATGATGACGCACTGCTGCGCCGTGCGGGTAATGACATCCGCACCGAAACTTTCAACGATGGGTCCTCGCGTACAATCGTGGAAAAGGAAGACGGCACGCGGGTCGTCACCATTCGTGGATCTGACGGAACCGTGCTGCGCCGCTTGCGTGTGATGCCGGACGGGCAGGAATACACGCTTTTCGACGACACACAGGTCGAGCGTGAAATCGTGGTGAGCCAGTTGCCGCAAGCGCGCTCGTTCAGTCAGATAGCCGGTGTAGCTGGTGAGGAAGAATTGCGTGCCGCCCTGGAGACTGAGGCTGTGGCCGGACAGGGCGCTGCGTTCTCGCTGCGTCAGGTCCGCGACATAAGACAGGTGCGCGCTCTCGCGCCCGAGATCGAACTTGATGCCGTGCGCTTTGCGACCGGTTCTGCCGCGATCCAGCCCGAGCAGGCGCGTAGTCTGGCACGGATCGGCAACACGTTGCGCGACCTCATCGCCAGTGATCCCCGCACCGTGCTTTTGGTTGAGGGACACACGGACGCTGTTGGTGATGCCACATACAACCTTGCCCTGTCGGACCGCCGTGCAGAAACGGTTGCTTTGGCCCTGACGGAGTACTTCGATGTGCCAGAGGAAAACCTGATCGTGCAGGGTTACGGTGAGAGCCAGCTCAAGGTAGCAACGCAAACCGCAGAGCAGGCGAACCGCCGCGCGGTGGTGCGCAATATCACACAGCTGCTGCGCTAACGCAAAACGCCCCGGCCTTGATCGGGCTGGGGCGCAAACTGTGGCAACGATGGGCAGCGAAGTCTGCCCGTCAGTCACGTAAACCGATCCTTTACTTGGGCAGAGGTCCGATCAGCATCACCATCTGGCGACCTTCCATCTTCGGAAAGTTCTCCACCTTGCCTTGCTCCTTGGTATCTTCAGCCACACGCTCGAGAAGCTCGCGGCCGAGGTTCTGGTGCGCCATCTCGCGCCCGCGGAAACGCAGCGTGATCTTGACCTTGTCACCGTTCTCCAGAAATTTGAACACGTTGCGCATCTTCACATCATAGTCGTTTGTGTCCGTGTTCGGGCGAAACTTGACCTCTTTGATCTCGATGATCTTTTGCTTTTTGCGGGCTTCCGCTTCACGCTTCTGGGTCTCGTATTTGAACTTGCCGAAATCCATGATCTTGCACACGGGCGGGTTGGCGTTCGGCGAGATCTCGACAAGGTCGAGCCCTGCTTCCTCAGCCATCACCATGGCGCGGGCGGGGGTGACGACACCCACATTTTCGCCATCTGCACCGATCAGGCGGATTTCGGAGGAACGGATATTTTCGTTGATGCGCGGGCCGGTGTCACGTTGCGGCGGTGCGTTATGTGGTCTGCGAGCGATGATGATCGTCCTTTAATTGTTGAATGATGTCGATTTTGTAAAGTAGACGCGTGAAGCCCGTCGTTCAAGGCGAAAACATGCTGCAATACCCGCTGATTTTACGTTTTACCCTTGAACCTGCGGGGATGCGAGCGCATTTGGGCGGCAATGGTGTGCGCGAGCGTAATTTGCGCAATGATACCGAAAAAAGGGAATGTATTATGAAAAATCTGGTTTGGATCGTTGTTGCGGCGGTTATCGCGTTCGGCGGCTACGTGCTGTACTCCGGCCGCAGTGTTCAGGACATTGCGACGGATGTAACAGATACGGCAACCACCGCCACCGAAGAGGCAGCGGCAGAAGTCGAAGCAGCGGCGCAGGCGGCCGAAGAGGCAGCAGCGCAAGCGGCTGAGGAAGCCGCTGCACAGATGGCCGCAGCAAGCGAAGCAGCTGCAGCAGAGGCGGCAGAAGCGCAAGCCGCAGCAGAGCGGGCCGCTCAGGAAGCTGCAGCAGCAGCCGAAGCAGCTGCAGCCGAGCTTGCGGCTGAAGCAGAGGCCGCAGCCTCCGAGGCGGCAGCCGCCGCAGAGGCCGCAGCGAACGAAGCTGCCAATCAGGCCGCTCAAGCCGCAGCGTCGGCAGCGAGCGCCGTGAACGCGACGACCGAGGCAGCATCGGATGCCGCCGCAGCAGCGACCGAAACGGCAACACAGGCCGCACAAGAAGCGGCACAAGCGGCATCAGAGGCAGCAACCGCCGCCACCGAAGCTGTGACCGGCACCACCGACCAGACCGAGGCGACGGCGGTGGACGACGGCACCGTGACTGCCGAGGAGGCCGAGGCGCTGACCGTCGAGGGATTCAACTACGATGAAGTCTCGACGCTGGTTCAGGAATCCGATTTGGGTCCGGTGCAAAAAACGCTGCTCACAGAGGGGTTGCGCACCGCACGCGACAACCCACAGCTGCTCGAAGCGACACTGGCGACCATCCGCGAAGCGCTTGGCATGTAATCAGTCGATCATCGCGATCGGCCAGAGCCGTCCCTTCGGGGGCGGCTTTTTTTATGCGTGTCTACGGGTCTGGTTGCGCAATACTCTTCACCGGTTCGCTCCCGCCGTGGGATAGAAGATCAGGACGCACTGACCGATCACTAGGGCAACCGAACTCAGGTGGAGGTACTGCATAGAAAAAAGACGCAGCTGGGATCAGCCCGCAGCGCCTTTATTCGGGAGTTCAACGGCAAGCCTAACCGACGAATGCCTTTTCAACAACGTAGTGCTTGGGATCGGAATTCGCCCCTTCTTCGAGGCCAAAGCCTTCGAGCACCAGCTTGATATCGGTGTTGAGGCCCATGGACCCACAGACCATCGCGCGGTCAGTTCCGGCTGTTATCCCCTCGATCCCAAGATCGCGAAACACCGTGCCGTCCTCCAGCAGAGTGGTGATGCGGCCCATCTTCCCGCTCTGCTCGCGCGTCGTTGTGGGGTAGTAGCGGATTTTGGCGAGGTTCTCCGGCCCGATAAGCTCCTGCATCATCTCATCCGATTGCAGATCCTCGATCAACTGGCGCGAATATTCCAGCTCCGCCACATCGCGGCAAGTGTGTGTGACGATGACTTCGTCGAATTTCTCGTAGGTTTCCGGCTCGCGTAACAAGGAGGCGAAGGGCGCAAAGCCTGTGCCAGTAGCGAAAAACCACAACCGCTTGCCCGGCAGAAGCGCATCGTGGACCAGCGTGCCAACGGGTTTGGGCCGTAGGATGATCTGGTCGCCAACCTCGATGTGCTGCAACCGCGAGGTCAGCGGGCCATCCTGCACCTTGATCGAGTAGAATTCCAGTTCATCGTCCCAGGCTGGCGAGGCGATCGAATAGGCGCGCAAAAGCGGCTTGGCCTTGCCCGTCTCCGGGTTCGGATCCCCCATCAGGCCGATCATCACGAATTCGCCGGAGCGAAAGCGAAGGCTCGCAGGCCGCGTGACACGGAAGGAAAACAGCCGGTCGGTCCAGTGCTTCACGGCGGTGACGGTCTGCGCGTCGGGCAGGGTGGGAACAGCTTTTGCGGTATCTGGGGTCAATGGTCTATGCTCGGTCATGATTTCAGCGCAGAGCCGTGCTCCACGATCCTTTCGTTACTGTTTCTGAGGTATTTTCGCAATGCGCAGCTTAGCCGCGCAGCCGGTTTTGGTAATCGCCGCTGCGCCAGTCGGCACGGAATGCCCATTGTTCCGCCGGTTGCCTGGCTGCGAGGGCATCGTCGATCTCGACCTCGTCAAATCCGCTTCGGCGCGCCATGGCGTATTGATCGGCCAGCACATGGCCCTTTGCCCGCAAGCGTCCGGTGTAGCCGCGCAGCCGCAGGGCGCGTGCGATGGTGAAGCCACGCCCGTCGGCGGAGGTGGGGAAATCGATGCGGATCATCCGCAGCGAGGGGGTCAGACTTACGTCCTCGGGTGATGCGTCTGACGCAAGATCAAGGGCCGTGCAATCATTCGCAGCGCCGCTGCCGCAGTAGCCGCCTGTCCAGTCATCGGCGTCAAAGCCGTTGTCGGTTACGATCACGCTCATGTCGGTGCTCCTGTTCTTACCATTTTGCCATCCACAAAATGGATGCCGCATTCTTCCTTTGCCTGTCCACGCCAGCGCCCGGCACGGGGATCTTCTCCCGCTGCAACGGGAGAGGTGCAGGGCGCGCAGCCGATCGACGGATACCCACGCGCGACCAGAGGGTGCCGGGGCAGCGCATTCTCGGCCATGTATTCCTGCACATCCGCACTGCTCCAGTGGGCCAGCGGGTTCACTTTGATCCGTCCAGTCGCCTCTTCAAGCTCGAAAGACGGAAGTTCCGCCCGTGTGCCCGACTGAAAGCGTTTGCGCCCGGTGATCCAACCGTCGAACCCTTCCAGCGCGGCCTCCAGCACCTGCGTTTTGCGCAGGCTGCAGCAGGCGTCAGGGTCACGCAGATGCAGCGTGTCGTCGGGGTCTGCCTCGCGTGTGTCTGCACGCAGGACGCGCACCCGGCGCAGCCCCAGCTTGCGTGCCACCTCCCGCTGGTAGGTCAGCGTTTCGGGGAAAAGCAGCATTGTGTCGATAAAGAGCACCTGCACGTCCGGGCGAACGGTCGCCGCCAGATGCAGCAAGGCCACGCTTTCCGCGCCAAAGCTGGAAACCAGCGCAAGATTGGGCGCAGCCTTAAACGCACGGTGCAACACATCCGCTGCCGCGTGATGCTTTAGCGCGGTATTGAGCGCGGTGACGCGCGCGGCTGCGGCGGTATCAAGCGGCATCGGCTTTTGCCTCTGGATAGAGCGCTGCCTTGAAGGGCGCGAGCCCTAGTCGGCGGTAGGTCTCCAGAAACGTCTCGGACCGCTGGGTGCGCAAATCGAGATAGGCCAAGACCAGCCGCTCGATAGCCGGAATGATCTCGTCCGCTGAAAAGCCGGGTCCTGCGCGCTCTCCGATGGCCGCATCCTCGGTGCCGTCGCCGCCCAGAGTGATCTGGTAGTTTTCCACGCCCGCACGGTCGAGTCCGAGAATGCCGATATGGCCCACATGATGGTGCCCGCAGGCATTGATGCAGCCCGAGATCTTGATCTTGAGCGGACCCACATCATGCTCGAGCTTCAATTCGTCAAACCGAACCGCGATCTCCTGCGCAATGGGGATCGACCGGGCAGTGGCCAGCGCACAATAGTCCATGCCGGGGCAGGCGATGATATCGGAAATCAACCCGATGTTGGCCGTGCCCAGCCCAGCCTCTTTCAGACGTGCGTGAACGGTGGGCAAATCGGCGCGGTGCACATGGGGCAGGATCACGTTTTGCTCATGAGAAATGCGCAGCTCGTCGTGGCCGTAATCGTGCGCCAACTCGGCCATGAGTCGCATCTGCGCGCTGGTCGCATCGCCTGGCGTGGCGCCGTGCGCTTTCAGCGAGATCGAGACGATCGCGTAGCCCGGCGCGCGGTGCTCGGCGAGGTTTGTATCGGCCCACGCACGAAATACCGGATCGTTCGAATAGGCGGTTTCGTAAGCGCCGAGAGACTTGGTTGCAAAACCGGGCTGCACAAAATCCGCTTCGATCCGTGCCAGCATCTGCTGGTCGACGCCGGTGAACTGCGGCCGAATGAGGGCGTACCGGGCATCGACCCGTGCGCGGATATCCTCTATGCCGTTCTCGTGCACGGTAATCTTGATCCGTGCCTTATACTTATTATCGCGCCGCCCCAGTAGGTTATAGACCGATACGATCGCCTCCAGCGTCGGCAGCAGATCACCTGAGGCCACGAAGTCATAAAGGACCTTGCCGATCATCGGGGTGCGGCCCAATCCGCCGCCAACCATCACACGGTAGCCACGCTCGCCCTCCTGCTCCACAATCTGGAGGCCGATGTCATGCGCTTTGAGCACCGCGCGGTCATGCGCAGCACCCGATACCGCAACCTTGAATTTGCGCGGCAGGAACTGGAACTCGGGATGGTCGGTGGACCACTGCCGGATCAATTCGGCCACGGGGCGCGGGTCGGCGATCTCGTCGGCGGCAGCACCGGCGAAGTGATCGGCGGTGACATTGCGGATGGTGTTGCCGGAGGTTTGAATGGCGTGCATGTTCACTTCGGCCAACGCATCGAGCATGTCCGGCACATCGCGCAATTCCGGCCAGTTGTACTGGATGTTCTGCCGCGTGGTGAAATGGCCATAACCCTTGTCCCACTTGTCCGCGATGTCGGCGAGCTTGTGCATCTGTGCGCCGTTCAGCGTGCCGTAGGGGATCGCGACCCGCAACATATAGGCGTGCAGTTGCAGATAGAGCCCGTTCATCAGGCGCAGCGGCTTGAACTCGTCCTCGGTCAGCGAGCCGTCGATACGGCGTTCCACCTGCGCGCGGAACTGCGCGTTGCGCTCCGCCAGAAACGCGGCGTCGAAATCGGTATAGGCGTACATTACAGAATCTCCTGCTTGCCGTGCGGGTAGTTGGAGGGACCGGTGGCACGGAAGGCCTCGCGAAAATGGTTGGGTTTTGGCGTGCCGCCGCTGATATCGACCTCTGCGAGGTAGACACCCACTACAAGATCACTTTGCGCGGAGGCTTCCAGCATGCGGATGTCGGCCACGGCCTCATCAGTAAGGATTTCGGCATCGTCCAGATCGCGGACCCAATCGCGTGTGCCCAGATAGACAACGTCGCCCTCAAGCAGGGCGTTGGCGGTGATCACGGATGGTCTGAACGCTTTGGGCATTATGCAAACTCCTGCGCGGAAAGGGTGGGGGCCAGCGCCAGTGCGGCGCGCGGCGCGAGGCCAAGGAATGTGAGCGCGGGGCCGGACATCTGCGCGGCATCGAGTGTGTCGGGCAGTGCTGCCAGCGTCGTCTCCACCACCCGCTGGTTGGGGCGGCTCGCGTTCTCGATGAGCGTGACAGGTGTGTGGCGATCGGCGCCGTGCATCAGCAGGCGCCCCTGAATGAAACGCGCGGAGCGTTTGCCCATGTAGATTGCCGCAACTTCGCCCGTGCGGGCCAGCGTGCGCCAGTCGTGATCGGCAAAGCCGCGGGTGTCATGCCCGGTCAAAAACCGCACGGACGCATTGCGCCCGCGTTTTGTCATGCTCTGCCCGAGGGCGGCGACAGCGGCAGAGGCTGAGGTGATCCCCGGCACGATATGCCAGCCGATGCCATGCGCATCGACGGCGTCAATCTCTTCGTCCAGACGGCCAAAAACGGTCGCATCGCCGGATTTGAGCCGCACGACCTGTGCGCCGCCCTGCGCATGCTCGACCAGCAGGTCATTGATCCGCTCCTGTGTGGTCGAGGGGCCGAAGCCCTCTTTTCCCACGTCGATCATCACCGCTTCGCGGCGGGCCAACTCCAGTATCTCCGGGGTGATCAGGCGGTCGTAGATCACGACATCGGCCTCATCGAGCGCGCGGCGCGCCTTGAGCGTCAGCAGTTCCGGATCACCGGGACCACCGCCGACAAAGGCCACATGGCCCGGGCGCGCGGTCTTGCTCAGATGGCTGTCGAGCAGCTTTTGCAACGCCGGCAGTACGCTGTCTTGCCCCTCCGCCACTGCCTTGGGGCCTGTCTTGAAGTAATAGTCGCGCCAGAAATCGCGCCGGGCGCGGCCGAAGGGCAGGGCGAAGGCCGCATCGCGAAACGTCTTGCCGATCCGCGCCAGCGTGCCGAGATTTTGCGGCAAGCGCTCTTCCAGATCAGCCTTGATTGCGCGGGCCAGCACGGGCGCGGCGCCTTCTGTGCCGATGGCGATGGTCACCGGGTCACGGTCCACGATGGCAGGCGTGATAAACTGGCTGTCGTGCAAATTATCCACGATGTTGACCAGCGCGCCGCAGGTCATGGCAAGGTGGGCCGTGCGCGCATCTTCTACCGCATCCTCGTTGGCGCCGTAAAAGAGCTTGGCACAGACGGCATCGCCGTAATCCATAGCGCGCGGCACCAGCGTCAGTTTGCGTGCCGCGTGCCACTGTGCGATCTCGGGCGCTGCATCCGCCGCAAACACCGTTATCCTGGCAGAGGATTTCATCAGCAGCCGCAATTTCGCCAAAGCGGCATCGCCTCCGCCCGAAACGATAATGCGGGCTGTCCGGGTCGCGATGAAGATCGGGAAGTGGTCCATCGGTGCTGTATCCTCTGTTATGCTGGGCTCAATATAGGACATCATTCTGCTAATGCGCCACATGTCGGCATTGATAAGAACGCACGTTCTGATATTAGGTCAGCATAGAACAGGTGGTTTGGAAATCGGGAAGAAGCGGAATGGGTGTTCGAATAGACGAGACGGACAGGAAGATTTTGGCAGCACTGCAAGAGGATGCGAGCCGCTCTTTGGACGAAATCGCCCGTGAAGTGGGTTCCTCCAAGACCCCTGTGTGGAACCGGATTCGCAAGCTGCGCGAGGCGGGCGTCATCGGCCAGCAGACTGTGGTGCTCGATGCCGACGCGCTCGGGTTCGAGGCGTGCTTCTTCGTGCTGATCCGCACGTCCGAGCATGAGGCGGACTGGCAGGCGCGGTTTCTCAAGGCTCTGAAAGACCGCGCGGAGGTGCAGGAGGCACACCGTCTGGCGGGTGACATCGACTATATTTTGAAAGTACGTGTCGAGAACGCCCGCGCGTACGATCGCTTCTATCAGGCGCTGATCTCGGAAGTGCGGGTGCATAACGTGACGGCGCTGCTCTCGATGGAGCAGATCAAATCGACAACGATGCTGCCGCTCTAGTTAGGCGGTCACGATGAGGTGGTCGAGCTTGTGAAAGTGGTAGCTGTCGGCAAAGATCGGCTTAGCCGTGAGCGCGAGTTTGGGCAGACGTGCAAAAAGCGCGGGCAGGGCGATCTGCATCTCCATCCGGGCCAGCGGCGCGCCGACGCAGAAGTGTAATCCCCCGCCGAATGCCGCGTGTGGATGTGGTCTGCGCCCGGGGATAAACTGGTCTGCATGCTCAAAAACGCGGGGGTCGCGTCCTGCAGCAGCCAGCAACAGCGCCACCCGGCTGCCGCGCAGGAGTGTGACGCCCGCGATCTCCACATCGTCGTAGACATAGCGGTCAAACAGATGCAGTGGCGGGGTATAGCGCAACAACTCCTCGCAGGTCGCGCCGATGGCATCTGGCGCGAGCGCGCTGGCGGGTGTTTCATGCTCCAACAGGCATTTTACCGCGTTGCCGAGGCTGTGCACAGTAGCCTCATGGCCGGCGTTAAGCAGCAGCACGCAGATGCTGATCAGTTCCGCCGTCGTCAGGCGCGCGCCGCTTTGCTCAGCGGCGATCAGCTCCGAGATGAGATCATCCGCAGGGGTGCTGCGACGCTCCTCTACATAACCGCGTAAGAAGGTAGCGAATTCAGTGGCCGCGCGGGCAGCATCCTCTTCGATTTGCCGTGTTCGGCCCGCCTGATACATCGCGACCATCGCGCCAGACCAGCGTAGTAGATCCGGTGCTATCTCTTCCGGCACGCCGAGCAGCCGTGCGATGATGCGCACGGGCAACTGTGTGCAGAACGCGGGGATGAGATCGAAGGGCACTCCCGAGGGCAGGCGCGCGAGCAGGTCCGCGGTGATGTGCTCGATGTCCGGGCGGAGAGCCCGGATGCGCCGCGAGGTGAACGCGCGCAAGACCAGCCCGCGCAGCCGTGTGTGATCGGGGGGCTCCAGCTCCAGCAAGGAGTGCTGCTCGACAGCATGAAACGGAGCAAGATGATCCGGCACAGGCATTCGCTGGCACTGCGGTACATTGCGACCCAGACGGCGGTCGCGCAGCAGGGCTTGCACACTGCGGGCATCGAAGACGGCCGGCATGGCGTATTCCTCCCAGAAGACGATCGGCCCTGCTGCGCGGGCAAGATCGTAGAAAGCATATGGATCTTGCACGAATGCCGGATCGTGCGGGGATTGGGAAAGTGGATTCATCACGATAGCAAAACGCGGTTGTGCTGTTCAACGCAAGCCTCCGCGCGAAAAATCGGTGCGCATCAGGCAATGGTGCAGCTCTGGGTGTGGGCAAGCCCTGCGCCGGCGACGGCGAGCGACCGTCATGCAGAACAACTTCAACACTGTCTGGGTCACGTGGATACCGGGCAAGGCAATCTGCATGGTGATCTGAGGCAGGCGGCGCCTAAGGCCAGCGCACCGGCGTTTCTCGACGAGATAAAACTCTCCCAATGCACGCGCCGCTGTCCGCCTCTGGGGTTTTTGCGACTGAGTCGCGCAAGCGCGCGCGCGATATTCCTCACGAGCCGCTTCATGAAGAAGCCTAGATCAGTGCATATGCGCTCCACCATTCCTGTTCCAAACCGGATAATCCGCTAAAGGAACGGAAATATTTCTCGATTTGCGGTTTCTATGTGCCGGACCGCTTGCAGTGGGTCTGTCCCTCCTAAATAGTACCGCCAGCGCGGCGCAAAGCTGCCTGAAACAAAAATCTCTGGGAGGAGACACCATGAAATTCGTAACCGCGGCCGTTCTGGCCATCACACTTTCTGCCGGTGCCGTTGCGGCGGCCTGCGACGACGGTGAAACCGTCATTAAGTTCAGCCATGTGACCAACACCGACAAGCATCCCAAGGGCATCGCCGCATCCCTGCTGCAACAGCGTGTCAACGACGAGATGGACGGCACCGCCTGCATGGAAGTGTTCCCGAACTCCACGCTCTATACCGACGAGCAGGTGATCGAGGCGATGCTGCGCGGGGATGTGCAACTTGCCGCGCCATCGCTGTCGCTGTTCGAAAGCATCACCAAAGCTTACCGCTTGTTCGACCTTCCGTTCATGTTCAAGAACATCGACGCCGTCGATGCATTCCAGGCGTCCGATACCGGTCAGGCGATGCTCAATTCCATGCAGCGCCGCGGCCTGCAGGGTCTGGGTTTCTGGCATAACGGCATGAAGCAGTTCTCCGCCAACAAGCCGCTGCTGGATCCCGCAGACGCCAATGGCCTGAAGTTCCGGGTACAGCCGTCGGACGTGCTGGTCGCACAGATGAACGCATTGGGCGCGTCGCCGCAGCCGATGGCCTTTGCCGAAGTCTATGGCGCCCTGCAGACGGGTGTTGTTGATGGCCAGGAGAACACCTGGTCCAACATTTATGGTCAGAAGTTCTTCGAAGTGCAGGACGGCATCACGGAGACCAACCACGGTATCATCGACTATCTCGTGGTGGCATCGGTCGATTGGCTCGATAGCCTTGACGCGGAGGTGCGCGAGCAGTTCCTGACGATCCTCAGCGAAGTGACCACGGCGCGCAACGCAGAGGTCGGCAAGGTCGACCTTGAAGCCAAGCAGGCGATCCTTGACACCGGTGGTGTGATCCGCGAACTGACCGCTGAGCAGCGTCAAGCATGGGTCGACGTGATGAAGCCGGTCTGGACCCAGTTCGAGGAAGAAGTGGGCGCCGAGAACATCGCCGCTGCACAAGAGATCAACGCAGCCAACTGATAGGGCGGCGCGAATGACGGACGGACCGGTACACCCGGTCCGTCCATACTTTTAAGGGAGGGGAACCGCATGAGCGGGAAATACGAGCCCAAAGGGCCTGTCGGCGTTTTCGTGGACGAACTGGAGCGGACAGCCATTGCCTTGCTGTTGGGGCTGATGACGCTTCTGACCTTCGTCAACGTCATCCTGCGGTACGTTTTTAACAGCTCCCTGATCTGGAGCCTCGAAGTGGTCCTGGTCCTGTTCACCTGGCTGGTTCTTTTCGGCGTCTCGTATGCGTTCAAAATCACCGCCAATCTCGGCGTCGATGCGATCACCAGATTGCTGTCGCCGAAAGCGTCCAAGACGGTCGCGCTAATTGCAGGGGCAGTCTGCATCGCCTACGCCTTGCTGTATCTCAAGGGGGCCTGGGATCAATGGGCGCCCTTCGCCGATCTGCCGCCCACCACCGGGCATTGGCTTCCCACCGGGTTCGATACCGCCGCGCGCGGACGCTCGTTCTTCGAGACCGATCAGATTCCGATGCTGGAATGGATGCGCCCGATCGAAGATTGGATGAACTACGGCGAGCGGTACTCCAAGATGCCGCGCGCGATCCCTTATCTGATCCTGCCTATTTCGGCCGTTCTGATCCTGTTCCGCATCTGTCAGGCGGTTTTGCGGATCTGGAAGGATGAGGCCGCCAGCCTGATCGTCAGCCATGAGGCCGAAGACGATGTCGAACAGGTCGCAGCAATGAACCGCGGGGATTGATCCATGGAAGTCGTACTCCTTTTTTCGATGATCATCGGCCTGCTGTTTCTGGGCGTGCCGATCGCCATCGCCCTTGGCTTCAGCTCGATGATCTTCCAGCTGGCCTTCTCGGACACGTCGCTGGCTGCTGTGGCCCAGTCGCTCTACCTCTCCATGGCCGGTCACTACACGCTGCTGGCGATCCCGTTCTTTGTGCTGGCGTCCAGCTTCATGTCCACCGGCGGTGTGGCCAAGCGGATCATCCGCTTTGCAATCGCCTGTGTGGGTCATTTGCAGGGGGGCCTCGCGATTGCCGGGGTTCTGGCGTGTATGATGTTCGCAGCACTTTCCGGCTCCTCTCCGGCCACGGTGGTCGCCATCGGCTCCATCGTGATCGTGGGGATGCGCGAGGTCGGCTATACCAAGGATTTTGCCGCGGGTGTGATCGCCGTTGCGGGCACGCTCGGCATCTTGATCCCGCCCAGCATCGTGATGGTGGTCTATGCCTCCGCCACGGATGTATCGGTGGGACGGATGTTCCTTGCGGGGGTTATCCCGGGACTGCTGGCCGGTTTGATGCTGATGGTGACGATCTACGTCATGGCGCGGGTGCGTAACCTGCCAAAAGGTGAATGGCTTGGCTGGGGTGAGATACGCCGCTCGGGCATCGAGGCAGGCTGGGGCCTGTTCCTGATCGTGATCATTCTGGGCGGTATCTACGGCGGGATCTTTACCCCCACGGAGGCTGCCGCTGTGGCGGCGGTCTATGCGTTTTTCATCTCCACGATGGTCTACCGCGATATGGGTCCGCTGCATGTCAAAGGCGAGGGGCGTAATCTGGTGCTGTGGCAAAAGCCCATAGCACTGCTGACTGTGTTCTTTCACAGAGATACACGCGACACACTTTTCGAGGCGGGCAAGCTTACGGTCACGTTGATGTTTATCATCGCCAACGCGCTGATCCTCAAGCACGTGCTGACCGACGAGCAGATACCGCAGCAGATCTCGGCGGCGATGCTGAACGCGGGCTTCGGTCCGATCATGTTTTTGATCATCGTAAACGTGATTCTCCTGATCGGGGGCCAGTTTATGGAGCCTTCGGGTCTGCTGGTCATCGTCGCACCGCTGGTGTTCCCCATTGCGATGGAGCTGGGGATCGACCCGATCCATCTGGGCATCATCATGGTGGTGAACATGGAAATTGGGATGATCACGCCGCCCGTGGGGCTCAATCTGTTCGTGACCTCCGGCGTGGCCAACATGCCGATGATGAAAGTCGTGCGCGCAGCACTGCCGTTCCTCGCGGTGCTGTTCGTGTTCCTCATCATGGTCACCTACATCCCGATCATCTCGACGTGGTTGCCGACACTGATGATGGGACCGGAGATCCTTGTGCAGTAGCGCAATCAACGGCATTCAGACGGACAAAGGGCGCGGGACAATCATGGTCCCGCGCCTTTTGCGTGTTTCGAATGAGTTTATTGGGAAAAATGAAGTCTGCGGCGGTGCTGTCGGGGCGGCGGTCAGCTCTGGGCAAGGGCGCGAATGATGGGTGCAAAATCCGCCGCCTTGAGGGAGGCGCCACCGACCAGCGCCCCGTCCACGTTTTCCGCCCTGAAGATGGTGGCGGCATTGTCGGGTTTGACCGAACCGCCGTAGAGCAACGGGATCATGTCCGCTACGTCCGTGCCGTAGCGTGCGGCCAATTTGCTGCGGATGAAATCATGCACTTCGACGATCTGTTCCAGCGTGGGCACTTTGCCCGTACCGATCGCCCAGATAGGCTCATAGGCAATGACGGTGTTGGTCGCCGTCATATCGCCGGGCAGGGAGCCTGCGAGCTGGCCCGCGATGATATCCAGTGTGTTGTTGGCCTCATGGTCCTCCAGCGTCTCGCCGATGCAGATGATGGCCGTAAGGCCCGCGTTCCAGGCGGTCTGTGCCTTCTTGCGCACGTCTCTGTCGCGTTCCTCATGCGCTTCGCGGCGCTCCGAATGTCCTACGATCACATAGGTGGCACCGGTATCCGCGATCATCGCGGCGGAGATATCACCGGTGAATGCGCCGCTCTCCTGCATGTGGCAATCCTGAGCACCAATCGAGATGCCGGTTTCGCGTGCGGCTTCGCAGGCGCGAAACAGCAGGGGGGCCGGAGGGCAGATCACCACATCGGGCGCATCGGCCGGCAGTAGTGATTTGAGCGCGTTGAGTTCGCGCAGGCTGGCGGCGGTGCCGTTCATCTTCCAGTTGCCTGCGGCCAGTTTGCGTCTCATGCGCGATCCCCTTGATTGCTCACAGGGTTCTAGCACCTGCTCTGCAGGGGTTCAACGACGCCTGTGAACGTCGGGCCAGATCAGCGATCGAGACGGCTTTTTGGCAGGTTAATATACGACATCGTGTCGGCCGCGCCTTTCGTAGGCATGATGCGGCTCATGCAGAATTGAACTGTGAAAATCCGCGTCACACTTCCCAGAAAATCGCATGCCCACTCATAGGTCAAATGGTCAAAGCCGCAAACACGGAGAAAAGCTAACGGACGATGAAGGCTTTGGCTTCGCTTAGGTTCAGCGAGATACGCTCGTCGGAGCAGGCTTACTTAGCGAAAAGTGTCTCGTCGAATTTGATGGATTCGCCACAACCGCAGGCCTCGGACACGTTCGGGTTGTTGAATTTGAACGCACTTTCCAGCAGTGACGTTTCATAGTCGATTTGGGTGCCGAACAGAAACATCTGCGCCATGGGCGCGATCATCACGCGGGCGCCGTCCTGTTCAACCACTTCGTCGTTGGGGTCAGCCACGTCCACATATTCCATGGTATATTCCATGCCTGCACAGCCACCCTTTTTCACCCCGATGCGTAGGCCTGCGTGGCCCTTGGAGGTCATCAGCTTGATGATTTGTGCGCTTGCCTTGTCGGTCATGGTGACCGCTTGCTTGCCTGGAATACCGAACATATGTGTGCTCCTTTGATCCATAGATAAGCGGAAGGCGGGGCAATCTCAAGCCCCGCCTTCCTTTGCGCGCGCCTTCGTTACTAGAGGCCCATGCAGTTGGCGTAGTAGGTGACCGTCGCGGGCCAGTCGGAGAACACGCCGACCACGCCCACATCCTGCGCCAGCACATCCAGCGCCACCAGATAATCGCTGTCGTCGGTGATGACGTCACCCACGGACTGGAAATACCAGCCGCCGCCGTTTGCCAGCGGGCCGGAGCGCTCCAATGTCCAGGCGATGAGGGTAATGCCGGCTTCCCTAGCTGCCTTTGCATAGGCTGAGGCGGCCATCTTACCGTCCTCGACGGTCAGCAGCATGTTGAGGGAAGCGCTGATATAGTTGACGCCACGGGCCTTGAGCGCGTCAAAGTCCTGCAGCCATGTCTCAGCTGTCTGCTCGTCGAAACCCTCGGTCCACTCCACCAGATAGACAGCTTGCGCGCCAAAATCGGGCGTATTTTCGATCCAATAGTAAACGTCCTCAACGTTGAACGACTGGGCGAAGACATCAGACGCGGGGATGCCTGCGGCAACATATTCATCGACAAGCTTTTGGGCATAATCGGCTTGTGAGAAACCCTCGTGGGGCATTTCGACACTGGGTGACTTCAGCTCTGGCGTGAACTTGGTGCCGAGCGATTTGAACAGTGCGATAGAGTCCGCATGGGTCATCAGCGTCGCTTTGTCCGTGTAGAGATCTGTGCGCCAGCCAGCAACACCACCCTGATAGGCCTCGGCGGTCGAGGCGGTTTTGTCGGCGCTGTCCATCTTGGGCGTGAGAGTGTTGAATTCAGCGAGCGTCAGCTCGGAGGTGCGACACTCCGCTGCGGCAGGTGTGTCACCGTCAGCGGCTGTGAAGGGCGTAGTGCAGGTCGACGCCAGATCGGAGACAAGGATATTCGTCGTCGTGTGCAGGTCGTTCTGTGCGTGACGGCAAACCAGTTCGTGGTCTTTGGTGAAAGTCACATCACATTCGAGGATCCCCGCGCCCATCCGCGCTGCGGCGACATTGCTCTGCACGGTATGCTCGGGGAACATCATCGGCGCCCCGCGGTGACCGATCGAGAACTCAGTCGTTGTGGGCGTTTGCGCCGCGCAAGACATCAGTTTCTCTTTAAGCGCACCATCTGGCAGCTTGTCCACAAGGGCAGCAGGGCGGGGACCATAGGACAGGCCCAACGGCGCTGCATGGCCTTCGGCAAAGGCCGACACGGGAATCATCGCCAAGGCAACGAGGGAGAGGGAGATACGCATTTCATGCTCCGGTAAACTCAGGGATTAGCTGCCCTCGGATACCGAAACGTCATTACACAAAAGCGACGGTTATGTGTCGATTGCATTACAATCGCGGTCCCGTCGCCCAAAGCAGCTTACATAAAACCCAGCTCGAGGCGCGCCTCGTCGGACATCATATCCATGCCCCACGGCGGCTCCCAGACCAACTCGACGTTGACCTGCTTGACCCCTGCCAGAGGCTCGATCGCATCAGCCACCCAGCCGGGCATTTCGCCCGCCACCGGACAGCCGGGCGCTGTCAGCGACATCTTGATATCCACTGCGTTCTCGGCATCGATATCAATGGTGTAGATCAGACCCAGCTCGTAAATATTGACCGGAATCTCAGGGTCATAGACAGAGCGACAGGCCTCCACGACCTGCTCGTAGAGCGGATGATCGGTGCTGGACGGCGCGATCAGCGGCGTACCTTCGAGAGGGGGGGTAGAATTGTTCATCTGCGCCTCTTCCTTAAACTTGACTATTTATATATGGATTAGACGGCCCGGCGTAAAGGGCTGGCGCGCGTAAAGCGCGCGCGCGCCTTAAGGTGCGTCAGCCTTCGTTTATGTCCCGCTCGACAATCCGCGCGCCGCTCGACTGGTTGCGGAACGCAAGTTTCAGAACGATCCACGCGATGAGCGAGAGGCCCGCAAAAAGGGCCAGCAGCGCGGAGGTGTTGGTGATCGCGGTGAAGGCCACCACACCGCTCATCACCAGCGCGCCAAGCGCGAACCCCAGAAAGATCGACGCTGGTGCGATGAGCTCGATCAATGCCAGTCCAAGGGCTGCACAGAGCCAGACCCACCAGATGAGCAGGAGATTCTCCATCAGCTACGGCCCCGCAGCAGCTTGAACGCATCGCCGAACGCCGCCAGCGCCTCGGACGGCACGACGATGGTGTTGCTCCCCGCGCCGTTGCTCATGACGCCGAACGCTTCGACCTGTTTGAGCGCGATCTGGTACTGCGCGGCCTCAAGGCCGTTTTCGTTGATCGCGGTGGCTACGACCTGTGTGGCGTAGGCCTCGGCATCGGCCAGCACGCGGCGCGCCTTGGCGGTCTGCTCTGAGGCGTAGAGCTCGGCGTCTGCCGCCAGTTCGACAGCGCGTTTCTTGCCCTCGGCTTCGGTCACCTGCGCGCGGCGCGCCCGCTCAGCGTTGAGCTGTTGCATCATGGCCGCGCGGGTGGCTGCATCGAGGTTCACGTCGAGGATTTCGGCGCGGGTAACTTCAATGCCCCAGTTCTCGACCGATTCCACCACATTGTGTTTGATCGTCGCAATCAGGGCGGAGCGATTGGCCTGCACCTCGTCCAGATCCATCATCCCGATCTCGGCGCGCACGATACCTGCCACGGTGGTGGCGATTGCGCTATCGACATCGCGAATGCGGTAGACCGTCTTTTCCGGCTCGATGATGCGGTAGAACACGGAGGTATCGACCTGCACCAGCACGTTGTCGCGGGTGATCGCGTCCTGACTGGCAGTGGGCAACTGGCGCTCCAAAATGGAGATCTCGTGGGCGATCTTGTCAAAAAAGGGGACGATCAGATTGATGCCGGGCCCGAGGACCGAGCGCAGGCGGCCGAACCGCTCCACGACGTGCTGCTCTGATTGGGGTACGATCTTGACCCCCTTGAACACCACGACCACCAGTACCAGCGCCAGCAACAGCCAGCCCAGATTGTTTTGCAACAGGCCCAGTGCGATTTGTTCAATGTTCAACCCGGTATTCCTTTGAGCTATGGTTCCATTCTATTTGGCGCGCGCAGGCCCTGATTGCAAGATGACGATCACTGGGGTAGGCCAGCGCTGCAACAGCGCGAAGGCCCCAGCATGACCGGATTTTCCTACCAGATCGATGCGACCGACGGGCGCGCACGCACCGGCAAAATCAAGACTCCGCGCGGCGAGATCCGCACGCCCGCCTTCATGCCCGTGGGCACGGCGGCGACCGTAAAGGCGATGATGCCCGAAAGTGTGCGCGAAACCGGGGCTGACATCCTGCTCGGCAATACTTACCACCTGATGCTGCGCCCCACAGCGGAGCGGATCGACCGTCTGGGCGGGCTGCATAAATTCATGAATTGGTCGGGCCCGATCCTTACTGACTCGGGCGGATTTCAGGTGATGTCGCTGGCCAATCTGCGCAAGCTGACGGAGCGCGGCGTGACGTTCAAAAGTCATATCGACGGCTCTAAGCACGAGATCACCCCGGAGCGCTCAATGGAGATCCAGCGGCTGCTGGGGTCCGATATCGTGATGTGTTTCGATGAATGTCCTGCACTGCCGGCGGAGCGCAGCCGCATCGCGGAATCGATGGAGCTGTCGATGCGGTGGGCCGCGCGCTCCAAGGAGGCCTTCGGTGACCGACCGGACCACGCGCTCTTCGGGATCCAGCAGGGCGGGCTGGAGGAGGATCTGCGCGCCCACTCGGCGCAGGCGCTGCGCGAGATCGGATTTGACGGCTATGCCGTTGGAGGATTAGCCGTGGGCGAGGGGCAGGAGGCGATGTTCGGCTGTCTCGATTACGCGACGGATCAGCTGCCTGTGGAAAAGCCCCGCTATCTTATGGGCGTCGGTAAGCCCGACGACATCGTCGGTGCGGTCGCGCGCGGCATCGACATGATGGATTGCGTGTTACCGTCACGCTCGGGGCGCACGGGTCAGATCTTTACACGCCACGGCGTGCTCAACATCAAAAACGCGCGCCACGCCGACGACCCGCGCCCGCTGGATGAGGATTGCAGCTGCCCTGCCTGCCAGAACTACTCCCGCGCCTATCTGCATCACGTGTTCCGCTCGCAGGAGATGATCAGCTCCATGCTGCTCACCTGGCATAACCTGCGGTACTACCAGGATCTGATGGCGGGGATGCGCGCGGCGATCGCGGCGGGGACCTTCACGCAGTGGCAGGCCGATTTTCACGCTAACCGAGCGCAGGGGGATATTGAGCCGGTTTAGGGGGCGATCTTCACGTCAGCCGGTGCGGATCAGTCGGCATTTGCGCCGGATTTTCCTTGTTGTTCCAGTTGCGCTTCACGCTGCAATTCGAGTTTGCGCCGTTTTTTCCGGATCCGGACAACCGGAATGATCCCGGCAAGCAGGAGTGCGCAAAGAAGATCGACCCGCCATCCGATGTGTCGCCTGATGCAAGCAGATCCATCTCGAATGATACCTCGAAGCCCTTCCGCACGCTCAGGGCCTTTTGAAATATTAGCCTGCTTGTGTGGAGATCACATTATTTGTGAACTGACTGATGCCTGAAACCGCATCAAGCATCGCCATACTCGTTCATCGTCAGCAGGTCGTATTCCGCCACCAACTCGTCGTGCTGGTTCGTTACGCTCACGTGCCAGCTGACCTGACCGTATTCTTTCGTGCGCGGTGTCTTTTTCTTCACCGTCAGACGCACCTTGATCTCGTCATCGGGCGAGACGGGCTTCATGAAGTTCAGATTGCCGAGGCCGGTATTCGCCAGCACGGGGCCGGGATCGGGTTGTACGAAAAGTCCTGCGGCAAAGCTCAGCAGCAGATAGCCGTGGGCGACTCTGCCGGGGAAGAAGGGATTGGCCTTCGCCGCTTCCTCGTCCATATGGCCGTAGAAAGTATCGCCTGTGAAATGTGCAAAGGTTTCAATGTCTTGCAGTGTGACCTTGCGGCTGTTGGTATAGAGCGTCTCGCCTAGACTCAGCTGATGATAACTGCGCGTGAAGGGATGCGGCCCGCCGGTATGCTCCGCCGCCCCCGGCACCCATTGCTCGCCGATCGCCGTGAGGATATCGGGGCTGCCTTGCACGGCCGTGCGCTGCATGTAGTGCATCACGCCCCGTATCCCGCCCAGCTCCTCGCCGCCGCCCGCGCGGCCCGGTCCGCCGTGGACCATGTGTGGCATCGGCGCGCCGTGACCGGTACTTTCGGCCATGGAATCCGCGTTGTTGAAATAGAGCCGTCCGTGCCATGCGGCGGCCCCCAGCACCATACGGCGCGCCAGACCGGCGTCTCGCGTGATGATGGACGCCACAAGCGAGCCCTTACCGCGGTTCAAAAGCGCAACCGCGTGATCTGCGTCGCAGTAGGGCATCACGGTACTCACCGGACCAAAAGCTTCGGTATCGTGCAGGCGCTGTGCTGCATCGGGGTCGGCGCAGTGAAAAAGCATCGGCGGCAGAAACGCACCGCGCTCCTTATCGGCGCCCAGAACGTTGAAATCATCGGGGTCGCCAAACACACGCTCAGCCTCGTTGCCCAGAGCGATGATCTTTTCCAGAACGTCCGCGCGCTGAGACTGGCTCACCAGCGGCCCCATGCGGGTGTTCTTGTCGCGCGGATCGCCGATCACGGTCTTGGCCAGCCGCGCAGAGAGTGCCTCGATCACCGCGTCGACATGCGCGGCGGGCGCCATGATGCGGCGGATGGCGGTGCATTTCTGTCCCGCTTTCGTGGTCATCTCGCGGTGCGCTTCTTTGATGAACAGATCGAATTCGGGCGTACCGGGCACGGCATCGGGGCCGAGGACGGAGGCATTGAGACTGTCTTGCTCCGCCACGAACCTCACCGCGTTCTCTAGCAGATGCGGCGTGGCGCGCAACATGAGTGCGGTCTGCGCCGAGCCGGTGAAGCTCACGACATCCTGCGCATCCGTATGCGCCAACAGATCGCCGATGCCGCCCGAGACGAGCTGGAGCGCGCCCTCCGGAAGGATGCCGCTGTCGAGCATGAGTTGCACGCAGAGTTGCGTGACATAGCAGGTGGCGGTGGCCGGTTTGACGATCGTGGGTACACCGGCCAGAAATGTGGGTGCGAATTTCTCCAGCATGCCCCAGACCGGGAAATTATAGGCGTTGATGTGGATGCCTACCCCTTGCAGCGGTACGCAGACATGCTGGCCCAGAAAAGTGCCCCCGCGGCCTAGCTGTTCCACCTCGCCATCCAGATAGATCTGCGCATCCGGCATTTCGCGCCGTCCCTTGGCGGCGAAAACGAACATCGTACCGATGCCGCCGTCGATGTCGAACGCGTGGTCGGACTGCGTAGCCCCAGTCTCGAACGAGAGGTCATAGAGTTTTTGCTTGTGCTCGCTCAGGTACACCGCCATCGCCTTAAGCATCCGCGCGCGGTCGTGGAATGTCAGCTTGCGCAGGGCAAGGCCGCCGATTTCGCGGGCGTAGGCATGCATGCCGCCTACGTCGAGCGTATCATTGCCCGCTTGCGCGATGATCTCTCCGGTCACGGCCGAGGCGATCCCGCGCGCTCCGCTATCGGGCGCGACCCACTGGCCTGCGGCGTAGGAGGGGATCATCATCATGGTGCATCATTCCTTACTGGTCGTAGTCAAAGCGCACGGTATCGCTCAGTGGATAGCACTGGCAGGTCAGCACAAAGCCGTCCGCCACCTCGTTGTCCTCCAGCGCGTGGTTGGTCAGCATCTCGACCTCGCCTTCCGTTACCCGTGCGCGGCAGGTTGAGCAGACGCCTGCCTTGCACGCAAACGGCGCGTCGACGGCATTGCCAAGTGCAGCTTCGAGCAGGCTCATATCGCGCGACATTGCAAAGCTGCGGGTGCTGCCGTCCACGGTCACGGTTGCCTGTGTCGTAGCACCTGACTGTGTGGCATCTGCGGCGATGGCCTGCTTTTTTGCACGCCCCGGCTGGGATGAGCCGAAAAGCTCGAATTTGATCTGCGCGTCCGTCAGCCCGTGTTCGCGCAAGGATGCTGCGATCCCCAGCATCATTGGCTCCGGCCCGCAGATGAAGGCCGTGTCGACGGAGGCGATATCGATCCAGCGGGTGAAGAGCTGCGCGCATTTGTCGGTGTCCACGCGGCCGGTGAAAAGGTCAATGTCCTGTGCGTCCGCCTCCAGCACGTGGATCACGTTCACACGGCCCATGTAGGTGTTCTTGAGATCCTCCAGCTCCGCTCGGAACATAATCGTGCTTACCGCGCGGTTGGCGTAGACGAGCGTAAAGCGCGAGTGCGGCTCGCGGGTCAGCACCGAGCGCAGGATCGACAGGACCGGCGTGATGCCCGATCCGCCCGCAAAGCCAAGATAGTGGCGCGCGGCGTCTGCTTCCAGCGGCGTGTGGAACTTGCCCATCGGCGGCATCGCCTCCAGCGTGTCACCCACTTCGATCCGGTCATTGGCCCAGGTTGAAAACGCGCCGCCTTCAACCCGCTTGATGCCAACCTGCAGCGTGCCATCGTCCAGCCCCGAGCAGATCGAATAGCTGCGGCGCAGTTCTTCCCCGTCGAAGTCGCGGCGGAAGGTTAGGTATTGGCCTTGGATGAACCCGAAATCGCTGCCCTCGGGCGCTGCGAGCGTAAGCACCACGGCATCGCGGATGGTCTTATGGACGCCGGTAACGGTCAGCGGATGGAAACGGGCCATGCGGCACCCTCATATACATTTGAAATAGTCGAAGGGCTCGAGGCAGCTGAGGCAGCGCCAGTGCGCCTTGCAGGGCGTCGAGCCGAACTGGCTTACGCGCTCTACTTTGTTCGATTGGCAGCAGGGGCACTGCGAGGGGCCGCCAGCGGGTGAGGGGGGTGCGATCCCGTATGCCTCAAGCTTGGCCGCGCCCTTGGTGGTGAGCCAGTCGGTGGTCCAGGGAGGGGAAAGCTTGCGCGTGAGACGAATGTCGGTCAGCCCCCGATTGCGCAGCGCTGTCTCGACGTCGAGATTGATGATCGAGGTTGCGGGACAGCCCGAATATGTCGGCGTAATCGCCACTTCGAGCGTATCGCCGTCCCAGTGTACGTGACGAATGATCCCCAGATCCACGACGGAAATGACAGGGATCTCGGGATCCGGCACCTCGTCGAGCCAGCCCCAGATGGTCTGTACATCGGGCTTGTCCACAGCTGCTGTCACCACTGCGCCCCCGGATATGCCCGTTGGAGCCATTGCATCTGCGTGAGCAGATGGCCGAGATGCTCGGTATGTTGCTTGCCCGTCCGACCACCCTTATGAGCGAAATCATCCTGCGGCAGGGCGAGTGTCGCCTCCGCCATGGTGGCAGTCACCCGCGCCAGCCAAGCCGCACGCAAGCCCGCCGGATCGGGCGCGATGCCCTCCGCGACCATTTGCGCGTCCGTCGCATCGGCGTGAAACATCTCGCCCGTGTAGGGCCACAGCAGATCGAGCGCGGTCTGCATCCGGGTGTGGCTTTCTTCCGTCCCGTCACCGAGAGCAATGACAGTCTCGGCGGAGCGGTCGAGATGGTAAGTCGCTTCCTTGACCGCTTTGGCCGCAATTTCCGCGACGCGTGGATCGCTTGACAACGTCAGCGCACCCAGCAGATCACGGTGCCAGGCGTCAAATAGGAACTGCCGCATTATCGTATGGCCGAAATCCAGATTGGGCCGCTCGACCATGAGGATATTGCGAAAATCCCAAACGTCGCGCAGCATCGCCAGATCATCGGCACTGCGTCCCGCGCCTTCGACCTCCGCCGCGTATCCCAGCCACATCTGCGTCTGCCCGATGAGATCGAGCGCGGTGTTGGCCAGCGCGATATCCTCCTCCAGCACGGGCGCCTTGCCGCACCACTCCGAGACACGGTGCCCCAGAACGAGCGTATTATCCCCCAGCCGCAGCAGAGTCTGCACCAGCGCCTCGCTCATTACATGTGGCCCACTTCGTCAGGCACGTCGAAGAACGTGGGGTGGCGGTAGACCTTGTCGTTACTGGGATCATAAAGCGCCTCGCGGTCGCCGGGCGCGGAGGCGTGGATCGCTTCGGCTTCCACCACCCATATGCTCACACCCTCGTTGCGTCGGGTATAGACATCGCGAGCATTCTTGATCGCCATCTCGGCGTCGGGCGCGTGAAGCGAGCCGACGTGCCGGTGAGAGAGGCCGTGCTGGCCACGAATGAACACCTCGAAGAGGGGCCATTCCCCCGTGCGCTTTGGCCCGCTGCGCGGTACTTCGGTTTTGTCGTAGTTTGTGGGGGCGGGGCTGCTCATTCTGCGGCCACGCGCGCCGCACGCTTTTTCGCAGCATGGGCGAGCATCCCGTCGCGCACCCAAGCGCCGTTCTCCCACGCATCCTTGCGCGTTTGCAGGCGTTCCTGATTGCACGGTCCATTGCCCTTGAGCACTTCGAAAAACTCGTTCCAGTCGGGCTCGGCGAAATCATAGCCGCCTTTTTCCTCGTTCCACGCGAGCGTCTCGTCCGGAACTTTCAGACCAAGGTACTCCGCCTGCGGCACGGTCTGGTCGACGAATTTCTGGCGCAACTCGTCATTGGTGTTCATCTTGATCTTCCATGCCATCGACTGCTCGGAATGGACTGAATCCTTGTCAGAAGGGCCGAACATCATCAGCGAAGGAAACCACATCCGGTCCAGCGCATCCTGCGCCATCTTTTTCTGTGCGTCCGTGCCGTTGCACATCTTCATCATGATGTCGAAACCCTGCCGCTGGTGGAAGGACTCCTCCTTGCAGATCCGCACCATGGCCCGGGCATAGGGGCCATAGGACGTCCGCTGCAGTGGCACCTGGTTCATGATCGCGGCCCCGTCTACAAGCCAGCCTACAGCGCCCATATCTGCCCAGGTGAGGGTAGGGTAGTTGAAGATGGAGGAGTATTTCATCCGGCCTTCGTGCAGCGCCTCGAACATTTCGTCGCGGGTGATGCCAAGCGTCTCGGCGGCGCAATAGAGGTAGAGGCCGTGACCCGCCTCGTCCTGTACCTTGGCGAGCAGGATCGCCTTGCGCTCCAGTGTGGGCGCTCGCGTGATCCAGTTGCCCTCTGGCAGTTGGCCCACGATTTCGCTGTGCGCGTGCTGGCCGATCTGTCGAATGAGGTTTTTGCGGTAGCCCTCCGGCATCCAGTCACGCGGCTCGATCTTGCCCCCCGCGTCGATCCGCTCCTGAAAGGCGCGCTCTACAGGGTCCATCTCGTCGAGGGGCTTTACCCCCTTGCCGGTGGATTTGATCATCTGTGCGTACATTTTAAGTCCTTTCCAGAGTGAAGAAGCGTTCAGTCGGCGCGCTCAAGGATGAGGGCGACCCCTTGGCCCACGCCCACACACATGGTGCACAGCGCGTAGCGACCCTTGGTCCGTTGCAGCTGGTAGGCGGCGGTCAGTACCAGTCGCGCACCGGACATGCCCAGCGGATGGCCGATGGCGATGGCGCCGCCGTTGGCATTCACGTGCGGCGCATCATCGGCCACGCCGAGCGCGCGCAGCGTAGCTATACCCTGACTGGCGAAGGCCTCGTTGAGCTCGATCACGTCCATCTGGTCGATGGTCAGACCCGCGCGCTTGAGCACTTTCTCGGCAGCCGGGATCGGTCCGATTCCCATGACACGCGGCGCCACGCCCGCAGCACAAATGGCCACAACGCGCGCCATCGGCTTGAGCCCGTGCTCAGCCGCCGCCGCCGCCGAGGCGATCAGCATCGCCGCAGCACCATCATTGACGCCGGACGCATTGCCTGCGGTCACGGTCTTGTCGGTCCCGTTGATCCCGCGCAGCTTGGCCAGAGCGGCAGCGTCTGTCTGGGGCCGGGGATGCTCGTCGCGGTCCACCACCAGCGCATCACCCTTGCGCTGCGGAATCGTGACGGGCGCGATCTCTTCGGCGAATATACCCGCCTTGTCCGCTGCTGCCCAACGCTCCTGCGACCGCAGAGCAAAGGCGTCCTGATCGGCACGGCTCACGCCATGGTCATCGGCCACGTTATCGGCCGTCTCCGGCATCGATTCGACGCCATACATCTCTTTCATCTTCCGGTTCACGAAGCGCCAGCCAATGGTCGTATCATAGACCGCATTGGCACGGCTAAACGCGGCTTCGGCCTTGGGCATCACGAAGGGCGCACGGCTCATGCTCTCTACGCCACCTGCAATCGCCAGATCCATGTCACCCGCGCGGATCGCCCGTGCGGCGGCACCGACGGCATCGAGGCCCGAGGCACAAAGCCTGTTGACCGTAATTCCCGGTACATCCACCGGCAGCCCGGCCAACAGGGCCGCCATGCGCGCCACATTACGGTTATCTTCGCCCGCCTGGTTGGCACATCCCATGACCACATCATCAATCCGCGCCCAGTCAACGCCTGCGTTGCGCGCCATCAGCGCGGCGATGGGGCTCGCAGCCAGATCATCGGTGCGGACTGAAGATAGCGCGCCGCCAAAGCGCCCGATGGGTGTGCGTACAGCGTCACAGATAAAAGCGTCGGCCATGAGTAGTTCCTTTAGCTCAGTTGTCCCAAGTGTAGCTTAGCAGCTATCCCAAATCAATACACCTGTTACTAAAATGGATGAGTATACTTCAATGCGTAACACGTTTTTCGATCAATCCGGCGACTTTAGCTTTTTTTCGCATAATCGCGTTTCCGGTAATTGTTCTCAAATCCGCAGTTGCCGAGCGGGGGGGATCGCGCCATGTTAGAGAAAACGCCCGTGCAAACCACGGGTAGCATTGAAACAGGCGGTTGGGGTGCACACATCCCTAACCATACCGGAAGCGGCCCATACGTTGCCTCGAAGAGGGACAAAAGCCGTTTTGCCAATATAAGGAAAAGAGCATGAAAGAGCCTCTGAACGCGAGCTATCCCGTACTGCCATTGCGCGATATCGTCGTCTTCCCCCACATGATTGTTCCCCTATTCGTCGGTCGCGAGAAATCAGTTCGCGCGCTTGAGGAGGTCATGGCCGACGACAAGCAGATCCTGCTGTCGAGCCAGATCGATCCCGGCATCGACGACCCGGACAGCGACGGCATCTTCAAAGCTGGCGTACTGGCGAATGTGTTGCAGCTGCTGAAGCTGCCCGATGGCACCGTCAAGGTGCTGGTCGAGGGGCAGGCGCGTGTGCGCATCACCGAATATCTTGAGAATGACAGTTTCTTCGAGGCCCGTGCCGAGTACCTCACCGAGATGCCGGGCGATGCGGCCACCACCGAAGCGCTGCTGCGCTCCGTGGGCGAGGAGTTCTCTCGCTACGCCAAGGTCAAGAAAAATGTCCCAGACGAGGCGCTAACGGCAGTAGGCGATGCGTCCGATCCTGCACGCCTTGCTGATCTGGTAGCGGGACATCTAGGGATCGAAGTTGCCCAAAAGCAGGACCTGTTGGAAACACTGAGCGTGTCCGACCGGCTTGAGAAGGTCTATGGCCTGATGCAGGGCGAATTGTCAGTGCTTCAGGTCGAGAAGAAGATCAAGACCCGCGTGAAGACACAGATGGAGAAAACCCAGCGCGAGTATTATCTCAACGAGCAGATGAAAGCGATCCAGAACGAGCTGGGCGATGGCGAGGACGGCAAGAACGAAGTCGCCGAACTCGAAGAGCGGGTCGCCAAGACCAAGCTCAGCAAGGAAGCGCGCGAGAAGGCCGACGCAGAGATCAAAAAGCTCAAAAACATGAGCCCGATGAGCGCGGAGGCCACTGTTGTGCGCAACTACCTCGACTGGATGCTGTCAATCCCATGGGGTGTCAAATCCCGTGTCAAAAAGGATCTTGGCAAGGCAGAGGCCATTCTCGACGCCGATCACTACGGTCTTGAGAAAGTCAAGGAACGTATCGTGGAGTATCTTGCGGTGCAGCAGCGCTCGACCAAGCTCAAAGGCCCGATCATGTGCCTCGTGGGACCTCCAGGCGTGGGTAAAACCTCGCTTGGCAAGTCCGTTGCAAAGGCGACAGGGCGCGAGTTCATCCGCATCTCCCTTGGGGGTGTTCGGGACGAGTCTGAGATTCGTGGCCACCGCCGGACCTACATCGGCTCCATGCCCGGCAAGATCATCCAGGCGCTGAAAAAAGCGAAGACCACCAACCCGCTCATTCTCTTGGACGAGATCGACAAGATGGGTCAGGACTTCAGGGGTGATCCGGCGTCTGCAATGCTCGAAGTGCTTGATCCGGAACAGAACTCCACCTTCGTGGATCACTATCTGGAGGTCGAATATGACCTCTCGAACGTGATGTTCCTGACGACGTCAAACAGCTACAACATGCCTGGTCCGCTTCTGGACCGGATGGAGATCATCCCGCTTTCGGGCTATACCGAGGACGAAAAGCGCGAGATCGCCAAACAGCATCTGGTGGCCAAGCAGATCAAGAACCACGGCCTGAAAGCCAAGGAGTTCAAGATCGAGGACAGTGCCCTGACCGGAATGATCCGGTATTACACCCGTGAAGCGGGCGTGCGGAACCTTGAGCGTGAGATTGCCAAAGTGGCGCGTAAGTCGCTAACCAAGATCGTGCGCAAGGAGGTCGAGAACGTCACCGTGACCGGCGACAATCTGCACGAGTTCCTTGGTGTGCAAAAGCACCGCTATGGTCTTGCCGAAAAAGAGGACCAGATCGGTGTGGTGACGGGGCTGGCCTATACTTCCGTGGGTGGCGAACTGCTGCACATCGAAGCGCTGCGCCTGCCGGGCAAGGGCCGGATGAAGACCACCGGCAAGCTCGGTGATGTGATGAAGGAAAGCATCGATGCGGCGAGTTCTTATGTTCGCTCGATTTCGCCCCAGATCGGGGTGAAGCCGCCGGTGTTTGACACGATCGACATCCACGTGCACGTACCGGATGGCGCTACGCCCAAGGATGGCCCTTCTGCTGGCCTCGCGATGGTGACCTCCATCGTATCGGTCCTGACCAAGATCCCCGTGCGCAAGGACATCGCCATGACGGGCGAGGTCTCCCTGCGCGGCAATGCGATGCCGATTGGCGGTCTGAAGGAGAAACTTCTGGCGGCGCTGCGCGGCGGCATCACAACTGTGCTGATCCCGCAGGAAAACGAGAAGGATCTGCCGGATATCCCCGACAACGTCAAAGAGGGGCTGACCATCATCCCGGTAAACCATGTCTCGGAGGTGTTGGAGCACGCGCTTGTGCGCAAGCCCGAAGCGGTGGAATGGGATGAGGCCGCCGAGGAGGCAGCCGCTGCGGCAGCTTTGGCTGCGAAATCAGGCAGGGGCGACAGCGCGACAGCGCACTGATACCGCGCCCAACGGCTGCTCAAGCGCCGGATATAAAACGAGAAACGCCCCGCAGAGTTTGCGGGGCGTTTTGCGTTTCAACGGCTCAGGTGTTGAGCGGTCACTTTACTTGGCGCATTTCCAGCCCCAGTTGTGCGTAATCTACAGCCATGTAGCCGAACTTGGAGGGAACGACGGCCTGCGGCATTACCTTCGCCACATCCTGTGCCATCACGCCTTCAAACACGGCGTCCCCGCCGATATATCGGAACTGGTAGAGTGGCAGGCCCATGTGAGTGATGCCGACCTGAGTGATGTCCGTTTTAAGGCGCGCATCACTGTCAGCGATCGTCCCGACCCCGCCGCCACCGGAATTGCTCGCGAGGGCAATCGCCACAAGTGCGAGTAACAACAATGGCACCGCAGCACCTGCGGAGGAGGACGCCGCTTCTTCAACGATAACGGGCGCTTCTATGACGGGATCGACAAGGGATCCGGCCTGAGTGGTTGTCGCGGCGAGAACCAGCGACAGCGCACTTGCGGACAGCAATTTTTTCATCATCATTCCTTTTTATGAGGGGCCGACCTTAAATACCTGCCTTGAGTTTGGCTGACCCTGCGTCAATCTGTCAAGGGTTCTGTAGAAAACGTCCCATATCAGGATGAAAGTTCTGTGCGGGCGCAGGCAAATCTTGCGATGCAGCGCTATTGTCACGCCAGATATGCCCTTAATCATGCCATATGGATTTTTTCTGTGGATCGGCTAAAGTGGGAACAACCATAAATCGAGCAACAGAGCAGGGATACCCATGCCAACATCATCGAAAACCCCGAAATCCGGCGCAACGAAGGCGGGGGCCACGACGAAGGTCGCCGCGCCTGTCGCGAAATCATTCACCAAGGTTGATACCTCAAAGGCGCCTGCGTCATCATCGTCGGCACCCTCCGTCGTGGAGGCCCTTTCGCCTGTCGTTTTGAGCAACGAGCTTCGCAAGAAGGAGCTGTTTGACCTGGTGGTTGCCCGCTCCGGCATGAAGAAAAAAGACGTGAAACCCGTGGTCGAGGCGATGCTGGCCGTGCTGGGTGATGCGCTCGCGGAGCAGCGCGAGCTGAACTTGCAACCCTTGGGGAAAATGAAAGTGCAGCGCGGCAAGGAGCTTCCCGATGGTCGTGCGCTTGTCCTCAAGCTGCGCCAGAAAACCGCCAAGCTCAACGAGGTTTCCAGAGATGCCACCCCCACAAAAACGGGCCCCGCGGTAAAATAGATCGGCGGGAGCGGGCGGGCTTTTTTGACGAGGCCCCCCTTGCGTGGCGGGGCATAAAAAGCTAACTCGCGATCAGGGGTGATTAGCTCAGTGGTAGAGCGCTTCGTTCACATCGAAGATGTCAGGGGTTCAAATCCCTTATCACCCACCATCTACTCCGGTTTTATGTGAAGGTTGCGGACGTAATTGGTCGTCTTGTCCTGCGTTTGTATCCCTCTCCTTGTACGAAATGAAAACCTGCCATGGCCGACTTTCCCGAGCTCTATATTTTACGACACGGCGAGACCGCGTGGAATGACGAAGGGCGGATGCAGGGGGCGTTGAATTCCGCGCTCACGGATCTGGGCAAGGTGCAGGCGGCACGGCAGGCGCAGATCCTCGCAGATGTCGATCTTACGGGGTTCGATATCCTCACAAGTCCGCAGGGCCGCGCGTTCGAAACGGCGGCGATTGCGCTTGCGCGCAAGGTCAGCCATCTGCGCACGGACGACCGCCTGCGTGAGATTGGCGTGGGCGATTGGGCGGGCAAATTACGGCGTGAACTGCCTGGCGCGGAGGCATTTGTAGACGGGCCCGACGGGGCACTGGAACTCTACGAGCGTGCGCCGGGCGGGGAGGGGTTCGTCGCGCTGGAACAACGCTGTGCCGGGTTTCTTGCCACGCTGACAGCGCCCTGCGTGCTGGTCACTCACGGGATTACCTCACGGATGCTGCGGGCTGTTGTTACGGGCGTGGGACGTCCGGGTATGGCCGATATGGGCGGCGGGCAGGGGGTGGTGTTCCATCTGAAAAACGGTGTGCAAAAACGTCTCGAATGAGGCTTGCCACGGGGGGATTATCTGGCTAAACCCGCGCTCACGGGCCGTTAGCTCAGTTGGTAGAGCGCTTCGTTTACACCGAAGATGTCGGGAGTTCGAGTCTCTCACGGCCCACCATTTCCCGGCGACGGGGGACATAGATTGCGCGGTTGTAGCTCAGCTGGTTAGAGTATCGGCCTGTCACGCCGAGGGTCGCGGGTTCGAGCCCCGTCAACCGCGCCATTTTTCCGTTACTATAAATCCAGTTCAGGGTCAGGGCGTTGCGCACCAACTTATTGGCGGGCCCTTTGCGGAAAAGCGGACAGAGGCAACATTCAAGGTCGTGTGGGCCAGCCCGTCTTGGCAACAGTTGCAGTCCTCATTGTTGTGTGGCGCTAAGTGTCCAACATCCCCGCTCACACGGGGAGTGCAATGGCTTGATATCAATCGGGTAAGAAACGAATTCCAGCAATCAAGCCAGCCGAGGTCAGTTGCCCGATACCGCGCGTTACGATAGCTCCATCCTTATACAAGGTGAGATCGAAGGCATCGCCTTCAGACGTGATTTCCAGAGTGTTTACGACAAGTTTACGTCCCTTCCCGTCATAATATGTGAACTCATAGGTTCCAGCATATCTTGGCCCTTCGCCGCCGATTGCTCGCCCAGTTCCGCTCCCGTTTATCTGGTGACGCCAAACCGCGTCCAACGTGCCCGGTTGGTCGCCAGGAGTGTAGATAACAAGGCCGACATTGACCTGTAGTTTTTCCATGGAAAACGCCTCATGGGGAATGCGCTGCGTGGTTGTTCCTAAGTTAGGATCCATTAAAGCAGCTCGGTCGAAGCCGACAAACGGATTACTCTTTCAAAGCTCAACGTAACGGTCAGGCATGAAATCGTCTCGTTTTTCGATCTTCTGATCGGTGATGTGCTCGGCGCGTCAATGAAGCGAGCCTCGCGCTAGGCGCGCGTAACGGCCGGGATCGGGACCATGGCCGCTGATGATCCTCCGGTGATGACCGTCCGCGGTATCAACCACAATCCCAGATGTTACGAACTTGGGATCAGGCGATCAGAATGGGGTTTGTTCAGGGACCCGTCAGCATTCGAAGCAGGTGGAAAACACGGTGCGTCGTTTTCTCTATCCTCATCAGTTTCAGATTTGGCGCAAATTGGGGATTTATAAGTGCCCTAGAGATGCTCTTCACGCTCAGTTGCACTTTCGAAGCTGTGTTCGGGCGCGCAGTCTCATGAATGAGCGGCGTCGGAAATTCGGGACGACTTCAACATCTGCTGTAAAGGGCTAGCAAAGAGGGGGTGTTTTGGGAAAAACCTCGCCCTTAGCGTCGAGGGCGGTAGCAAGCCATACGGTAGTGTTTGCGCGCCGAAGGCGTCAGGCTGGATGATGTGTCATGAAAAGGTGACGGCGGGCTACAGCGCGTGCTCGTTTGGGGTGGACCGGATTGCACGGAGCGGCGATTGGCATTTTGGCCTGTCTGCCGCTTGTAGGTGTCCGTGCCGCGTGACGTCCGAGTGTGTGTTCGTATCAAACGCGCAAGCTTTCACGGCAATGCGGAATCCCTCTGCAGAGTTGCAGGGCCTTGGCTGGCTCCGTGTACCCGGTGAATAAACTAAGGTTTATGGGCATCTGCAGCAGGTTTAAGCGGTCCGATTTAAACTTTCGTTGAGTGGTGAACGGCAAATTCGTTCCTTTATCCAGAGCATCCAAACGACACCAAGCCGATCAAGGCCGTGTTCGAGAATACCCTCACGGGACCACATCTTGAAGGAACTACAACATGAAACTTAACCTCACAGTCTCCGCTCTTGTCCTCGCATTGGCCGGCACCGCAACTTTCGCGCAAGGCATGGAAGGGCATCAGATCGGCTACAACGACAAGAGCCAGTCGGCCTCCACTTTCTCCACCAGAAGCGGCGAGCAACTCGTGATCATCGAGACACGCGACACCTTTGAAGCGGGCAATCTGCGCGCCGAAGAGGCCGACGACGTCACGGTTACGGTCTATCCATCGACACCCAACGAGCGTTATGAACAGCGCCCCACACGGTAAGCGATAACGACCACGCGTCCGCCCCGTCTCAGGGCGGACGCCAACGCTCCGCGTCCGCATTCACGCATAGCTGCTGTGCGTTGTAATCCGATCCGTTCGCCATATCTAGCAGCGGGTGTAATGATTGGATGTAAGTTATGGATCGGAATAAGAGAATCGGCCTTTGGGCCATCGTGCTGCTGCAATTCAATGCAGCAGTTTTTTTTATTTCAAACATTGTATTTGAGACTTTGAACATCGAGCCTTGGCTGCTGGATTGGAACATGCGTGAGTATCAGCAGGTATTTCAGGCCGTCGGGCTTTTGCTCGGCGTGGTGCTTGGCTGGATCGTCATGCGAATGGGCCTCAAGCGCACGCGCCTCGTGGAATCCAAACTGCGCCAGTGCACCATGGAATTCTCTTTTTTGATGGAGGAACATTTTGCCGAATGGAATCTTACGTCGGCAGAGCGCGACATTGCGCTTTTCCTCGTGAAAGGCTTGAGTACGCGCGAGATCGCTGAGATGCGCGGCACATCCGAGGGTACTGTGAAGGCCCAAACCAACGCGATTTACCGGAAGGCCAAGGTGACTGGGCGCCCACAGTTGTTGGGCCTGTTCATCGAGGATCTCATGGAGGATGCGCTGATGCCTGCCGCCCGCCCGCGGCGCTCGGAGGCGATGGGTATCGGAGTGGCGGCCTGACAGGCGGTAGATCCTGCCTGCAGATGAGGCCGGATTTTGCCTGCTCTGGACGGTTTTCCTGATCGCGACAGTCATGGTCCATTGAAGGAAGAAGCAGGGATTGTGCGGCATGGGGTTGCCGCCGGCTGTACTTATGGTTCTGGCGTCTCAAGGCTATGCCTGAGCTTTCCGGTTCTATCAGCGCAGGCCCGCTCGGGGCAGGCACTAGGCAAAGAAATGCCCGCTACGCCCAACTAATCCCTTGACGCCCCAAACCCCCTCGCATATTCCGCAGACACGCTTTGAGGGTTCGCCCGCAAAGATGCAGCATGCGGTTGTAGCTCAGTTGGTTAGAGTATCGGCCTGTCACGCCGAGGGTCGCGGGTTCGAGCCCCGTCAACCGCGCCACTGCTGCTTTAAAAGGCCTCCCCTCGGGGAGGTCTTTTTGCATTCTGGTACAATGATGTATGGAAGCGGTTTTCGCTGCGTCGCTTCAGGCGCCGTAACCCAAAGTGGCTTCGATCTCGGGATCGAGCTGGCTTTGCATCCACTCGGTATCGGTGGCATCCCAAGCGTCCGGTGCAGGCGCACGATCCTTTATCGCGGGGGTCCAGCGGTTCCCCATGCGGCGCGTGACAGGGGCATAGCCGCGCTTGGTGGTTGCCACGCCGAACTGTGCGGACAGATCGGCCAGAAAGGCCTCCGGCGCGGCAGTGAAGGCTTCGAGCGAGACATAGACCACTGACGCTCCGCGTGCGCGCATGCCCAAGAGCGCGCGGTGCTTGAGATTGCGCATGGCGAAGATATTCTCGAAGCGCGCGCCGGTGATCGGATGACGATCCCATTGCATCTCGTATCCCTGCGGAAGCAGGCGGGGCGGGATGTTGTTGAAATAACCGATCCGGTCGACTTGCGATTCCCAAGGGCTGCGTAGAAAGTCGTGAAAGCTCAGCGCTTGCACAGCCGGGGAGGCATGCCAAGGGCGTTTGTAGAGCGAATGCGCCCAGCTTTGCGGATTGCGGACCGCGACGATGGTCAGGAAGGTCGGCGGGCAGGCGATCATCGCGGGAAATCCGTGCTTCCAGCCGAGCGCCTCGGTTTTGCGCAGCTGGAGGGATTCGTTCACGATCTTGCGGATCACATTGGTGCCGCAGCCCCGCTCCCCAAGCACCTGAAACCGGTCAACGGGCGCATCGCTGGCCTTGTGAATGTGCCAGCCGGTGCGCTGCATATCCGTAGCCATCCCGGCGCAGACATCGGCAAATTCAGCGGTCCGGGGCGCGTGTGCCATTGTCATTTTGCATCTCTCGCGGCTTACTGCATCTCGAACCCGCAGTGTGAGCAATCGCGCGGGAAAAGAAAAGAAGGAAGAGGCATGCAGACAGTAGCAGCGATCACGATGGTGCGCGACGATGCGTTTTTTCTGCGGGCGTGGCTGGCGCATTACGGCGAGATGTTCGGGCGCCAGAACTGCTATGTCATCAACCACGGCTATGGTGCGGAGGTGGCAGAGCTCGCGGCGGGCTGCAACATCATCGGCATCCCCGGCGATCCACACAAGAATTTCGACGTCAAGCGCTGGTCGCTGCTGAACAATCTGTTGGGTGGGCTGCGCCGCTATTACCGCCACGTGATTGTCGGCGATGTGGACGAGTTGGTTGTGGTGGACCCTGCGTCAGGCGTCAATCTTTTGGAGTATCTCGAGAAGGCCTCGGACAAGCGCGTGCTGACGCCGCTGGGGCTGGAGGTGATCCACCGTATCGACCTCGAGCCCGAGGCGATCACCGACAAGATAATCGGCCCACGCCGCCACGTGCGCCCCGCGCCACATTATTCAAAGCCCTGCATCATTTCGGCGCCTGTCAAAGTCTCGCGCGGGGGGCATTTCTCGCAATATGCCAAGCTGCATGCGCCCGATGATCTGTATCTGATGCACATCAAGTTTTGTGATTTCGCGCAATATGCGCACGCGATGGACCGCCGCAATGCCGTGACCCGCGAGATGGGCGACGACATCAAGGGCACGGCGATCGGGCGGCACTGGTTTGGCGAGGCGCGCGGGGAGGACCGCGCGGTGTTCGAGCGGTTCGCTCAGCTCAAGCTCGAGGAGGGCTTTGACCTCGGGACCATTCGCAAGCGCATGCACCGCTCGTTCAAGGCGCGCGGCGATACCGGGCTTTTTGAGTTCAACCGGCCCAAATACGACACTCAATATCTGCTGCCGGAGCGGTTCAACGGAGTGATCTAGCGCTAATTGAGGAGTGAGAAGAACTGCCAGATGAACGGACCCGCGTCCACCTCCCGGCTGGCGGGGCCGAGCAAGAACGTGAGGCGGGGGGCAGCACCAGGCCAGTCGTGGCCCTGACCTGTGAGATTGACCGATGAAAGCGGTGCGGCACAGCCCGTGTAGCGGGTGATCTGCGCGGCATCGGGACCTGGGATCTGATCGAAAACCTGCGCCGGGGCGGTGCCCGCACAGCGGTTGCGGCGCGACCAGAGCCTGAGGGTGTCCTGTATGGAGTGTAAGCCCGGAAACGTGCGGCGGCCGGGCAGGCCTTCAACAGGCACGATGGGATCGAGGGCACCGTGGATGAATAGTGCTGGCAGGGGAGCTGTGCCGGCACAATCGCTGCCGCGCGGCTGGGTCATGGCGACCACCGCGATGGCGCGCAGGCGCGCAGGCGTGGAGCAGGCGAGGCGCAGCGCCATAGAGCCACCGTTGGAATAGCCCGCGAGATAGACATGGGCGGGATCGGTCCCGAGATTTGCCGTGAGGCTGTCGATCAGCGCAGTGAGGTAGGCCACATCGCGGGAACCAGACGCATCGCGCCAACGTCGCCCGATGCCATTGGGATAGGCCACCACAAAACCGTGGCGTTGAGCCAGTGCATCGAAGCCGGTTTTGCGCTGCATGATTCCGGCGGTGCCTGTTAGCCCGTGGAGCACGATGAGCAGCGGTGCGGGTGTGCCTGCGTCCGCGCGCCCGTCCGTGAGGATGAGCGCGCGCCCGTTGAATTGGGATTCAGAGCTTTGCACTGTGGCAGGGGCCACCGTAAGCACCAGTGCCAGCGCCGCCGCCAGCGCACGCCACATCAGCCGCGTTTGTCTTCGACGAGGGCCTGCATCTGCTCGAGCGGCAGGTAGCCGCGCAACAGCTCGTCCTGCATCACAAAAGTCGGCGTGCCGGAGATTTGCAGCGCATCTGCGAGCGCGCGGGTTTGCACGATCTCGGCTGTGACCGCGTCGCTGTCCATCCGGGCCTCAATCGCGGGCATGTCGAGCCCGAAGGTATTGCCCAGACGGCGCAGGGAGGGCAGGGTGATATCACCCTTGAAATCCATTAAAGCAGTGCCGATCGCCTCATAGCTTTCCCCGCCCGAAACCTGCTTGACCGCGACCGCGAAACGCGAGGCGAGCACGGAAGCATCGCCGAGGATCGGCAGTTCTTTCACGATCCATTTAATGTTGCCATCACTCTCGAGCAATTCCGCCACTTCGCCATGCGCGCGTTTGCAATAGCCGCAGCGGTAATCGAGGAACTCGACGAGAACGATATCCCCATCCGGGTTGCCGCCCACGAAGGAATAGCCGTCGTCAAAGAGCGACGTGCTGTTTTGCGCCACAAGATCGAAATCGGCGCGCTCCTGATTTTCGGCCTCGCGGTTTTGCAGGATCTCGACGGCCTGCATGATCACTTCGGGGTTCTCGAACAGATAGGCCCGCACTTCGGCGCGAAAGAGCGCGCGCTCCTCCTCCGTCATGGGCGTGAGATCTTGGGCAAAAGCGCCTGTGGCGAGGGCGCCCAGCAGGGCGGTGGTGGTGATAAGGCGTTTCATATCTTTCACTTTCGTTTTTCGGCGCGTCTGGCATTTTTCTCGGGTCACCCGCCAATCACCACATCCACGGTCCGCTGCCAAGGGCCGCATCGCCCCGGCGGTGCGCCGGTCTTGACGGCGTGAAGCGGATCGGGTGAAAGCGCATGGAGCAGTCTAGGAGCGAGAGCATGCGGAATTCAAGTAGGTCACGCGTCGATCCCTTTATTGTGATGGACGTCATGCAGGCCGCAAGTGCAGCGGAAGCCGCCGGGCGCCACATCATCCATATGGAGGTAGGCCAGCCCGGTACGGGGGCACCCTCGGGAGCCGCTCGGGCGCTGAGTGCGGCGATGCAGGAGGGGCCGCTGGGTTATACCGTGGCGCTGGGGCTGCCCGCATTGCGCCAGCGGATCGCGCGGATGTACGGCGACTGGTACGGCGTCGATCTCGATCCCGCACGCGTCGTAATCACGTCTGGGTCCTCAGCGGGGTTCATCCTCGCGTTCACGGCCCTTTTCGACAGCGGCGACCGTGTCGGCATCGGCGCGCCGGGCTATCCCAGCTACCGCCAGATTCTAGGCGCTCTGGGGATGGTTCCGGTGGATCTGCCTACAGCGGAAGAGAACAGGTACCAGCCTGTGCATGCCGATTTTGCGGGGATGGATTTGCGCGGGCTGCTGGTGGCCTCGCCCGCCAATCCGACCGGTACGATGCTCGACCGCGCGGCGATGGGCGCCTTGATCGAGGCGTGCGACGACACGGGCGCTTCGTTTATTTCCGACGAGATCTACCACGGGATCGAGTATGAGAAGAAGGCCGTGACAGCGCTGGAAATCACCGATGAATGCTATGTAATCAACAGTTTTTCCAAGTATTTCAGCATGACGGGCTGGCGTGTTGGCTGGATGGTTGTGCCTGAGGCGCAGGTGCGTGTGGTGGAGCGGATTGCACAGAATATGTTTATCTGTGCGCCCCACGCCAGTCAGGTGGCAGCGCTTGCGGCGATGGACTGCACGGATGAGCTCGAGGCAAATATGGACGTCTACCGCGCCAACCGCGCGCTGATGCTGGAGGGGCTGCCGCTCGCAGGCTTTGATCGGATCGCGCCGCCCGACGGCGGATTTTACGTCTATGCCGACGTGAGCGCGATCACCAATGACAGCCGTGCGCTGGCAGCGGAGATTCTAGAAAAAGCGGGGGTGGCGGTGACGCCGGGCCTCGATTTTGATCCCGCCCGCGGGCATAAGACATTGCGGTTTTCCTATGCGCGCAGCACCGATGATATCCGGGAGGGGCTGCTGCGGCTCGCGACATTCATGCAAGCACGCTGATCTGCTGGACCGGGGCGGGGCACGGATGCTATGATACGCTCAAAGCGCCACATATAAACGGGTGGCCGGAGCAGTCATGAAGAAATTTTTAATAAGCCTTATCTTTTTCTTGTGGGTCGCTCCTCATGTGATGGCTCAAGAGCTTTCGGCGCTTGCGCGGGTCGATCCCGAGGCGAGCACCGTGGCCGATGGCTGGTTCGGGCGCACCGATATCACGCTGCGTCTGAGCCAAGGGGTGCCTTTCAGGGTGTTTACGCTCGATGCACCGGCGCGGCTGGTGGTGGATTTTCGCGAAGTGGATTTTGACGGTCTGCGCGCCGATGATCTGCTGGGCGAAGGCGGGCGCGTGTCCGCGATGCGCTTTGGCGCATTCCAGCCGGGATGGTCGCGCATGGTGGTGGATCTGGGGGAGCCGATGTTGCCGCGCGAGATCGGCATGCCCGTGGATCCTGACACCGGACGCGCGACGCTGCAGATCACGCTCGAAGCGGTTGAGGCGGAAGTGTTTGCCACGGCTTCCGGCGCGCCCGTGGACCCAAACTGGACGCCTGCGTTTTTGCGTGCGGCTCCTCCGCCGCGTGAGGGGGCGGACAGATTTACGGTGGTGCTCGATCCCGGCCATGGCGGCATCGATCCGGGCGCTGAGAACGAGGGATTGAACGAAAAGGAGCTGATGCTGAGCTTTGCGCGCACACTTGCCGAAGTCCTACGGCGGGCGGGTGTCGAGGTGGTGTTGACGCGCGATGACGATGTGTTTGTCTCGCTTCAGAGCCGTGTGGCAATTGCGCACCGGGCCCATGCGGATTTGTTCATCTCTTTGCATGCCGACAGTTTGAGCCAGGGCGGGGCGCGGGGGGCGACGGTTTACACCCTGTCGGACGAGGCCAGCGATACTGCGACCGAGCATCTGGCCGCACGGCACAACCGCTCCGACATTATCGCGGGAGCTGACCTGACCGGATCGGACGATCAGGTGGCACAGGTATTGCTGGATCTGGCGCGGCAGGAGACTGGTCCGCGCTCCGCCGCACTGGCGATGACGCTGGCGGAAGGAATGGCGGCAGCGGGCGGCCCGATGAACAACCGGCCCCTGCGCGAGGCAGGATTTTCGGTACTCAAATCCGCCGATATCCCGTCGGTTCTGGTCGAGATCGGTTTTCTCAGCTCAAAGCGTGATCTGGCCAATATCGGCGATCCGATCTGGCGGCAGGGGATGGCGGAGGGCATGGCGCGCTCCTTGCTGAAATGGCGCGACGAAGATGCAGCGCGGGCGACCTTGGTGCGGCAATAGCGCCAGCACCCCAAAAGAGCTGATTCTAGGCGGTATTTCGCCCCCGTCGGCACCGCTTGCCTTTTGACCATTCCGGTCAGCAGGCGTATACACTGGTCAATTCAAACAGCCATTTAAGGAGCTGTCGCGCGTGTTCAGGATGATCCTATCGTTCTTCGGGGGTATTTTCACCACCCTCACCATGTCTGTGGGCATGGTTGCCCTGACCGTTGGTGCGGTGTTCTGGATGTATGGCCGTGATCTGCCGAGCCACGAATCTCTTGCGCAATACACGCCGCCCACGATTAGCCGGATCTATTCGGGGCAGGGCCGCCTGATTGATGAATTCGCAAAGGAGCGGCGCTTGTTCGCGCCCGCCAACACGATCCCCGATCTGGTCAAGCAGGCGTTTATCTCCGCCGAGGACAAGAATTTCTATGAGCATGACGGCTATGATCTGCGGGGGATCGGCGCGGCGGCTGTTGATGCGGTCAAATCGCGTGGTCAGGACGTGCGCGGGGCCTCTACGATCACCCAGCAGGTGATGAAGAACTTCCTGCTGTCGGGCGACCGCCGGGCCGAGCGGAAGATCAAGGAAATCATCCTCGCCGCGCGCCTTGAGGAGACGCTGGACAAAGAAAAGATCCTCGAGCTTTATCTCAACGAGATTTTCCTTGGACAAAACAGTTATGGCGTAGCGGCGGCTAGCCAGACCTATTTCAACAAGACGTTGAGCGAGCTTGCGCCCCACGAGGCCGCGACGCTGGCGAGCCTGCCCAAAGCGCCGTCGGATTATCATCCGGTGCGGCGTAAGGACCGGCTGATGGCACGTCGCAATTTCGTGCTGCGGGAGATGAAGGAAAATGGCTTCCTGACCGAGGCTGTCTACCAGAGTGAGCGCGACATGCCCCTGCGCTCGGTGCAGAACGGTGATTTCGAGAGCTTCAAGATTGATCTGCCGCCGCGTGATTATTTCACCGACGAGATTCGCCGCCAGCTGTCTGAGAACTTTGGCGAGGGCGAGTTTTTTACCGGTGGTTTGACCGTGCGGGCGACCATCGACAATGAGATGCAGCCGATTGCGGCGGACGCGCTGCGCCGAGAGCTGGAAGCCTTTGACCGTGGGCGCGGCGTGTGGCGCGGCACGGGCGAGACACTGCCGGCGGAGGCGCTGGTGGACGAGGCGACATGGCGCGAGGCGCTCGCCGCGCTGCGCGTTCCACGGGACATCTTGCTGGAGACGCAATGGTTTCCCGCCGTCGTGCTCGAAGTGAGTGGGCAGGGCGCGCGACTGGGTATCGAGAGCGTAGAAGACGAAGAGGGCGGCAACTGGGTCCCGCCTGCGGATATGGAATGGGCGCGTGCGCGCAAATCAGATGGCAACCTTGGGTCGCGCGGCGATCTGGTCGAGGTGGGTGACGTCGTGTTGGTGCGCCGCATGGTGACGGATACGGACGGATCGTTTATCCGCTGGACTCTGCGGCAGGTGCCGGAAGTGCAGGGCGGTTTTGTGGCGATGGACGTCAACACGGGTCGCGTGATCGCGATGCAGGGCGGCTTTTCCTATCAGGCGAGCGTCTTCAACCGCGCCACGCAGGCCAAGCGCCAGCCCGGATCGAGCTTCAAGCCGTTCGTGTTTGCCGCAGCCCTCGACAGTGGCTACACGCCCGCGACAATCATTGTGGACGCACCCATCGAGATCAACACGCCCCAGGGTGTGTGGCGTCCGCAAAACTCCTCAAACCGCTATTACGGGCCCACGCCGCTGCGCACCGGGATCGAGCAGTCGCGCAACCTGATGACGATCCGGCTGGCGCAGGAAGTGGGCATGAACGTGGTCGGCGATTATGCGGAGCGTTTCGGGGTCTACGAGAATCTGTCGCCCGTACTTGCTAATGCACTAGGGTCGCAGGAGACCACGCTTTACCAGATGGTCGCAGCCTACGCGATGTTCGCCAACGGCGGCGAGCGGGTCACGCCAACGCTTGTGGATCGGGTGCAGGACCGCTACGGCCGCACCGTCTACAAGCACGACCAGCGCGTGTGCGAAGATTGCAGCCTGCCCAAGCTGGCGCCCGGGCAATCGCCGCGCATCACGTCCAACCGCGAGCGGGTGATGGACCCGGTCACGGCCTACCAGCTCACCTCGATGATGCAGGGCGTTGTGGAGCGGGGAACCGCGCGCAGCTCCGTTAATCTGCCAGTGCCCACGGCGGGCAAGACGGGTACGACCAACGATTCCAAGGACGTCTGGTTTGTTGGATTCACCTCCAACATCGTGGCCGGCTGCTATATCGGCTATGACCAGCCGCGCAGTCTGGGGAGCGCGTCAGGCGGCGGCATGTGCGGTCCGGTGTTCCAGCGGTTCATGTCCAAAGCCGTAGAGAAATACGGTGGCGGCAAATTTGCCGTTCCCGAAGGTTGCGAGTTCATCAACATCGACCGCTTCACAGGTGCGCGGCTGAGCGACGATGCGACCGGAGCCAACGTGGTGTCGGAGTGCTTCCGCGAGGGCGAGTTCATCAACTTCGGGATCACCTTCGATGGTGGCTTTGCCATGGGTGCGGATTTGCCGCTGGTCGAGGAAGTGGGTGGCCAGCAGGCCCGCGAAGTTACGACCTCGACCGGCAAAAAGGCCATCGTTGGACCCAAAGCCGCGTTCGGCACGCTCAGCTCGGGTGGTTTGTACTAAGCAGTGACCTTGCCCGTGCGCGGGCGCTGGTCTATCACATGGGCGGCCCTTGCCTCGGCGTGGGCCGCTCTTTCATTTCAGGACTGAACATGCGCGCAGAAGTACAAAGCACCGTCGATAAAATCCGCAAATCCGTGGAGCTTCTGGCCCAGCGGCTCAACGTGGAAACGGCGCCCTACCGGCTGGAGGAATTCAACGCGCGGGTCGAGGATCCGACCCTGTGGGACGATCCGGAAGCTGCCCAGAAGCTGATGCGCGACCGTCAGGCGCTGGTGGATGCGATGGCCGTGCACGACGGGATCGCCACGGATCTGCAAGACAACATCGATCTGATCGAGTTGGGCGAGATGGAAGACGATGCCGAAGTCGTGGGGGAAGCTGAACAGGCGCTGTTCAAGCTGGCCAAAACCGCCGCTCAGAAAGAGCTGGAGGCGCTGCTGGACGGTGAGGCGGATGCCAACGACACGTTTCTGGAGATCAATTCGGGAGCGGGGGGCACCGAGAGCTGCGACTGGGCCAATATGCTGGCGCGGATGTATGTCCGCTGGGCTGAAAAGAAGGGCTATACCGTCGAGTTGCAGGCCGAGAGCCCTGGCGAAGAGGCGGGCATCAAGTCGGCTTCCTACAAGATCAGCGGACATAATGCCTATGGCTGGCTCAAATCCGAGAGTGGCGTGCACCGGCTGGTGCGTATTTCGCCGTTCGATAGTGCTGCCAAGCGGCACACGTCGTTCACGTCCGTGAAGGTCTATCCAGTAGTCGACGACAACATCGAGATCGAAGTAAACCCCTCCGATATCCGCATCGACACCTACCGCAGCTCGGGCGCGGGTGGCCAGCACGTCAACACCACTGATTCTGCCGTGCGCATTACGCACCATCCTACCGGGATCGTTGTCACAAGCTCCGAGAAATCGCAGCACCAGAACCGCGACATTGCCATGAAGGCACTTAAATCCCGCCTCTACCAGATGGAGCTCGATAAACGCTCTGCGCTGGTCAACGAGGTGCACGAGAACGCGGGCGATGCGGGCTGGGGCAACCAGATACGCTCGTACGTGCTGCAGCCCTACCAGATGGTCAAGGATCTGCGTACCAACCACGAGACATCCGATACCAAGGGTGTCCTCGACGGGGATCTGGACGGGTTCATGGGCGCTACGCTTGCGCTGGCTGTCTCTGGCAAGAGCCGGGCGCAGGCGCAGGGCGACTGATGTGGGGCGACTGGAGCCTTGATGCAATGATACTGCGCTAGGCTCTTGCGCGAGCGCGGGCTGCGCGGTCATAGTGCGGCATGGATATATTGTACATGGATGCGCTGGCCCAATCTGCCGCGCTTGAGCGTGGTGATCTGTCATGCCTAGAGCTGATGGACGCTACATTGGCGCGGATCGACGCGGTAAACTCGGCTGTGAATGCAGTCGTAAGCCTGCGGGACGGTGACCGCCTGCGCGACGAGGCGCGAGCGGCGGACAATGCGCCGCGCAGCGGTTGGCTGCACGGGATACCCATCGCGATCAAGGATCTGGCCAATGCCGCCGGTCTGCCCACCTCGATGGGTTCGCCCCTGTTTGCCGGGCAGATCGCGGAAAGTGATGATCTGATGGTGGCTCGCCTACGGGCGGCGGGCGTGATTATCATCGGCAAGACAAATACGCCGGAATTCGGACTGGGCAGCCATACGTTCAATCCGGTGCACGGGGCCACACACAACCCTTACGGCCTCAGCAAATCTGCCGGCGGTTCTTCGGGCGGGGCGGCGGCGGCGCTGGCGACAGGCATACTCAGCGTGGCGGACGGCTCCGACATGATGGGCAGCCTGCGCAACCCGGCGGGCTGGAACAATGTTTACGGAATGCGCCCGACATGGGGCACCGTGCCGAGCGAACCCGTGGGCGACATGTTCATGCACCAGCTCTCGACCTCGGGACCCATGGCGCGCACGCCTGCAGATCTCGCAGCGCTGCTCGATACGATGACCGGCGCCGATCCGCGTCAACCGCTGAGCCGTGACAGTGCTGTAACGCTCAAAGGTATCGATGCAGCGCCCAAGGGCCTGCGCCTGGGGTGGCTAGGTGATTGGGACGGGGCCTTTCCCTACGAGGAGGGCATCGCGGAGATATCCCAAGCGGCGATGGTGCAGATGGAAGGTCTAGGCCACCGGGTTGAGAGCCTAAGCGCACCTTTCGACGCGGACGCGATCTGGCAATCATGGACCGATCTGCGGTCTTTCGCCGTGATGAGTAGCCTTGGGCCAATCTACGCGCAGGAGGACAAACGCGGCTATCTCAAGTCCGCCGCGATCTGGGAGATTGAGCGTGGCATGGCCATGTCGGCGGTGCAGGTCCAGCGCGCGAGTGCCTTGCGCTCGGATTGGTTCCGCCGCGTGACACGGCTTTTCGAGAGCGTGGATGTGTTGGTGCTGCCCTCCGCGCAGCTGTGGCCCTTCGACGGGGAGCTGGCCTATCCGGAGATGATCGCGGGGCAAGCGATGGACACCTATCACCGCTGGATGCAAGTGGTGGTGCCTGCCGGGCTGCTCGGGCTGCCGGTGGTGAATGTGCCCGTTGGCTTTGGCGCGAATGGCCTGCCTGCGGGGATCCAGCTGATCGGGCCGCGCGGCAGTGATGGTGCGCTTCTGCGGCTGGCGCAGCAGTGGCACGGCGCGACCGACTGGCCTGCCGCCCGACGGCCCGACGTGTAGGGGGCCGCTATGTCACGGCCGCGTGCGCACGGGGCGCCGACCCTTAATGCACCGACGCCCGCAGCGCTGATCGCGGCGATGCGCGCTGGCTGGCGTGATTTTCTGGCGGCACCGTGGTTCGGACTGATGGTCGCGGCGCTGTGCCTTGCGGCGGGCTGGGCGATGGTGGCCGTTACGGTCTGGGCGGGCCACACTTTCTGGCTGGTGCTGGGGGTCTTCGGTTTTCCGCTTGCGGCCCCCTTTGCGGCCTTGGGCACCTATGAGGTGTCGCGGCTTCGGGGGCTGGGAGAGCGGCCTTCGGTGGGCCGCGTGCTGCGCGTACTTTGGGCGGAGCGGGGGCGGCAGTTGCCGTTTCTGAGCGCGTTGATGATGGTAGCGCTGTTGTTCTGGTTTTTCCTCGGCCACATGATCTTCGCGTTGTTTCTGGGGCTCAAGCCCATGACGAACATCATGTCCTCTGCGGATGTATTTCTGAGCGCCGACGGGCTTATGATGCTGGCGCTCGGCTCGGGCGTGGGGGCCGGGTTTGCGCTGCTGCTCTATGCGATGTGCGTCATCGGCCTGCCCATGCTGCTCGACCGGGAGGTGGATTACGTGACCGCGATGCTGCGCAGTATCGGGTTGGTGATCGCGCATCCGGTGGTGATGATCGGCTGGGCTGCGGTGATTGCGGTGCTGCTGGTGCTCGCGATGCTGCCCGCGTTCTTGGGGCTGCTGATCGTGCTGCCGTGGCTGGGACATACCTCATGGCATGTCTATGCGGGGCTGCGGGTGGATTAATCAGCCGTCTCGCGCCCGTGGCGGACCAGTTGCGCGCGCAAAGCTGTGGCCCGCGTGTCCCCCTGTTCCAACGCGAAAACGTAAGCGTGGGTGAGAAAAAAGCACGCAGTGTCGAGATCGGGCGCGGCAGTGGCTGCCTGCGCATAAAGGCCGATCAAAGCGGCGTGGTCGCGGGCGTTATGGGCAGCGAGAAGTTGCGCGTCCAGATCGCTCATTCAGCGGCAAGGGGGGCCGCGCGGTAGCGCTCCAGCCGGGACGCGACCCAGTCGTGAAACATATGCGTAGGCCCGTCCATCACCGCCGAGAAGCGACCGCCGTCGAAGCCTGCCGCATGGCGGCCGCGCTGCATCCCCTCGACCACGAATATATCCTCCTCGAACACTTCCTTCCACTGGGCGGTGTTGCGCGCGCGCAGTTCCGCATCTGTGCCTGCAGCGGCGTAATAGAGATGGACATGCTCGACCGTGCGCTCCGGCCCTTGTGGGGCAAGGATGATGGCGAAGGCATGATCGCGGTGCACTCCCAGCAGGACATTGGGATAGGCGGTGACATATTCCGCCGCCGTGTCCCATTTGGAGCTCAGATCGGCGAAGTCGGCAAAGCTTTTGCCGTTCTCATCCTTAAGCTGGCGATAGACCAGCGTGCCTTGACCGGAGAAGGCGCCGGGCTGCTCGATGTGGTAGTGATCCTCCAGCCGCGAATAGCTGTTGAGGCCGGGATGCACCCAAGGCAGATGATAGCTCTCACAGTAATTCTCCACGGCGAGCTTCCAGTTGCAGTTTACCTCAAGCTCGAAGCGGCTGTCGGCACCGCCGTGATGCAGGGGCACGTTGAATTCCGCCCAGCGGGCGAGCAGATCGGCATTGGCCTGCTCGAAGGGGGGTGCGGTGCCTGAGATATTGATCCAGACGACGTCCATCCATACATGGCTGCGCACCTCGATGAGGCCGAGCAGGTTTTTGTCTATCCCCTCATGGGTGTTACGGCCCGGACCGCCCACATGCGGCGTGCTCACGAGCTTGCCGCTCGTGGAATAGCACCACGAATGATAGGGGCAGCGGATCGCGCCCTCGATCTTGCGGGGTACCTCGACAAGTATCATGCCACGGTGGCGGCAGATGTTCTGGAACACGCGCAGGGTGCCGGCACTGTCGCGCACTAGGAGAAGGGGCATGTCCATGAAGGTTATGGGTTTCGCATCGCCCGCTTCGGGCACGTCCGCGCCTACGGCGAGGCCAGCCCAACTGTCGAACAAAACGGCTTGGCGCTCTTCGGCGAACACGCCTGCGTCAGTGTAATGGGCATTGGGCAGACCGTTGGCCGTTGCGGTGGGGCGGCGCACGGTGCTGAGATCGGTTGGGGGCATGGGGCTCTCCTGCAGTCAGGAGAATCGTAGCACCGCGAACGCTGGCTTGCGCATCTCAGAAGCGACTTGGAATGATCAGGCGCGACATGGTGGTGCGCGGCCCCCTTAAGGGGCCAGCGCCGCTCAGGTTCCGCGTGACAGGGCCGCGACGCCGGTGCGTGCCACGTCGATCAGGCCCAGCGGTCGCATCAGATCGGCGAAAGCGTCGATTTTCTCCGGCGCGCCGGTGATTTCGAATACAAAGCTTTCCAGCGTGCTGTCGACCACGTTTGCGCGGAAGATATCGGCAAGACGCAGTGCCTCGACCCGCTTGTCACCGGTGCCCGCGACCTTGAACATCGCCAGTTCGCGCTCGACGCTTGCGCCCTCCACGGTGAGGTCATGCACCTCGCGCACCGAGATGATCCGACCCGTCTGGGCCTTGATCTGCTCGATCACCTGCGGTGTGCCGCGCGTGACGATGGTGATGCGGCTCAGGTGTCCGGTGTGGTCAACTTCGGCGACGGTCAGGCTGTCGATGTTATAGCCGCGCCCCGCGAACAGGCCGATGACGCGCGCCAGAACGCCCGGCTCGTTCTCGACGAGAAGCGCGAGGGTGTGACGCTCCACCACGTCCGAGAAATTGGGGCGCAGGTTGTAGGCGGAATGGGAGTTCGCGCCTTTCTTGATTTTCAGGGCTGACATCAGTTTTTATCTCCAGTGTGCGCCAGCGCATCTTCGGCTGCGCGCAGGTCTTCGATTTTCTTTGCGGTGGCCATGAACTCGATCAGCGCGATGAGTTTGGCCAGAATGAATTGGGCAATCAGCACCCCGATGAGCCAGAGGCCGGCCGATAGCAGATCGGCACCACCCCAGAAGTAGAGACCGAACGGCACCAGCCACAAACCGTAGGCGGCATAGAGCACCGCGGTCGAGGACAGCTGCCACCATCTCGGCATCAGCACGGCGGGGGAGTGCTCTGTCATGGTCTAAACCAGCACCTTTCCCTCTGCATCAATCGCTGTGCTCGTATCGACTTCGCCCATGATCATTTCGTTATGCGCTTTGCCGCTCGGGATCATCGGGAAACAGTTTTCGTGCTTGGTCACCAGACAGTCGAAGATGACCGGACCCTTGTAGGTCAGCATTTCCACGATCGCATCGTCGAGCGTATCCGGATCGGAGCACAGGATGCCCTTTGCACCGAAGGCTTCGGCAAGCTTCACGAAATCAGGCAGGCTCTCGGACCAGCTCGACGAGTAACGCTCACCGTGCAGCAGCTCCTGCCACTGGCGCACCATGCCGAGGCGTTCGTTGTTGAGGATGAACTGTTTGACCGGCAGTTTATACTGCATCGCGGTACCGAGCTCTTGCATGTTCATCAGCCACGAGGCTTCGCCGGCAACATTGATCACCAGCGCGTCAGGGTGCGCCATCTGAACACCGATCGAGGCCGGAAAGCCGTAGCCCATGGTGCCAAGGCCGCCGGACGTCATCCAGCGGTTAGGATCCTCGAAGCCGAGATATTGCGCGGCCCACATCTGGTGCTGGCCGACTTCGGTACAGATGTAGCGGTCGTATTTCTTGGTCAGCTCTTCCAGGCGCGTCAGCGCATATTGTGGTTTGATAACAGCGCCTTTCTGTTCGAACTTAAGGCAATCCACGGCGCGCCACGCCTCGATATGCTTCCACCATTTGGCCACTGCCTCGGAGTTGGTCTTGCGCCCGCGCGATTTCCAGACCTTCAGGAGATCCTCGAGCACGTGGCCCACATCGCCCATGATCGGGATATCGACGCGGATAACCTTATTGATCGAGCTGGGATCGATGTCGATATGCGCTTTTTTCGAATTCGGGCTGAATTTGTCGACGACGCCGGTGATGCGGTCGTCAAACCGCGCGCCGACGTTGATCATCAGATCGCAGCCGTGCATCGCCATGTTGGCCTGATAGGTGCCATGCATTCCCAACATGCCGAGCCACTTGTCGCCTGAAGCCGGATAACATCCCAAGCCCATGAGTGTGGAGGTGATCGGGAAACCCGTCGCCTCGACCAGTTCACGCAGCAGCTGGCTTGCGGCAGGGCCCGAGTTGATCACGCCGCCACCAGTGTAGAACACTGGCTTCTTGGCCTTTTCCAGCGCTTCGACAAGCTCGACGATTGCGTCCATGTCGCCTTTGAGTTGGGGCTTGTAGTGGGACTTCACAGCCGTCTTGGGCGTATAGGTGCCGGTGGCGAACTGGACGTCCTTCGGGATATCGACGAGAACCGGACCTGGGCGGCCGGAAAGGGCCACGTGGAATGCCTCGTGGATCACGCCCGAGAGCCTGTCGGTTTCCTTGACGAGCCAGTTATGCTTGGTGCAGGGGCGCGTGATGCCGACGGTATCGGCCTCTTGAAACGCGTCAGAGCCGATCATGAAGGTGGGTACCTGACCCGTAAGCACGACGATCGGGATGCTGTCCATCAGAGCATCGGTGAGGCCGGTCACGGCATTGGTTGCACCGGGGCCGGAGGTCACGAGGCACACACCCGGCTTCCCGGTGGAGCGTGCGTAGCCTTCGGCGGCGTGAACTGCGCCCTGCTCATGGCGGACCAGCACGTGCTTGATGCTGTTTTGTTGGAAAATCTCGTCATAGATTGGCAACACAGCACCGCCGGGATACCCGAAGACGGTATCGACGCCCTGATCTATCAGGGCTTGAACGATCATTTTCGCTCCGGTCATCTGGCGTGTCATCTGCATGGTCCTTTTGCTGTGCGGCGGTTGGGGTCTTGTTCTGCGGCTGAGGTCTGAAATAAAAAAACCCCCGAGAGTGTCGGGGGCGCATGGGGTCAAAAATGGTCTACCGTTATCGGCCCATGCGCATTTCTATTACAATGACGACTAGGTGCGACATGACCCATTACCCCAATTTGTGTTTGGGGACATTATGGGCGGTGTTTGGAGGCGTCAACAGGCAATTGGCATAAATTTATGTCTCCGGGCATCAATTTTCTTTATGAAAGTTGCTGCTGGGTGGCAAATTGCCGCATTTTTGGAAAATGGCGCGGAAGTTTCGTCCCGTGCCATCCGGTTTTCGGGCTGTGATCGGGACCTAGCCCGTAATCAGATCGTCGGCGTGGGCGATGTGGTCGCGTCCCGCCTCGATGCAGGCCAGCATGTGTCCCAGTGAGAAGTTTCCGCTTTTGGGCGCGCCGAGCGTCGTCCAGGGCTGGAAATCATGCGCCGAGCACAGCAGGCTATCTGGATCCAGCGCCAACAGCCGCAGCAGCGTGCCTGCCACGATGGTACCGCCCACGGGGCCAAGCTTGCCGCCGTGGCTTTCGGCCTCGTGTAGGCAATAGTACCACAGAGGCGTTTTGCTGATGCCATGATCCGTCAGCTCCTCGGGGGCGGGGATCTCCGCGACGTGCATCAGGCGCGCCATCTGCTGGCCCGAGGCTAGCTCGAGCGTCATGCGGTCGCGGAAGATATTCCGGTGCGGCAGCTTGCGGCTGTCCTCGAGGCTCAGCGGCCGACCCGCGATGGTCAATGGATCGTTGATGAAGGGCAGACTGAAAATCGAGCCCGCCAGTTTACGGCTTACGGGGCGCGCGCGCTGGAACTTTGCGTTGCCGGGCAAATCGAAGAGCTTCGTGAACGAAATGTTGAGCGCCTTGTCGCGGTGGCGGAACTCTGGGCGCATCATCTCAAACAGTTTTACCGTGCCCGATGTCTCGCTCAGCTCATAGTCATTTTGAACGGTGGCGTGGCCAAAGCGGTATGCGGCACCCGAAAACTCGATCGGCATGATCGGGCTGTCCTTGGTGAAGGGCTTGGGCAGTTCTCCCGCCGCGAATTTTGCCACGATATCCTTGAGCACATGCGCATCCACGAAGCTGGGTAGGAAATCATGCATGATGAGCCATTGGTAATGCAGCCGCAGGATGCGCCGCGCGGCCTGAAACACGCCGCCCCCGGGCTTGATCCCCTGCGCCATCGCCTCTGCGCGGATGCCGGAGAACGCCGCAGGCACCATGGAGTCGTCTTCCTGCAAAGCGGTCATCAGGATATTGTGCATCTGCACGAATGCGCCCTGAAGCTGGCTCAGGATCTGGTTTTCGTCGTTGCGGAAATCGCCGATGAGCGCGGTCCCGTGCGCATTGCGGGCCAGATCGAGCGGGTTGGCTTTGGTGCCGAACAGCATGAAGCCGTGGTGGTCGGGGTGATAGAGGAAGGGGCTCGCCTCGTCGCCGTCGCCGTAGACACAATCGAGATCGAGCGCGGGTGTGCGCACGTTTCGGATCGAGCGCGGGTCGATCCGCGTGCCGATCGCGCTTTGCGTGTCCAGTGTCACGTCGTGGTCGATAAACTGGCCGAAGAAGGTCATGCCGGCCGCGGCGGGACCATCCTCGCGGTCGGCGTTGTCGCGCATCAGATCAAGCGCTTGGGTGAATGCCTTCTGCACCGAGGCATCGTCGAACGGTGTGCCGTCGGGTGCGATCCCAGACAGTGCGTTGCGTGGGCCGAGCCGCCCGAATGTTTGCGGCAGAACCTCTGGTGTATGATTTACGCAATCGACGACATAGGCATCATAGCCCGATAATCCGTGTGAAGCTGTCATTTGAAAATTCCCTTTGTCAAAATGGACGAGGGCGGCCGTATTCGTTTGAAAAAATTATTTAAATAAAAAGGTCGTAATACACCCTCGGCCACAACCATAGCATGAAAGCGGTTGCCGCAGAAGGCAGGTATTCCTTACCTGTGGCGAAAAACGGCCGATGCGGGCCTAATCGAGAGGATGACCGGAGGGCCGCGCCTGTTAGAGATCGACGCCGGTGCCTTGCAGTACGCCATGCTCCAGCGCGTAGCGGGTGAGGCCTGCCGTGCTGGAGATCCCGAGTTTGCGCTTGATGTTCTTGCGGTGTGTCTCGACCGTGCGCACGGAGATATCGAGAGCGAGGGCTACTTCCTTGTTGGACTGGCCCTGTGCAAGTTGGAGCAGGATGGTCTGCTCGCGGTTGGTGAGCGTCTCACGCGCGCCGCCGCTTTTTGGGGTGAGCGAGCCCTGCGCGCCGGTGCACAGATACCTTTCCCCTCGCATGACCGTATCGATAGCAAATTTGATCTCGTCGGTGGGCACGTCCTTCAAGAGATAGCCCATGGCGCCGTGATTGAGCGCGGAGGAGATATATTCAGGGCTGTCATGCATGGAGAGGATCACGATGCGGGTGCCGGGGCGCTGCTCGAGCACGATCTCGGTCGCCGACAGTCCGCCGATGTCAGGCATGTTGAGGTCCATCAGGATCACGTCGGGATCGAGCGTTTCAAGCTGCGCGATCACCTCGCGTCCGCCGCCCAGCGTGCCGACGACTTCGACATCGTCGTAGCTTTCCAGAATGGACTGGATGCCTTCGGCGACCATAGGGTGATCGTCGACGATCACGATGCGCAGACGGTTGTTCATGCAGCTGTCTTTCGGGGTTTGGGTGGCGCTTTCTCGGGCGTGTTGGCCGGATCGGGCGAGAGCATATGGGTCAGTGGGGCGGTGGCTTCGATCTCGACGCCTTTACCGGGCAGGGCACGCAGGTAGAACTGGCCGCCGAGCTGGTCCATCCGCTCCTGCATGTTGCGCAGGCCGAGACCGGGGGTGCGCGCGCTGGCCGCAAAGCCGGTACCGTTATCGGTGATGCGCAGGGTCGCGCCGCGCTTGTGACCGCGCAGATCGATGCGCACATGGGTGGCGTTCGCGTGGCGCTCGATGTTCGTCAGGGCTTCCTGCGCGATGCGGTAGAGGGCGATCTTGGCGTCACTGTCCAAACGGTTGCGGAACACGACCGTGGTGAAATCCATCTGCGTGCCGGTGCGCTCGCCGAATTCATCGGCCAGCATCCGCAGGGCAGGGCCCAGCCCCAGATCATCAAGCACACCGGGGCGCAGATCGCGGCTGATCCGGCGAACCTCCGAGATCGCCTCCCCCAGTGTTGCGATGCCCTTGGCCAGCGGCGCGCCCGCCTGCGGATCGCCGCGATCGAGGCGGCGGCGCGCGTTGTCGAGCGCATAGCGCACGCCGACAAGGATCTGGCTGATCCCGTCATGCAGTTCGCGCGCGACGCGCCCGCGCTCCTCTTCCTGCGCATCGAAAACGCGTTGGGTGAGCTTCTTGAGCTTGGCATCCGCGAGGCGGCGCTCGCGCAGATTGAGGCCCAGACCGGTGGCGAACACGACCAGCAGCGCCATCAGCGCAATCGCCCCGATATAGATGAACGTACGGTCTACACGGTCCTCGACTTCGGCGCGTGCCGTGGCGACCGTGGCAAGAATATCGTCGATGAACACGCCCGTGCCCACGGCCCACTGCCACGAGGGAAAGGACGTGACGTAGACGATCTTGCGCGCGGGTACCCCTGTGGAGGGTTTCGGCCACAGATAGGTGTAATAGCCGTCGCCGGAGCGCGCGATCTCGATCAGGCGGTCGACGACGGGGTGCCCCTCGCCATCGCTTTCGCCGCGAAAATTGCGGCCGATGCGGTCGGTCTCGCGCGGGGAGACGATGGCAGTACCGTCATAATCATAGACGAAAAACTGGCCTTCCTCGCCGTAGATCATCGCAGAGAGAATCTGGGAGACGCGCTGTTTTGCTTCCTCGTCGTCGGGGGCGGCGGAGCCGTAGATAAAGTAGAACCCGTTGCGCGCCTGCGTGACGTAGTTGCGCAGCTCGGCCTTCTTGGCCTCGATGAGCTGGGTCTCCAGGGCATTGACCTCGCGGTCGGCCAGCGCGCGCGACTGGGCCGCGACCACGAAGGCGATCGCCGCCACCGCCACGATCAGCGGGACGGAGGCCAAAAGCATCAGCTTTTGCCCGTAAGAGATCGAAAGGCGCAGTCGGTGCAATAACATATCGATTCGATACGCCTTATCCGCGCTGTAATCAAAGCCTAAGCGTACACGCACTTGTGGGCCTGAATTCCCGCTCACGCTGAAGCGCATACGAAAACAGTCCGAAATTGCCGCAAATTTCATCATTCAGAGCGCGCATTTTCAGTGTTTCTACGCAGTAGTAGGTATTTCCAATTCGCAGCGGCTGGGTAATGTTGGGCTACTTGAAACGACCCGTGCGGGCCAAATCCGCGTGGGCGAAATAATCCCGGGAGGATACCTTTATGGATCGTCGTTCATTTCTGAAGACATCTGCACTCGGCGGCACCGCCGCCGCTGCCACCACGCTCGCAGCACCCGCCTATGCCCAAGGCAACCGTACCTTGACGATGGTCACATCATGGCCGCGCGGCTTCGCCGTGCTGGACGATGCGGCCACCTACCTCAACAACATGGTCAACGAGTTGTCCGATGGCACGCTGACCATCGACAAAAAAGCTCCAGGCGAGCTTGTAGGCGCGTTCGAAGTGTTCGACGCCGTCTCCTCCGGCCAGGCCGACATGTATCACTCCGCCGACTATTATTTTATCGGCCAGCACCCGTCGTTCGCCTATTACACTGCCGTTCCATTCGGTGGCACGGCGCAGGAAGTGACCAACTGGTACCTGCACGGTGGCGGCCATGAGCTGCACAACGAAGTGGGCGAGATCTTCAACATGAAGATGTTCAACGCGGGTAACTCCGGTTCGCAGTCTGGCGGCTGGTTCCGGAACGAGATCGGTTCAGCGGCAGACTTCAACGGTTTGAAATTCCGCATGCCCGGTCTTGGCGGTCAGGTTCTGGGCAAGCTGGGCGCCTCCGTCCAGAACATTCCAGGTGGCGAACTCTATCAGGCGCTCTCCTCGGGCGCGTTGGACGGCCTCGAGTGGGTCGGGCCCTTCGCGGACGAGCGCGCGGGCTTCCAGGAAGTCGCGAAAGTTTATTACACCGCCGGCTTCCACGAGCCAGGCTCTGCTTTGACCGCCGCCGTGAACCTCGACGTCTTCAACGAGCTGTCACCGGCGCACCAGAAGATCATCGAGTACGCATCCATGGCGACAACGCACACGCAGCTGGCCGAAACACTGGCCAACAACGGTGCGGCACTGGCCCGTTTGCAGCAGCAGGGCGTGAAAACCATGCAGTTCTCGGATGATGTCTGGGATGCGTTCGGCCGTGCCTCCGCCGAGGTCATGGACGAGAACATGGGCGACGAGCTGTTCGCGCGCACACGTGCCAGCTTCGAGGAATCGCTGACTGCCTCGGCCGAATGGCTGTCGAAGTCCGATGCCTTCTACGTCGAGCAGCGCGAGCGTGTTCGCCGCAGCATGTAATTCGACATTTCAGGGGCCGCGACAGATCGCGGCCCCTGTTTTGCGATCCGGCGCCGCCGACCGCCAGTACTGGCCGCCGGAGAGTGCTGGCATCCCGACGGCATGGCATGCAATAGTGGATGAAAACGACCATAATGCGCACCAAAGGTGCAAGACGAGAACACGCCCGTGATGGCGTGACCCGGGGAGGGGACACATGGCTGACGATATTGTTTGTTCGGGGTTTTTCCGTGCAGCCGAGGGTGCGGACCTCAGCTGTCTTGATAAGTTCCAGGATAGCGGCACGCTCCAGTTTCTGACGGGCAACGTCCTCGAGGCTTTTTATAACTTCTTTGCTGCCGTTCTCAACCCGGGCATGTGGCTCGATTGGAGCAACGGCGAGGCAATGATGCGTTTCATCTATTATGGCGCGTCTACCGAGCTTTTCTTTGTGCTCGCTGTCGGTCTTGTGATCCTCACGATCGTGGGGATTCGCAAACGCGCAATCATGTGGGGCGTGGTGCGCGGGCTCGAAGGGTTTGCCAACGGTCTGGGGCGTCTTTTCGCCTGGGCCGGTCTGATCATGGTGATCCAGCAGATCATCATCGTATTTATGCAGCGGATCTTTACGCGGCCCGACATCTCCATCGGCTTCGGCATTCCGCTCCAGTTCGATATCAGCTGGTTCGGCGAAGAGCTTAAGCTCTACAATGCCATGGTCGTGTGCCTGTGCGTGTCCTACACGTTTGTGCAGGGCGGGCATGTGCGGGTCGATCTATTTTACGCCGGTGCGAAATTCCGCACCAAAAAGATTGTCGATATGTTTGGCGCGGTGTTTTTCATGATGCCTTTCGCCATCGTGACATGGCTTTACGGCTGGTTCTTCCTGTGGCGGCATCTGGTTACACCGAACCCGTCGGCATCTGATTCCCTTGAACTGCTGCTGCGAAAATCACGCCTGCTGAAGTGGAACGTCGAAACCATCGGCTTCTCGCCCAACGGTTTCAACGGCTATTTCCTGTTCAAGATATTGCTGTGCCTTTTCTGTGTGCTGGTGATGTTGCAGGCGATTGCGATCTTCTACCGCTCTTGGTGCGAACTGCGCGAGGGTGAGGAGAGCGAAGGTAAATATCTCGACAAGGACACCCTTGGCGATGGCGAAGAAGCCTATGAGGGAGCACACTAATGTTTTTTGGTCTGGATGGGGTCGAGGTCGGCCTGATCATCGTATTTGTGTGCCTTTTTGGCGGCATTTTGTCCGGTTTTCCGGTGGCTTTCGCCATCGGAGGCGCGGGAATGATCTCCTTCGGTATCATCGCCGCGATGGACAGCGCTGGTTTGCTGATTCATCAGGCGATCGATACATCGTCTGATGCCTACCGTGTTCTGCTGAATTCGGGAATCAGGGAAGACGCGATATCGGTCTTCCGGTACCCTGAATTGCCGCGCATCGGAGAGCCTGTGTTCCCGATGGGCTGGGAAGTGGCGATGGACCGCAACGTGTCGTTCGTGGTCAACCGCATGAATGAGCGTGTTCTGGCGGGGCAATCCATTGAGACGCTGCTGGCGGTTCTGATGTTCGTCCTGATGGGCATCACGCTGGAGCGCTCCAAGATCGCAAATGATCTGCTGACTTCGATGGCCAAGGTGTTCGGCCCGCTGCCCGGCGGTCTGGCCGTGTCGGTTGTGGTCGTGGGGGCATTCCTTGCTGCCTCCACGGGCATCGTGGGCGCGACTGTGGTGACGATGGGCCTGCTGGCGCTGCCGACCATGTTGCGCAACAATTACTCGCCGGAACTGGCGACCGGGGTTATCGCTGCGTCGGGAACGCTGGGGCAGATCATTCCGCCCTCTATCGTGATCGTTCTGCTCGGAACGCTGGCGGGGGATCTCTATTCCTCGGCGCAGGAAGCGCGCGCTTCGTCGTTCGGCTGTACAGATGCGTTGACCTATCTGGGCGAGCCTGCCGTGGTTTCCGTGGGCACGCTCTTTCAGGCGGCACTGCTGCCAGGTATCATGCTGGCGCTGCTCTACGGGCTTTATGCCTTCGCTTATGCGCTTTTCAATCCCTCGAAAGCGCCTGCGGTCACGCTTGGTTCGACCAATGCGGAGCCCGTGACGCGCTCTGAAGCCTTCACATGGTTTGCCGGTGCGCCGGTACTGATCATCGTCGGTACGATCGTTCTTGGCACCCTCGGTGTCGTCGGATCTCAGGATACGCGGATTTCCAGCTTCTCTGACATCGGCGAGAGCGCCACGCTGCGGACCAACGTGGGGGAAGAATGCAAAGCCGCCATGATCGAGCTACACGGTCAGGAACGCTGGGATCTCGCCCTGCAACAGCAGCAGGTGATCAACGATGCGGGCGGCCTCACGCAGAGCGCGCGCCTCACCGAGGAAGAATTCGCCGCAGCACAGGCCGCCAAGATCGACAGCGCCGCGCCCATCGGGACAGGTATCGCCGTGCTGATGATTATGCTCGCGCTGATCATGACGACAGCGCGCGGCGTCTCGCCCTCCGCGGACACTCGGCCGCTGCTGATCGGCGGCATCGGGATCTTGCTGTTGCTGCTCGTCGATTTGTTGCTGGTCTCGCCGACCACGACGCCGGGCATGATGGTGCTGCTGATGGCGCTGCCTTTCGTGGCGGTGATGTATGGTGTGGTCTATGCGACCAAGCTGTGCGCCAAGAACGAGCTTATCCGCGTGGTATTTCCACCGCTCGTGCTGATCGTCGCCGTTCTGGGTTCGATCCTAGGCGGGATCACCAATCCCACTCCCGCTGCTGCGCTGGGTGCCGGTGGTGCGATCATGTTGGCAGCCTACCGCAAGCTCAAGGATCTTGACCGCTCGCCCAAGGTGATCATCTGGTCCACCCTGGCGATCATCATCTGCATTCTGGTCGGCGTGAATTTCGATTTGCGCATCAATCAGGACAATGTGGGCTTTGAGAACTGGGTGGCGTTCTTCGTAGCCTACGGCGCTTATCTCTACGCAGTCTTCGGTCTGCTGTTCAGCTGCTACATCCTGTTCGTCAACGGCGTCTTGACGCCTGTGGTGCGCGAGACGGCCAAAGTCACCTCGATGGTGTTCACGATCCTCATCGGCTCGCAGTTGCTGAACCTCGTGGTGATCAGTTTCGGTGGCGAGCACTATATCCAGCAGTTCCTGAAATCCTTTGACAACGAGCTGAAGGTTTTCCTGATCGTGATGCTGGTGCTGTTCGTGCTGGGTTTCGTACTCGACTTCCTCGAGATCATCTACATCGTTGTGCCCATCGTGGGACCGGTGATCTATGGCGGATCGTTCGATCCCAAGTGGGTGACGATCATGATCGCGGTCAACTTGCAGACATCGTTCCTGACACCGCCTTTCGGCTTTGCACTGTTCTATCTGCGCGGGGTGGCGCCGCCAAGCGTGACGACACAGCACATCTACCGTGGGATCATCCCCTTTGTGATGATCCAGGTGGGCGCGCTTGGACTGTTGTGGTTCTTCCCGTCGATCGTGACGATCATACCGGACCTGATCCCCTAGGCGCATGGATCCATTGACAGATCAAAAGGGCGCCCCTTGGGGCGCCCTTTTTTGCATTGGGCCGCGTTTTGGTGGTGCGAGCGAAATGTGAGTTAAATCGCGCAATCCGGCGAGGACGGTGCATCAGGGGGACGCCTGCGTGTACGGCGAGTTGCAATATTTGAATTCAAATGGGCAATTGAAGGGGCTGTCTGACAATCGGTCGCGCGCCCGCGGTTCAGCCGCGTTTGGGGCTCAGATCAGGCAAGGAGATGTTGGCGACCTGTTCGGCGATCGGATCATTGCCGAGCGGGTGCTTTTCGAGCTCGAAGGCTTCGGGATCTCTCATGGGGTGCCACGCGCCGCCCATGAACACTTCGAGGCCCGAGAATTTGGCCTTGTATCCCATTTTCCGGCTGCCGGGCACCCAATAGCCCAGATAGACGTAAGGCAGCCCCGCATCGCGGGCGATCTCGATATGATCGAGGATGATGTAGTTGCCCAAGCCGTCGCTGGGGCGGTCGGGCGTATAGAAGGAGTAGACCATGCTCACGCCATCGCCCAGGACATCCGTGAGGCAAACGCCGGCAAGCTGGGATGTTGATGGATCGGTGTATTCTATCACGCGGCTGCGGATCGGCGTTTCCTCGATCATGGCGGCGAATTCGAACACATCCATATCCGCCATGCCGCCATCCGCGTGGCGGCTGTCGAGGTAGCGGCGGAAGAGTTCATACTGATCTTCTGTAGCCCAAGGCGAGGTTGCGCGGCGTTTGAGATGTGCGTTGCGCTTGATCGTGCGGCGCTGGCTTTTGCTTGGTTTGAACTTCGATACATCGATGCGGGCGGACAGACAGGCCGCGCAGTCGGCACAGGACGGACGATAGAGAACGTTCTGGCTGCGCCGGAAACCCTGACCAGACAGGCTGTTGTTCAGCGTCTCCGCGTTCTCGCCCTGCAATGCTGTGAACAGCTTACGCTCCATCCGCCCCTCCAGATAGGGGCAGGGCTGAGGTGCCGTCACATAGAACTGCGGCGCGATGGGAAGGGTGTGGCGCATGGGCGGGGTCCCTCTGGTTTCTCAATCGATACGATAGCTTGCAGCGCGCCGGGGGCAAACCCTAAATTTGGGGAGGTTACGGGACGATATCTTGATCAGGCGCGGCGGTTGAGCGCAACGGTGCCGAGCGCCAAATCGGTGAGACCCTGTCGCCGCTCCGTGCTGAGCATAAGCACGACGGAAACCAGTTGCAAAGGCGCCATCGCCAGCGAGAACGAATAGCCCAGTGTGTGCAAAAACGCCTGTGACAGATCGAAGGGCGCGTCGTCGCTGGTCCGCAACTCGATCGACATCAGGCGCATGCCCCAAGTGGCCGAGCCGCGGGTGAGGGTGACAACACGGTAAGCAAAGCTGAGCACCATGAACAAAAGCGGCAGAAAGAAAAGCCCGATGAATGCGGTGAAAGGGACCGCCAGGACCGTGAGGGCCGCTATGACGAGGATATCGACTACCCAGGCCAGAAGGCGTTTGGTGGGTACACCGTCGTAGAACTGTGGCTGGACGTCGGGATCAGGGGTCATGACAGGCTTTCATTGGGAAATCATAGGAACGCCCTCCCGATGTGGGAGGGCGCGGCGGTGCTGTCAAGCTTACGCTTCGGATGTGTCGTCCTTGCGGGTGGCCCGCTCGTCCATGAAGGCGTCGAACTCGGATTTGTCCTTCGCGGCGCGCAGGCGCTCCAGAAAACTCTCGAAGCTGTCTTGCTCTTCTTGCAGGCGGCGCAGGGTATCGGCCTTGTAGGCGTCAAAAGCGGCGTTGCCTGTGGGGCGGTTCATGGTGAACCGTGACGTGCTGCGGCTGCTGCATCGGGGGGAGGATGAAAACATGCGTTTGCTCCAGAGCATATAGGCCAGCAGGGCAAGGCCCACGGGCCAGAAAATAATGAACCCCAGCACCATTGCGGCGATCCATGCGCCCTTGCCACGCGCATCGAGCCAATTTTCAGCGCGCTTGAGCCAGTTCTCATTGCCGCGTCGTGAGGAGGTGTAGGAGGTCGTGTCGGTCATCGTTGTCATTGGTTTCCCTTTTTCGGTGGCGGTGTGCGGCCCGGATGTGGGACGCTTCACCGGAGAAAGGAGATTAATGTAAATGCCTTTCACATCACTCAATTTGGGAATGGTGAGAATTTTTGCAAGAGGATATGTGAAGGATATTTACATTTTTTGAGTTTATATATGCAGAACAGATGTTTGTGAGGAAATATTTTAGCTGCACTTGCCATTGACGCGCGCAGTGGCGCGGGCAACTGTGGCACCATGAAAGCTGTTTCTCTCTCCGATCGCCTGACACGCTGCCCCCGGTTCGACGGGGCGGGCGATAGCGATGTGCCGGTAGGCCGCTTTGATGCGGCGCTGCGCCCCTTGCTGTCGGGCGCTGCGGGGCTTTCTCCCTATCTGGGGGCGCTCTTGGTCAAAGAGGCTGCCTGGCTGGAGGGGGCTGTCGATGGGCCGGAGGCGGCACTGGCCCGATTGGTACAGGACACTGCAGCGCTGGAGGCGGATACGGTCAACAGCGGCTTGCGGAAGGGAAAGCGGCGCGTGGCGCTGCTGGCCGCGCTCGCCGATCTGGGTGGTGCGTGGTCGCTGGAGGAGGTGACGGGCGCGCTGACTTCCTATGCGGATGCGGCGGCGCAAGCGGCGCTGCGGGTTGCTATCGGCGCGCAGATCAGGCGGGGCAAGCTGCCGGGGCTACGCGAGGAGGATGCAGCGTCTGGTGGTGGCATGACCGTTCTTGCCATGGGCAAGATGGGCGCGGGTGAGCTCAATTATTCCTCCGACATCGACCTGATCTGCCTCTTTGACGAAGCCCGCTATGACCACGACGATTTTCAGGAGGCGCGCGCGGGACTGATCAAGGCAACCCGTGCAATGGCTGCGAGCCTCGGCGAGATTACCGCGGAGGGCTATGTCTTTCGGACGGATCTGCGGCTGCGGCCTGATCCTGCGGTCACGCCGGTCTGCGTCGGCTTGCTTGCGGCGGAGCGGTATTATGAAAGCTTGGGGCGCACATGGGAGCGCGCGGCTTACATCAAGGCGCGCCCCTGTGCGGGTGATATCGGAGTGGGCGAGGGATTCTTGCAGACGCTGCGCCCGTTCGTGTGGCGCAAGCATCTTGATTTTGCGGCCATACAGGACGCACATGACATGCGCCTCGCGATCCGCGAACATAAAGGGCTGGGCGGGCCGATCACGCTGCCGGGCCATAATATGAAGCTGGGACGTGGCGGGATCCGGGAAATCGAGTTTTTCACCCAGACCCGGCAGCTCATCGCGGGCGGGCGCGATCCGGATCTGCGGGTGCGTGGCACCAAGGCGGGTCTGCAGGTGCTGGCGCAAAAGGGCTGGGTGCCGCAGAACGCGGCGGACGCGCTGCGCGATCACTACACATTCCACCGTACGGTCGAGCACCGGTTGCAGATGGTGCGCGATGCCCAAACCCACACGCTGCCCAAATCGCCCGACGGCATGGCACGGATCGCAGCGCTGATGGATATGGATGTGGCGGAACTGGAGGGCGCTTTGCACCAGCGCTTGGCTGCGGTCCACGAGATCACCGAAGGCTTCTTCACGGAGACACGCAGGGAGCAGGCCCCGCCGCCCGCATCGCATGATTTCGATACATCCGTGATGGATGGCTGGCATGCCTATCCCGCGCTACGCTCCGAGCGGGGCGCCGAGATTTTCAACCGGCTGAAGCCTGAATTGCTGGCGCGACTGGCGCAGGCGGACAAGCCCGACGAGGCGCTTCTGGCCTTTGACGGATTTCTTGCCGGCCTGCCAGCGGGCGTGCAGCTCTTCTCGCTTCTCAAGGCCAATCCACAGCTGGGCGATCTGCTGATCACCATCGTATCCGTCTCGCCAATGCTGGCGGCGCATCTGTCGCGCAACGCGAGCGTGCTCGACGCCGTGATCGGGGGCGATTTCTTTGCCGACTGGCCCGGGCAGGATGCGCTGAGCGCCGATCTGGATGCGCGGCTGGCCGCGCTCGATGACTATGAGTTGCAACTTGACGGCACGCGGGCCTGGGCGCGCGAGTGGCATTTCCGCATCGGTGTGCATCATTTGCGTGGCCTCACTGACGGGGCGCAGGCTGGCGAGCAGTATAGTGATCTGGCGCGCGCGGTGCTGCGTGCGCTCTGGCCCGTGGTGATTGCCGAGATGGCGCGCCGCCACGGTCCGCCGCCAGGCAAGGGGGCGGTGATCGTGGGCATGGGATCGTTGGGCGCCGGACGGCTCACTGCGCAGTCGGATCTGGATCTGATCGTAATCTACGATGCGGACGGGGTCGAGACGTCGGAGGGCAGGCGGCCCTTGCCCGCGCGCCAGTATTACGCGCGGCTCACACAGGCCATGATCACCGCGATGAGCACGCCAATGGCGCAGGGACGACTCTACGAGCTCGATCTGCGGCTGCGGCCTTCGGGCAACAAGGGGCCGGTGGCCACGTCGATCGGCAGCTTTGCCAGCTACCAGCGCGAGGAGGCTTGGGTCTGGGAGCATCTCGCGCTGACCTGGGCGCAGGTGATTGCAGGGCCGGATGAACTCGCAGAGCGGGTCGAAGCGCTGCGCTGTGATATTCTGCGCGCGCCCCACGAGATCGCCCATGTCTGCACCCAGACCGCACAGATGCGCGCGCGCATTGCCGGCGCGAAAGCGGCCGGGGGGGTGCTGGATGCCAAGATCGGGGCGGGGCGCTTGCAAGACATCGAGCTTTTTGCCCAGGCGGGGGCGCTGATTGGCGGGGCGGCGGCGTGTGACATTCCCGGAGGGCTGGCGGCGGCGCGGGCTGCGGGGCTGATGGATGCGCGCGGCGAGGAGGTACTGGCCGACGCCTATGCGCGGCTATGGGCGCTACAATCGGCCACGCGGCTGCTGTCCTCGCGGCCGCTCAATCTGGACGCCCTGCGCAGCGCCACGCGGCGTTTCGTGTTTGCCGCCGTGGACATTTGCGGGCAAGACGACACTGCGGAACTCTTTCAAGCGCGTCTGGCACAGATCTATGCCGACGCGGATGCGATCATTACCGCAGCGCTGCACCCTTATTCCGCCGGAGAGGCATGATGCAAAAAGGTACACCCGAGGACCCGAAGGGCCTGATCTACGAGGCTTACCGCATCGATGGAATCACCAAGCCTGAATGCCGGACGATCTTTCTGGACTGGGCGTTGAGCCTTGAGCCCGGTCGCGACACACAGGCCGCTCTGCGGGTGCTGCTGGAGACCTATGGCCGCGATCCGGGCCATCCGATGTCGGAAGTTCTCGGCGAGGGCATGCACGTGATCGCGACCCCGCGCAGGCGCGGCGGTTGGCGCAGCCGCAAGCGCGATTGATCCGCGCGCGGGGCATCTTGCATCACTGAACTGATGAATTACCCTGAATTTGTGCCAAGTCTGGCGCTAGTTTGTCTCAAACCCGCCTCATTCCTCCGTCACAAAGATGCTGTAATCAAGTGCAGGTCCATGGACCCGAGGAGCGTGTGATGAAGATGATGAAAATGGTAGCGACGTTGAGCATCGGTGTCGCGTTGAGCGCTTGCGGTGCGGCTGATGTGGTCACCCGCGCTGCACCTCTCACGGGGCAAACCACCTCGGGCACGGTCAATTTCATGGCGGATCCGGCCCAGCCGAGCAGCGTCCGGACCATCTCGGCAGGTGAGCAGCAGTCGCAGACCATCCTGCCCGAAGCTATTTTGCAGCAAATCAACGTCGCACAGATCAACGTCAGCGTACCCACGAAACTGCGCGTGTCCGAAGCAAACCGCTATTATCCCTATGGCGATATCGTCTGGCGCGAGGACCCGATGGGCAATCGCCATGCACAGGTCGCCAGGATCATGTATGATGCGATGACTGCCGGCACCGCGTCCTTCACCGGGCCGGTCCCCGTGATCCTCGACATCGAAGTGGTGCGCTTTCATGCTTTGAGCGAAAAGGCGCGCTATACCATCGGCGGCGTGCATCACGTTGTGTTCAACATGGTCCTGCGCGACGGTAACACCGGGCAACCGCTGTCCGAGCCGCGGCGTGTCGCGACCGATCTGGATGCCTTCGGTGGCCAGCAAGCGCTGAACGCCGAAGCCCGTGGCCTGACACAGAAGGTCCGGATCTCAGGCCATCTCGGCGAGGTGATCCGTCAGGAACTGAGCCGGCCCGAAGGATATACCAATGCCTCGCTGGGCTTTTACCAGCTGGTCAACAGACTCTAGGCTTTCCCTCCCCGTGGGAAGCGATTAGGGAAGGGCGCTATGACAGTAGCGCCCTTTTCCGTATCCGCCCCTCTTCCCGTGGTTCGCCTGATGCCCAAGGCCAACGCCCGTGCCATCCGGCATGGCGCACCTTGGGTCTATGCCAACGAGCTTGTGACCGACCGGCGCACCAAGGGGCTTGCCCTCGGCGCGATGGCGGTGCTTGAGGATAGCCTGCGCCAGCCTTTGGGCGTGGTGACGGTCAATATCAATTCAAAGATCATCGCACGCATGATGGACCCCGATCCGGCGGCTGTGATCGATCAGGATTGGATGGCGCGGCATTTGCGGCGCGCCCTGGCCCTTCGGGAGCGGATGTATAACGCGCCTTTCTATCGGCTAGTCCACGCGGAGGCCGATGGCCTTCCCGGTGTGATCATCGACCGCTTCGGCGATACATGCGTGATCCAGCCCAATGCGGCATGGTCCGATGCGTTGATCGAGCCCCTCACAGCGGCGCTGATCGAAGTGACGGGGGTTGTGAACGTTCTCAAGAACGCGTCAGGCCGCACGCGCAGCCTAGAGGGTCTCGACGATGTAAGCGGGGTTCTGGCGGGCAGTGCGCCTGACGCGGCTGTTCCTGTGCTGATGAACGGTGCGACCTATATGGCCGACCTCACAGGGGGGCAGAAAACCGGTATTTTCTACGATCAGCGACCCAATCACGCCTTTGCCGCGTCGCTCTCGCGCGGGGCGCGGGTGCTGGATGTGTTTGCCCACGTGGGCGGGTTTGGTTTGGCTTCGGTGGCTGCCGGGGCCACATCGGCGTTGTGCATCGATGGCTCCGCACCCGCGCTCGCGCTTGCCCAAGAGGGGGCTGCAGCGATGGGCGTCTCCGACAAAGTGAGCATCCGCCAAGGCGATGCGTTCGACGTGCTGACCGCCTTGCGCGCCGAGGGCGCTGAATTTGATTTGATCATCTGTGATCCGCCCGCTTTCGCACCAGCAAAACCCGCACTCGAAGCGGGCCTGCGCGCCTACGAGCGGATCGCACGACTAGCGGCGCCGCTGGTGGCTGAAGGTGGCATTCTGGGATTGTGTTCATGTTCGCACGCCGCAGATTTGACAGCGTTCCGGGGGGCATCGGTGCGCGGGATCGGCCGTGCGGGGCGGCGTCCTGCGCTGATCCACACGGGGTTTGCAGGCGCGGACCATCCGCAGTTGCCGCAACTGGCCGAGAGCGGCTATCTCAAATCGCTGTTTTTCCACCTATAACCCGATGAAGATGCTGCTCGACGCCTGTGTGATCTATCCCACCGTGATGCGGGAGATGTTGCTTGGCGTCGCTGCCACCGGCGCCTACACACCGCTGTGGTCGGCGCGTATTCTGGAGGAATGGGCGCTGGCAGCGCGCAAGCTGGGACCGCAGGGCGAAGCGCAGGCGCGCGGCGAGGTGGCGATGGTGCAGGCGGCGTGGCCTGCCGCGAGCATTCCGCCTCATGCCGGGCTGGAAGCGCGGCTTTGGCTGCCCGATGGCAATGACATCCATGTATTGGCTGCCGCGATCAGCGGCAATGCGGATGGGATCATCACGATGAACGCAAAGGATTTTCCACGCGGTATCCTAGCCGAGGAAGGGCTGAGCCGGAATGATCCCGATGCGTTTTTGCTCGGCCATTTCCATGCTGCACCTGAAGTGGTCATAGATGTGGCGCAAGCTGTGGTGGCCGAGGCGCGCAGGCTGTCGGGCGAGGATTGGAACATGCGATCTTTGATGAAAAAAGCGCGAATGCCACGTCTGGGCAAAGCGCTCACATCTTAAATCTTTGCATTAGCTTCGCGCAATAAGGCTTTGAATTAAGTGTCCCATTTCAACTGCATCTTGGTCAAAGCCGCGATACGCTCGTCGGTCTTGGGGTGGGTCATCAGCCACGCAGGCGCACGACCCCCTCCCGCTTTTGTGAGGGCGTCAAGTTTGCGGAACAGTGATATCTGCGGGTCGATCCCGATGCCAGCTTTGGTCAGCAGGGCGGCGGCATAGGCATCCGCCTCGAACTCGTCGCTGCGCGAGAGTTTCGCCGCCAGCAGCGAGGTCAGCATACTCGCGATCCAGATGCCTATGCCGGGGATGAAGCGGCTCAGCACCATGCCGAGGGCCGCGCGCATGGCGTTCTGGCTGGAAAAGTCGATCATGCGGCGGCGCGAGTGGCCCAAGGCGACATGGCCCAGTTCATGAGCAATAACGGACGCCAGCTCCTCCGCCGTCACCTCGCCCGCGCGAAATTTGTTGTAGAATCCGCGGGTGATAAAGATGCGTCCATCTGGAGCGGCGAGACCGTTGACCGGCTCGATCTCATAGATGTGCACGTTGATGCGGGGGATTTCCAGCGCTTTGGCCATCTGATTGCTCATCGCTACGAGTTTTGGATCGGCCAAGACGGTCGATTGCTCGTCAAGCTCACGCCCCGTACGCCATACCGAAAAGCGGTACATGACAAGGCCGTAGAGTACTGCAAGCAGAATGGGGAGAATTTTTATCATACGTGTAATATGGAGGCAGCGGTGACTGAGGCAAGGGGCTTGATGGTCGCGGGAGCTGGACGCCAGGCACGAAAAAAGCGCGGGCTGCTGCCGCGCTTTTTCTGCTGGTACTGCAGACATTGGCGCTTTGGGAAGCTAGACTAATTTCGCGTCCATTGTGATCTCTGCTGTCAGCAGCTTGGAGATCGGGCAGTTTTCCTTTGCGGCCGTCGTCGCCTCCTCGAACTGCGCCGGTGTGGCGCCGGGAATGCTGGCGGTGACGTCTAGATGGACTTTCGTAACCGCAAAGCCGCCGTCTTTTTCTTCGAGATGGACTGTCGCCTTGGTGTCGATGCTGTCTGCTACAAGATCGTGACCTTCGAGGATCATCGAAAGTGCCATCGAGTAGCAGGATGCGTGCGCGGCACCGATGAGTTCTTCGGGGTTGGTACCTTTGCCATCCTCAAAACGGGTGTTGAAGCCGTATGGCTGGTCTTTCAATACCTGTGTCTCGGTAGAAACTGAGCCTTTGCCCTTTTTCAGATTGCCTTCCCAATGTGCGGAGCCGGATTTCTTGATCGCCATGATGTTTCCTTCCATCAAATCTAAGTTCACGGACAAACGCGTAAGATCGCGGGTCGTTCCATAGACTTGGCGTCACAACATTATCTGGTGAGGGTTTTCATGCCGCGAGACAATCCTTCGAGGGTCATTGGGACCATCGCGTCCTGCCCGAAGATCTCCTGCACCATCGTGATCGACTGGGTGTAGGACCAGTATTTCTCTGGGATGGGATTTATCCAGAGGTTTGATTTCCACTGCTCGCGCGCGCGGTTGAGCCAGACGGAGCCGGCCTCGGGGTTCCAGTGCTCGTTCGCACCGCCCGGATAGGCGATCTCATAGGGGGACATGCTGGCGTCGCCCACGAAAATGCAGCGGTAATCGGGGCCGTAGGTGCGCAGGATTTCGTGGGTGGGGGTTTGCGCGTCCCAGCGGCGCCGGTTGTCACGCCACACGCCCTCGTAGAGACAGTTGTGGAAGTAGAAATACTCCATGTGCTTGAATTCCGACCGCGCGGCGGAGAAAAGCTCCTCGACCACTTTGATGTGCGGATCCATGGAGCCGCCCACGTCGAGAAAAAGCAAAACCTTCACCGCATTGCGCCGCTCGGGTCGGGTTTTCACGTCGAGGTAGCCATGCTCGGCGGTGGAGCGGATGGTGCCGTTCAGGTCCAGCTCCTCCTGTGCGCCATCGCGTGCCCAACGGCGCAGCCGCTTGAGCGCCACCTTGATGTTGCGGGTGCCAAGCTCCACGCTATCGTCGAGATTGCGGAATTCGCGTTTATCCCAGACCTTCACAGCCTTGCCGTGGCGACCTTCCTTCTGGCCGATGCGCACGCCCTCGGGATTGTAGCCGTAGGCGCCGAAGGGGGAAGTGCCGCCCGTGCCGACCCATTTGCTGCCGCCCTCATGGCGGTTTTGCTGCTCCTTGAGACGTTCCTTGAGCGTCTCCATCAGCTTCTCGAAGCCACCCATGGCCTCGATCTCGGCTTTTTCAGCGTCTGTGAGGTGCTTTTCGGACATCTTGCGCAGCCATTCCTCGGGAATGTCGACCGCGTCGAGCACTTGCTCAGCGGTGATGCTTTCCAGCCCCGAGAAAGACGCAGCGAAGGCCTGATCGAACTTGTCGATGTTGCGCTCGTCCTTAACCATGCTGACGCGTGCCAGATAGTAGAAGGCCTCGACATCGTAGGTCGCAAGGCCTGCGGACATGCCATCTAGAAACGCCAAGAATTCCCGCATGGAAACGGGAACCTTATGGGCGCGCAGCTGCTCAAAGAAGGGCAGGAACATCAGCTTGCCAGCCGGTCGATGATGACGGTCAGGAACATGCCGACGATCAGAAAGGCCATCGCGTAGCCAACGGCGTATTGGGCGATATCCTTGCGGTTTCCGCGGCGTTTTCTGGCGGTCAACCCGCCGATTATCGCCCCCAGTATCGCAAGCCCGATTACTATCATTCCATCACCCTTCGTGTTCGCGGGCTATCCTTTGAGCGGGTTCAGGGATGCGATTTCGCGCAGCTTGGCCCGCACGGCCCAATCAGAGCCAAATCCGTACCGCGCCCATCCCAGACTGTCCAGCCGTACGGCCTTGGCTTCGGAGGCGCGATTTTCCAGATCCAGCGCCTCGGCACGTAGCAGCAGGAGCGTGGAAAGCAAGGCGGCGTTCTCGCTCTGCCGGGCCGTCTCGATGTGCGGGGCGATCAGCTGCAGGGCGTGCGCGCCTTCTCCCTTGCTGATGGCATAGGCCGACAGCTGGGTGGCGACATAGGCCAGATGCAGATCGGTACCGGGGGTGGCCGCATAGTAGGTTTGAGCCAACGTATAGTGCTGCTGGGCGATCTGCGGATCGCTGCGTTGCAGGACCCGGCCCATTGCATAATGCGCGAAGGCGCGGCGCTGATCCTGCCAGCCCATGGCTGTTGCGATGCGCAGGGCCTCGGTGGCGCCCTTGCGGCGCTGGGGCTCGGATGTGGCGGGGCCAAGTGCGCTTTCGATCGCCTGCTTCCATTGGATTGGCGTGCGGGTCGAGAACTTTGCGGGGATGCTTTCACCGCGTGGGTTAATCTGGCGAAGGATATGGGGCAGGGTGGCCGCCACCTGACCTCGCGTCATGCCGTTGTGCAGCATGGGCGAATAATAGGCCCGCAGGATCATCATGTCGAAGCCGGTCAGGACCGTGTGCACATTGTCGTCGTTGAACACGGAATCGGGCAGGCGGTAGAGATCGTTGAGCGGACCGAGCGCCTGCGCCAGTTCTTCGTGCAGGCAGTCGCGGACTTCCTGCGGGCTGACGTCGTTGGGCAGGAAAATCGCCAGCTTCTCGCGCGAACGGAGCTGGGACCAGTTGGCGCTCTTAGTTTTGCGTGTGCGGCGGTACTCTTCCATGTTGCTTACGTTGGGCGCGACGAAGCAGGCAGCCTGGGGCAGTACCTTGCGGATCTCCGAGCGTGGCACCGCATTGATTGTGATGTTTGCAGCGCGCCCGCTGACTTGGGTGATGTTGATCTGCGCCTCACTGCGCAGACGGCCGATCAACCGCGTCAGATCGTATTGCAGCGACGAGGGCTGATTTCCTGTGACGGTAACCGTGATGGGACCCTCGAACCGGGTGAACACGGGCAGCTCGCGCCCGCTTTCGAGCTTGAACGACAGATCAATGAAATCGAGCGCCAGATCATTGTTAGCGCGTAGGGGCGCAAAATGCGATCCGGATGAAAAAACCTTGACCGAAGGGAGTGCGCCGCTGTCGGAGACCGTCATCAGGCGTGATACATCTCCACCCGATGTGGGGGTACAGGCATTCAAAGCCATTGCGAGCACGAGGGCAATCCGCGACCTCATGTCGGGCTGCCCATCGGAGAAAATTTTACGGAAAGTGTCGAAAAGCGCGCAATCTCTGCGCGCACCGGTGGTGCGATCTGGATACTCATACTCTGCCTGCCTGCCCTTTTGAGCTTCAATTGGAGATGTTTTTGCCTCTCAACCTGTCTTCGGTAGGGAGCAATTAAGGCAAAATCAGGGCAATTTTTATGGAATGAGGCAAACCTTAGGTTGTAGAGGTAAAAAAACCACAATTGAAACAATGCGGTGGAGGCCCCTAAGCACCGTAAGTCTGGATAGCAAGATAGAGCATAACGGCGAAAACCAGTACCGCATCCGTCAGGCCGTAGCCTGCGATCTCCTTCCAACTGAGGCTACGCCGCAGAGCGATGTAGCGTGTCCAAAGCACGAAGAGCGCAGTGTGTGCGATGAGAAAGATGTAGGGAAGTGCGGCGCCGAGCAGATCGGCGGAAGCGATCAGCGCGATGTAGCTGCCGAATACTACGACCGTCGCGAACACGAAGCCCGCAACGATCAAAGAGGATGTGCGCAGAACCTTACCGACCGCCGCGCGCCATGAAGGCGAGGCGCTCGAAAAGGTGAACGTCCTGCTCGTTTTTGAGCAATGCACCATGCAGTTTTGGCAGTGCGGAGGAGCCGCTTTTCTTGAGATCTGCCGCGTCCAGATCCTCGGCAAGGAGTAGCTTGAGCCAGTCGATCACTTCGGAAGTAGAAGGCTTTTTCTTCAGGCCCTGTTGGTCGCGGATCTCGTAGAACTGTGTCAGGGCGGTGGTCAGTAGCTCGGGCTTGATGCCTGCGTGATGCACTTCGACGATCTTCTTCAGCGTCTCCATGTCGGGAAACTGGATATAATGGAAAAAACAGCGGCGCAGGAAGGCGTCAGGCAGCTCTTTTTCGTTGTTGGAGGTGATAATCACGATCGGGCGGACCTTGGCCTTGATCGTCTCCCCGGTCTCGTAGACAAAGAACTCCATTTTATCGAGCTCTTGTAGAAGGTCGTTGGGAAATTCGATGTCGGCCTTGTCGATCTCGTCAATGAGCAGGACGACCTTTTCGCCCGCCTCGAAGGCCTCCCAGAGCTTGCCCTTGCGGATGTAGTTGCTCACGTCGTGCACGCGTGCCTCGCCCAGCTGGCTGTCGCGCAGACGGCTCACGGCGTCGTATTCATAGAGGCCCTGCTGGGCGCGGGTCGTCGATTTGATGTTCCATTCGATCATCCGCAATCCCAGCGCAGATGATACCTGACGCGCCAGTTCCGTCTTGCCCGTGCCAGGCTCTCCCTTGACCAGCAGGGGGCGCTCGAGCGTGACGGCGGCGTTGACCGCTATTTTCAGATCGTCCGTCGCGACATAATCGGCGGTGCCTTGAAATTTCATCTTAAATTCTACTTTCCGGTTCTTTTTTAGTGTCCTCGTATTTGGGCATAATAGCGCATCATTGTGTAGTGACAATCAATGATCGGTCCTATAGAGACCGCGCAAAGAGTGACGTCGTGAGGGAGCACCCGCCGTGACAATGTCGAAAGCCGTTAAGGGGATGGACAAAATGAACCAGGAAAATTTTCTTGCCGACGATTATCGTCCCGCCGAGGACGAGCCGTTCATGAACGACCGGCAGATCGAATATTTCCGCCGCAAGCTGCGGCACTGGAAGGCGGAACTGCTTGAGGGCAGCCGCGATACGATCGAGACAATGAAGGATGGGACGCGCAACATTCCCGACGTGAATGACCGCGCCTCCGAAGAGACCGACCGAGCGCTGGAGCTGCGCACCCGCGACCGTGCGCGCAAGCTGGTCAACAAGATCGATGCGGCCCTGCGCCGGATCGAGGAGGGTGAATTCGGTTATTGCTCGGTGACTGGCGATCCGATCTCGCTCAAGCGCCTCGACGCGCGCCCCATCGCCACGATGAGCCTCGAGGCGCAGGAAAAGCACGAGCGACGCGAGCGGGTTCACCGCGACGACTGAGGCGGCGGGGGCGGATATAGCCACGCTGCACCACGCGATCACATCACGGGGCGCCGCAGTACAGACTGCGGCGCTTTTTCTGTTTAGGGAAAAGCGCGCTATCGGTGGGAGCAAGATCATGGGCGTGAAAAATGCAATCGTCGTAGGGGCGGGCATCGGCGGGCTGACCGCCGCCGTGGCCCTCGCACGCCGCGGTGTCGCAGTCACCGTGCTGGAGCAGGCGGCAGCAATCCGTGAAGTAGGGGCGGGCTTGCAAATCAGCCCTAACGGCACATGCGTCCTGCGCGCCCTTGGACTGGAACAGCATCTGCTAGAACGCGGTGCTATACGCGGGCGGGCCGTCGTGATGCGGGCACATGACGCGGCGCATGATCTGGTGCGACTGGATCTGACGACCCTGCCGCCCGAGCAGCGCTACTATTTCATGCACCGCGCGGATCTCGTCGATGTGCTGGCCCGTGCGGCGCGTGAGCATAACGTGAGCTTCGAGTTTGGTGTGCGTGTGGAAAGCGTCGCGCCGGGCGATCCCCCGCAACTCACGCTGGAGGACGGGAGTCGGAGGCGTGCAGAGCTGATCGTCGGGGCGGACGGGATCCATTCGCGCGCGCGCCTCGTACTCAATGGAGTGGATGATGGATTTTTCACCGGTCAGGTGGCATGGCGCGCGACTGTGCCCAATAGCATGGGCCACGGCGATCATGCGATGGTCACGATGGGACCCGGACGCCATCTGGTCAGCTATCCACTGCGCGGCGGGGCGCTGGTCAATCTCGTGGCGGTAGAGGAGCGGACGACCTGGGCCGCCGAAGGCTGGACGCACGCCGACGATCCGGCCCATCTGCGCGCTGCTTTTGCGGGCTGGGGCGGGATCGCGGGCGACATGATCGGCGCGGTGGAAGTGCCCACACTTTGGGGCCTGCACCGCCATCCTGTAGCCCCTGTCTGGCACCAAGGCGGCGTCGCGCTGCTTGGCGATGCGGCGCACCCCACGCTGCCGTTTCTGGCGCAGGGCGCGAACATGGCGCTGGAGGATGCCTGGGCGCTCACCGATGCCGTTTTGCACGGTGGCGTCGCGGCGTTGGCTGGCTATGAGGCCGCGCGCAAGCCGAGGGTATCGCGGGTGATAAAGGCGGCGGAGGGCAATGCCTGGCGCTTCCATCTGTCCCCGGGGCTCGTGCGCTTTGCCGCGCATACGGGCTTGCGTCTGGCGGGCCGTTTCGCGCCCGGCTTGATGCTGGGCGCGTTTGACTGGCTCTACGCCTATGATGTGACCGCGTCCGCGTCGCACTGACGGCTGGCCTGACAGCTGGCGTGTGCTCAGAACGCGCGGGTAGGCCTGTCGAACACATTGCGGCCAAGCGCGGAGGCGGCGAGATCGACCATCAGCGTCGCAGTACGCCCGCGCTCGTCCATGAATGAATTGAGCTCGACCAGATCCATAGAGGTCAGCAGTCCGCTGTCGTTGATCATCTCCATGACCAGATGACCCTCGCGCACGGTCGCACCGCCCGGCACTGTCGTGCCCACGGCGGGCGCCGCCGCTGGATCAAGAAAATCCACATCGAGCGAGACATGCAGCATGGCGCCTGCCTGCTCCACGCGCCCGAGGAACGCGCCCAAGGGCTGGGCGATGCCTGTCTCATCGATCTGGCGCATGTCGACGCGGGTGATGGCGGTGTCCTGCAAGGCCGCGCGCTCTGCCGGATCGACGGAGCGCAGGCCGATCATAGCGATATTCTCGAATGGCAGTGGCGCGGGCAGGGCGGGCCAGCCGGGGAATTCGCCGCGCCCGGTTACGAAGGCCATGGGCGTGCCGTGCAGATTGCCGCTGTCGGTACTCTCCAGCGTGTGGAAATCACTGTGGGCGTCGAGCCACAGCACGAACAGCGGGCGCTTTTGAGCGGCGGCAAATCGCATCGCACCCAGCACGGTGCCTGCCGCCAACGCATGATCTCCGCCCAGCGTGATCGGCATACCCCGCGCGAACGATGCCTCGGTCGTATCGGCCAGCGCATGGGTCCAGGCGATGGTTTCCGCAAGCCGGTGTAGCTTGGGGTGCGGCCGGTCGCTGTAGGGGCCCGGGGCCACGTTGCCAATATCTGTAACGGTGTGTCCGAGGCTTTCGAGTGCCTGCGCGAGGCCTGCGGTGCGGTAGGCATCCGGGCCCATGATACAGCCCGGGCGGTTTTTCCCGCAATCTAGGGGCGCGCCCTGGAGGATACAGTGTTGTGGGGTCATGGAGGGAAATCCTTTGGAGAATAGACAAGGTGTTGATGAGGGATACCGCAAGAAAGGGTCGAAGGTCTGCGCAGATTGAATAAATCGGGAAAAGTTGTGGTCGATCCTGACGTCACGTCCAGCTTCAGGCATCCTGAAGCAGGGCCCTATCTACTTGGACACCTGGAATGGGGGCTTCAGGCTTCCCGGGCTGCCTTGATCCAGATTGCCATCAACGCCAAAGACAGGAGCGCGTTCCAACCCGCCATGCTGATGCCTGCGAGCTGCCAGGCGATGTCGTCGCATCGCACCAGAGGGGCCGCGAGGATCTGATCCATCAGCTCTTGCGCGCTAAGATTGGAGACGCCACCGGCCGTGCAACTTGTGGGGCCCTCCCACCAGCCTTGCTCGACCCCCACATGATAGAAGCCGATAAGCGCGGTGGAGAAGGCGGCAATCGCGCCGAACCATGCCAGTTTGCCCTCGCCTGTGAAGACGATAATCAGCCCTATCGCAATGGCGGCCGCATGGGGCCAGCGCTGCCACAGACACAGCTTGCACGGTGCCATGCCGCCCAGATGCTGGAACGCATAGGCCCCCATCAGAACGGCCAGCGAGCCGAAAGTGGCGAGATAGATATTCCGGCTCATAGCAGCTTGATCACGAAAAATCCGCCGATCAACAGGGCGACGGCCAGAGTGAACATGAGCGGCAGGCGTTTCTCGATGAAATCACGTACGGGTGCGCCAAATTTCCACAATAAAAGCGCCACGAGGAAAAACCGGAGCCCGCGGGCCAGGACCGAGGTGGCGATGAAGACGCCCAGTGGCATCGCGGTCCAGCCCGACATGATCGTGATGACCTTATAGGGAAAGGGCGTGATCCCCGCCACGAGCACGGCCCAAAAGCCCATGTCGTTGAAGCGGGTCGCAAACTCGGCCATGGCATCGCCCTTGCCCAGCGCGGTCAGGATCGGCTGGCCAAGCGTCTCGAACGCGAGCGCGCCGATGGCATAGCCCAGCACTCCGCCCAGAACCGACGCCACCAGCGCCACACCCGCGATCAGGAATGCGCGATTGGGGCGCGCGAGGATCATCGGGATCATGATGATGTCTGGCGGGATCGGAAAAACCGAGCTTTCGATAAAGGAAACGAAGGCCAGCACCCAGAGGGCATGGCGGTGCTCGGCAAGGCTGAGCGTCCAGTCGTAGAGGCGTTGGATCATGGGGGGCCGCTCCGTTAAATCCGGGCTCTGTTGAATCTGGTTCGTCAAAACCACCAAGTGCTGCTCAGGTCAAGGGAAGCTGGCACGCAGGCCAATTTGCCGGGCGCGTATTTTTGCCTTGCTCCAGCCAAACGGCCAAGATACATCGACGTCGTGCCCAAGTGGCGGAATGGTAGACGCAGGAGATTCAAAATCTCCCGCCGCGAGGCGTGCCGGTTCGAGTCCGGCCTTGGGTACCAGCCTGTAGTTTCAGGTGTTCCGCGTGAAATATCTCCCAATTTGTCGCGCTGTTCCACATCGGTTCCGATGTGAACACTTTTCTGTAATGATTGTATCGCGGGGTCGGCACTATCGGGATCCTGCGGACTGAATAGGCTCAAAGTTGTTCGTCTCGATTCGAATAAATGTGGCAGATTATTCCTGCCACGTCGCATCAGTTGCCGTGATTTTGCGCAATTGGTTCCAAATCGTGAACATGCGCAGCTGGCTCACCTCCGGTATCTGCGGTCGGTTCAACACGCTTGAGTTGGTTGTCTGTATCTTTAATGTAAACAATGAACGCCATTCTGGACAGGTAAGATGCGGCGCTGCGCGGGCGATCTATATGATAACACGGGCTTAAAGTTTTAGCGGGTGTTTCGTTTTGGGAAACAATAAGCTGGACGACTGCCGAAAGCTTTTTAGTGTGTTAACCACGCAACTCCTGTTTGGACATTTCTCTGACACTTTTCAAACATTTTTCCCTTTTTTCGGACCGACCGCTTGGCTATCTATATTTCAGCCCAACTGGGGGGTTGACGATAATTGGTCCGGGGGCGGCCGCACATTGACTGTACCGAGAGGTGCGGGAGAGGTGTAGCGCCGCAGTGTTTGCGACCGCTATATATCGGCGCGCATCATCCCTGATGATGCACGCCAGGCCTTTGTTTTGCCTGTGTCTCCCTCCATCTTCGGTGTTGTTTTGTGCGTGTCGCGATTGGACCAGCTGTTTGCATCCTCGCGGGGTTTATGAGTTGAACGGAGACCATCATGAAGAAATCCTGTCCTGCCATGCGGCATCGGAACGGGTGCGACCGTTCTGCCCACGCGTGTTTGCCTATGGCTCATCCATTCACTCATATCACATCTCATAATCCGGCCGCACCGCGCGCCGCGCGCATTGCTGCATAGGAGCACCGACCATGATCAGAACAATTGATTTCAACGCACTCGCCGCAGGTAACATCGTAACAGACCAGTTTGCCGATCTTGGCGTCCGCATCGTGACGGCGGCGACCCCTCCGGGCGCGGATGAGGCGATGGTTTTCGACACGGCCAACGTGACCGGCGGCGACACCGATCTGGCGACGGACAATCTGGGCAATGTGCTGATCGTGTCCGAGGATGGCGATGCGTCGGATCCCGACGACAATGCAACAGGCGGTGCCCTCAATCTCGTGTTCGACGCACCGGTTCAGATCAAGTCCCTGACATTTTTGGATATCGAGGAGTCTGCACGGGTTTTGTTCTTTGGCGCTGACGGTGCGCTGATCGAAGAAAAATTTGTGTCGCCCACCGCCGACAACGGCCAGAGCACCGTCGAGTTCTTCGTGCCTGGAACAGCGCGCATGGAAGTCGAGCTTCAGGGCTCAGGCGCCATCGACAATCTGGTGTTTGACGATGCTACGGTCGTGACGCCAGTTGGCGACGGTATCGTATCGGGCGATGACGGCGCGGATCTGATCGACATCAACTACACCGGCGATCCGGAGGGCGACCGCGTGGATGCGGGCGATGCGCTGATCGCGGGCGAGGCGCCCGACGACGATATCACCGATGCGCAGGCTGGTAACGACACGGTAGACGCAGGCGAGGGCGATGATGATGTTTACGCCGGGGCCGGTGACGATGTCGTCTTCGGCGAAGCGGGCGACGATCTTATCTACGGGGACCGCACCCTTGCAGGCGACGACACATCGGCGAGCGGTGGGCGCGAAAGCTTCAACTGGAGCGATGCTGGCTTTGCCGACGGTGAGACCGTGACGACCTTCACGCAGGACACCGGCTCTGTAAACGTGACGTTCACCACGCTTTCCGCGACGCCCAAAACCACCACCGCGTTCAGCACCGATACGCAGCGGGTCGAGGGGATCGACGGCGGTACGGAGACGGTCAGCGCGACAAGCTTGCTATCGAGCGAGACCCGTGAGCAAGTCGGCGAATCAGAGCTTTATGAGCTGAGCTTCGATACGCCCGTGAGTAATGTCGACTTCAATATCAACGATATCGACGGTGACAGCGTCGTGCGTATACAGGCCTTCGACGCTGCCGGGAACCCGCTGGACGTGATCCTCATGGGCGGTTCCGGGGTCACTTTGCTCGATACCGATGGCGTACCGGGCGCGGAGACCGCGGATTCCAATGGCGGCTATGCCGACGCGGACAATCCGATCTATTCCGTTGCGGTCAATATCGCAGGTCCGGTCTCGCGCATCGAGATCTTCCATGAGCAAGACGGCCCGAACGGCACCAGCGTCAACATCACCGACGTCTTCTTCACCGCAGATGACGGCGTCGTTGTTCCCGCAGAGGGTGGTAACGACAGCCTCGTTGGCGGCGAGGGCGACGATACGATTTTTGGTGAGGCGGGCGACGATACGCTGATCGGCGGCGTGGGTGCCGACCTTCTTTCGGGTGGCGCTGATGCCGACCTTTTCGTCGGCGGCAATCCAGGTGATAGCGTCGATGGCGGTACGGACGGAAATGACAACGACACCCTCGATCTGTCGGGCAGTGGCCCGCTGCGGGTGGTGGACCAGACGGAGGACGAGGATGGCAATTCCACCTCCGGCCGTGTTGAGTTCTTCAATGAGGACGGCAGCGTTTCTGGCGATATGTCCTTCACCGAGATCGAGAACCTTATCCTGCCCGAAGGACCCGGCCCGAACGACCCGCCCGTGGCCGTGGACGACGAGTTGTTGATGGACGAGGATACCACGCGGACGATCAACGTGCTGGCCAATGATACCGACCCCAACGGTGACCCGCTGACACTTATCGATGCCAGCAGCACCCAGGGCGACGTGACATTCCTGCCTGACGGCACTGTGACGTTCACACCGCCGCCAGACTACAACGGATTTGCGGGCATTACCTACACCGTCTCGGACGGAAACGGCGGGACGGACACCGGGTTTGTCGATATTCGTGTGATCGCCATTCCGGATGCGCCGGTCGCGCTCGACGACGCTGCCACGACGCCCGAGGACACGCTCGTCACGATCGACGTGCTTGCCAATGACAGCGATCCGGATGTCGGAACGCTTCGGGTGACCGAAGCGACATCGCCTGATGGCACCGTGAGCATTAATACCGACGGCACCATCGATTTCACGCCCGCGCCTGATTTCACCGGCGAAGCGACGATTAACTATACGATGTCCGATCCGATCGGACTGACCGATACGGCGACCGTAACCGTCACCGTGACACCTGTGAACGATGCTCCTGTCGCAGTAGACGATACGGCCACGACACCATTTGAGACACCGGTGATCATCGATCTGCTGGGCAATGACACGGATGTCGACAACACCAATGCCGAGTTGAGCGTGACAGTGGTTTCGGTTCCCGAGGCGCAGGGCACGGTCGTCAATAACGGCTACGGCACCGTGACCTTCACGCCCGCCGATGATTTCACAGGCGAAGCGACGATCACCTATACGGTCTCTGACCCCGATGGCCTCACCGACGAAGGTCAGGCTCTCGTCACGGTCACCGAAGCCGACAACCGTGCACCGGTCACGGCCGATGACACGGCGATCACCAATCAGGGTGCGCCTGTCGTAATCGATGTTCTGGCGAATGATACTGATCCGGACGGCGACACGCTCGTGGTGCATACGGCGACCAGCCCGAATGGCAGCGTGGACATCAACGACGATGGCACAATCACCTTCACCCCTGCGGCGGATTTCAACGGGCCTGCGGAAATCACCTATACCGCGTCAGATGGTCGGGGTGGCGAGACACCGGGCGCTGTGACTGTCTCCGTGCGGGACGGCATCGTGACAGGCACGGACGGCGATGACCTTATCGACACCGATTACACAGGCGATCCTGAGGGCGATCTGGTCGACAACGGCGATGCGTTCCTGCCCGGCGAAGGGCCGCAGGACGATATCATCGACGCAGGCGACGGGAACGATACGGTTCTGGCGGGGCTCGGCGATGACGAGGTTTCCGGCGGCGACGGCGACGACAGCATCGACGGCGGCGTGGGCGACGATCTGCTTAACGGCGATGCGGGCAACGATACCGTGGTCGGCGGTGATGGCAGCGACACGGTCATCGGCGGAACGGGTGATGATTTGATCGACACCAGCGGCAGCGCGCCGCTCCCCGATCGCGGCTATCCAGGCGTGTTCCCTGCTGATCCCGATCCCGAAAACGACCGCGACAGCGTCGATGGCGGGGACGGCGACGATACAATCCGCACTGGCGACGACGCCGACACGATCAATGGTGGTGCCGGCGATGATGTGATCAGCGCAGGCATCGACGACGATATCATCGACGGTGGCGATGGCGATGACCGCATCGTGGGCGCCGAAGGTAGTGACAGCATCCTTGGCGGCTCCGGCAACGACACGATCTATGCCAACAATGACCCCGATCTCGGCCTCGACCTGTTCGAGATCGAGGATGACGGCTCCAACCCGCTCGGCCCCGATCTGCGCCCCGACAATGGCCGCGACACGGTCGATGGTGGTACCGGCAACGACGTGATCTTCGGCGGCGACGACGATGACCTGCTGATCGGTAGCTCCGGTGATGACCTGCTCGATGGTGGTATCGACGACGATACGCTGCTCGGCGGTACCGGCAACGACACGCTGCTCGGTGGGCAAGGCGATGACAGCCTCTCCGGCGGGCAGGGCGACGATAGCCTCGACGGTGGGATCGGCAACGATACGCTGCGCGGCAATCTCGGCGAGGACAGCCTGAACGGCGGTGACGGAAACGATCTGCTGGACGGCGGCGCCGAAGATGACGTGCTGACCGGCGGCGCGGGCAACGATACGCTGCAAGGCGCTCTGGGAGATGACACGCTCGACGGTGGCGAGGGCGACGATGCGCTGACCGGCGGATCCGGCGATGATCTTTTCCTCGGTGGGGCGGGCAGCGACACCATGACCGGTGGCAACGACCGCGACATCTTCCGCGCCGTGAACCCGGGCGATATCGTTGATGGATCCGAGGGGGGCGACGATTTCGACTCCCTCGAACTCGAGGGATCGGCACCCGAAGGCGGGCGTCTGACCATCACCTACGATCCAGACAATGCCGAGAATGGCGTTGTCGACTACTTCAATGCCGACGGCTCCGACGCAGGCCAGCTGATCTTCACCAATATCGAGAGGGTTGTCCCTTGCTTCACCCCCGGGACCTTGATCGCGACACCCAAAGGTGAGCGTAAGGTCGAGGACCTCAAAGTGGGCGACCGCATCATCACCCGTGACAACGGAATGCAGGAAATCCGCTGGATTGGCCGTCGCGAGATGCCCGGTGAGGAGCTTGCCGAAAAAGCGCATCTGCGTCCCGTTCTGATCCGCGAGGGTGCTCTGGGCAACGGCTTACCGGAGCGGGACATGATGGTATCGCCACAGCACCGCGTGCTGATCGCCAACGACAAAACCGCGCTCTATTTCGAGGAGCGCGAAGTTCTGGTGGCGGCGAAACATCTGACGGATATGGAGGGGATCGACGTGGTCGAGGTGTCGCATACCACGTATATCCACATCATGTTCGACCAGCATGAGGTGATCCTGTCAGACGGCACCTGGACGGAGAGCTTCCAGCCCGGCGATATGTCACTGGCAGGTGTGGGTGATGCGTCCCGCGAGGAGATCCTGGAACTCTTCCCGGAACTCGCCACGCGCGAGGGGATTGCAGCCTACGCCGCAGCCCGTAAATCGCTGAAGAAACACGAAGCGCGGCTCGTTACCGGAAAAAGCTGATCGTTTCCAAACAGATTCCCCGAGGCGGGCCCGGATGGGCTACGCTCCGGGGGATAACATGTATGCAGCATCATTCGGGACTAGTGACCCTGATTGAGTGAGAGCGGGGCCGGTAGCGGCTCCGCTTTTCATTTTGTGCGGTATTGTTTCCGGTTTTATTTAAGTCTAGTCCAACCTTGTGAATTGTATCCAACCTTCTGCGAATTAAGTGTTTTTTAAGATAATGCTATGTCCAGAGCATGGCCCATGGTAAGATTTGTATGAGCCCCAAACTTTGGGCAGTTCCCAAGCACAGCGACGAGAGGGCGAGGCTATGGCCGATATTATTGGAACGGACCGTGATGACAGCATTCCAGGGACCGACGAGAATGACTCCATAGTCAGCGGTGCAGGGAACGATACGATCGCAGGGCGCGGTGGAGATGATTTTGTCGACGGTGGCGAAGGCGACGACGCTTTGTTCGGCGGTGTCGGGAATGATACGCTGATCGGTGGCGCGGGCGTCGATGACTTCTTCGGCGGCGACGGCGATGATCTGCTGGTTGGCGGCGAGGGCGATGGGATTTTCGATGGCGGTGCCGGAGCCGATGCGATGACCGGCGGGTCCGGCCGGGATATCTTTTATAACGTGACTGCCGGCGATGTCATCGATGGCGGAGAGGGCGGTCAGGGAGATTTCGATCGGATCAACCTCGATGGTGCTGTCCCTACCGGCGGCAGTTTCAACATCATCCGCGATGTCGATAACCGCGAGAACGGCACGATCAACTTTCTGGACGCCGACGGCAACGATGCGGGCCGTATCGTTTTTACCAACATCGAGAAAGTCGTGCCCTGTTTCACGCCAGGGACGCGCATCGCCACGCCGCGCGGTGAAGTTGCGGTCGAGGATCTGTCCAAGGGCGACCGGGTGATTACACGCGACAACGGACTTCAGACGATCCGGTGGATTGGAACCCGGACGCTGACGCAGCAAGAGCTTGCTGGTGCGAGCCATCTGTGTCCGGTCTTGATCTGCAAGGGCGCACTTGGCAATGATCTACCCGAGCGCGATATGATGGTATCGCCGAACCACCGGATGCTGGTGGCAAATGAAAAGACCGCGCTTTATTTTGAGGAAAGTGAAGTCCTCGTCGCGGCGAAGCATCTCACCGGTTTGCCCGGTGTGAGCATCGCGACGGATGTTGCGGTAACGTATATCCACCTGATGTTCGACCAGCACGAAGTGATCCTGTCGGACGGAACATGGAGCGAGAGCTTTCAGCCCGGCCTGCAATCGCTGGCTGGGGTCGGGAATGCGCAGCGTACGGAGTTGTTCGAGCTTTTCCCGGAGCTTGCGACACATGCAGGCGTCAAAAACTATGCTTCCGCGCGCCGCAGCGTGAAGGCGCATGAAGCGGCACTTTTGATCAGCTAGAGGCCTGATTCTTACGCCAGAGGTCCCACGCCTCTGGCGTATCGAGATCGGTACGGGCGTGATCTGCGGGCAGGGGTATCTCGACGGTTTGCGCCGGGTATGATTTCACGACCGACGCCCCGCCTGTATCGCCTTCGAGGGCGATCAGCCGGTCAAATAGCTTGGCGTGAAAGACGACAGGATGGCCTGCCGCACCACCCGCAGTAGTTGCGCGCCAGATCCGTTTATCTGATTTTAAGTCAACTGCTTGCAGGACGGTCTTGAGGTCCATCTCGGTCAGGTCCGGCATGTCGGCGAGCAAAACCATCGCTGCATGTGTGCCCTGAGGCAGCGCGCTGATACCGGTGCGAAGGCTCGCGTTCATTCCCTCATCCGTGTCCGGCACAGGCACCTGCGTGAGTGCGAGGCCCTCCAGCGCAGTGTAGCGCGGGTGCGGCTCTAGCGGCAGGGTGACGAACACCGGCGCACCGCTGCCCAGCGCCCGCATCGCCTGACGGCGCAGCAGCGGCACGCCGTCCACGATCTCCAACAGCTTGTCGCGCCCGCCCATCCGCGAGGACCGTCCGGCCGCCAGGAGGACGATGGCGATCATCTCAGCCGCGCATCCGCGCGCCATCAGCATCGAACAGAGGTGTGGTGATCAGGTGGGCCGGACGCATCTGACCCAGAATTTCGATCTCCACCTCCAGCCCCTCGTTCGCGTGAGCGGTAGGCACAAACCCCTGCGCGACGGATTTTTGCGCATAATGCGAATAGCCGCCCGAGGTACAAAACCCGATCACGGCGCCCGCGTGCCAGATCGGCTCATATCCCTGCACATCCGCGTCTGCCGCGTCCACCTCGAAGGCGACGAGCTTGCGTGCGGCCCCTTGTGCCCGTTCCGCCTCCGCAGCGGCGCGCCCGATGAAATTTGCATTTTTCTTGAAGCTGATGAAGCGTTCGAGCCCGGTCTCTGCTGCCGTATAATCGGGGCCGAATTCCAGTAGCCATGCGCCAAAGAATTTATCCAGCCGCAGTGACAACATCGCCCGCATCCCGAAGGGCGTGATGCCATGCGGCTGGCCTGCGTCCCACAGCGTGCGCCACAACTGCCGCTGCGCCATCGCATCGCAGTAAATTTCATAGCCGAGATCGCCGGTGTAGCTCACGCGCTGGACCAGACAATTTGTCATACCCACCGTCATGGGGGCCACGTCGAGGAATTTCATCGCACTGACATCGGTCAACGTACAGGCCTGCAAGACATCGCGGGCCTTTGGCCCCGCGATCTGGAACCCGGTACGGCGGTCCGAGATATTCTCGACTGTGACCCCCGCGTCGAAGTTCTGTGCGAACCAGCGGCTGTGATAATCCTGTGCGCCGTAGGACGCGGTGAGCTGAAATAGCTCCTCGCCCAGACACGACATGGTGAAATCCCCGATCAGGCGCCCCTTGGGTGAGAGCATGGGCGTGAGCGAGATACGCCCCTGTGCGGGCACGCGGCCCGCCATGATCCGGTCGAGCCACGCGCGCGCGCCCGGGCCTTTGACCAGATATTTCCCGAAGTTCTGTACCTCGTTGATGCCGACCCCCTCACGTACCGCGCGGACTTCGCGGCCCGTCGCATCGAAGGCGTCGGAGCGGCGAAAGGAGGGCGTCTCGAATCTGGGCTCATCGCCCTGCGCGAAATAGTTGGGCACTTCGAGCCCGAATTGCTGGCCCCAGACGGCACCCATCTCGCTGAATATATCGTACATCGGCGTGGTCTGGTGCGGGCGCGCGGCGGGCAGCTCTTCGTTCGGGTAGCTCACGGAAAAGCGCTTCTGATAGTTCTCGATCACTTTCGGCAGCGTGTAGCCGGGGCTGATCCACTTGCCAAAGCGCGCCACATCCATTGCGAACACATCGCGCTCGGGCTCGCCCTCGATCATCCACTGCGCCAGTGTCAGCCCGACGCCACCGCCCTGGCTGAATCCCGCCATGACACCGCACGCGCTCCAGTAGTTGCGTAGACCCGGCACGGGACCGACCAGCGGATTGCCGTCGGGCGCAAAGGTGAATGGCCCGTGGATCACGTTTTTCACACCCGCACGCTCCAGATCGGGGAAGCGTTTGTAGGCGAAGGTGATGCTGTCTTCGATCTTGTCGAAATCATCCGCCAGCAGGTCCTGCCCGAAGCTCCAGGGCGTGCCGCCAACGGCCCAAGGGCGACAGGTCTGCTCGTAAAACCCGATGCACAGCCCCATGCCTTCCTGTCGCAGATAGCTCTCTCCTGCTGGGTCCATCACATGTGGATGCTCGCGCCCGTCCTGCATCATCTCGCGGATGAGCGGCACTTCCTCGGTGACGATATATTGGTGCTCCATCGGGTGCAGCGGCAGGTAGACGCCCGCCATCGCGGCCACCTCCCGGGCCCATAGCCCGCCCGCATTGACCACGTGCTCGGCATGGATCGTGCCTTTATCAGTTACAACATCCCATGTGCCGTCGAGCCGTTGATTGGTCTCGCGCACCATAGTGTGCGTCTCGATCGTGGCCCCGCCCATTTTCGCCGCACGGGCGTAGGCATGTGTGGTGCCCGAAGGATCAAGATGACCGTCGAGCGGATCGTAGAGCCCGCCGATGATACCGTCGAGGTTGGTCACCGGCGCGATCCTGGCGATTTCTTCCGGCCCGACAATCTCGGTCTCCAGCCCCATAAAGCGGTGCTTGGCCCGCTCCGCCACCAGCATGTCGAAGCGGTCCTGATTATCCGCCAGCGTCACGCCGCCTACATGGTGAAGGCCGCAAGACATGCCTGTGATCTCTTCCAGCTCTTTGTAGAGTTTGATGGTATATCCCTGAAGCGCCGCCATGTTCGTGTCGCCGTTGAGCGTATGAAATCCGCCTGCCGCGTGCCAAGTGGAGCCGGACGTAAGTTCAGAGCGCTCCAGCAACATCACGTCGGACCAGCCCAGCTTTGTCAGGTGGTAAAGGACGGACGCGCCGACGACGCCGCCGCCGATAATCGCAACTCGGGTGGTGGTTTTCATGCGGAGACTCCAGCTTTTGGGTGCACATTGGGTCCGGTGCCGCCCCGCGGCATGCGTCTTTGCGACAGTTTATGTCGATTTTGCGCAGCCCGCCAGTTCCCTGTCGAAGCCACATCATTCCATGCTATCTCGGATTTATGGAAAAACTGCTCGACCTCTTCGATTCTGTGCCGAAAACCGTTCTGCGCAAGGCACGGCACTATACCAGAAAGCTGTGGGTGCGGGTCTTGCTCATGGGCGTCCTGGCGATCGCAGCCATCGGGCTGAGCCAGCTGATCGAAGTGCTGATTTCCAAGGAACTGGCGCAGAGCCTTGACGGCAGTGCGGCGGACCGTCTGCTCAACATCATCGCCAGCGCGATGCTCTCGGTCACGATCTTCTCGATCACGGTAATGGTCTCGGTCTATCAGTCGTCCTCGACCCAGTGGACACCGCGTATTCACCGTCTGATCATGCAGGACCAGACAACGCAGAACACGCTGGCGGTGTTCATCGGCGCCTACGTTTATTCGCTGCTCGGCATCATCATGCGGGAGTTGGGCATCTATAACGACGATCACGCCTTCGTGCTGTTCTGGATGACCGTCGGCGTACTTATCATCATTGTGGTCTACCTCATCCGCTGGGTGCTTCATCTTCAGGGCTTTGGCCAGCTAATCGACATCACCCGCCAGATCGAGCAGACGACCCGCGACCGATTCAAGGAGCGTCTGGCGCAGCCTTGTCTGGGCGCGCGGGCGTTTACAGGCGATCTGCCCTCCGGCACCCGCAAGCTGGTGGCTTGGGAAAGCGGTTATATCCAGCAAATCTATCCCGAAGCGCTGAACGCAGCGGCAAAAAAGCATGAGGTGGACCTCTATCTCGTCGACAATATCGGCAGTTTCGTCTTTCTTAACGCGCCGGTTTTCGAGGTGCTCCAGCGCGGCGATGATCTGGACTGGGACGGCCTGTGTGAACAGGTGCGCGAGTGTCTCATCCTCGGGGATCTGCGCACCTACGATCAGGATCCGCGCTTTGGCCTCATCGTGATGGGCGAAGTGGGCTCCAAGGCGATGTCGCCGGGCGTGAACGATCCCGGCACCGCGATCGACGTCATCACCCGGATCGGGCGTATCCTGTCCGACTACATCGACGAGACGGAAGCGACCCCGGAGGAGGTGTTCGAGCATCTCTACGTGCATCCGCTAGATCCGGTGGATCTGCTGAGCGACGGATTCGGCGCAGTTTCGCGGGACGGGGCGGGCACGCTGGAGGTGCAGCAGCGTTTGCAACAGACCTTGAGCGGTCTGATGCAGCATCCTGATGAGGGGCTGCGCCGGAGCGCGCGGGCGTTTGCAAAGCAAGCACTGGCGCGCGGCATTCAGGCGATGCCTTTCGAGCCCGACCACGACACGCTGCGCGCCTCGGCAGACCCAAGCGTCCTCGGCGACTGAAGCCAAAACCGTGCCGCTTGTATTCCTGCGACGAAAACTGTCGCGGAAGGGCTATCGAAGCACTGTAGGAGGCGTCAGGGTGGATAGGAGAAGTCAATGTCAGGACCCACCCTATGCGCACCCATGCCCAAGCTGTCATCATCGGGGGCGGCGTGATCGGCTGCTCCATCCTCTACCATCTTGCCAAGCTGGGGTGGACCGATGTGGTTTTGCTGGAGCGCGACGAGCTGACTTCAGGCTCGACCTGGCATGCGGCTGCGAACATTCACGGGCTGCATGACAACAATAACATCACCCGCATCCAAAACTACACGATGGATCTCTACAACGCGCTGGAGGCCGAGACCGGGCAGAGCTGCGGCGTGTTCCAGCCGGGCTCTCTTTATCTGGCACAGACGGAAGCGCGCGAGCACCAGCTGCGGCTGCAGGCGGCGAAGGCGAAATACTACGGGCTGCCTTTCCGCGAAGTTGACCGTGCCGAGGCCGAAGCGCTGCACCCGCTGGTCGATTACGAGGGCATCCGCTGCATCATGTTCGAGGAGAATGGCGGTAATGTGGACCCTTCGGGCGTCACAAACGCTTATGCAGCAGGCGCACGTGCGATGGGAGCGGAGATCATCCGCTTTTGCCCTGTGACCGGCACCGAACAGCAGAACGACGGCACATGGATCGTGCGGACGGACAAAGGCGATATAGCCACGCAATGGATCGTGAATGCGGCGGGCTTGTGGGGCCGCGAAGTGGCGGCTCTTGCGGGCATCACTCTGCCGCTGCAACCTACCGAGCATCAGTATTTCGTGACCGAGACCATCGCCGAGATCGCGGGCCTCGACCGTCGCCTGCCGTCTGTCGCGGACCGCGACGGCGAGTATTATCTGCGCCAGGAAGGAAAGGGTCTGCTGGTCGGCGCCTACGAGAAAAACCCGGTGTTCTGGGCCGAGGAGGGCACACCACAGGGCTTTGGCCACGAGCTTTTCGCCGATGATCTGGAGCGGATCGAGGACAACATGATGCGCGCGATTTCCCGCGTGCCTGCGGTGGGGGTGGCGGGGATCAAGCGCGTGATAAACGGGCCGATGATCTGGTCTCCGGACTCAAATGTACTGTTCGGTCCTGTGCCGGAGCTCAAAAATTATTTCTGTTGCAACGGCATCATTCCAGGCTTCAGCCAGTCGGGCGGCATGGGGCTGCTGGCTGCCGATTGGATCGTCACCGGCGAGACGCGTTACGATATGTTTGCCTGGGATGTCGCGCGGTTTGGTGATTGGGCGGACAAGGCCTTTACGAAGGCTCGCGTGGGCGATCAATACGCCAACCGCTTCAAAATCCATTTTCCGAATGAGGAGCGCAGCGCCGGCCGCCCCGCGCGGGTGCGCCCCATCTACGAAAAGCAAAAGCAGATGGGCGCGGTGTTTGGCCTCAACTACGGTTGGGAACACCCTTTGTATTTCAGCGAGCAGATCGGCGCGCAGGACCAGACCCATGGCTTCACCCGCCAGCCGTGGTGGGACGTGGTGGGTGCCGAATGCCGGATGCTGCGTGAGCGGGCGGGGATCATCGACATATCGAATTTCGCCCGGTACCAGTGCTGGGGTCCGGGCGCTGAGGACTGGCTCAACGCGCTGTTTGCAAACACGATGCCGCGCGAGGTGGGCCGGTCGTGCCTGACGCCGCTGATCGGCAAGCGCGGCGGGATCGCGGGTGATTTTACCGTCACCAAACTGGCCGAGGACGAGTTCTGGATCATCGGATCCGGTATGGCGGAACGGTATCATCAACGGTTCTTCAAGGAAGTGCCGCTGCCCATGGGGACATATTTCAAAAGCTGTACGGAAGCGATGTGCGGCTTCAACGTGGCCGGCCCGCAGGCGCGTGCGCTGTTGCAGCGGTTGACGAACACCTCGCTGGAAACGGCGGAGTTTCCCTTCATGCGCTCGCGGCGGATCGAAGTGGGTGGTGTCTCGTGCATGGCGTTGCGGGTCTCTTTCACCGGTGATCTGGGGTGGGAGCTGCACTGCGACGTGGGCGATCAGGCGGCGCTCTACGAAGCGCTTTTGACGGCGGGTGAGGAGTTTGGCGCGGGCCCCGTGGGCAGTCGTGCACTGATGTCACTGCGCATCGAGAAAGGCTACGGCTCATGGGGCCGCGAGTATAGTCCCGAATACTGGCCTCAGGAAGTGGGCCTTGCGCGGCTATGCAAGACCGACAAAGATTTTCTCAACCGTGATGCCGTGACGGAGACGATGGCGAAACCCGCGCGGGAGAAGCTGGTTATCCTGGCGCTGGATGGCAAGCAGACCGACGCCTCGAACGCGGATGCCACGGGCGGGGAGCCGATTTTCAAGGACGGCAAGGGAATCGGGCGGGTGACCTCGGGCGCCTACGGCTACAGCGTCGGGATGTCGCTGGCGCTGGGGTACATTAACGGTGTCGCGGCGGGCGATACGGTCGACGTGATGGTACTGGGCCAACCGCATAAAGCGACCGTTCTGGCCGAGCCGCCGTTCGATCCGTCGGGAGCGCGCCTGCGCGCCTAGAGAGGACGCATCTTCAGCTTGGTGATGCGGTTGCCCTCGCGCGCCAGCACCTCAAAGCGGAAGCCGTGGAAGGAGAATACCTGCCCGCGCGTCGGGATCATCTGTGCCTCGTGGATCACCAGGCCGGCGACGGTATTGGCCTCTTCGTCGGGCAGGTTCCAGTCGTTGGCGCGGTTGAGATCTCGGATCGTCATGGCCCCGTCAATCAGATATTGTCCGTCGGTGTCGGTCTTGATCGTGTGATCGGCCTGCGGGTCGAACTCATCCGTGATTTCGCCCACGATTTCCTCGAGAATATCCTCGAGTGTGATCAGTCCCTGAAGCGAGCCGTATTCATCCACTACCAGCGCGAAATGCGTGCGCCGGTGCAGAAACTGGCGCATCTGCTCGTCGAGCGTGGAGGTTTCGGGCACGAAATAGGGCTCCATCGCCACTTCGGCGATATCGAATTTATTGAGCGCTGTTGCATCGCCATCCGGGCCGCCGATAAGCTTGTACATGCCGCGCAGCAGATCCTTGGCGTGGATCACGCCAATGATATTTTCGGGATCGTCGCGATAGACGGGCAGGCGGGTGTGGTTGGAGCGCAGGCACTGTTCGAGGATATCGGAGGGCGCATCCTCGGCATTGATCATCTCGATACCGGAGCGGTGGAGCATGATTTCCTCAACCACACGCTCGCGCAGATCAAGTGCGCCAAGGATGCGGTCGCGGTCCTCTTTCTCAACGACGCCCTCGGAGTGGCCCAGTGACAGCGCGCCCGCGATCTCCTCGCGCACCGCGAGGATGTTGCTGTCGGGATCGACCTGCACCCCCATCAGCCGCAGCATGCCCCGCACCAGCAGGCGCACCACGCCCACGACCGGCGAAAAGACCAGCACGACAATGGTGATCGGGCCGGAGACCATGGCCGCAGCGCGCTCTGCGTTGGTGATAGCGTAGGTTTTAGGCAGTACTTCGGCAAAGATCAGCACCAGAAACGTCATCACGAGTGTCGCGAGTGCCACGCCGCTCTCGCCGAAAAGCCGGGTGAACAGGGCCGTCGCCAGCGAAGCGGCAAGGATGTTTACCAGATTGTTGCCCAGCAGTACCGAACCGATGAGCCGTTCGTTGTCCTCTGTGATCCTGAGTGCGCGCTCCGCGCCGGCGGAGCCCTTGTCGGCCTGCGTGCGCAACTTGCCGCGCGAGGCGGCGGTGAGGGCAGTCTCGGATCCCGAAAAGCAGCCCGAAAGGACCAGAAGTAACAAGATCGTGCCGACGGATATCCAGAACGCTCCGTCTATAGTCACCTGCGACATGTCCATGTAGAAAACCTTTCAGAAGTGTCGCTCCGTTATGGGGCCAGCGTGATGGGCATTCAAGGAGGCGTGCGCATGAAACACCGCGATTTAGGTGTATTGGCGGGTGATGTGCTTTTGTTCGGCGGGGTCTACAGCAATCTTCAGGCGTTGAAGGCTGTGCTCGCACAGGCGCGCGCGCGCGGCATTTCGGACGATCATCTGATCTGTACCGGTGACATCATAGCGTATTGCGGCGCGCCGCTGGCCTGCGTCCAAGCCGTGCGCGCGGCGGGATGCGCTGCGCTGGCGGGTAACTGCGAGATACAACTGGCGCAGGCGGCGGATCATTGTGGCTGTGGTTTCGAGCAGGGCAGCACTTGTGACCGCCTGAGTGCGGCATGGTATGGCTTCGCGAGATCGCAGATGGATACGGCAGCGCTGGCATGGCTCGGGACGCTCCCCGACATACTGAGCTTCACGCATCATGGCAAACGCTACGGCGTCCTGCACGGCGGCGCACGCGATGTGGCGCGGTTCATCTGGGAGACCGACGATGAGGCGGTGTTTGCGCAGGAGTGGGAGGCGCTCGAATCCGTGACAGGCCCGCTCGATGCCGTGATCGCGGGCCATTCGGGACTGCCGTTTGTGCGCGAGACGGCGCGCGGGGCTTGGATCAACGCCGGCGTGATCGGCATGCCACCCCATAACGGTGCGCGGCACACACGGTTCGCAATTTTGAGCTGCGGACACGTCAGCACAGAAGCATTGGAATATGACGTGTCGGGAGCTGTGGCGGATATGATCACGGCGGACCTGCCACCGGAGTACCGTTTAGCTCTGCAAACCGGTTACTGGCCGTCGGAGGATGTCTTGCCAGCCGCTTTGCGGATTGCCGTTTCCGACAGGGGGTGATGGTCTAGGACCAGCTCCGACAACCGCGCCTCGAGCACGTGGGTATAGATCTCGGTGGTGGCCACATCAGCGTGGCCCAGCATGGTCTGGATCGCGCGCAGATCGGCGCCGCCCGCCAGCAGATGGGTGGCGAAGGCGTGGCGCAGGGTGTGGGGTGTCACCTTGCCCGGATCTACACCGGCGGCAACTGCGATCTCCTTGATCAGCAGATAGAAACGATGCCGGGTCAGATGCCCCTCCTTGCCGCGCGAGGGGAAGAGGAAGCGGGAGGGCTGCTTTTTCTGCGCGGCGCGCAGGGCCTCCGTATCGTCGCGCAAGCGGATCCACAGGGCTAGCGCTTCGCGCGCATCGGGAGACAGCGGCACCATCCGCTCCTTGCCGCCCTTGCCGAGGATCAGCAGCAGGCGCGGGTCGCCACGCGTCGCACTCACTGGCAGGCCCACAAGCTCGCTCACCCGCATACCGGTGGCATAGAGGAGCTCCATCAGGCAGGTGTTGCGCACGCAGTCGGTCTGGTTGCGCCCGAGGCCGCGCGCGGCGCTGAGCAGGCGGTCAACTTCCTCCACCGACAAGATCTTTGGCAGGCGTTTGTCTTGTCCGGGTCCGGAAATCTGGATCGCAGGATTGTCGGCGCGCAGCCCTTCCTCGAACGCGAAGCGGTAGAGCTGCTTGACCGCCGAGAGCCTGCGTGCCCTGGTGGATTTGGCGAGACCCTGCGCATCGCAGTGCACCAGATAGCTCTCCACGTCTCCACGGGTGACCTGATCGAACGCCATGTCGCGGTGCGCCAGAAAGCTGTCGAAATCTTTGAGATCACGGCCATAGGCCAGGAGGGTATTGGTTGCCGCACCCAGCTCCGCCGCCTGCGCTTCGAGAAACATAGAGATCCAGCTTGAAGGTGCGCGCAGGCTCATGCTGCCCGCTCGAGAAGCAGTATCTGTAGGGCGGCGCGGCGGGCGGTATCCTCCAGACCCAATGCCCGCAGGGTGCCGAGTGCTTCGCGCAGTGCGCGCGAATCGCCGCGCGCCCCGTCGTGCAGCGCGTCGAGTGTCTCCACCAGCGCCTCGCCAAGGCGATCGTTTTGAGCCATTGCAACCCAATCTGCATTGGGTACCGGCGCGCGAAACGCATCGTATATGGCCCTCGGCAGGGCATCATCCGGTGCGTCGCCCGCGACTTCGCCCGACGCGACACCGCGCAGTAGCACCGTCTGGTCGCCAAGCGACAGCGCGGTGGGCAGGCCTGCAGCAATCGCCTCATAGTCAGGCGAAAGGATGCCGATCGTCGCCTGAATTCGGGCAGCTGTACCGCTCAGTGAAACTGGAGCAAGCCGGGCCTGAAAGGCGGTGGCAAAGCTTACTTCAAGCTGTGCCTCGCGCATCTCGCGCCACGCGGCTGGGAGTGTTTTGGCCACCGCCTCAGCGCTGCCTGTCGCCAGCGCCACATCGAAAAGCTGAACCGCCCGAACGCGGTCCCATATTCCGCCTGATGCGGCGGGCTTGCGGTCGGTATAGAGGCCCAGAAGGCGATTGTCAGGTAAAGCGCCTGCACGTGTCAGTCGCTCTGCCGCCTCCAACTGGGATTTCCAGCCTGCGATATCGCGCAGATCCGCCGCCGCATAGGCACGTGGTAGCGGGCCTGACGGCAGTGCCTCGCCGATGGTCTCGAACAGGCGGAAGGTGAGCGGATCCATGCGGCGCGGCACGGGCAGGGGGGCGGCATCCTCAAACAAATCTGGGTTGAGGAACCGGTCGAGCACATCGAGTGTTTCACGCGGCAGAAGCGACAGCGCGGACGCCGAGCCGAACGTGATGGCAGCGGTGTTCCAATCGCCTCTGCGGGCGGCACAGAAAATTTTCGTGCCGATGTTCTGGGTCAGATAAGGCGCGCGCGACAGTACCCCGCAGGGCGTGTCCTCCGTGCCCACCAGCAAGCTGAGCTGCATCCACAGATCGAACAGCAGGGGCGAGCGGCTGGCGCCTGCCTGCTCGACCAGCGCCATGGCCGGATCGACCGCTCCGAGCGCCATCAGTTTTTCAACCCGCGCGCGTGTCAGCGCATCTTGGGCGGCCGGATCGCTGGCTGGTGCTGCGGCCTCAGTCAGCAGAAGTGTGAACAAAAGCGCATTTCCCGCTGGCAGATCGAGATCGGGCAGGGCGGCGAGCTGGGTTGTAAGGGTCTGCACATCGCTGCCCACCCATAAATCTGGCTGCATGCCAGTCACGGAGGGCGGCACGAGGCCCACGTCCATCGGCACGGTGCTGTCGAGTGATCGAGTAATGATGCGCGGGGCAGTGCCGGTGCTGGCGACGGCAGGCTCATCGATGGGAAGGGGCGGCTTTCGCATTGGCGCGCGCGGCAATTTGGCCAGTGGCGCGGGCTTGTCGAGCCAGTCGATCACCGACAACGGAGCCGCAGTCTGGGCGAGCGCGGCGGGCGCAAACGGCAGCGTCAACGGTACCAGAATCCCGAAGGCGACGCAGCGCCAGAAGGACCGGACCGATGCAACGATCACCCTACTGACCCTCGAGCGTAACAGGTAGCCGGATCTCTTCCGGGACCGGTGCAAAATCAATGCCAAGCTCCGGCCCGATATAGGCGAAGCCCACAACCCCAATGAATCCGATAATCACAAGGATAAACAGAAGCTTGAAGAGTTTGCCTAACATAGAAATTTGCCCGATCTGCTATTATTTTCCCAAACTATATATGGCCTTTTCACTAAGATCACGTCATTCAGGGGCAAATGAGTGAAATTGATCCACCCACGGCTGACATCCGCCGACCCGCCCGCAACTTCCGTCTGAGAAAAACGGTTGCCTTGGTAGGTATGATGGGGGCTGGCAAGACGGCAGTGGGCCGTGCTGTTGCCGCGAAGCTTTCAGTGCCTTTCCTCGATAGCGATGCCGAAATTGAAGCGGCAGCGGCGCTGACGGTACCCGAGATTTTCCAGCGGGACGGTGAGGTGTTCTTTCGCAAACGCGAGGCGGAGGTGATCCGTCGGCTGCTTGAGACGCAATGCGGGATCCTGTCGACCGGCGGCGGTGCCTATCTGGCACAGGCCAACCGCGACAACATTACCAAAAACGGTGTGGCGCTCTGGCTCGATGCCTCGCTTGATCTGCTGTGGAGCAGGGTCAAGCACCGCGATACCCGTCCGTTGCTGCGCACGCCCGATCCGCGCGCGACGCTGGAGAGCATCTATGAGGCGCGCACCCCGGTGTACCGGCTTGCGGAACTGCGCGTGGCCTGCGCGCCGGATTTCTCAATCGACGCCATGGCGGAGCGCGTGATCGCCACGCTTCTGACGCGGCCCGATGTGCTGGAGCAACTTGAATGATGCAAACTGTCCATGTGGCCCTGCCGGGCCGCGCTTATGACGTGATGATCGGTCCCGGGCTCCTGGCGCAGGCAGGCAGCCATATCGCCCCGCTGCTGCGTCGCCCCCGCGTGGCCGTAATAAGCGACGAAACGGTAGCGGGCTTGCATTTGCAGAGCCTGCGGGACGGATTGTCGGCGAGCGGCATCTCCATGGAGGCCCTGCTGTTGACGCCTGGCGAGGGCACGAAATGCTGGGCGGAGCTGATGCGCTGCGTCGAGTGGCTGCTCGACCGCGAGATTGAGCGCGGCGATGTGATCGTGGCATTCGGTGGGGGTGTCATCGGCGATCTGGTGGGATTCGCCGCAGCGATCCTGCGGCGTGGCGTGCGCTTCGTTCAGATCCCCACATCCTTGTTGGCGCAGGTTGACAGCTCCGTGGGCGGTAAAACCGGGATCAATACGCGCCACGGCAAAAACCTTGTGGGCGCGTTCCACCAGCCGGCGCTAGTGCTGGCAGATACGGCGGTGCTCGGCACGCTGGAGCCGCGTGATTTTCTGGCCGGGTATGGCGAGGTCGTGAAATATGGCCTTCTGGGCGATGCGGAGTTTTTTGACTGGCTGGAGGCGCAGGGGCCAGCGCTGGCGCAGGGCGACGGCACCGCGCGGGTCGAGGCGGTGCGCCGTTCTGTCCAGATGAAGGCTGATATCGTGGTGCGCGACGAGACCGAGCAGGGTGAGCGCGCTCTGTTGAACCTCGGCCATACCTTCGGACATGCGCTGGAGGCTGCCACGGGCTACTCCGACCGCCTGCTGCACGGCGAGGGTGTGGCCATCGGCTGTGCGCTCGCGTTCGAGCTCTCGGCGCGGATGGGACTGTGCGCACAGGAAGATCCCAGCCGCGTGCGCGCGCATCTGGCACAGATGGGAATGAAGGTGGATTTGTCGGACATCGCCGGTGATCTGCCGGATGCACCGTCGCTGCTGGGGCTGATGGGGCAGGACAAAAAGGTGGTCGATGGGCAGCTGCGCTTCATTCTGGCGCGTGGCATTGGTAACACGTTCGTCACCGGCGACGTAGCGCGAGACGACGTGCTTGCGCTGTTGCGCGACGCGTTGGCGCGGCGCTAGGGTTCGGCCGCGCGCAGAACCATGGCGTGCTTTTCACGACCCGAAAATCCGATTCTTTCATAAAATCCCACAGCGCCGCGCGCGCTGCCTGTCATCAGCATGATCTTGTGGGCTTTCGCATCCCAGGCACGCGCCACGGCCGCCTCCATCGCGCGCCGCCCGAAGCCTTGCCGCCGGAAGCTGGCGCGGGTGACGACATTTTCGATCAGCCCGTAGGGCCGCGCGTTCCAAAGCACATTTGGAAGCAGGTGCAGTGTCAACATTGCCGCGAGCACGTCGCCTGCAAAGGCCCCGATCACGCAGGTACCCGGATGCGAAATCACAATAGAAAGAACCGCAGGATCTGAGGCCTGCGGTCCGGTGGTGAGTTCGTTGTAGAGGATCAGATCAGTGCCTGCGCCGCATCGTGCCGTGTCAGCGCGCGGACAAGAGCATCCGCAGCCGCTGTGGCAGGTGGCGCAGAGGGCATCAGAACGGGATTTCGTCGTCCAGATCGCGCGATCCGCCGCCACCGCCGCCACCCTGATTGCCGCCACCCGAGGAAGAGGAGCCACCGCCGTAGCCGCCGCCGCCCTGCTGGTCGTATCCGCCACCGCCGCTGTCGCGGTCATCGTAGCCGCCGCCACCGCCACCCATACCGCCGCCGCCACCGCCGCCGTCACGCCCGTCGAGCATGGTGAGCGTGCCGCCGTAGTTGCGCAGCACGACTTCGGTCGAGTATTTGTCCTGACCGGACTGATCCTGCCATTTGCGGGTCTCCAGCTGGCCCTCGATATAGACCTTCGAGCCCTTTTTGAGGTACTGCTCGGCAATGCGTACCAAACCTTCGTTGAAGATCGCGACGGTGTGCCATTCGGTCTTTTCGCGGCGCTCGCCGGAGTTTCGGTCCTTCCATGTCTCAGACGTGGCGATGCGCAGGTTGCAAACCTTGCCGCCGTTCTGGAAGCTGCGCACTTCGGGATCGCGCCCCAGATTGCCGATAATAATAACTTTGTTGACTGAGCCGGCCATGTTGCTCTCCCTTTTTGGTAACTGCGTCTGTCTGTGGCAGGGACGTGCCGAATCTGGCCCGCCTGTTCAGGCGTCTTTATAACGGGATCGGACAGCGGCGACACCGCCTTTCTGGCGTGGTGGAGGCTGGCGGGGGCGGCCCGGCTTGGAGGGTTCGGGGGCCGGGCGATCAGGGTCTGGTCACGACGGGTTTGTTTGGTATAGTAAAGCTATATCCAGGATGATGAGTGGGGCGGGCGTAGGATGCGCAGAGCGGTAGCAGCGATGATTTCGGGAGCGATCTGCTTCGGCGTACCGGCACAGGCGGATATTTTTTCGTCCAAGAACCGGGCCAAACTTTTTGCCTCACAGACGAGCCTGCTCGATAACCGCGCGTCCAAACAGTATCATAGCTCCGCGCGCCTTCAGCCGCCACAGGTCGTGACACCCACGAAATGGGGTGAAGGCGATGGCACGATCAAGAAATATCGCGGGCGCTACAATGGTCCGTTTCTGGCCATGGCACGGCAGGCGGCGGAAAAACACGGCGTGCCCGCCGACCTGTTCTTGCGTCTTGTGCATCAGGAAAGCCGATTCAATCCCAATGCGGTTTCACACGCCGGCGCGATAGGTCTCGCGCAGCTTATGCCCGGCACGGCGGCCATTTTGCGCGTCGACCCACGGATACCCGCGCAAAATCTCGATGGGGGCGCGCGCTATCTCAGACAGCAATACGAGGAATTCGGTAGCTGGCGCCTTGCGCTTGCCGCTTACAACGCGGGCCCTGGTGCGGTGAAGAAACATGGTGGGATTCCCCCTTATCGTGAGACCGTGGACTATGTCCGGATCATCGCGGGACAGTAGGCCAAGGGTTTCTGACAAAGTTACGCTTGCATGACCTGACGTCAACTTGATCATTTATTTGAGACAAGTTTTCTGGGTAGTTTTCATAAAATAACGAGTATTCCGCTCTTCTTGTCATGACAGGCAGGTTGCTGCCTGATTAACAGCCCGCTTTGGCCCCAATCTGGCCCCATTACACAGGGATAGATGAACGGGTAGAAACTTTGGACGGGACCAAAGACCATGAGCCAGGACATCTTCAACCAGCGGATTGCGCGCATCAGCAACCACGCCGGTCGCGGTAATGCGCAACTGGCGCTTGGAGATGGCGGCACGGCGACTTCAAGGTACAGCTCCCCGTCTGTTGGTAGAGATATCCCGAAGGCGCGGCGCAATATCAAGCCAATGTTGATGGGTGCTGTGCTGGGGATGGTGGCCGGTACGGTTGCAGCTGGTCTCGAAAACCCGACCATGCCGTGGGGTCCGGGCTCCGATTTCAACGAAATGGTAGTGGTCCCCGCGCTTCTGGCGCTGTGTGCAGGGCCGGTCATGGCGATCGCTGCAAGTGCGATGCGCGCACGGTTCCCATCGTTCTTTTTCTTCGCGGCGGCTTATTTTCCTTGTGTGATAGCGACAGCGCTTTTGGATTTGCCGCTGTTTTAATCCGCCCTGAGTGAGCGGCGCCTGGCGTCACATTTAATCATCAAACACCACCAGAGGCCGCGCCTTCTGACCCAGCGCCGGCCCTTGACTGTGCAGGCCTCACAGAACACAAAGCACCATTCCCGCAATGTGATCGACCGGATATGACGCCGGACCGCAGCGGGGCAGGGCGCGCGTTGCGCTTTGTGTTATGCATCAGGAGTGTTTGATGAAGTTCCGTTTCCCTATTGTGATCATCGACGAGGACTTCCGGTCCGACAACTCCTCCGGCACGGGCATCCGCGCCATTGCGGAAGCCATCGAGACCGAGGGATTCGAGGTGCTGGGTGCAACAACTTACGGGGATCTTTCGCAATTTGCGCAGCAGCAATCGCGCGCCAGCGCCTTCGTGCTGTCGATCGACGATGAGGAATTCACACCTGGTCCGGATCTCGATCCTGCCGTGCTCAATCTGCGGAATTTCATCGAGGAAGTGCGTTGGAAAAACGCCGATGTGCCGATTTATATCTATGGCGAGACGAAAACCAGCCGCCATTTGCCCAATGATATCTTGCGCGAGCTGCACGGTTTCATCCACATGTTCGAGGATACGCCGGAATTCGTCGCCCGCCACATCATCCGCGATGCGAAGAAATACCTCGAAGGCATACAGCCACCGTTCTTCAAGGCGCTTCTGGATTATGCCGAGGACGGATCGTACTCGTGGCATTGCCCCGGCCATTCCGGGGGTGTCGCGTTTCTGAAAAGCCCCATTGGCCAGATGTACCACCAGTTCTACGGCGAAAACATGCTGCGCGCTGATGTGTGCAACTCGGTCGAGGAGCTGGGCCAGCTTCTGGATCACAACGGAGCCATTGGTGCGTCCGAGCGTAATGCGGCGCGGATATTCAACGCCGACCACTGCTTTTTCGTGACCAACGGTACGTCAACGTCCAACAAGATGGTCTGGCACCACACGGTAGCCCCCGGCGATGTGGTGGTGGTGGACCGCAACTGCCACAAATCCATCCTGCACAGCATCATCATGACGGGCGCGATCCCCGTGTTCATGAAGCCCACGCGCAATCATTACGGCATCATCGGCCCGATCCAGAAATCCGAATTCGAGATCGAGGCGATCAAGGAGAAGATCCGCGCCAATCCGCTGCTGGCGCATGTAGATGCCGATACGGTAAAGCCGCGCATCATCACGCTGACGCAATCGACATACGACGGGGTGCTTTATAACACCGAAGTCATCAAGGACATGCTCGACGGATATATCGCCAACCTGCATTTCGACGAGGCATGGTTGCCGCACGCGGCCTTCCATCCATTTTACGGCAATTTCCACGCCATGGGCAAAAAACGCGAGCGCCCCAGCCATTCCGTGACCTATGCAACCCAGTCGATCCACAAACTGCTGGCGGGCATTTCACAGGCAAGCCACGTATTGGTGCAGGACAGCAAGGATACCAAGCTCGACCGGCATTTGTTCAACGAGGCCTATCTCATGCACAGCTCCACCAGCCCGCAGTACAGCATCATCGCGAGCTGCGATGTGGCGGCTGCGATGATGGAGCCTCCGGGCGGGCGTGCGTTGGTCGAGGAGAGCCTGCTGGAGAGCTTTGATTTCCGCCGTGCTATGCGCAAGGTGGACGAGGAATACGGCGCAGATGACTGGTGGTTCCGCGTCTGGGGACCTGATGAGCTGGACGAGGACGGCGTGGACAGCCCCGAAAACTGGGTGCTCAAGCGGACGGATGCGGAGGGCGTTCAGAAATCCGACGGCGCGGAATCCTGGCATGCCTTCGGGGATATGGAGCGTGGGTTCAACATGCTCGACCCGATCAAGGCAACGATCATCACGCCGGGTCTGAACATGGACGGTCGCTTCGATGAGACGGGCATTCCCGCTTCCATCGTCACGAAGTACCTCGCCGAGCACGGCGTTGTCGTCGAGAAAACTGGGCTTTACAGCTTCTTTGTGATGTTCACGATCGGCATCACCAAAGGGCGCTGGAATTCGCTGCTGACCGAATTGCAGCAGTTCAAAGATGACTACGACAAGAACCAGCCGATGTGGCGCTCGATGCCGGAATTCTGCGCCAAGCAGCCCCGCTACGAGAAGATGGGCCTACGCGATCTGTGCCAGCATGTGCACACGCTTTATGCCAAATATGACGTGGCCCGCCTGTCGACAGATATGTACCTGAGTGATCACACGCCCGAGATGACGCCGACGGCCGCGTTCTCTTGCATCGCCGCGCGCACTACCGAGCGGGTCGCGATCGACGATCTGGAGGGGCGCATCACTACCAGTCTCGTCACGCCGTATCCGCCGGGCATTCCGCTGCTGATCCCTGGCGAGGTGTTCAACCGCAAAATCGTGGAATACCTTAAGTTTAACAGGGCTTTCGCGCGTGAATGTCCGGGGTTCGAAACGGATATCCACGGGCTTGTGCAGGAAGAGGACGAAAACGGCCTCATCCAGTATTTCGCCGATTGCGTTGGCGCCAAATAGCCGGGCAGGGCCGCTTTAACTGGCGGCCCGCTCCAGTCCTTGTGGCTGAGCGGCCAGGATGAGCAAGCCCCCCGCGATTGCCCAGTTCTTCACAAAGATCGACATTTGCCATCCGTCCGCAGGAATGAAGTGGAAGTAGCTCGTGCCCATACAGTAGGCAGCGAGCACGATTGCCAGCGGGCGCAGGCGGAAGCCGATGATCAGCGCCGCGCCTGCCGCAAGATTGAACAGTGCCAAGGGCCAGACAAGGACCGAAGGCATCCCGAGCCCCGCGATCATTTCCATCACTGGGGTAGGGTCGGCGACCTTCTGGACCGCGCCCAGCAGAAAAAGAACTGCAATCAGGCTGCGCCCGATCCGGTGAAGCCAAAGCGCACTGCGGTCCACCACAACCTACTCCGCCGCGATGTCGCCCGTGTCGATCACAGGCTCCATGCCCGCGAATTCTTCATCGCTGAGGTGGCATTTGATCTGGTGGTTGCCATCCAGCATCCGCACCGGTGGCACTTCTGTTTCGCACAGGTTGCCCGCAACTCTGGATTTCCAGTTACAGCGGGTCTGGAAGGGGCATCCGGGCGGCGGATTCATCGCCGACGGAATATCGCCCTCGAGCACAATGTGCTTTTTCTTCACCCGCGTATCGGCAATTGGCACGGCGGATAGCAGGGCTTCGGTATAGGGGTGATAGGGCGGTGAAAAGACTTGATCGGTGGTGCCCAGCTCGACCACATGGCCCAGATACATCACCATCACGCGATCGCTCAGATAGCGCACGATGCTGAGATCGTGGGAGATGAACAGCAGCGTCGTCTTGTGTTCGCGCTGGATCTCCATCAGCAGATCCGTGACGGCGGCCTGCACAGAGACGTCGAGCGCCGAGACAGGCTCATCCGCGACCACGATCCGCGCATCGCCGGCAAATGCACGCGCGATGCCCACCCGCTGCTTCTGCCCGCCGGAAAGTTGGCGCGGCATGCGGGTGGCGAATTCGCGCGGGAGCTTCACCAGATCGAGCAGTTCCAACATCCGCTGCCAGCGTTCTTTTTCGCTGTTGCCGATCTTGAAGATCTCCAGCGCGCGCACGATCTGGCGGCCCACGGTCATCGAGGGGTTGAGCGTGTCGAACGGATTCTGGAACACCATCTGGATGTCGGCCACATTCTGCGTGCTGCGGTTTTCAATTGGCACATCGCCAATGCTTTGATTATCCAACAGGATCTGTCCGTCCGTCGCTGTCTCCAGCCCCATCAGCACTTTCGCAAAAGTCGATTTACCACAACCGCTCTCGCCCACGATGGCCAATGTTTCGCTTTCGCGCGCCTCAAATGTGAGTGTTTCGTTGGCTTTGACAACTTTGGTATCGCCACCGCCGAACATCGCATTGGCCGCCACCTGATAGTATTTCTTGAGGTTCTCCATCTTGAGCACGACCTTGCCGATTTCGCCCTTTTTCTTGACCTCGGCGAGCGCTGGCGGCGCTTTCCAGTCGATCTCCTGAAACTTGACACAGCGCGTGGCGTGTCGCTCGTTGCCCGGTACGTCTTGCATGAAGATATGCCCCTGATCGCACCGCCCCGCCTCGAAATAATCGCAGCGCGGCCCGAAGTTGCAGCCTTTGGGCCGTTCGTGAGGCAGGGGGAAGTTGCCGGGAATCGCAATCAGGGGACGCGCGTTCTTGTCCGCACCCGGCAGCGGGATCGAGCGGAAGAGCGCTTGCGTATAAGGATGCTGCATCTCGTCGAACACATCCTCGATCGAGCCACGCTCCACCGCCTCGCCGGAGTACATCACACAGATCCGGTCACAGGTCTCGAGCACCAGTCCGAGATTGTGCGAGATGAACAGCATGGAGGTACCGTATTTCTTGCCCAGATCCTTGACGAGTTCGACCACAGCGGCTTCCACAGTGACGTCCAGCGCGGTCGTGGGTTCATCGAGAATGAGCAGCGAAGGCTCGGACATCAGCGCCATCGCGATTACGATGCGTTGCTGCTGGCCGCCAGACAACTGGTGCGGATAGGCATCCAGGATGCGCTTGGGGTCGGGCAGCTTCACGTCCGTGACCACCATAAGCGCACGATCATAGGCTTCCTTTTCGGACATGCCCGCATGGATCATCGGGACTTCCATCAGCTGCCGACCGATCTTCATCGCGGGGTTGAGCGAGGCCATCGGCTCCTGATAGATCATCGCGATCTCCGAGCCTCGGATCTTGCGTAATTCGGTATCGCTCATCTGGCCCAGGTCTTGACCTTTGAACTTGATCGAGCCGCCCACGATGCGCCCGTTTCGGCCAAGATCCTGCATCACGCCCAAGGCGACGGTAGATTTGCCGCACCCGCTCTCCCCAACAAGTCCAACCGCTTCGCCGGGCTGGATCTTGACGGAAAAATCCATCACCGCCGGAATTTCGCGCAGCCGCGTGAAAAACGAGATCGATAGTACGTCGATTTCCAGAATAGGGCCGTTATAATCGGTCTTCGGCATTATCAACTCTCCCAAATGTCCAATAAAGCGCGCAAAACTCGGCTTCATTTGGCCCACTAAACTCAAAAGCGCGCAGGTGGTCCTGCGCGCCTGCCTGTATCAATCGCGCAGGCTTTCTTCGCGCAGCCCGTCGGCCAGCAGGTTCAATCCCAGAACCAGCGTCAGCAGAGATACCGCCGGCGCAATCGCCGCATGGGGATAGATCGACAGCAGGCGCCGCCCTGCGTTGATCGTCGTCCCCCAGTCAGGGCTCTCAGAGGCGAGCCCCAAGCCGAAGAAACCCAAGGTTCCCAGAAGAATGGTCGTGTAGCCGATGCGCAGGCAAAAATCGACGATCAGCGGCCCGCGCGCGTTGGGGAGTATCTCCCAGAGCATGATATACCAAGGGCCTTCGCCGCGGGTCTGAGCTGCTGCCACGTAGTCACGGGTCTTTATATCGAGGGCGAGTCCCCGAACGATCCTGAAGACCGTTGGCGCGTTCACGAAAACCACCGATACGAACACCACTAGTATTTCTCCTGGCATGTCGATCCAGTCGAGCGCTGCGGGCAGGCCGGGCAGGGTGTAGCTGTCGTTGGAGACGATCGCCCCATCATTGGTGATGAGCGACATATAGGCCCAGAACAGCGCGCCGAGCACGACGATCAGCAGAGGCGTGCGGACGGAGGGCTGGGTGTAGAAGCGTGAGTTCAGCAGCACGCAGAAAAAGACGATTGGAAAAAAGAACAGCACCGCAGCCATGTAGTTGGGAATGCCCGTGATCCGGATTTCCGGCGTGACCAGCAGGAAAAACAGCAAGATCACAGGGAATGCGAGGATGAGATTGGCAAGAAAGCTCAGCACCGTGTCGAGCTTGCCGCTGTAGTAGCCTGCGGGCAGGCCCAACGTGATGCCCACCATGAAGGCAAAGAGCGTAGCGAGAGGCGCGATAAGGACCACGATCCACGCGCCATCGAACAGCCGGCTGAAGACGTCGCGGGCGAGATTGTCACCGCCCAGCAGGAAATAGGGATACTCGCCCTCCGCCGCACCGCTGAGCGGAGTGCCGGGTACCTTGTTCTTCATGCCGGACGCTTGGCTTAGCGTATCGTGCGTGATGATCAGATCGAGCACGCCGCCGAAGAATCCCGCGAAAACCCAGAACATCACCATGCCGAAACCGATCATGCCCACGGTGCTGTCGAAGAGCTTGCCGTAAAGGCCGAGCTTTCGTTTGAAAGTGATGGAGAGCCCGAATGTGACGATCAGGGCGATCCAGACGGGCAGGAGCCGCTGCGCCATGCCGCCGATGATGCCCGCATTCGTGCCCATGAAAGCCCCGGCAATGATGTAGATCAGCACTATGCCTATCGTTGTCAGTAAAGCGTAATTCACGATCATTCCGATAAAGCCGGACAGCCCCTTGTCCGAGGACATGGTCCCATCGGAATAGACAGCACGGCTGCCGACCGAAGGGACCAGACTTGCCAGAATTTGTGCCACGATTGCGAGCACCAGCACCGCTGTCGCAAGGGCTAGGAAGAGATTGATGGGTGCGAGCGCGCCCGTCCAGCTGAGTTGTTCCATGATCTGTGCCCTCGGTTACGAAATGCGGATGCGTGGATTGAGAAAGACATAACCGATATCGGAGATAAGCTGCGTCAGCAGCACCACGATCACTGATACGACAGACACTGCGAGCAGCAGCTCGATGTCATTATTACCCGCCGCCTGTACCAGCACCCAGCCGAAGCCCTTGTAATTAAACAATGTCTCGACGATCACCACGCCGTTCAAAAGCCAGGGGATCTGGAGCATGATGACCGTGAAGGGCGCGATCAGCGCGTTGCGCAGGGCGTGTTTCATGACGATATTGCCGAAACTCACCCCCTTGAGCCGGGCGGTCCGGATGTATTGCGCGGTCATTACTTCGGTCATCGACGCCCGCGTCATCCGCGCGATATACCCCATGCCATACAGCGAGATCGTGAGCACAGGCAGGAAGAAATTCTCGAAATTGGCGCTGTCCATGGCCGAGGTAGCAGAGCCTTTGAACCATTTGAGCCCGAATGCCGAAGATGCGAAGACCGCGATGAAGATCACCCCTGAGACGTATTCAGGTGTGGCCGTGCTCACGATGGAGACGGTCGAGAGGGAGCGGTCGAGCTTGGAGCCCTCGCGCATGCCCGCCAGAACGCCGATCAGCAGGGCCGAGGGCACCATCAGTACCAGCACCCAGAACATCAGCTTGCCCGTGAGCCCAAGCCGGGTGGCGACGATACTGCCCACCTCGTCCTTGAAAACGGTCGACTGACCCCAATCACCTTGCAAGACGCCGCAAAAGCTGCGGCGTTCTTCGGGTGGCGTTCCTTCGGAAAAACACCGGCCCATGGTCTTGCCATCCGCCTTCTCGGTCACCCATCCCGGCGCAACGCCCAGCCATTGCCCGAATTTGATCGGCAGAGGTTCGAGGTATCCACGATCGCCCAGATAGGAAGACACTGCCTCGTCACTCATTCTGAAATTGCCCTGGGTCTTTGCCAGTTTTTCGAGATTTGGATAAAGGTTCGTCAACCAGAATACGATGAACGTCAGGCAAAGCGCCGTAAGCAACATGACGCCCAGCCGTCTGAGGATAAATAGTCCCATAATGCGTAGCCCCTGTCGTTGGCTGCAAACGGGTTGATCCCGCCTGTCGGAGTTGGGCATCTGTCCTTTCGAGTGAAGGCGCGTGCTCCTTCGATATCTGGAAAGGCGGGATTTGCCCGCAGACCGCTCTCCGCACCAGATGGTGCAAGCCGTGCATCTCTCCCAGTGGTCCGCGCATCGAACCAAACATATGCTGCCCGATCATTGTGCTGCCGGGCTTGCACCGTATCAGGCACGATTGAGCGGGGCGCGTCAATGTCACCATGGTAAGAAATATCGGTTTTTCGCGACGTTAAATGTCGGTTTTGGGCGATTTTGCCCAGAAATGCCTACCGTCCGCCACTCATTACAACCCGCGGCAGGACGCGGGGTGCACCATGGGCAGGCACGGATTTTACGCTTGCTGGCGCCGTGCGCAGCTGGCTTGGGGAGAGCCCGGTATGTTGCTGCATGAACCTTGTAAAATAGGCCGCGCTGCCGAATCCGAGATGTTGCGCGATGTTGCGCGCGGGATGTGGAGTGCTCTCCAGCAGGCTCCGTGCCGCGTGCACCACGCGCTCCGTGAGAATATCGGCAGCTGTTTTGCCGGTCGCGTTTTTCACGGTGCGACTGAGGTGCGTCGGTGTGACGCCCAGCTCCTGCGCGTAAAATCCCATGGTGGCACCGCTTGCATAATGGCGCGAGACGAGCTGACAGAAGTGTCGCGACAACCGCTCGCCCGCCGTTGCTGGGGCTGGAATATGCTCGTCCGCTGCCATTTGGCGGCGCAGCCAGACCGACATCAGCGCGACATGCGCCTCGAGTGCATCCTGTGCCAGCGGGCGGCTCTGTGATTGCTCGCGCTGCGCGGATTCGATGAGTGAGGACAGCTCGGACTGCACCTGCACATCGCGTATGCGCAATTGTCGGGGCAGATCGGGCAAGCGGAGGGGCGTCCCCACCGGCATGCTCACAACCTGCCCGAGGCTCTGCCGCCCGCTATCAATGGCGAAAAGCGATCCTGCGGGTATGAAAACAGCATTGTGCGTGCCAAGACCGCGCCTGCGCCCGTCGAGCAGGATCCGGCCCTGTCCGCGCGTGAACCACAACAGCAAATGATGCGGCCTGTCGTGCGCGAGCAAAAGCCGCCACGGCTCGGCACCGCCCAGCTGGGCAAGCGTTTGTATCCTGAGTTCGATCTCGCTCATCCACGGCGCCCCTTGTCATGATTCTGAAAGGATTTTGATCAATTTCAATCATGGATAGCAGGAAACCGCGTGAAAATGAAAGTCCTGTCGCAAGATTATTGCGGCATTTTCAGCTTTTTCCACCCGGTCATCCTGCTTCTGATCCAGGTGCGCTGGCGCTTTGCATATTGCCGCGTGGCGATGATCGCCGCATCGCGTGCCTGATCGAGGCTCATCTCCCCGCGTAGATGCGCCACCAGTTCCGGCACACCGATTGCCCTGTGCGCGGGCAGCGTGGGATCATAGTGCGGCTCTATCGCGCGGACCTCGTCAAGGCCGCCTTCCGCCAGAATCGTTTCAAACCGCAGGGCGATGCGGCGCCCGAGCCAGTCGCGCTCCACATCGAGCGCGATCGCCCGGCAGGCCGAGAGCGGCAACAGGGGTGGTGGTGTCTGCGCCTGCCAGTGGACCAACCCTTGCCCTGTGGCTTGCAACACCTCCCACGCCCGCTGGACTCGGGCGCGGTTGGCCAGATCGAGGCCTTGCGCGGTATCGCGGTCGAGCCCGGCAATCAGTTGATCGAGGGTCAGCGCACCGCCAGCGAGCCGGATCTCCCGAGGGGTCGGTGGCATATCGGCCAGCCCTTCGGTCAGCGCGCGGAAATAGAGCCCCGTACCGCCGACGATGATGGGCCGCTGCTCCCCGGCCAAAATATCCGCCACCTCCCGTAGCCAATGGCCGGTGGAATAGGCCGCGTCCTGCGCCAGATGACCGTAGAGTAGGTGGGGCGCACGCGCTTCTTCCTGCGCGCTGGGTCGGGCGGAAATCACGCGCCAACAGGCATAAACCTGACTGGCGTCGGCATTCACGATCACACCGCCGGCCTGTGCTGCGAGCCGCAGCGCCAGCGCCGATTTACCCGAAGCGGTGGGTCCTGCGATCAGAACGGGCATCTGCGCCGGAAGCGCCGCAAAGAGGGTATCTTCGGTGTCATGCGACATTTCTTTGCCCCCTCCGCGCGCGCTGCATTGAACATGGCGGGTATTTGGGACATTTTGCGCCTAAACAAAAGACCGCTGTTCGAAATAGCCCGAAAGGTTTCCCCCTATGTCCGATACACCCAGAGCCGCCTACAGCCGCGTGATGCTGAAAATCTCCGGCGAAGCCTTGATGGGGGATCAGGGGTTTGGCCTGCATCCGCCGACGGTCGAGCGGATCGCTAAGGAAGTAAAATCCGTCCACGACATGGGCGTGGAGATCTGCATGGTGATCGGCGGCGGCAATATCTTCCGCGGCTTGCAGGGATCGGCGCAGGGGATGGAGCGAACCACTGCTGACTATATGGGGATGTTGGCGACCGTCATGAACGCGCTCGCGGTACAATCCGCGCTGGAGGCGGAGGGTATCCACACCCGCGTAATCTCCGCGATCACCATGAACGAAGTGGCCGAGCCCTACATCCGCCGCCGCGCTGTGCGCCATCTGGAGAAAAAGCGAGTGTGCATCTTTGCGGCCGGCACCGGCAATCCATACTTCACCACCGATACGGCGGCGACCCTGCGCGCCTCGGAGATGTCCTGCGAGGCGATCTTCAAGGGCACCAAGGTCGACGGCGTGTATGACAAGGATCCGGTCAAACACGCTGATGCCAAGCGATATGAGACGGTGAGCTATGACGACGTGCTGGCCAAACGTCTGGGCGTGATGGACGCGTCTGCCATTGCTCTTGCGCGCGACAACAACCTGCCGATCATCGTTTTTTCGCTCGATGAGCCGGGCGGGTTCAAAGGGATCCTCGCGGGCGAGGGCACCTATACCCGCGTGCAGGGCTAGCGCGCCGCAAACCCGCCTTTCCTTGGGCCGGGCAATGCTCTAAACCCTGCTGTGAATAGTGATCTATACGAGGCTTATCCGATGTCCGAAGACTTTATGCTTGATACCGATGATCTGGAGCGGCGCATGGCCGGTGCGATCTCATCTCTGCGGACGGAATTTGCGTCCCTGCGCACCGGGCGCGGCTCTGCTTCGATGCTCGATCCGATCCAGGTGGACGCCTACGGCCAAATGACCCCGATCAACCAGGTGGGCACCGTCAACGTGCCCGAGCCGCGGATGGTCACGATCAACGTCTGGGACAAAGCCCTTGTGGGAAAGGTCGAAAAGGCAATCCGCGAGAGTGGTCTGGGGATCAATCCGCAGCTCAACGGCACAATCATCATGCTGCCCATCCCCGAGCTCAACGAAGAACGGCGCACGCAGCTCAGCAAGGTCGCTGGCGGCTACGCTGAAAACGCGCGCGTGAGCATCCGCAACATTCGCCGCGACGGGATGGACCAGATCAAGAAAGCCAAGGCTGACGGCATGGGCGAAGACGACCAGAAGCTGTGGGAAAGCGAAATGGAAGACCTGACAAAGAAAAACATCAAAGCCATCGATGATCTGCTTGAGACCAAGCAGACGGAAATCATGCAGGTTTAAACGCTTTTGCCTTAATTTGGGCGGGTCGCCGTCCTACAGGAACCATCCGACCCCAAAGAGCAGGCCCTCACCGATGCGTCACATCCCATGATCAAACGCGGCAAACCAAAACTTGAACCCCTGCCGGCGCCTTCGCCGGGGGGGCCAAAGCATGTCGCGATTATCATGGACGGCAATGGCCGATGGGCAACGCAGCGCGGACGCCCGCGGCTTTTCGGCCATCATTCAGGCGCCAAGCGGGTGCGCGAAGTCGTGGAGGCCTGCCCTGATGTGGGGGTCGAGTATCTGACAATTTTTGCCTTCTCGACGGAAAACTGGAAGCGCACGCAAGTCGAGGTGGCGGGGCTGATGAGCCTCTTTCGGCGCTACATCTCGAAAGAGACCCGTGCCCTCAACGACCGCGGCGTTCGGGTCCGGTTTATCGGGGACCGTGTGAAGCTCGATGCCAAGCTGATCAAGTTAATGAACGAACTTGAAGAGATCACGTCCCATAACACCTCCGTCCATCTGACGATCGCGCTCAACTATGGAGGCCGCGACGAGGTGGCCCGGGCCACGAAGCGGCTGGCGCAGGATGTGGCTCAGGGCCGCCTTGATCCCGAAGAAATAGATGAAGAAACACTGCCAAGATATTTGGATACCTACGTTTTGCCGGATCCGGATCTGGTCATCCGAACAAGCGGCGAGGCGCGGATTTCCAACTTTCTGCTGTGGCAATCGGCCTATGCGGAATACGAATTCATCGACACGCTCTGGCCCGATTTCACGCGCGAGGAGTTTTCGCGCCTGTGCGCGTCCTACGGCGGGCGCGACCGGCGGTTTGGCGGGGTCAAAACCTGAGGTATCTTGATGGGCAACACTGAAAAATGGTCTGACCTTACGGCGCGGGTCGGCTCCGCCGTGGTCATGCTGGTGCTCGCTGCGATCGGGATCTGGGCGGGCGGGCATCTATTTCACCTGCTTGTCGCCGTGATATGTGCGCTGATGATCTGGGAGCTGGTCAATATGCTGACGCCGAGCGACCGGCGCAATATCGCGTTGGTACTGGGCGCGCTGACCGGGGCCGTGCTGCTGATAGCGGTCTATATTCCTGCCGGATTCGCGCTGCCGCTGCTGTTTGCGCCGGCACTTTTGGGCTTCGGCCAACTGGAGCGCAACCGCACCATCTACATGAGCTTCACAGTGATGATCCTGCTGTCAGGCTTCGGCATGATGCAGGTGCGCGATGACATGGGCGTCGGCTGGATGCTGTGGCTGGTGCTGGTCGTCGTCGTGACGGATGTGGTGGGCTATTTCGCGGGGCGCGCCATTGGCGGACCAAAGTTCTGGCCAAAGGTCAGTCCGAAAAAGACATGGTCGGGAACTGCCGCAGGCTGGGTGGGGGCCGCAATCGTGGGGCTGGTGTTTTCGATCAATACCGGTGTGAGCCTCCAGCTTGTCGGTATTTCCATTGCAATTTCAATGGCCTCCCAGATGGGCGACATCGCCGAGAGCGGCATGAAGCGGAAAATGGGGGTCAAGGACAGCTCCAATCTGATTCCCGGGCACGGCGGCCTGATGGACCGCTTCGACGGGATGCTGGGAGCATCGGTATTTCTGCTGATCATCGGGCAGTTCATCGGTTTTCCGCCCGGTATCGGCTAGGATGGTGCGCAGGGTCAGCATCTTCGGGGCGACAGGGTCCATCGGTCAAAACACGATCGATTTGATCAAGCGCGCCCCGCAGGCCTATCAGGTCGTGGCACTGACCGGGGCAAGCAACATCGCACAGCTGGCCGCAGATGCCCGGGCGCTAAATGCTGACCTCGCAGTCACTGCGGACGAAACCAAACTGGATGATTTGCGCGCCGCACTAAGCGGAACGGGGATCGAGGCTGCGGCGGGAGATGCGGCCATCGTCGAGGCGGCGGGTCGGCCTGCGGACTGGATCATGTCGGCCATCGTCGGCGCAGCGGGTCTCGCTCCGGGCATGGCGGCTTTGGCACAGGGGGGCACGCTGGCGCTTGCGAACAAGGAATCACTTGTCTGTGCCGGTTCGCTCCTGCTCGCGACCGCGCAGGGGTCCGGGGCCACCATCCTGCCCGTAGACAGCGAACACTCCGCTATCTTTCAAGCGCTGGTGGGCGAGGAGATGGACGCGGTTGAGCGGATCATAATCACGGCCTCGGGTGGCGCATTCCGAGACTGGCCTTTGGCCGATCTGAAAAATGCGACGCTTCATCAGGCGTCCAGCCATCCCAACTGGGACATGGGACAGCGGATCACCATCGATTCCGCCTCCATGTTCAACAAGGCGATGGAAGTCATTGAAACGCGTGAGTTTTTCGGGGTAGATCCGGTGCAGATCGAGGTCATCATCCATCCTCAAAGCATGATTCATGCGCTTGTAGGCTTTACTGACGGGGCTCTTATGGCGCATGTAGGTCCTGCGGATATGCGTCACGCCATCGGCTACGCGCTGCACCATCCGGCACGGCGGCACATTCCTGTCGAGCGGCTTGATCTTGCCGCGATTGGGACTTTTGAATTCCGCGCGCCCGACGATGCCCGCTGGCCTGCGCTGCGCATTGCGCGGGAAGTTATGGCACGCGGCGGGCTGGCGGGGGCGGTGTTCAACGCCGCCAAGGAAACCGCGCTCGACGGTTTCATCGCCGGACATCTGAAATTCACCCAGATGTCCGATGTCGTCTCACGAACACTTGAACGGATGGATGCGACGGGTGGTCATATTGATGCCACCATGACACTTGATAATGTGTTGGAAACAGACAGGCAGGCACGCCAGACCGCGTGCCGGATTATCGAAAAACGGTCATAGAAAAAAGAGCAGGGCAGAGCATTGGATATCACAACAATTATTCCGCAATTCGGCGGTTTTGTCTGGACGTTGGCAGCTTTCGTCATTGCCCTCTCGGTGATCGTAGCGATCCATGAGTATGGTCACTATATCGTCGGACGCTGGTGCGGGATCAAGGCGGACGTGTTTTCGCTGGGCTTTGGTCCTGTGCTCTATTCACGCAATGACAAGCGCGGCACCAAGTGGCAGATTGCCCTGCTGCCGTTCGGCGGATACGTGAAATTTGCTGGCGATGCCAATGCCGCCTCTGGCAAGGATACGAACGCGATGGAGCAGGTGGCGACCGACCCGGTGCGCCTGCGCGAGACGATGCACGGTGCACCGCTTTGGGCGCGCGCGCTGACCGTCGCTGCGGGGCCTGCGTTTAATTTTGCCATGTCTATCATTGTATTCGGCGCTATCGCGATGAGCCTCGGGACGGTACGCGATCCGCTGACCGTCGAGGCGCTCAAGCCCCTGCCGGAGCAGGTAAGCGGGCTCGAGCCGGGCGATGTGATCACCGGTATCGCGGGGCGTGATATTCCGCCGATCAGCGACGTGGTTGCCTACCGCGCGTTTATGGATGCGCTGCCGTTGGAGCCCGAGTTGCAATATACCGTGGAGCGTGACGGTGCCACGCTGAGGGTTGACGGCCCGTATCCACAGCCCGCTCTTGTCGGTGGCGTCGGTGCCGAAACCGCTGCACTGGACGCAGGTCTTGCGGCGGGGGATGTGATCGTCGGCATTGACGGCGCGCCAACATTCGCTTTCCAGCAACTCAAGGACGCGGTCGAAAGCTCAGAGGGGCGGCCTTTGCTGCTCGATGTTTGGCGTGACGGCGAGATGCTGCAATTTACGCTGGTCCCCAAATCTACGGACGAGCCGCAGGCGGATGGCAGCTTCGTCAACGTCCTGCGCATCGGGATTTCGAGCGACAGCGCCATTACGCCCGCGACGGAGACACCCGGACTGTGGGAGGCCGCACAAAGCGGTGTGGCGGGCACATGGCGTATCATCAAGGGATCGCTTTCGGGCATGTGGCACATGGTGACGGGTGCGATCAGTACCTGCAATATGTCCGGGCCTGTGGGCATTGCCAAAGTCTCGGGCGCGATGGCAAGTCAGGGCACGATGAGCTTCATCAATTTCATCGCCGTGCTCAGCACAGCCGTGGGCCTGCTCAATCTGTTTCCTATTCCAGCGCTCGATGGCGGGCACCTCACTTTCTATGCCTACGAAGCAGTGCGTGGAAAGCCTCCCAGCGACGCGGCCCTGCGCATCCTGATGACCATCGGGATCACCATGGTGTTGGGGCTGATGCTGTTTGCGCTCTTCAATGATCTGTTTTGCCCCTGATAGGCACCGACGCAGGGGCATTGGCGGTAAAACGGGCGGAGCAGGGCAATTGCCTTGCTTTTGCCATAATTGCCGCCCGAATTCGTCATACTTCTGGGTTACGTTACTTCCGAAGCTCAAGAGATAGATGAGGACAGACCCATGCAAACGATCACCAAAGGTTACCGAGGCTTGAGTGTCCTGATGGATCTCAACTGGGACCGCGCGCTCTACGTATGCACGATTATCTTTGCGCTGTGCGCAGGCGCCTTTCTCGGCAGCCTTTAGCAAAAAAAACCACACACGGCACGGCTTACAGGGGTCTGCGCGAGGCGCAGGCTCTTTTTGGTGTCCAAAAAGCCAGTTTCGAAGAAAAAGCACGGCCTTGCTTTTGACAAGGCAGCCGCTGGCGGTTACTCACGTCAGCAACGGTGTTTATAAAAGTGGGTAATAACCATGAGCCTGGGGTCTACGTCGCGTCAATCGAGCGCGCTTGAGCAGTACAGCTTCTTTCGGAACGGTCTTAAAGGGCTAGCATTTTTATTACTGATTACAACGGCATGGGTCGCTCCTGCTGGGGACGCTTTTGCGCAGCAATATCAGTTCAATACGGTCAGAATCGACGGAAACGAGCGCATCGGCGACAGCGCGATCCTGTCTCAGGCCGGAATCGTAAGTGGCCAGCCAATCACGGCGGGTCAGCTTAATGATGCCTTTCAACGCCTCAATAACTCCGGGCTTTTCGAGAGCGTTGCGATTACGCCTCAGGGCAACACGCTGAACATTACAGTGATCGAGTTTCCGACGATCAACCGTATTTCTTTCGAGGGCAACAGGCGGATCGAGGATGAAGCGCTGGAAGCGGTGATTGAATCCGTTTCACGCCGCGTGTTCAATCCGGCATTGGCGGAGAAAGATGCGAACTCCATCGCGGAAGCCTATTCCAACGATGGCCGCCTGGCCGCACGGGTCCAGCCCCGCGTTATCAAACGCAGCCAGAACCGTGTTGATCTGGTTTTCGAGATTTTCGAGGGTGATAACGTCGAGGTGGAACGGCTGAGCTTTGTCGGCAACCGGACGTATTCCGATAGCCGCCTGCGTCGTATTCTGGGCACCAAGCAGGCAGGCCTTTTCCGCCGCCTTGTGCGCCGCGATACCTTTTCCGAGGACAGGATCGAATTCGACAAGCAGGTACTGCGCGATTTCTACTTCTCGCGCGGGTATGTGGACATGCGGGTAAATTCCGTAAACGCCCAGTTGACTGAGGACCGTGACGGCTACTTTGTCGGTTTCAATATCCAGGAAGGGCAGCAGTTCAAATTCGGTCAGGTTTCCGTGACATCGGAGCTGCCTGATGTGGACGGCGACGCCTATGGCCGACTGATCAAGGTCAAACCTGGCGTGATCTATTCACCCACGCTGGTCGAAGCTGACATTGCCCGACTGGAGCGCCAGGCGATCAGGGATGGCGTAAACTTCATGCGCGTCGAGCCGCGGATCACCCGAAACGAGCGGGATCTCAGCCTTGATGTGCAGTTCGTGCTGTCGCGTGGCGAGCGTATTTTTATCGAGCGCATCGATATCGAGGGCAACACTACCACGCTCGACCGTGTTGTGCGCCGCCAGTTCGATAGTGTCGAGGGCGATCCGTTCAACCCGCGCGAGATCCGCCAGTCTGCCGAGCGCATCCGCGCGCTTGGCTACTTCGAGACTGCCGAAGTAAATGCACGTGAGGGTTCCTCACCGGAGCAGGTAATTTTGGATGTAGATGTTGTCGAGCAACCGACAGGCTCGCTCAATTTCGGGGGGTCGTTCTCTTCGAATGACGGTGTTGGTCTTGCCATCAGTTTTGGCGAGCAGAACTTTTTGGGCCGCGGACAGGGGCTTTTCCTCAACCTGTCGAGTGCGTCCGAAGCACGCCGTTACGGACTGCGTTTCGTCGAGCCGTCCTTGCTGGGCCGGGATGTTAGTTTCAGCCTCGAGCTTGACTATTCGGAAACAAATTCCTCTTTTTCGACCTATGATAGCGATCGCCTCAAGTTCCAGCCGAGCCTGACCTTCCCTGTGAGCGAAAACGGTCGCTTGCAGCTGCGATATTCGGCAGATCAGACCGAGGTGGCCGCGCGCGACCCGGTCGAAAACGGTGCAATCATCCAGAACGACATCGACGCAGGTGCGTTGATCACCTCTTCGATCGGGTATGAATATAGCTACGATACGCGCCGGACCGGCCTTGACCCGAATGCGGGTGTGTTGTTCCGCTTCAGCCAGGATTTTGCGGGGCTTGGCGGAGATCAGAAGTTTGTGCGGACCGTCGCAAAGGTGATTGGCGAGAGACGGATCTTCAACGAAGAACTGACGCTGCGGGCGACGCTGGAAAGCGGCGCGCTGTCTTGGAGCAGCGGCACCAATCGCGCCGTCGACCGCTTTTTGTTGAACTCGTCACAGATGCGCGGCTTTGATCCAGGCGGGCTCGGCCCGCGTGATGCGGCGAATGGCGACTCCCTGGGCGGTAACATGTATGTCGTAGGCAGGCTTGAGGCGGAATTTCCGCTCGGGCTTCCCGAGGAATACGGTATCCGCGGCGGTGTTTTCTATGACGTGGGCAACCTTTGGGATCTGTCGGACGTGATTGGCGGCAGTACCGCTGATGGCGAAGGCGGCTCGTTCCGGCATGTGGTCGGCGTGTCGGTTTTCTGGGACACGCCATTTGGCCCGTTGCAGTTCAATCTCTCCGATGCCATCCGCAAGGAAGAATTTGACCGCGAGCAAAAATTCGAGATCACGCTCCAGACCCAATTCTAAGTGATGCGGCGCGCGCTTTGCTTGATTTACACAGTGTTGGGGCTGCTCTGTGTGGGCCCGATGTCTGCCGTTGCGCAGGATCAAGTGCAAACCGTTCCGATCCTCGTGATCGATAGCGAGCGGCTGTTTTTGAGCAGTGATTTTGGGATGCGCGTCGCACGTGAGATTGAGGCGCGGGGCAACGATCTTGCTGCCGAAAACCGCCAGATCGAGGCAGAGCTTGCCGCTGCTGAGCAGGAATTAACGGACAGGCGGGCCTTGATGACGCCCGAAGCGTTCGAGCCGCTCGCCGATGCCTTCGACACCCGCGTGCAGGAAACGCGGCAGGCGCAAGCCGCTAAATCCCGCGCTCTCAACGTACAACTCGAGCGTGAGCGCGAAGCGTTCCTCAATGCCGCTGGTCCGGTCCTGCAGGAGTTGATGAGCGATGTAGGCGCCTCCGTGGTTCTAGACCGCCGGACAGTTTTCATCAGCACCAACAGTGCCGACATCACATCTGCTGCCATTGCGCGGCTCAATGCTGATTTGGGCGAGGGCGTCGCGGCCGATCCTGTCGCGCCCGCGGCCCCTAGGGACTAACGCGGGCGGTGCTTGCTCCAGGTCGGCGGACTTGTTACCTGTTGGCCAAAAGTGACCGGAAGGACGACCCATGACCCAAGAGCTTAAACGCGCGGACATTCAGATCATCCAGCGGATCCTGCCACACCGTTATCCCTTCCTACTGGTGGACAAGGTCGAAGAGATCGACGGCACGCAATCTGCCGTCGGTTACAAGAACGTCACGATGAACGAGCCGCATTTTCAGGGCCATTTCCCCGGCACTCCGATTATGCCCGGGGTCACGATCGTGGAGGCGATGGCGCAGACGGCCGGTGTGATGATCGGCGTGGCGCTGGACCAGCTCGACTGCGATATGCTGATCTATTTCATGTCGATCGACAACTGCAAGTTCCGCCGCAAGGTCGTGCCGGGGGATGTGTTGCGCATGGATGTGAAAACGGTGCGCGGCAAACCGGGCGGCAAGATCTGGAAGTTCTCCGGTGTGGCAACTGTAGAGGGCGAAATGGCCGCCGAGGCGGAGTTCATGGCGATGTTGGATCTGCCGAAAGGTGACGCGTAATGGCCATACATCCAAGTGCCGTGATCGAGGAGGGGGCGCAAATCGACCCCACCGCAACCGTTGGCCCCTTTTGCGTTGTGGGTCCGCAGGTCGTTCTTGGCGCCGATGTGGTGCTGAAATCGCATGTGGTCCTTACGGGCCAGACGACGGTAGGCGAGGGTACCCTGATTTTTCCTTTCGCGGTGATTGGCGAAATCCCGCAAGATCTTAAGTTCAAGGGTGAGGCGAGCCGGCTCGAGATCGGCAAGCGTAATCGGATCCGCGAGCATGTGACGATGAACTGCGGCACCGAGGGCGGCGGCGGCGTTACCAAGATCGGCGACGATGGTCTGTTCATGGCGGGCTGTCACATCGCCCATGATGCGAAGGTGGGCAATAACGTGATCGTGGTCAACAATGCTGCCGTGGCCGGGCATTGCGTGATCGAGGACGAAGTGATCATCGGCGGGCTTTCTGGGATCCACCAGTGGGTACGTGTCGGTCGCGGTGCGATCATCGGAGCGGTGACCATGGTCACGAATGATGTGATTCCCTTCGGGCTGGTGCAGGCGCCGCGCGGGCATCTGGACGGGCTCAATCTGGTGGGGCTTAAACGGCGCGGCGTAGCACGAGCCGATATCACGGCCCTAAGGGCTGCATTCCAGATGTTGGCTCAGGGAGAGGGTACGTTCCATGACCGTGCCGAGCGTCTGGGTGCAGAAACCGAGAGCGACTACGTGCGCCAGATCGTCGATTTTGTCATGGCTGACAGTGGCCGTAATTTCCTCACACCAAAATGACGCTTGCGCTGGTTGCAGGACGTGGCGATCTGCCGGGGCTGGTGGCAGATGCGACTCCCGAGCCTGTGCTCGTTTGTGCCTATGAAGGCACGCCGGTCTCCCATCTCGATGTCGATCTGACGTTCCGGCTGGAGACACTGGGAACGCTGCTACTGGATTTGGGCAAGCGCGGGATAACGGGTGTCTGTTTTGCGGGCGCATTGGACCGCCCCACGCTGGACCCCACAAAACTGGACAGTGAGACCCTGCCGCTGGTTCCGGTGTTCATGGAGGCGCTTAAGGCGGGTGACGATGGCGCTTTGCGTGTGCTCGTCGAGCTTTTCCAAAAGACCGGATTTACCGTGCTGGGTGCCCATGAGGTCGCCCCCGATTTGCTCGCACAAGGCGGTGTCTACGGCACCCACTGGCCCGACGCGCGGATGCGCCGCGATGGGGAAGCAGGCGCTGCGCATATTTTCCAGATGTCACCGCAGGATAAGGGGCAATCCTGTGTTGTAGCAGACGGAGAGATCATCGTGATGGAGGATGCGCGGGGGACCGATGCCATGCTCGCGGATCTTGTGCATGTGCAGGGCGGTATCTTGTTCAAGGGACCCAAAGACGGTCAATCGCGCCTGATCGACCTGCCGACCGTGGGGCCGGGGACGCTGGAGGCGGTGCACCGGGCGGGCCTGCGCGGGCTAGTCGTGGATGCGGGCGATGTTCTGGTGCTGCACCGGGAGGCCTGCGCAGCGCTGGCCGATGAGTACGGCCTAGTGTTCTGGGCACGCCCGGGAGAATGAGCGGGCTGCGTGTTTTCATCCTCGCCGGCGAGCCCTCTGGAGATAAGCTCGGCGGGGCGCTGATGGCGGGCCTGAAGGCATTGCGTGCGGACGTCTCGTTCGAGGGTATCGGTGGTGTGCAGATGCAAGCCGAGGGACTGGTGAGCCGCTTTGACATGGATGAATTGAGCGTTATGGGACTGGCCGAGGTTTTGCCGAAGTACCGTCACCTCAAGCGCCGCATCGCCGAGACGGCGCGCGCGGTGGTGGCGATGAAGCCAGATGTGCTGATCACTGTAGACAGTCCTGATTTTTCGCTACGGGTGGCCAAGCTGGTCAAGGCAGGCAGCGATATTCGCACTGTGCATTACGTCGCGCCAACGGTCTGGGCGTGGCGCGCGGGACGAGCGGCCAAGATGGCCCGCCATGTCGATCACGTTTTGGCCCTGTTTCCGTTTGAACCACCGCTGATGCAAGCCGCAGGCATGCGCTGCGATTTTGTGGGGCATCCCGTGGTGGCGGAGCCGGTCGCGTCGCGGGCAGAGGCGGCGGCGTTTCGCACCGCGCAGGGCATCGGGACAAGACCATTACTGATGGTACTGCCCGGTTCGCGGCATGGCGAAGTTGTGCGTTTGGGCCCGCGGTTCGGGGAGGCGGTGCGCCTGCTCAAGGCCAAAAACCCTGAGATGTACACGGTGGTGCCCGCTGCAGCGCCCGTCGCACAGGCGGTGCTGGATCTCACGGCGGGTTGGCCCGACACGACCGTGCTTGATCCGCGACAGGGGACCTATGCGCAGGCGATGACCGACAAACGCAGCGCTTTCGCCGCGGCAGATGTGGCACTGGCCGCGTCCGGTACGGTCTCGCTTGAGCTTGCCGCATCGATGACCCCGATGGTGATCGCCTATGATATGAGCCCGCTCAGCCGCTTCATCATCAGCCGCATGATGCTGGTGGACACGGTGACACTGGTCAATCTGGTCTCAGAGACGCGGGTGGTGCCCGAGTTCATCGGCAAGGCCTGCCAACCCACAGCGATCGCGAAAGGCGTCGAGGATGTGATTGCCTCCCCTGAGGGACAGCGCGCGGCGATGGCTCTCACGATGGAGCGATTGGGCCGTGGCGGCGAAGCGCCAGGCCTGCGGGCAGCCCGGGCAGTTCTGGCAGGGCTGGCCGAGGCCTAGCCCCGGTGGATCCAGCCCCCGCCGAAGATGCGGCTGCTGTCAGGATCGTAGAAGACACAAGCCTGTCCTGGGCTTACGCCTTCTTCCGCCACCAACAGCTCAACTTCGGCAGTCGTGGCTGTCAACGGGCGCAGAATCGCATCGACCGGAGGGCGGGTCGAGCGGACGCGGACGGCAATCGGCCATTCCTCGCGGGCGGTAAACGCCTCGTCGCCGAGCCAGTTGATCTCCTTCACAGGTACCGTGCGGGTGGCCAGCATATGCTTTGGACCCACGACGACTTCCTTGCGGTCCGCATCGAGGCGCACGACATAAAGCGGGTCAGCAAGACCGCCAATGCCTAGGCCGCGCCGCTGCCCGATGGTGTAATTGATCACCCCGTCGTGACGGGCCAGAACCTTGCCTTCCATGTCGACGATATCGCCCGGATCTGCAGCTTCTGGCCGCAATTTCCGGATCACCGCCGCATAATCGCCGTTGGGCACAAAACAGATATCTTGGCTGTCAGGTTTGTTAGCCACGCGCAGCCCGTATTTCTCGGCCAGCGCACGGGTCGCTTCCTTCGACGGCAGATGGCCCAGAGGGAAGCGCAGGTAATCGAGCTGCTCTGGCGTTGTGGAGAACAGGAAATAACTCTGGTCCTTGCTGGCATCGGCAGCGGCATGTAACTCAGCCCCGCGTGCGCCCATCTTGCGCTGGATGTAGTGGCCTGTGGCCATGCAATCAGCCTCCAGATCGCGTGCGGTCTCGAGCAGATCCTTGAATTTGACCCGCTCGTTGCAGCGGATGCAGGGCACGGGTGTGGCGCCGCCCAGATAGCTCTCGGCGAATTCGTCTATCACGGCTTCCTTGAACACGTTTTCATAGTCGAGCACGTAGTGCGGAAAGCCCATGTCTTCGGCCACGCGACGCGCGTCGTGGATGTCGATGCCCGCACAGCATGCGCCCTTTTTGGCCAGCGCTGCACCGTGGTCATAAAGCTGAAGCGTAACGCCAACCACATCATAACCTTCCTCCGCCAGCATCGCGGCCACGACCGAACTGTCGACACCGCCTGACATCGCGACCACCACACGGGTGTCTGCGGGGGCTTTGGCGAAGCCCAGCGAATTGAGCGGCGGTGTCTGATCGAGAGGCATGGGGCGCATCCTGTGTCGGTGGCTTTGCTGTGGAATATAGGAAAATGCGAACTACTCACAAGGGCTGGCTTCATTTGTCTTTAACAGCCTCGCTGTGAAGGTGGGGCAGTAACGAGGATGGTGGTAGACTGATGTATTTGAAAAAAGTGAACGGACCCCGCGCAGTCACGCTGGCTGATGGCACAGTTATGACGATAGCAGACTTGCCGCCGGAGCGCACGCGCAGGTGGGTCGCTTCGCGCAAAGCGGCTGTGGTGCGGGGCGTGGTATACGGGCTGATCAGTAAGGATGAAGCGCTCGCCCGCTACAGCTTGAGCGATGACGAATTCATCGAATGGGTGCGCGCGGTATCCACTCATGGGGAGGCTGCGCTTAAAGCAACAAGGATACAAAAATATAGACAACTTTAGGTTGTTTTGTGCATAAGGTTAAATCTATTTACGGGTGGTTAACCTTTTTTAGCCACGATCAGGGGTAGAAATGACCCAATCTGGCTGGAGATGACCCATTATGCGTGTGCTGCTTGTCGAAGATGATCCTACAACCTCGAAGAGTATCGAGTTGATGCTGACCCATGCAAACCTGAACGTCTATGCGACGGATCTGGGAGAGGAGGGGATCGATCTGGCGAAGCTCTATGATTACGACATCATTCTGCTTGATCTCGATCTGCCGGATATGAATGGGCATGAGGTGTTGCGCCAGCTTCGGTTGAGCCGGATCGATACGCCGATCCTTATCCTGTCGGGTGCTGATGATACGGAGAGCAAAATCCGCGGCTTTGGTTTCGGAGCCGATGATTACCTGACAAAGCCGTTCCACCGCGAGGAATTGGTTGCGCGAATCCATGCGATCATCCGGCGTTCCAAGGGGCATTCACAATCGGTGATCGACACCGGCATGGTCTCGGTAAACTTGGATGCAAAGACGGTCAGTGTGGACAACAAGCCCGTGCATCTGACTGGCAAAGAGTACCAGATGCTCGAGCTATTGAGCCTGCGCAAGGGCACCACGCTGACAAAAGAGATGTTTCTCAACCATCTCTACGGCGGTATGGATGAGCCGGAACTGAAGATCATCGATGTGTTCATCTGCAAGCTCCGCAAGAAACTTACAATCGCGACAGGTGGCTCGAGCTATATCGAGACGGTCTGGGGGCGAGGATATGTTTTGCGTGATCCAAATCCGGCGGAGATGGCACTTGCCGTGAGCGCTTGACAGGCGCGGCACGAAGCGCCGAAAGGCGCTAGACCTCCCACGGGTCGCGGCCTATCTAATTGCCTATAGACGGCAAACCCGGGGCAGGCACTTGTGACTTCGACAACCGAGATAGACGTAGAGGATTTGACTGAAGACCAGGCAAGGGCTGAACTTATAGCTCTTGCCCGCAACTTGGCAGATGCGAATACTGCGTATCATGCGGAGGACGCGCCGGAGATTTCGGACGCGGACTATGACCGGTTGAAGCGCCGTAACGCCGATATCGAGGCCCGCTTTCCCAAGCTCAAGCTCAGCGATAGCCCCAGCGATCAAGTCGGTGCCGCACCCTCGGCGGGGTTTGGCAAGATTACGCATGCGGTGCGGATGCTGTCGCTTGGTAACGGGTTCACGGACGAGGATGTGTTTGAATTTGATGCCTCCGTCCGGAAGTATCTGGGGCTCGATGCTGATGCGCCGCTCGCTTACACGGCAGAGCCTAAAATCGACGGCTTATCCCTCTCGCTGCGCTATGAGAAGGGAGTACTTGTTCAGGCCGCAACGCGCGGTGATGGGGCCGTGGGGGAGAATGTATCCGCCAATGCCCGTACGATCGCTGATGTTCCAGCAGCTCTAACCGGCGCGCCCGACGTTCTGGAAGTCCGCGGGGAGGTCTACATGAGCCACGCGGATTTCGAATCGCTGAATGCCCGGCAGGCCGCCCAAGGGGGCAAGACCTTCGCAAACCCGCGCAACGCGGCCGCCGGGTCGTTGCGCCAACTCGATCCCGAGATCACCCGCGCGCGGCCATTACGCTTTTTCGCCTATGCCTGGGGGAGCCTGTCTGAGCCCCTTGCGGAGACGCAATTCGGCGCGATCGAGGCGCTCCGCGCTTTTGGTTTTGAAACCAATCCGCTGACCGTGGTGTGTGACGGACCGGCAGAGATGATAGCGCATTATACAAAAATCGAAGTACAAAGGCCGCATTTGGGCTACGATATCGATGGCGTCGTCTACAAAGTTGATGATCTTGAGCTGCAATCGCGTTTGGGGTTTCGCTCGACCACGCCGCGTTGGGCCATTGCCCATAAATTTCCCGCCGAACTGGCGTGGACGGTCTTGGAGGGGATCGATATTCAGGTCGGCCGCACCGGCGCGCTCAGCCCCGTCGCGCGTCTTTCGCCGGTAACCGTCGGCGGTGTGGTCGTGTCCAACGCGACGCTGCACAATCAGGATTACATCGAAGGCCGTGATAGCAAGGGACAGCAGATCCGAGAGGGCAAGGATATCCGTGTAGGCGATCTGGTCCAAGTCTACCGCGCAGGTGACGTCATTCCCAAGGTTGCCGATGTGGATATCTCAAAGCGGCCTGATGACGCCGTCGCCTATACATTTCCCACAGTGTGTCCCGAGTGCGGCAGCGATGCCGTGCGCGAGCCGGGAGACGCGGTGCGCCGTTGTTCGGGCGGTCTGATTTGTCCTGCGCAGGCGGTGGAAAAGCTCAAGCATTTCGTCTCGCGGGCGGCCTTCGACATCGACGGTCTGGGCGCGAAGCAGGTGGAGCAGTTCTACGCCGACGGCTGGATTGCCGAGCCCGCGGAGATTTTTACGCTAGAGGCGCGCTATGGCACCGGCTTGCAGCAGCTCAAGAATCGCGAGGGCTGGGGGGAGAAATCGGCGCGCGCCCTCTTCGCCGCGATCGAAGACAAGCGTAAAATCCCGCTTGCACGGCTGATCTTTGGTCTTGGGATCCGCCATGTCGGCGAGGCTTCAGCAAATATGATAGCACTTCATTACGGCACCTGGGCGGCATTGGAAGCTGCGATGGAGCAAGCCCGCCCGAGAGAGGGTGACGCTTGGGAGGACCTGATTTCTGTCGATGGGATGGGGGCGGTCATGGCAGGATCACTGGTCGGCGCCTTTGCACAAGAAGCGGAGCGCGCCTCCATTCTGCGGCTCGTGGCGCAGCTTGACGTGCAGGAGGCTGTCCGCGCAGACACTTCGGGCTCTCCCGTCGCAGGCAAGACGGTGGTGTTTACCGGCACGCTGGAGAAAATGACGCGCGCCGAGGCAAAAGCACGTGCCGAGCGGCTGGGGGCGAAAGTGGCTGGATCCGTTAGCGCGCGGACGGATTTGCTGGTCGCGGGTCCGGGCGCTGGGTCCAAAGCAAAGAAGGCCGACGAACTCGGGATCGAGACACTGGATGAGGATGGCTGGCTAGACCTGATCGCAGGATTATGAGCACCCGGCCTGAACCGCTCTTTGCTCTGTTTGCGGGGCTGGAAAGCCTGCCGGGGGTAGGGCCCAAGACCGCGCAGCATTTTGCGGGGCTGGGGATCGCAGCCCCGCGGGATCTGCTGTTCACACTGCCTCAATCGGGCATCGACCGCCGAATGCTCCTGACTGTCGAGGGCGCGGCTCTCCCCGCCACGCTGACCGTCGCCGTCACGATCGGCAAACACAGCCCGCCGCGCAACAAGGGCGGCGCTTACCGGATCCACGTGGAGGATTCGCAGACGTCCTTCCAGCTCGTCTTTTTCCACGCGCGCGGCACCTATTGGGAGCAGACCTTGCCTGAGGGCAGCCGCAGGATCGTGTCCGGGCGTGTGGAGCTGTTTGAAAATGTACCGCAGATGGTCCACCCCGATTTTACCGTGCCCGAGGCGGAGGCCGACAGCATCCCGCGGTTCGAGCCTGTATATCCGTTGACGCAGGGGATCACCCAAAAATTGATGTACAAGGCTACACGCGGTGCGCTGGCGCTTGTTCCTGCGATGGGGGAATGGATCGATCCCGGTCAGATGGCAAAAGCAGGTTGGCCCCATTTCATGACGGCGGTGAAACGCGCCCATGATCCTGAGAAAATATCAGATATCAGCGCTTTGGATCCGGCACGCGAGCGGCTGGCATATGATGAACTGCTGGCGCATCAGATCACGCTTGCGCTGGCCCGTCAGGTGGAGCGGCGCAAGAAGGGGCGGTCTGCCAAAGCAACCGGCCGATTACAAAAGAAAGTTCTGACGAGCCTGCCCTATAGCCCCACAGGCGCACAATCGCGCGCCATCGCCGAAATTGTAGCGGATATGGGGACGGAGCAGCGGATGAACCGGCTGCTGCAGGGTGATGTGGGCGCGGGTAAAACGCTGGTCGCGTTTATGGCGCTTCTTGCGGCGGTGGAGGCTGGCGGCCAGGGCGTTTTGATGGCACCCACCGAGATCCTAGCCCGGCAGCACCTGCAAGGTCTGCGCCCGCTGGCCCAAAGCGCGGGCGTGGTGTTGGAGATCTTGACGGGCCGTGACAAAGGCGGGGAGAGGGCGCTGAAACTTGCCGCACTGGAGCGCGGCGATATCCATATTCTGGTCGGCACCCATGCAGTCTTTCAGGAGGCGGTGGTGTTCCACGATCTGCGCCTTGCAGTGGTGGATGAACAGCACCGGTTCGGCGTACGCCAGCGGCTGGAGCTGGGGCGCAAGGGGCGGCAGGCCGATGTGCTCGTGATGACCGCGACACCGATTCCGCGCAGCCTTGCATTGGCCCAATACGGCGATATGGACGTGAGTGTGCTGGATGAAAAGCCGCCCGGCCGCAAACCCATCCAGACCGTCCTGATCAGCACCGACCGCTATGAGCAGGTCATCGACCGGTTGCGCGCGGCAATTGCGGACGGGCGGCAGTGCTATTGGGTCTGTCCGCTGGTGGGTGAAAGCGAGGTGAGCGATCTGACGGCTGCCGAGGAGCGGTTCAAGCGGCTCAGGGCGACTTTGGGCGAGGGCGTCGTGGGACTGGTTCATGGGCAGATGCCGCCGGCGGACAAGGACGCGGCCATGGCGGCTTTTCAGCGCGGTGAGAGCAAGCTTTTGGTAGCTACAACGGTGATAGAAGTCGGCGTCGATGTGCCCAATGCCTCGATCATGGTGATCGAACGGGCCGAAAGCTTTGGTCTCGCGCAATTGCACCAACTTCGGGGCCGTGTGGGTCGGGGCTCTGCGGCATCGAGCTGTCTGCTGATGTATCAGGCGCCGTTGAGCGAGACGGGGCGGCAGCGCCTCGAAGTGCTGCGGGAGACGGAGGATGGGTTTTTGATTGCCGAGACGGATCTGAAGATGCGCGGCACCGGAGATCTGATTGGCACGGCTCAATCAGGAGTGCCACGATTCCGGATCGCCGATCTGGAAAAACAAGCAGCGCTGATGGCCGTGGCGCAATCTGACGCGCGCAAACTTCTCCATGACGATCCACGATTGCAGAGCGACAGAGGGCGCGCTGCTAGGATGCTTCTTTGGCTCATGCGGCAGGATGAGGCGATCCGTTTAATTTCAGTTGGTTAGGATTGATGTTCTGAAAAGTTCGCAAATGTTCTCATAAAGTTCTTTACAAGGCGTTCTTTATATGGGAACAAAGGAGCAACAAAGACGGAGAGAAACATGACCTTCTATCAATCAGTCAGAGCGATCGCCATCAGATCGCAAGATACTTTGGCCCAAGACGCAGCAGGTGCTGCCGCTTTGATCTTGATTTTGGTAGCTGGTCTGCATCTTCCTGGACTTGTTTGAGTTTCTGCCTGCGCTTTCATGCCAAGGCCGGTTTTTCGGTGCATTTGTCCCAAATTTATGCGCCACGATGTTATGTTCTGCCTGTCCATAACGATTAAGGGGGTGCCTTCCCCGAACCGTGCCTAGGGTCCCCATGAATACCGCTTTTTTAGCGCCGCCATCCATCTTGGATGTGCGGCGCCTTTTTTTGAAAAAATCAAAGTAATTTCAGGAGCTTTTGACCGGGTACACTCGCCCTAGGCGTGTGCTTGCGCTTGTGCCATGGCTTCGGCCAATGCTTCGATGGTTAGCAGGATCGAGGCATGGCGGTTTTTATAGGCGACTGCAGGCGAAAGTACCTCGAAGCCGTCAAAGGGTGCGTCAGGGACAGTGCCGCTGCCCTTGAGCATCGCTTTGAGTTGGTCGCGACCGCGCAGAACGACTTCGGGCGTGACACCCCGCGCTGCTTGCGCCGTAATCGCCGCGGCGGCTTGACCCAGTGCACAGGCTTTGACGTCCTGGCCCAGTTCGGTCAGCACACCGCCTGACATCTTTACATCCACCGTTACGCTTGAACCACACAGCGGAGAACGCTGCGTTACGCTCGCATGGGGTGTCTCGAGGCGCCCCAGATGTGGAATGTCGGCTGCCAACGCGAGTATCCGCGCAGAGTAGAGATTGATCAGGTCGCTGTCGCTGGACATGGTGTTTCCTTTTGCTGCGTCTTACATAAGCTGAACCAGTGCGGATGCAAAAACTTTTAAACGGGGTGCTTCACCATGTCCTTCGATCCATCAACCCTGAAATACAACGAAGCAGGGCTGATCCCGGCGATCGCGCAGGATCACGAAACCGGCGAGGTCCTGATGATGGCCTGGATGAATGCTGAAAGCCTGATGCGTACGCTGGAAACTGGCCAAGTGACATATTGGAGCAGATCGCGTCGGGAGTTTTGGGAGAAAGGCGCAACCTCGGGTCACGTGCAGACGCTGAAGGAGATGCGGATCGACTGCGATCGCGACTGCATTTTACTGCAGGTGTCCCAGCTGGGGACTGCGTGCCATACGGGGGCCCGCAGCTGTTTTTTCACGCAAGTGAGTGTCGAGGGTGAAGTCGTACTTCGTTCAGAGAGTTAAATGCGAGCCCTCAAGGCCTATCATAGACAGAATATCTTTTACCGTGTGCTCTTCGTCGCGGTACAGAGAGATTGCCCTTGCATCATCTCGCTTTGCCAGTCTTTTGCCCGAAGTGTCACGGATCAGCTTGTGATGATGGTAGCGGGGATGCGGCAGATCCAGCAGGCGTTGTAGGACGATGTGAATCCGAGTGGCTTCGAACAGGTCGCTGCCGCGCACCACATGGCTTATTTCTTGGGCCGCATCATCAATAACTACGGAGAGATGGTAAGATGTGCCCATCCCTCGGCGGGCCAGCACAACATCGCCAACCGTACTGATCATCTCTTCCGTACCGAAAGTGATGTGCTCCCTACTACCGCTCCCTTCCTCGACGAATTCAAATTGTCCCGTAATTTTGCCGCAGGCCCTGGCCATGTCGAGCCTGAGGGGAATATCGACGGGGCGGGGTCCTTTGGGTGGCTGCACAGGGCGGCAGGTACCGGGATAGATGATGCCATCGGGACCATTGAGCGGCGCCCCTTCCTGAGGCGCGCTTGATGCGGCTGCAATATCAGCACGCGAACAGCTACAAGGATAGAGCAGGCCGCGACCCCAGAGCGCATCGAGGGCGTGATCATACAACGCGAGCCTGTCCGATTGCCGCATGACCGGCGTTTCCCATTTCAGACCCAACCATGCCAGATCCTCGTATATCTGTGCTTCCCATTTCGGGCTTGCCCGCGTGCTGTCGATATCTTCGATGCGCAGCAAAAATCGCCCGGCGTTTGCCTGGGCCATTTTATAGGCAATGATTGCTGAATAGGCATGGCCAAGGTGCAGCGGACCTGTGGGGGATGGCGCAAAGCGGGTCGTGAAGGTCAAGCTTTATCGACCACATAGACCGTTGACTGAATGTCGTTCTCGGGAAGATGGGGGCCGCGTTCAGCGAACAGAAGCCGCGCTGCTCCGCAATCGAGCCATTCGTTCAGGCGCCCATTGCTTTGCGGATCGGCAAGGGCATCATCATTGAAGGAAAAGACCAGCAGCCCACCCGATGGCGCCGCATGCAGCAAAAGATCGAGCGTTGACGGCGGTGCAGCGCCCGGACCGATCACACCAACAGCACCGATGAGGGGATAATGCCGCTCGATGGTAGTCTCCGTTTCGACAAGTTTAAGCGTCCGGTAGACATTTCTGGCCTCAGATGTTGCGATCATTTCGCCGGAAGCGTCTATGCCGTCGATCTTGGTAAAGCCAGCTTGGGCGAATGCAAGCCCTGCGAGACCAGTCCTGCAGCCGAAATCAAGCAAGGGGAGGGACTTGTCGGGCGCATAGGCCGCAAGTGCGCGCGCGCAGCGCTCAGGAATTGCGGACTCAGCGCAAACAGGGTTCCCGTCCCAAGAAGCTGACCATTCATCATAGCGGCTTCCAGGTCCGGCGGCGTCACGGGAACTGAAGGCCATGTCTATCAAAGTTTTGAACATGGCAGTAGTCTAGGGGTGTTCTCCGGTATGTCCAGCATTTAGCCAGCCATTCCAATCCGCCTTTGCGCGGTCGGTGTAGGCTTTGTACCGATCCTTGCGCCCGCGACGTCCGCTTTTCAGCCCGTCTACTGGAGGGAAGAGGCCGAAATTCACATTCATCGGCTGGAACGTCTTGGCCTCGGCTCCGCCTGAGATATGGGTGATCAATGCACCCGTTGCGGTGGTCGGCGGCGGTATGTCGAGCACCATACCCTGAATTTCTGCAGCGGCCATACGCCCCGCGAGAAGGCCCATGGCAGCACTTTCCACATAACCCTCCACGCCCGTGATTTGGCCAGCAAAGCGGATATGTGGCTTGGATTTCAAACGCATCTGGGCGTCGAGCAATGTGGGCGAGTTGAGGAACGTGTTGCGATGGATCCCGCCAAGCCGTGCAAAGCTTGCGTTCTCCAGCCCCGGTATCCTTTTAAAAACATCGGTTTGAGCGCCGTACTTCATCTTGGTCTGGAAGCCTACGATATTGTAAAGTGTCCCAAGCTTGTTGTCGCGGCGCAGTTGCACCACGGCGTAGGGCTTTACATCCGGCTCATGTGGATTGGTCAGGCCCACGGGCTTCATCGGGCCAAAGCGCAGCGTCTCACGCCCGCGCTCCGCCATGACTTCAATCGGCAGGCAGCCATCGAAGTAGCCCGCTGTCTCGTTTTCGTGAAATTCTGTTTTTTCGGCCGCTCCCAGTGCGTCAATGAAAGCGTAATACTGGTCTCGATCCATCGGACAATTGAGGTAGGCGGTGCGCTCTTCCTCCGTCTCGCCCTTGTCATAGCGCGATTGCATCCACGCTTTGCTCATGTCGATGCTGTCGTGGTAGACGATGGGGGCGATGGCATCGAAGAACGCAAGCGCTTCGGCACCGGTTTCAGCAGCGATCGCATTCCCCAACGCGCTGGATGTGAGCGGCCCGGTGGCGATGATCCAGTGACCATTCTCCGGCAACTCGGAAATCTCGCCATATTCTACGGAAATATTCGGGTGCGCCATCAGAGAATCGGTTACCGATTGCGCGAAGGGATCGCGGTCCACGGCCAGTGCGCCACCCGCAGGCAGGCGGTGTTTTTCGGCTGTTTGCATGATCAGGCCGTTCGCCGCGCGCATTTCCCAATGCAGCAACCCAACGGCGTTTTGCTCGCTATCGTCTGACCTAAAGGAATTGGAGCAGACCATCTCGCCCAAAAGGCCGGTCTGGTGGGCAAAGGTTTCGACCTTCGGCCGCATTTCGTGAATGACGACGTGGATGCCAAGGTGAGCGGCCTGCCAGGCGGCCTCCGAGCCGGCCATGCCGCCGCCGATGATATGCAATTTGTTATCCATCCCCCGCAGATAATCCAGCGCGCTAGCCGGTGCAACAGCCCGCACGCGCGGAGCCTGCGTCAAAAGATCTTGCGATAACGAGTAGGGGGCTTTCGGGGTGAATTTTGGGGTCGCCGCTGCGGGAACAAGGAGGATCAGATGAGAGTCTGACTGGAGGGACCTTCCGCCGGCGGCGACCCAAAATCGGGCAGCACAACGTGCCATGACCCATTTGTGCCTTAATCCTGCCTGAATTACCAGACGCATCTGGGCAACACTGCGGTGCTGTTTGAGCAACAATGGTTAATGGCACACCAAACCTCCCGGAAGCGCAGCGCGCCATAACCTAAGTGTAACAACGGATTACCGGATCATGCAGGGGGTGCAACAGCGTTCAACGGCACGCTAGGCGGGGCGGATGCGGATGTGCCAAGCCCGCGCGTTCCCGCGCCCTCTTCCCTCAGCGCCTCCATAAATGCCACAAATTTGCCAACTTCCGAGTCGTCGAGTGACAGGGGCCAAAGCGGGCCTTGTCTTAAAAATGGACCATCCCCTGAAGTTGGGCTTCATTTGTGCTGTGTTCATTCGCGAGACAGCAGTCAAAGAGGACGGCCGCGGCACGAGACACTTCTCCGATGAAGGCCGATAGCACGTTGGCGGTGATATGGATGTTCGTTATCCCGGGCTTATCGAAGCGACTGCGGTTGTCTGAAATCGCGCGGAAGCGCGCAGGGAGAGTATCCCAAACGCTACCGTCGCCCATGATCCGCGCCACCAGAACCGCATCGGTCGTATCATTTTCGCCAGTACAGCTGAACATCCCGTCCGGTGACAGGATCGGTCAGATATTCTGCACGGCAAGCGCCGAAATTACCGGGTGCTCCAGCGTTCGGTTTGCAGGAATGCGAATGCCGAACTTCGCGGTGTATTCTACTGTGATGCGACCATCGTGAGCATTGACCTCAAATTCCGGCGCGACAAGATTGAAGGGGCAGGCGTATTCCGCGAGATCCGCGCCAAGCCCGCGCCGCACAACAGCGTTGTGCCAAGCAGACTTTGGGACTGTTTCCGCAGCGCATCTGTCCTCATGAGAATGAGATGTGAAGTAACAAACTGAGCCAACTGCCTTGGAGATAGATAGCGCTGATCTTGAGAAAACTATTGTTTCCAGTCAGGTGGCCGCTTTTCGATGAAGGCCTGCATGCCCTCATCCGTGTCCCGATTGGCGAGATTTTCGACCATGACCGCACCCGTGTGAGCGTAGGCGGCTGCGGTGTCCATCGGGAGTTGTTCGTAGAAAGCACGCTTTCCGATCCGCACGGCGCTCCCCAGCTTGGCCGCGATCCGGTCGGCAAGGGCGGCTGTGTCCTGTGCCAACGCATCGGGGGTCGTCACGCGGTTGACCAGCCCGAGAAGCTCCGCGCGCTCCGCCTCGATGAAATCGCCGGTGACCAGCATCTCGAACGCCTTTTTAGGCGCAATGTTCCTGCTGAGTGCCACCATCGGGGTCGAACAGAAGAGTCCGATGTTGACACCGTTGACGCCAAACCGGGTGCCCTGTGCCGCGATCGCCATATCGCAGGTCGCAACGAGCTGACAGCCAGCCGCCGTGGCGATGCCGTGTACCTGTGCGATCACTGGCTGCGGCATCGACTGGATCCGGGCCATGACCCGCGTGCAGCGCGCGAACAGATCGGCAAATGCTGCCGCGCCACCATCTTCTTGCTGGCGCATTGCTTGCATCTGGCGCAGATCGTGGCCCGCACAAAAGGCTTTACCCGCGCCCGAAAGCGTGATCACGCGGCATGAGGCGTCCTGCGCCAGCGCATCCAGCTGTTCCTGCAATGCCGCCAGCATCTCGTCGCTGAGCGCGTTCAGCCGCTCTGGGCTGTTCATCGTCAGATGTGTGACAGCGTCCCGCTGCGTCATTTCCAGAATTGCCATCTTGTGTGCCTCCCGTGTTAAAGCAACTCTAGGCGAAACACGTCAGGGAGAACAAGCATGACCGAGACAGCGCAGCCCAAGATGAACGCCACCGAGCTTATGGCGTTCATGCGCGAGGTATTTCAGCAGGTGGCGGATGATTTCAACGTCGAGGAGGTCAAGCCCAACGAAGTCACGATGCGGCTGATCATCACCGAAAAGCACCTGCGCCCTGGTGGCACCGTTTCGGGGCCATCGATGTTCGCTCTTGCCGATGTGTCAGCCTATATCGCGACTCTCGCGATGATCGGGCCTCAGGCGCTGGCGGTGACAACCAATTGCTCGCTTGATTTCATGCGCAAGCCGCGCGCGGGCGTCGATCTTATTGCAACCGCGAAGCTGCTCAAGCTCGGGCGGCAGCTGTCGGTCAGCCATGTTCTGGTCTATTCCGAGGGGATGGCGGAGCCGGTGGCACAAGCCACGATGACCTACGCGATCCCGCCGGTGAAAGCCGGTTAGGGGTACAATGTCTGCCGATGTTTGATTGTACCAAAAAAGGGCAGGGATAAACCCTGCCCAGTGAAGAGGTCTAGCGGTGCGTCACGGGGATGTCACGCACGCCAGAACACCTTGCGCGCCTCAGCACGAGCCGCGTCAGGTGTCAGTCCCACATCGCGAAGTTGCCACTCATCGAGCTGCTCCAGCGATAAGCGCGTGCGGCGACGGGTCACCCAGAGTGTCACGCAGGCTGCAAACTTGACGCTGACCACCGCAAGCAGCGGCAAGCTGCGAGTCGAGGTCAAGACCGCGAGGGCGTCGTTTGTCAGTGTTGCTGCCGGTGTCATGGGTAAAACTCCTTGAATTATTGTATTGACACAATTTGGCGGTAAGGCCATGAATAAGGGGTACAATAGTAAATCATTCGGAGCTACGGAAATATTGTAATGAATACAATTTGGGTTCCTGAGGTCGATCCGGCCATCAAGCCGAAGTACCGCGCCGTAGTGCAGGCGATCCGCGATGCGATTGACGATCATTCGCTCGAAGCGGGAGACAGGCTGCCGCCGGTGAGAGAGTTGGGTTGGACGCTGGAGATGACTCCCGGCACGGTCGCGCGTGCCTATACCATTCTCACGGACGAGGGCGTCTTGCGTGCCGAAGTAGGGCGGGGGACCTTCGTTGCCGAAGCGGTCACGGTCGAGCCACCGCTCAATCTCATGGAAATGGACGTCATCGAGCATCTCACCGGAGGCGATAATTTCGACGTAAATCTCTTCTCGCCGCATCTTCCCAATGGCGGGCAATCGAGGCTGATCCGCAGCTTGCTGGCGCAAGTGGCCAATGATCCGCCCTCGGGTGTGATGCACTATCCCTCGCGGCGCGCCGCGCAGCCTGCTCGTGCCGCCATGTTGCATTGGTTGCGCGATATTGATGTGGGCCCGCTGGTGGAGAGCGATATCGTGCTGTCGCACGGCGGCCAGAACGCCATCATGCTGATCTTCCAGGCAATCCTGAAAGGGCGGCGCCCGGTGATTTTTGTCGAGGAGTTGTGCTATCCCGGATTTCGACGCGTCGCCTCCGCACTCCGGGCGGATGTGGTCCCCATTGCGATGGACGGTGACGGCTTGTGCCCCATAGCACTCGGCGCGGCAGCGGAGCGCTACCCAGAAGCTCAGATCATCTGTACATCTCCGGAAGTTCACAGCCCCACATGCGGGTTCAGCCCACTTTACCGGCGCCACCAGATCGTCGAGGTTGCCCGGCGCTTCGACCTTCAAATTGTCGAGGATGACTGCTACCGGATCGGCGCAGCACAGGCTCCGGCCTACCGCAGCCTTGCACCGGAGCGGGGGTGGTATCTGACGTCTCTGAGCAAATCCATTACGCCGGCGCTGCGCATCGGCTGCGCCATCGCCCCCCGCGAGATGACGCCTGCGCTGACACGCGCCGCAGAGCACGGCTTTTTCGGGCTCGCGACGCCTATCACCGATCTGGCTGCGGCCTTGCTGGCGCATCCTGAACTGGACGGCATCATGGCGCGCACACGGGCAGCGGTCGGAGATTACGTCAAGGTCGCGGTGAACAATCTAGGCGGATACGATCTTCGCTGGCGTGAGGATGTGCCGTTTATCTGGCTCAATTTACCCGAAGGCTGGCGCGCGAGTGCGTTTTGCCGCGCCGCCGAGACGCGCGGCGTGCGCGTGCGCGCAGCGGAGGAATTCGCCGCCCGGCAGGCCCAAACGCCCCATGCCGTGCGGATGGCGATCAATGCCGGCGTCAGTCTGCGAAGTTTCGATGCCGCCATGGCACGGTTGCGCGATCTGCTGGACAATCCTAGTGACGAGATCGGCGTTTGATCCGCGTTTGGGTCTGATGGCGTTTTTGCGGTCTGCTCCAGTTTTTCGCGGCGATCAAATCGGGCCGACCTTTTTCGGACCGGATTTATTGGGGTAAAATGATACCGTAATTGCAACACGCTGTATTGCATGTATAATTTAGATGTAACGCCGCTTGACCCGGCCTCTAGCTCGGATATAACCCCCCCATCACAACGGGCATCTGCCCTTACCCAAGCAAACGGGATTACCGTACATGAAAACCTTTTCTGCAACACCGGCAGACATTGACAAGAAATGGATCATCATTGATGCCGAAGGCATCGTGCTGGGCCGTTTGGCGTCGATCATCGCCATGCGTCTGCGGGGCAAGCACAAGCCCTCTTTCACCCCTCACATGGATTGCGGCGACAACGTCATCGTGATCAATGCCGAGAAAATCCAAATGACAGGCAAGAAGCGCGAAGAGAAGTTCTATTGGCACACCGGTCACCCCGGTGGGATCAAAGAGCGGACCAAGGAGCAGATCCTTGAAGGCGCGCACCCCGAGCGTATCGTGACCCTTGCGGTCAAGCGTATGCTGCCCGGCAACCGTCTGAGCCGCCAGATTATGACAAATCTTCGCGTCTATGCAGGCGGCGATCACCCCCACGAGGCGCAGGCGCCTGAAGTTCTGGATGTTGCATCCATGAACAAGAAAAACACGCGGAGCGCATGAGCATGGCTGATGAAATCAACACACTCGAAGATCTCGCCTCTGTTGCAGGCGTAGCCGCAACACCGGAAGTTGAGCTGACACCGCGCGAACCCATTCGTGATGAGTTCGGTCGCGCCTATGCCACAGGTAAGCGCAAGGATGCGGTCGCCCGCGTCTGGATCAAGCCGGGCTCCGGTAAGGTCACCGTGAACGGCAAGCCGCAGAACGAATATTTTGCGCGCCCCGTGCTTCAGATGATACTGGCGCAGCCTTTTGGCATCACCGGCACCGATGGCCAGTTTGACGTGGTCGCCACGGTCAAGGGCGGCGGTTTGTCCGGCCAGGCCGGCGCGGTAAAGCACGGCGTGTCAAAAGCGCTCCAGCTTTATGATCCCTCGCTGCGCGGCGCGCTGAAAGCGGCAGGCTTCCTGACCCGCGACAGCCGTGTGGTCGAACGTAAGAAATACGGTAAGGCCAAAGCGCGTAAGAGCTTCCAGTTCTCCAAGCGCTGATCCTCGATACATCAAGCAAAAAAGGGCCGCTGTTTTCACACGCGGCCCTTTTACGTTGCGGTACAGCGTCTTATCGGCTGAATTCATACCCCACGCTGAAGCCAAGCAGGGGTTTA